>Ga0316628_100000307_pt1 | contig 30312 bp, 27 predicted proteins | sample OWC_Aug_M2_C1_D5_FD_207648 | JGI IMG/M metagenome (GOLD analysis project Ga0316628, IMG submission 207648) | Wetland soil microbial communities from Old Woman Creek delta, Ohio, United States - OWC_Aug_M2_C1_D5_C | ecosystem: Environmental > Terrestrial > Soil > Wetlands | place: USA: Ohio...
CCTTCCGAGCGCCCGAGGCCTTCCGCATTGGCCACCTGAAGTCCCTCTCGGATCGTGCCGATACTACAAAAGTAAGGCGGGACGTATTCGGGCCGGCGCACGAAAATGCCCGCGTCAGGATTTCACGTCCTCGCCAATTCCCGGCACCTTAGGAGAGTCCATATGAATTTCGATGAAGCAATCAATTCCCACTCGAAGTGGAAGACGAAGCTCGCTTCGTATCTGGCCAAGCCGGATCAATCTATACAGCCTTCGACAGTCGAGCCGGACAATCAGTGCGATCTGGGAAAGTGGCTTCACGGCGAAGGTCTGAAACATTCCAAGTTGCCTGAGTATACCTCGCTGTTGTCGGATCACGCCCGGTTTCATAAGGCCGCCGCCGAAGTGGTCCGGAAAGCGGACTCCGGATTAAAAGTCACGGACGAGATTGCATTGGGATCGAATAGCAAGTTCGGTTCCGCGTCCATGGCCGTTGTGAAGTCGCTCATGGCCATGAAATCGAAGGTGTGAATTTGATTCACTGCTTCGGGCCCGGCGCGCAAGGGCGATCCTTCCCTGCTTGTGGAAATCCGCGTGCAGTTTGGAGGGAATCGCCCTTCAATGTTCGTAGCGTCTCACCACCGACAATGAGAGAATGCAGCTAGCGCGAAGGCCCAGGAATTCAGGGAGCGGCGGAACGGCGGAATCTGATTTGAAATTTCAAATTTGAGATTTCAGATTTCGGAGGCCCGCGGGGCCGGCAAAGCCTGAATTTCAGGGGATTGATCGCGCTGACGCAGCGGTGGAGAGGAAATGCAAATGCGGCGGCCCGGAAAAGGCACGATCATTGCCGGCGGTTTAGCAATCTTCGCGTTGGCCGGAGCGGTGCTTGTTTATTCCGGGTTGAGGCGCGGCGCAACGGCGGATGCTTCTCCTGCCCCGGAATTGCTCTCGGAAGTGCCGGCCGGGGCGCCCACGCTAGTGTACGCAGACTTGGCGGCCATTCGCGCGTCCGCGTTTTACCAGCAGCGGCCGGACCGCGGGCCGATCGCTTTGCCGGATCGCGACTATGCGGATTTTGTGCAGTCCACGGGATTTGATTTTGAGAAGGATCTGGACCGCGTGGTCATTGCTTCCTGGCCATCGGGATTGGCGCCGGGAAAAAAGCAGACCATCCTGATTGCGGATGGGCGCTTCGACCACCGCAAGATTCACGATTACGCCGTGCGCAAGGGGAAGCTCGATCGCCAGGAAGGGCACGAGGTTTTTCTGTTTCCCAGCGATAATCTTCCTTCCGGCAATCCTGCTTCCGGGAACGCTCCTGATGGAAAAACTCCCGGCGGCAAGCAAGAACAAAAGCGCTGGAATTCGATCACCTTCCTGAACGACCGCCGCATTGCCATCGTGGAAGGCGCCAGCATCGCTCCCCTGCTGGATCATCCCGCGGAAAATGGCCCTGGCGGAGATCCCGCGCGAGACCGCGCGGCGCGCGTGGCCGGCGCGGCCGTATTTGCAATCACGCGCGTGCCTCCCATTCCGGCGAATTATTCCCCCGGCGGAATTCAGTCCGCGCAGTTAATGAACCTGGCGCGGTCGGTGCAATGGATCACGCTGGCGGCGCGGCCGGAGGGAAACGACCTGCGTGTTTCGCTCGAAGGGGAATGCCTGAGCGCGATGGACGCGCGCCAGCTGCAGGCGGCGCTGGAATTGTTTCGGATGATCGGAAGCGCTGGGCTGGAAAGTTCCAAGACGCGCCAGTCCATGGATCCAGCCACGCTGAACGTGCTGGAAACCATGCTGAAAACCGCCGATGTCAGCGCGTCCGCGGAAAGGGTCCGGATTCTGGTGGAGCTGACTCCGGATGTTTTGAAGCTGGGCGGGCCTCGGAAGACGCAATAATTCTGCGCGTAACTAACTCTCCTCGGAAATGCCTCGGACGCTGTCACGAAAAAGAAAGTGGAATTCCTCACCCGCAGGAGCGGGTTCGGAATGACGGCGTGGGATGAGATTCAAAAAGGTGTTGCGCACGCATTCTTCAATGAGAGTGACTTCAAGGATTTCTATTTAGGGAAGCCTGCCGGATAAAACTTCGGGAAGGAAAAAATCAGTCCGCTGCGGAGGCTTGGCGGAGATAGCGCATGGGGTTGACCGGAGCGCCATTGATGCGAACTTCGTAATGAACGTGAGGGCCGGTCGAGCGTCCGCTGACGCCGACGGTGCCGATGGTATCGCCGCGGCGGAGTTGCTCGCCGGGCACGACGTTAAAGGTGGAAAGATGGCCGTACCAAGTGGTCACGCCATAGCCGTGGTCGACTACCACGAGCCGCCCGTAGCCGGCGCGCTCCTCGGCTTCGATCACCACGCCGTCGGCAGTGACACGCACGGAATCGCCGTATTGGGAAGAAATATCCACGCCGGTGTGGAAGGCGCCTTCTCCGCTGAACGGGTCCATACGCTCGCCAAAGCCGCCCGTCAGATGGCCGATCACGGGCCAGAGCGAAGGTGTGGAAGTCAGATCTCCCAGGCCGCCCGTCGTAAGAAGCCGCAGGCTGCCCACGGGAAGAGCCGCGGAACTCACATTTTTCCGCAGGAAGTTGAATTCCGCCACCGAATGCTGAAATTCCTCGCCGGAACCGGCCGGAGCCTCATCCACGCCGAAGGGGCTTTGCCGGAAACGCATGAAACCATAGGTCATGGCGACTTCGGTGGCCAGCGACTGCAGTGAGTTCAGCCTCTCGTTGGTATCTTGGGCGCTGGACTGCAGCTGCTCGTAATTGTGCTTTAGAGTGTCTTGCTGGCGGCGCAGGGTATTGTAATTGCCGACCTTCCAGAGCATGCGGGTATAAGAGCCGGCTGCGGCAAGAACCGTGACGCCTCCCACAACTACCAGAAGTGCAAGCAATTGCAGCACATACACGGGTACCGTAATCTTCCGGAGCGTACCTTTGCTTGTGGAGGCGACATATAATGTATAGGCTTCGGGCTTCATATAAGAAAACCAGTAAATCCCACTTTAGTTCCGTCGAGAGGTTTGCGCCGCTAATTCCCTGTTCGGCAACTGGTATTGCCAAAAGCCGAATTGGCCGTTTGAACCGGGAGACTTGGTTCGAAACCCGGGTAAGTCTAGATTCATCCGGTAGGCGGAGTCAACCCCTAATTTCCGGCCCCCAAGATGCGCAAAATGTTTCACATTCATTGCATGGCCGATCGAACCTGGTCATGCCGCGCCAAAATTGAGTGCCCTGCCGGGGGTCCAGCTCCCGGATTCCCTCTCGAGGCCATACCATAACTTCGCCGTCTATGAGAGCATACCCGAGGGCTTTCAGACAACTGTACTTATGGACAGGGAAGATCAACTGATCGAACGGGTACGCCGCAGGTTTCCGAACCTCACGAACGGCTTGCGTGTGGGCATCGGAGACGATGCGGCAGTGATGGCCGCCCGCAAGGGGACCGAATGGGTGGTAACCAACGACGCGTTTCTCGAAAACGTGCACTTTCTGCGCAAGGCCCACCTGGCAAGCGACGTAGGATATAAATCCCTGGCGCGAGCCACCAGCGACATCGCGGCCATGGGGGCGCAGCCACGGTACTTTCTCCTAGCTCTGGCCCTTCCGGCCGCCTGCACTTCAACGTGGCTGGATGAGTTCCTGAAGGGGATGGCGGCGGCCGCCCGCCAGTTCGGCCTCATGCTCGTGGGTGGTGACACGACGAAATATCCGTTCGTGCTGATCAACTTGACCGTTATCGGGGAGATCGGCGCGGGGCGCGCGGTGCTGCGCTCGGGAGCGCGGCCGGGCGATCGGATTTGCGTCAGCGGGAGACTGGGGGAGGCCGAACTTGGCCTACGCCTGGTGCAGCGAGGACTGCACAAGAACCGGCGATGGAAAAACTTTTTATGGAAACATGTGCATCCCGAACCGAGATTGGCGCTGGGGCGTTGGCTGGCGGATCATCGCTGCCCTACCGCGATGATCGATACCTCGGATGGACTCTCGACCGACCTGGGACACATCTGCAAGGCCAGCGGCGTGGGCGCGAAAGTGTTCGCAGGAAAAATTCCGCTGGTGAACGTGCCGCCAGAATTGCGGCGGATGGGAATTGACGCGTTGCAGTTGGCCATCAATGGCGGCGAGGATTATGAACTGTTGTTCACCGTGCCGCAGCGGATGGCGGGGCGGCTGCCGCGCCAAGTGGAGGGGATTCCCATCACCGTGATCGGGGAAATCACGCGAGAAAAAGGAATGACGGTGGTCGACGCCGCGGGACACGGCAAAGCGATGCGGCCGGGCGGCTGGGATCCCTTTCGCGGTTAGGCCGGAATAAAAATTCAACCGCCGCCAAAATAAAATTCCGTTCATGGCAAGAGAAGCAGGATCTTACCCGCGCGGGACTGGCGCGGCAGGAGGAGTTTGCGCGGGAGGCGCGACGTTGGCGGGAGCCGCGCCGGGCACGGCTTTTTCGGGGGCGGATGGATTATTTTCCGGCGCCGCTCCGGGGAGGGCCGGGGTTTCTCCGCTTTCGGTCGGCGCGCTGTCAGGGGTATCGACGATGACGCTCTTGGTGAGCGCGACTTTTTCCAGCGGCACGACATTGGGAAAATTCTCGACGGGTTTGCCGGCCAGCGCGCCCTGCATAAATTGCAGCCAGATGGGCAGCGCGGCCACCGCGCCGGTTTCGGGTTTTCCGAGAGAGACGGCCTTGTCGTCATAGCCGACCCACACTCCGGCGGTGAGTTCCGGCGTGAATCCCATGAACCAGGCGTCGGTGAAATCGTTGGTCGTGCCGGTCTTGCCGCCGGCGGGGCGTCCCAGGGCGCGAGCGGGCATTCCGGTGCCATGCTCGATGACGTCTTCGAGCATGGCCGTCATGGTGCGCGCCACGTCCGGTTCGATGACATCGTGAACGGCGGGACGCACCTGCTCGAGCAAGGCGCCGTCGTAACTGGTGACGCGGCGGATCATGTGCGGATCGATGCGTATGCCGTCGTCGGCAAATACGGTGAAGGCGGAAGTGTGCTCAAGTAAATTCAGATCGGCGGCGCCAAGCGCAATGGGCAAGTACGGCGGCAAGGAACTGGTGATGCCAAAGCGGCGGGCCATGTCGATCACGGTGTTGATGCCGATTTTTTCGGAGAGCTTCACGGCGGGAACGTTGCGCGAACCTTCCAGGGCGCGCCGCAGGGTGATCATGCCCTCGAATTTTTCGTCGTAGTTGTGAGGCGAGTAGGGTTGGCCGCCGCTCATGGCTGTGAAGGGAGCGTCGAGAATGGTATCGAACGGAGTGAAGCCCTTTTCGATGGCGGCGGTATACACGTAGATCTTGAAGGAGGAACCGACCTGCCGCTGGGCCTGCGTGGCGCGATTGAATTTCGATTCGGCAAAGCTGTAGCCGCCGACCATGGCCTTAATTTCGCCGGTGGCATTATCGATCGCGAGCAGAGCGGCCTGCGGGCCGACGTTTTGTTCGAGCTGCACGCGGGCCACGGCGCCGTTGATGTCCTTGATGCTGACCTGCACCAGATCGCCGGGCTTTAGAAGGTCAGCGGGAGACTTGGCGGCGGTCCAGGCGAAATCGGGTTGCGTGAGCAGGGCGCGATAAGGGCCCAGCTTGATGGTGGCGGCCTTGGAATCGACCGCAGTGACCAGGCCTTCGACGTAATCGCCTTTGTTGATGGGCCAGCGCCAGTCGTCGTCTTCGTAGGATTCCAGGGTGTCGCTTTTCTGCCGCAAGATATTATCGAGCTGGCCGCGCCAGCCGTGGCGGCGGTCGTAGGCGTGCAAGCCGTCGCGGACAGCTTGATTGGCGGCGCGTTGCATGGCCACGTTCAGCGTGGTGTAGACGCGCAGGCCCCGCTGGTGCACGGTTTCGGTGCCGTAGGTGGTTTCCAGGTACTTGCGAATTTCTTCCACAAAATAAGGCGCCAGCGTATTGCGCGGCGCCTGGACATGCAGGCCCATGGGCAGCGCCGCGGCCTGCCGGCGCTGGGCTTCCGAAATCTTTCCCTCGCGAGACATGAGCTCCAGGACGAGGTTTCGGCGCGCCAGCGAACGCGTCGCGTGCAGGATGGGCGAGTAGCTGGGGCCGCGAATCAGGCCCGCCAGCAGAGCGGCTTCGGCCAGCGTCAATTTTCCCACGGGCTTGCCAAAATAATATTCGGAGGCGGCTTCAAAACCGTAATTGCCGTGGGAAAGATAAATCTGATTGCAGTACATCGTTAAAATCTGCTGCTTGGAATAGTGGCGTTCAATCTGGATGGCGAGCAAAGCTTCCTGGATTTTCCGGCCCATGTGGCGGTCGGAGCGGTCCAGAAACAGTGTGCCGGCAAGCTGCATGGTGATGGTGCTGGCGCCTTCGACCACGCGGCGGGCCATGATGTTTCGCCAGGCGGCGCCGGCGACGCGCGTGAAGTCCACGCCCCAGTGCTGCTCGAAATGCTGGTCTTCGGTTGAAAGAATGGCGTCCTTGAGGACTTGCGGAATCTGCTCGTAGGTGAGCAGAACACGGCGCTGCAAGGCGAAATTGCCGATCACCTGGCCGTCGTCGGAGTACAGTTCGGTGACGATATCGGGGCGGAAATCTTCCAGGGCGCGAATCTGGGGAAGGTCGCTGGAATAGACGAACAAAAGACCCGTGAGCGTGCCCAAGGCAATCGCGCCCACAAGCAACAGGGAAAAAGCGAGGCGTCCGACAACCTTGCGGCCGCGCGGGCGCAGCGTGATCGGCGGCAAATCTACCATGAGACTTTCATTCTAGCGCAAATAACCGGAGAGAATGGGGAGATCAGTTGGAAAGTGTTTTCCCGCGTTTCTTGATGAGAAACGCGCCGATCGTTATGGCCAGCGCCAGAACCAGCAGGCTGCTGTCACGCAGCAGTGTGAGAGGACCAAGCTTTTCGCTGTTCCCGAAGCAGCCGCACATGATTTCCAGGCCGAGGTAGTAGGCGCGCGTCATTCCTCCGATGAATGCCAGAAGCAGCAGGCTGGCGGCGATACCCACCCAGCGCAGGGCAACCCCCGAGATCAGCAAGACACCCAGCGCCACCTCGAACCATGGCAGTATGCGGCCGAGCCACTCGACTCCCCAGAGCGGCAGCAGATTGTAGGAATTAATGGCCATGCCGAAAAAAAAGTAATAATCGCTAAAGTGCCAGGCGCCGTTGAAGTGCAGCTTGGTGTACGCGGCGACTAGAAACACAATGCCGAGCGCCACGCGCCCGACGAGCAGAAGCGCGCGCGGCCAGGCGGCCGGGCGCGCGGAGGTTTCCGCGGAGATCGTGGAAGTAGCCATGTTTATTGGCGCATCAAGTAGTCGAAATATTGTTTCAACAGTTTGTAGTCCACGCCGCCGCCCGGAAGCGCTTCGGTCTTGCCATGCGAGGTCACGAACACGGTGGGCGTCTGGTTCACGTTGCGCTGAACGCCGAGCATGCGGTCGCGCTCGATCGAAGTGTTGATTTCGACGAGGTGCTGCGCCTGGTACGCCTGGAATTTCTTGAATTGCGCGGGAGTAAAGGAAGCGGAAATCACCCCATCGATATTCCCCCGGGCCGACCATTCGTCCTGGTGGTCATAGAGCGCGCGTTCCATGGCCTCAAATTCGCCCGTTGCCGCCGCGGCATTGGCCAGCCGCGCGGCCTGCATGGCATAAGGGTGCATTTCGAGCGGGAAATCGCGATGAACCAGATACACCTTGCCGGTATGCACATAGTCGTCGATGACCTGCTTGACGGTGGTCTCAAAAAAATTCCTGCATGCCGGGCATTGAAAATCACCGAAGACTTCCATGACGATGGGGGCATTCGGCGAGCCCATCGCTTTGTGAATCGAACCGCCTGCAGAAAACAGGCCTGAAGCGGCGTCCCTGCCCGCCTGCGGCTTGGGGCCAGCCGACGCTCCCCATACGGCGGTCATCACAAAAACCAAAAAGCCAATTCCAATGCGGCGGACGGGAAGCGTATTCACGCGATGCCCTCCTAGAATTTTCTGAACGGCGTATTCTAACCCCAATCGATCAGTTTCCGCAGTCTATAGCACATCCCGGCAGTGAATCAAATTTGGATGCGCTTCGTGGATCAGTTTTTATTTTGGGACCGGCGTTTCTTCCTGGCGCGCCATTGTCCCGGTATGGCTGACAAGGACAGGCAAGAGCGCCAATCCTATAAGTGATAGACGCGTCAGGAGGCGACATGGTTGTCGAAAATGAATGGGCAGGCGTGAGAGGGGGGTGAGATAAGGGAGAGAGCGCATAGGTTGAATAAGTGGTATAAATGGTGCCATAAGTGCCTGCAAGCAAAGATAGATACAAAGCAATCAAACTACTTGACAAGGATGCACTCAATGATTATACTGCCTGCGTGTTAAGCACTCATGCCGGCCTTCGCCGGACTGAGACTGGGTGCGGGCTCTACTTTAGCGCGGAACGTTTCTCTTAAGACGCTTCAGGGAAGGGTTTCAAGGCAGGTGTGGAGCCTGCGGGCATATTGAAGGAGGGCTGGCTGCGATGAGCAAGATCATAGGAATTGACCTGGGAACGACGAATTCCGCAGTTTCCGTAATGCAAGGCGGGGAGCCGGTAGTAGTCCCCAACCAGGAGGGCGGACGGACGACGCCTTCGGTGGTAGCGATCACTAAAACCGGGGAGCGATTGGTCGGGCAGGTGGCCAAGCGCCAGGCGGTGACCAACCCGGAAAACACGGTGTATTCCATCAAGCGGTTCATGGGCCATCGCTTTGACGAAGTCACCGACGAAGCCAAGCGCGTGCCCTATAAGGTGACCAAAGGGCCGCACGATGACGCGCGCGTGGACATATTCGGCAAGGCCTACAGCCCTCCGGAAATTTCCGCGATGATTCTGCAGAAATTGAAAACCGCGGCCGAGGATTTTCTGGGCGAGAAGGTGACCAAGGCGGTCATCACCGTGCCGGCTTATTTCAACGACAGCCAGCGGCAAGCGACCAAGCAGGCCGGCGAAGTGGCGGGACTCGAAGTGCTGCGCATCATCAACGAACCCACGGCGGCGGCGCTGGCATACGGCCTGGACAAGAAAAAGGACGAGACCATCGCGGTCTACGACCTGGGCGGCGGCACGTTTGACATTTCCATTTTGGAAGTGGGCGAAGGCGTGGTGGAAGTGAAGGCCACGGCCGGCGACACGCACCTGGGCGGCGATGACATTGACAATCGCATTGTGGAGTGGCTGGCCGCGGAGTTCAAGAAGGATCAGGGCATCGACGTCAGCAAGGATCGCATGGCCATTCAGCGGCTGAAAGAAGCCGCGGAAAAAGCCAAGATCGAGTTGTCGCAGATGCAGGAGACCGATATCAATCTGCCGTTCTTGACGGCCGATGCATCGGGCCCGAAGCACCTGCAACTCAAGCTGACGCGTGCGAAGCTGGAACAACTGATGGAAGATCTGTTGCAGCGCACCATCGGGCCGACGAAACAGGCTCTCAAGGACGCGGGCTTGACGTCGGACAAGATCGACGAAGTGGTGCTGGTGGGTGGCTCGACGCGAATTCCGCGCGTGATGCAAATCGTGAAGGATTTGTTCGGCGGCAAGGAACCGCACAAGGGCGTCAACCCGGACGAAGTGGTGGCGGTGGGCGCGGCGATTCAGGGCGGCGTGCTGGGCGGCGAAGTGAAAGATATCCTGCTGCTGGACGTTACGCCGCTGTCGTTGGGCGTGGAGACCCTGGGGGGCGTGATGACCGTGCTGATCCCGCGGAATACGACCATTCCGACGCGCAAGTCGGAAACGTTTTCGACGGCCGCGGACAATCAGCCCTCGGTGGAAATTCACGTAATGCAGGGCGAGCGCAAGATGGCGCCGGACAACCGCACGCTTGGCAAATTCCATCTGATGGGAATTCCGCCGGCGCCGCGGGGCATGCCGCAAATCGAAGTGACCTTTGACATCGACGCCAACGGCATACTGAACGTTTCGGCGAAGGATCACGCGACCAACAAGGAACAGAAGATCACCATTACCGCTTCGACCGGCCTGAGCAAGGAAGAGGCCGAGCGCATGCGCAACGATGCCGAGGCGCACGCGGAAGAGGACAAGAAGAAACTCGCGGAGATCGAGGCGCGCAACATCCTCGACAACCGCGTGTATCAGGTCGAAAAGCTGCTCGCCGATAACCGGGAAAAGCTTTCCGAATCCGATATCAAACCGGTGGAAGAAGCGGTGGCGGCGGCGAAGTCGGCACTGGGCGCGGGCATCCTGGACCAGATCACGTCAGCGACGCAGCAACTCGAACGCGCCTCGCATAAACTCGCCGAAGTGCTCTACCAAAGCGCGCAAGCGAGCGGAGCACAGGCGGGAGCGGCCGGTTCCAGCGAGGGGGGGCCGGGCGGCGCACAGCCCGGATCGAGTTCGGCGCCCCCGGGCGAAGTGATCGACGCTGAGTACGTGGACGTGGACGAAACGAAGAAACCGAATTAACCCGCTTTGACTGTGGGCAATGATGGTTTCTTGCTTGTCATTCCGAACCCCGGCGGGAGCCGGGATAAACTCCGTGAGGAATCCTTCCGGGTTTGAATGCCAAAAGAAGGAGGGATTCCTCACCCGCAGGAGCGGGTCCGGAATGACGATGCTTTCATTCTTAAAAAATCACAGGAGCTGCCGTTGACCACGTACGAGGGCATCAAGCGGGCCGGGCCGCCGCAAGCGATTCAAAAACTTCGCGACGACTTGTATATGGTGCAAATCACGCTCTCGGAAACGCCGAGCGCGGATTGGAAGCGCCTGTTTTATGAAACGCAGCAGGCCCCGCCGCCGGATTTTCCGCCACGCGGGGTGGACCTCAGCGGAAATTTCGCGAGGTTCCGCACGGACGCCGCGAGCGTCGAGGCCAAGACCGCGTGGATCGACCGCTGGATTGACCGCGCCAATCAAAAAGAAGCGGCTATGGGCGGGAAGCTGGATCAGGAACGCAAACAGCGGCGCGAAGAGCACCAGCGCGAGCAGCAGGAGTTGGCGGCAATCAACGCGCGGTGGGAGAAGTTGTAACAGGATGGACGGTCGCCAGGGGCTAAAGCCCCTCGATATGGAATTCTTTATGTCGCGGCTGAAGCCGCGACCCACAAAGCGCTTTGGTCTTGTCGAGCAAGCTGCGCAATCGGGGCCACAAAAGGATTTGCGAGAGGCTTTGCGAAATGCAAGGGCGATGATGTCAGCAAAATAAGGTGAAGGGCTGGGTTTCACGAATTGCGAATCACGAGTCACGATTCACCAGTCACGATTCACCGGTCACCAAACCATGGCTACCACGGCGAAACAAGATTATTACGATCTGCTCGGCGTCTCGCGCAAGGCGGCGCAGAAGGAAATCCGGGCGGCTTACCGGAAACTTGCGCGCAAGTATCATCCCGACCTGAACCCCGGCGATAAATCCTCGGAAGAAAAATTCAAGCAAGTGCAGGAAGCCTACGACGTCCTGTCCGACACCAAGAAACGCCAGATGTACGATCAATTCGGCTTTGAAACGCCGGGAGCGGGCGGAATGCCGCATCCCGGGGATTCCGAGGGCGTGCATTTTGATTTTGGGGGATTCGATTTTGGCGGGGGCGGCGGCGCGGGCGCGGGTGGCGGGCCAAGTTTTCGCGATCTCTTCAGCCAGTACTTTCGCGGAGGAGGCGGGGTTGCCGAAGCACCTTCGCGTGCCGAGGCGGGATCCAGCCTGGAATATCAGATCGAGATCACATTTTGGGAAGCAGTGCGCGGAACAGTGAAAAAGCTGACCATCGCTCGCTTGGATGCCTGCACGGATTGCCACGGCACGGGAACGGTGGGGCAGTCGCAGACGTGCACGGCCTGCGGCGGCTCGGGACAAGTGGCGCAGACCAGCGGGCGCATGCGCTTCAATCTGACGTGCACGCGCTGCGGCGGCACGGGACGCATTCGAAATATGTGCCGGCTATGCGGCGGCGAAGGGCGCGTGCGGCGCGTGGATACGATCGAGGTGCGCATTCCCGCGGGAGTGCAGACCGGGTCGCGCGTGCGCGTCGCGAGCAAGGGAAATGCCGGAACGTACGGAGCGCCCACGGGCGATCTGTACATTATTACCGATGTGCAGCCGCACGCGTTTTTCGAGCGGCGCGGCGATGACTTGTACACGACCGTGCCCATCACCGTGACCGAGGCGGCGCTGGGCGCCAAGATCGAAGTGCCCACGATGGACGGGCGCTCGCTGCTGCGCGTTCCTCCGGGAACCAATAGCGGGCAGAAATTGCGGCTGCGGGAAAAAGGCGTGCCGTCGGTGCGCGATTCCGGGAAGCGCGGCGACCAGTACGTTGAACTGCAGGTGGTGGTGCCCAGGCCAGTCGATGAGCGCGTGCGCGAACTGCTGAAGGAACTGGAAAAACTCGCGCCGGAAGATCCGCGCAAGGAACTGTTCGACCGAGCCAAGGCATAAGGAGCGTTGCCATGCCGCGCGTGAATGCAAAACGGAAAAAAGCCCGCGCCGGATACATGATTTCGGCCGTGGCAGAGCTGTACAAGCTGCATCCGCAGACGCTGCGATTGTACGAGCGCGTGGGCCTCTTGAAACCTTCGCGTTCGCAGGGCAATACGCGGCTATACACGGATGCGGACCTGGAGCGCCTGGAAGTGATCCTCACGCTGACGCGCGAAATGGGCGTCAACCTCGCGGGAATTGAAATCATCCTGAATATGCGCGAAAAAATGGCCGAAATGCAGCACCAGATGGAATCGTTCACTTCGTTCGTGCAGGAGGAACTTTCCCGGGGATTGCGTTCGGTGTCCGCGCGCCCGCCGGACAACGCCCTAGTGCGCGTGCCGCCGCCGAAGGTGATCCGGGTGCACAAGTGAGGCGAATCGTGACTGGTGACTGGTGACTGGTGACTGGTGACTGGTGATTTAGATTCGTTGAGCATCGGCGGGTTACAGTGATTGGGCGGATTTAATAAGAGCATTGTAGAGAATTGAAATCTCAAATTTGAAATTTCAGATTTGAAATTTAAGACCTCTCGTGTCCTGCAAGTTCGTGGCGGTCAAAACGTCGACACCTTGCGTTTAGTTTCCCAATCCTTTTGCTCAGCAAATCTCTGACTTTGTTTCTCTCTCGCTTGTTCAGCAATTCTCTAACTTCCCTTCTCTTTCCCTTTCTTCATCCGTGTTCATCAGTGTGCATCCGTGGTTCCGATTTCTTTTTTCCACACGCGCCGGCGCTTTCCACAGGGCGGGTCATCTTGCGCATCGGGCGCGGCGCGCCTATGCTGGCTCTATGGCGAAACCTGATTGCACGCTGTGCGGCGGGACCGGATGGAAGACGGTCGAACGCCTGGCGGAAGAAGAAAAGCCGAAGCGTGTTTCCTGGATTAAGCCCACTTCCGACCCGGACGTAATGCGGCGCGTGTGGGCCGTGCCGTGCGACTGCACGGACAGCGACCGCGCCGAGAGAACCATGGCGCGCGCGCGCATCCCGAAGCGCTACGAGCACTGCGATTTCGACAACTTCGATACCGACATTTATGACGCCGCGGGGGAATCCGCGGGCTGGAACCGCAGTCTGGAGCAGGCCAAGCTGGTCACGGAAGCGTTTGCGCGCGATTATCCGGCCGGGCCGGACACCGGCTTGCTGCTGATGGGGCCGTGCGGCGCTGGCAAAACGCACCTGGCGGTGAGCGCGCTGCGCCAGATTGTCTTGCGCGGGCATACCGGACTCTTCTACGACTATCGCGAATTGCTCAAGGAAATTCAGGGAAGTTATAACTCCGAAAAACAGACCACCGAACTGGGGATCCTTGAACCAGTGCTCACGGCGGACGTGCTGCTGCTGGATGACCTGGGCGCGAGCAAGCCTTCTCCCTGGGCGCTCGAAACGGTGGGGCACATCTTGAATTCGCGGTACAACGAGCGGCGCATTACGCTGCTGACGACGAATTATCTGGATAGCGGCCCGGCGGCCACTCCAATGGCGGCGCCGAGGCTTCCTTCGGGCCAGGCTGTTTCGGCGGCGCGCGAGGATTCGCTCGAGGAAAGGCTGGGGAGGCGCATTCGCTCACGCCTGTATGAAATGTGCCGCACGATTGAATTGTCCGCGCCGGATTACCGGCGAGAGGTTCGGCAGGCGGGGCGTGTGCGGTCGTGATTCGTGATTTGTGAATCGTAATTTGCGATGCCCGTTTTGTCGCGGCTAAATCGGCCGCGGAGAAGTTGCGTAGCACAGCCACTCCTGGCTGTGCGGTTTCGTAGGCCACAACTACGTCTCCCATCTAACCACGATCGAAAAACCCACACAGCCAGGAGTGGCTGTGCTACTGGAACCTGCTCCCAATCGGCTTCTTCCGCAGACCGAAAGACCACAACATGCAAAGATGCCGATGACGCGGGACACGCTCATGGAAGCGCGCCGAGGATGCGGCTTTCGGCGACGCCCTCTGCCTGCCCGTCATCTTCGTCCGAGGGGCAACCCGCAAGCAGCGGACACGAATCACAAGTCACGATTCACGAATCACGGCATACCCCGGCTTTCATTGACACAGGCCACGGGGCGCGGGTATCATCGGCTCCGTGCGGCCCCTGGGTGGGAAGCCGCATTTCCTTCCTTGCACCGTCCCGTGACTCGGAAGATACCTAGTATTGATACGTCATGGGCAAAGGCAGGACCTCATTGGAGGCCATTGAGATGTTTTCCGACAACGAAAACCCCGGCGCAGAGCTATCTGCCGGACAGTCCGCAACCGCCGCTACACCGGCGCCGGAATCAACGACAACGATCGCGGAGGAATCAGCCGCTGCGGCTGCCGTTCCCGCGCAAGCAGAGCCGGAACCCGTTGCCGCTCCGGTAGCGAAGACCTCGGAGCCGGCAGCGGTAACCGTGACGCCTGCGGAACCTGTTGCGGCGCCGGAAGGCGCGGCCGCGATAGAGCATTCCGACATCAGCGATGTGGTGGAAGCGGACGTGGAGGCGGGTGAGGCTTCCACGGAGTCAACCGCGGAGATGGAAAAGTTGATGGAGCAGTACGCCACGCCGCATCAGGCGGTGGCGGAAGGCGAGATCGAATCAGGGCAAGTAGTGGCGATCACGGACTCGGGCGTGGTGGTGAACCTGGGCGGCAAGACCGAGGGATTGATCCCGGCGCAGGAATTCGCGGAATTGGATGGACCGTTTCCGCTGGTGGTCGGGCAACCCGTGGAAATCCAGCGCACGGGCGACCACAAGGACGGCATGGTGCTGCTGTCGTACCAGCGGGTACGGCGGCGCCAGGCGTGGGCCAAGATTGAAGAAGCCTACCGCAAGAAAGCGGACATCACCGGAAAAGTGGTGGATCACATCAAGGGCGGCCTGGTAGTGGATATTGGTGTGCGCGCATTTTTGCCCGCGTCGCAGGCGGATGTTCATCCGGTGCGAGATCTGGACGAATGGAAGGACCGCGAGATAACGGTCCGCGTGCTGAAGATGAATCGCAAGCGCGGCAATGTGGTGGTCAGCCGGCGCGCGATTTTGGACGAGCAGGTGCAGGCGCAGCGGCAGACCATGCTGGACACCATGGCCGAGGGACAAGTGGTTCGCGGCGTGGTGAAAAACGTCACGGGCTATGGCGCGTTCGTGGACTTGGGAGGCATCGACGGGCTGCTGCACATTACGGATATGTCCTGGGGACGCGTGGCCAGTCCGCTGGACGCGGTTTCGCCGGGCGAGGAAGTGGAAGTCAAGATTCTGAAGTACGACAAGGAAAAAGGACGCGTGTCGCTGGGGCGCAAGCAGCTGCTGCCCGATCCATGGGCGTCGGTGGTGGAGCGCTACACGGCTGGCAAGAAGCTGACCGGAAAAATCATGGGCCTGACGGATTACGGCGCATTCGTGGAGGTGGAGCCTGGCATTGAAGGCCTGGTGCACGTCAGCGAAATGAGCTGGTCCAAGCGCAAGACGCACCCCTCGAAAATCGTGAAAGTGGGAGACGAGGTGGAAGTGGTGGTGCTGGGCGTCGATTCCAACGAGCGGCGCATTTCGCTGGGCATGAAGCAGGCGCAGGCCGACCCCTGGCAGGAACTGGCGGACAAGTATCCGGTGGGCACGGTGGTCAGCGGAAAAATCCGCAATCTGACCGAATTTGGGGCCTTCCTCGAAATCGAGGAGGGATTCGACGGACTGATCCACGTGAGCGACATTTCCTGGACCGGGCGGATCAAGAATCCCGCGGACGTGTACAAGAAGGGCGACGCGGTGGAAGCCAAGGTTCTGAAAATCGATCAGGCCACGCGGCGCGTTTCGCTGGGCGTCAAGCAGGTGAATGACATCTGGTCATCGTGGTTTGAAAAACATAAGGTGGGCGACCTGGTTCGCGGCAAGGTCTCGCGCGTCACCACGTTTGGCGCGTTTGTCGAGCTGGCGGACGGGATCGAAGGGCTCTGCCACATTTCCGAGATCGACGAGCGGCGCGGCAAGGGCGACAAGGCCGCCGCTCCGCCGCGGCCGGGCGTGCGGCAGAGCGGGTTGCTCGATCCGGGACGCGATTACGAATTTAAGATTGTGAAAATCAGCCAGGATACGCATAAAATCGGTCTCAGCTACCGCGCTGCCGTGAAGCAAGCGGAACGCCGCGATATGGATGACTACCGCTCGACGAAATCTTCGGCGAAAGCCACTATCGGCGATGCCATCATGGCCAAGCGTTCGTTGTAGCCGCTCCGGCGTCCCCCGGACCGGAGCAGTAAGTTTTTATTTCCCTTAAGCCTGATTTGGTGATATGGAATTGCCACCAAGGGCGGCTCGCTGCAGGGGATTTCTTCAGCGAGTGCATGGCGTGTGCCTGAGACGCGCGTCGCCCGGGAACCAAATGGGCGCAACTTAGAATTTCGCGGAGCATATATCGATGACCGATTCCACCGTGACAAAAGCGGACCTCGTAGAAGAGGTAGTTCGCGTCACTGAACTTCCACGCAAAGAATCCGAGACCGTGGTCGAAACCATTTTTGAAAGCATTATCGGCGCGCTGCAAGGCGGCGACCGCATCGAAATCCGCGGGTTCGGCAGCTTTCGCACGCGCCAGCGCCGCGGGCGCACCGGACGCAACCCGAAGACGGGCGCCAAAGTCGAAGTCCCGCCCAAAAAGATTCCGTTTTTCAAGCCCAGCAAGGAACTGAAGGATCATGTCAACGGCGGCGCGCTAGCCGCCGCGGAAAAGGGCGCCGCGGACAAAAGCGCCGCGCAGGTTCCGCCACAAGTCCCGCCGCAACACTAAGAGCGCGCGGGGCCGATTCCGGCATCTCTTACGGTCACCTCTCACTTTATGGATTACCTGTGGACGCCCTGGCGCTACCGATACATTTCCGAAGCCAAGAACGCCGTGGGCTGCGTTTTCTGCAATCTGCCGGCGGCGAACCACGATGAGGAATCGCTGATAGTCCTGCGCGGCGCGAAAAATTTCGTCATCCTGAACCGCTACCCCTACACCTCCGGACACGTCATGATCGTGCCCTACACGCACACCGCGGATTTTGCCGCGCTCGACTTGGCAACGACGGCGGAAATGATGCAGCTGGCGCAGCGCGTTCAGGCGGCGCTCGCGGGGACGTACCATCCGGATGGATTTAATCTGGGCATGAATCTGGGGCGCGCGGCCGGCGCAGGCATCGCCGATCATCTCCATCTGCATTTGCTGCCGCGCTGGATCGGGGACACCAACTTCATGACCTCGGTCGGAGAAACGCGCATGCAGCCGGAGGAACTTTCAGTGACGTACGCGAAGCTGCGCGAGGCGCTGCATATCTAGGCGGCAGGCGTCTTTCCAGTGAACGTGTCTCATGGATCCACGGATATCGTGTGCGATTCGTGCTTCGGAAGCGTGCGTGGGAACGCTGGAATCTTTGTGGGTCGTGGCCTTAGCCACGACATACGCACAGCTAAATCAATGCGGCTTTACAGGTTACGGAAAAAGTGTTTTTATTCGTCATTCCGAACGAAGTGAGGAATCTCTCCGGGTTTTAAGGTCAAAAGAATGAGAGATTCCTCGGCATAAGGCGTGCCTCGGAATGACAACTTTTTTAGTTTTTCGGCAACCTGTTTGGCCGCTGGCGCGTTTGAATCGGACCTCTCACGCGCAGTCTTCAGGGGCTAAAGAGTCTGTGTGACAACGTCAGAATCTTTGTGGGTCGTGGCTTTAGCCACGACATAACCGCAGCAAAATCAGTGCGGCTTTAGCCGCTGAGGGCTTGGAATTGCAGTTCTCACACAAACTCTAAAGCCTTTTTTTGCTGGTATCTCAAATGTCGCGGCTGAAGCCGCGACCCACAAAACCTTTTTGCGGCGGCGCATGGAGTCACACTTGAATCTCGAGCTTAGCGACGAACAGAAAATACTGCAGCGCACAGTACGCGAATTCGCGGAAAGCGAAGTCGAGCCGCTGGCGCGCGAACTGGACGAGGCCGGGCATTTTCCGCGCGAAACATTTCGCAAGGCGGCCGAGCTGGGACTCACGGCGGTGGCCCTGCCGCAATCGGAAGGCGGCGCGGGCTTCGACCACGTTTCCTACTCCATTGTCATCGAAGAGATTTCGCGCGTGTGCGCTTCGACCGGGGTGATTCTCTCGGTGCAGAATTCGCTGTACTGCGATCCGCTGCATCGGTATGGGACCGAAGAGCAAAAAATAAAATTTCTCGCGCCGTTCGCGCGCGGCGAAAAAATCGGCTGCTACGCGCTGACCGAGCCGCAGGCGGGCTCGAACGCGGCGGCGCTCGCGACGCGTGCGGTGCGCCAGGGGGACCGCTACGTCGTCAACGGAACCAAAGCATGGATCACCAATGGTGGCGTGGCCGATGCCGCCCTCGTGTACGTGAACACCGATCCGGCGAAAGGCGAAAAAGGGATTACGGCGCTGGTCGTCGAGCGCGGCACGCCCGGATTCAGGGTGGGCAAGGAAGAAAAGAAGATGGGCATTCACGCCACGGCGTGCACGGAACTTTCGTTCACGGATTGCGAAGTGCCGGCGGCGAACCGCATCGGAAACGAAGGCGAAGGATACAAGGTGGCGCTCTCGACTCTGGACGCCGGGCGCATCGGCATCGCCGCGCAGGCGACGGGTATCGCGCAGGGCGCGTTTGACCAGGCGCTGGCGTACGCGCACGAGCGGCAAGCGTTCGGCCATCCCATCGCCGATTTTCAGGCGATTCAGTTCATGCTCGCCGACATGGCCACGGAAATCGACGCGGCGCGGCTTCTGGTGCGCAAAGCGGCGTGGAAGCAGGAGACCGGCGCGCGCTTTTCCATGGAAGCTTCGATCGCGAAACTCTTTGCGTCGGAACTGGCCACGCGCGTGACGCACAAGGCCATGCAGATTCACGGCGGCAACGGGTATAGCCGCGAATATCCGGTCGAGCGGATGTACCGCGATGCGCGGATTACGGAGATTTACGAAGGCACGAGCGAGATTCAGCGGCTGGTGATTGCGGCGGCCGTGCTCAAAGGCTTTTGAGACCACGGATGGCCAGGGATGGGGGTAGAAATTTGAGATGAAGCCATCTCATACATGGTCGGCCCTCAAACTCGACAGGCCGTCAGGGGATAAAGAGTCTGTGTGAGAGCTACAATTTCAAGCCCTCAGCGGCTAAAGCCGCACTGATTTTTTTTGCGGTTATGTCGTGGCTAAAGCCACGACCCACAAAGATCATTTATGAGACAGCTTTATTTGAGATTTGAAATTTCGAATTTGAGATTTTAGATTTGTGCATTCACAAAGATTGATCTGGCCGACATGTTTTGTCACAGTTGGCTTGGAGTTGAACTCTCAGGGGCCAATTCTCGACTGTCAACCGTCTATACTTTCAGCATGACACTCAACGCGCACAACACGAATCACAAATCACGAGTCTCGAATTACGCGGGCGCCATGCTCGAGCTTGATTCCTGTGTGGAATTTGAACCCGCGCGCGATGGGGAATGTTTTGCGGCCGTTCCCGCGCGGCCGGCCGTGTTTCTTGTTGAGCCGCGCGAGGTGCTTGCGGGTGCGCAACCTTATATGCTGCGCACGGCGAATTTGCGCGAGCGGTTGAAGAAGCTACTGGGGCCGCCAGAGGCCGCATCGAAACGGCTCAACCTTAGGGAATTTGCCGCTCGCGTTCGCTATCGCGGCGCGGCCTCGACTTTTGAATTGAATTTTCTGCACTGGCAGCAGGCGCGGGCGCGCTGGCCGTCGAACTATCGCGAGCGGGCGCGGCTGCGGGTTCCCGCGGTGCTGAAGGTCAGCCTGACGAATGCTTATCCGCGGTGCTACGCGACGCGGCGGATCAGCGCGAACGGATTTTATTTCGGGCCGTTCCGGTCGCGGCGCGCGGCCGATGCGTTTGCTTCGGGATTTCTGGACCTGTTTAAAATCCGGCGATGCCAGATCAAGATTCGGCGCGATCCGGCATTTCCGGGGTGCATGTATTCGGAGATGAAGATGTGCCTCGCGCCGTGTTTTGCGGGATGCACGAAGCAAGAGTACGACGCGGAAGTGGGGCGCGTGGTCGCGTTTCTCGGGTCGGGCGGCGCGTCGCTTACGGCGGAACTGGAACGCGAGCGCGAGGCGGCCAGCGAGTCGCTTGATTTCGAGCGCGCCGCTGCGGTGCATCGCCGCATCGAGAAAGCGGGAGAAGCGCTGCGCGGGCTGCCTGAACTGGCGCGGCGGCTGGAAGACCTCAACGCGGTGATCCTGCAGCGGGCGGTAGAAGAAAATTCGGTGGCCGTGTTCGTGGTACGGGCGGGGCGCATTGAGGAGCCACGCATGTTGCGCTTCGCCGCGCTCGCCAGCGAGCCGCGCTCGGTCGAGCAGATTCTGCGCGAGTGGCTGGAGCCGGCGGAAAGCCAGAATCCATCTTCCGCGAAGGGATCGATCCTGCAACAAAGCTATCGCGAACTTGAGGATCAGTTGAGCCTGCTGGCGCGGTGGTTTTATAAGAAGCCGCGCGTGGGCGAAATATTTTTTCGCGAAGCTACGGCGCGCTCTTCCGCCGCCGCGCCGCAAGACGACGCGAGCGCGAAACGCAACAGCGAATGGCCGTACCGCAGGATTTTGCGGGCGTGCTCGCGATTGCTCGCGCCGGAGGAAAGCGAATCAGCCACGGATGAACACAGATAAACACTGATGAAAACGAAACGATGAAAAGATAACCAGAAGCCATCCCATAAATGATTGGCCCTCAATTCGACAAGCCGTCAGAGGCAAAAGGGTCTGTGTGAGAACTACAATTTCAAGGCGTCAGCGGCTAAAACCGCACTGAATGTGTTGCGGTTATGTCGTGGCTAAAGCCACGACCCACAAAGATCATTTATTAGACAACTTCGAGTAATTATTCCCGATCTGTTCTTTGATCTTATCCGTGTTTATCTGTGTGCATCCGTGGATTCCCTCGGGGATTGCCCTCCTCGTAGTTCCCCGGCAATTCACATATAATCGCGGCTCACGAATCTGCGAGGTGAAATGGCCACGTTTGCGACTGCTGACGGTACGAAGAAATATATGGCGCGATTTGCGGGGCGCGCCGCCGCGGGGCATTTTCGCGAGCAGCAGGGGCTGTGGCTGTCTTCGCTGGGGATCGGCACGTATCTGGGCGAGGCGGACGAGGGCACGGACCGCGGGTATATCGACGCGGTTGTGGCCGCGGTGCAAGCGGGCGCGAACGTGATCGATTCGGCGATCAATTACCGGTTTCAGCGCTCGGAGCGGTCCATCGGGGCGGCACTCGCGGAGCTTTTGCGGCGCGGCTATTCGCGGGAAGAGTTGCTGCTGTGCACCAAGGGCGGATTCCTGACGCCGGATGGAAACATGCCCGCCGACGCGAACGAATATTTTAATCACGAATACGTGGAGACGGGGATTTTACAGGAGGGAGATGTCGCCGCCGGGTGCCACTCGATGGCGCCGCGATTCCTCGCCGACCAGCTGGAGCGCAGCCGGCGCAATCTGGGCGTCGAGACCATCGACGTCTATTACCTGCACAATCCGGAAACGCAATTGGGCGAAGTGCCGCGGGAAATGTTTCACAGCCGTGTGCGCGCGGCATTTGAATTTCTGGAATCGGCCGTGGCCGCGGCAAAAATTCATTTCTACGGCATGGCCACGTGGAACGCGTTCCGCCAGACGGAGAATTCGCCGGACTATCTTTCGCTCGCGACCATGGAATCGCTGGCGCGCGATATTGCGGGGGGATCGCACCATTTCCGCTTCGTGCAGCTGCCGTGCAATTTGGGCATGACCGAAGCGCTAACGCGGACGAACCAGAAGCTCGATGCGCGCGTTGTGCCGATGGTGGAGGCCGCGAACAAGCTGGGGATCACGCTGATGGCCAGCGCGTCGATGCTGCAGGGGCAGTTGTCGCGCGGCCTGCCGTCGTTTGTCCAGGCGGCGCTGGGGATGAAGACGGACGCGGAACGCGCGCTGCAGTTTGTGCGCTCGACGCCGGGGATTACGACGGCTCTTGTGGGCATGAGCCGACCCGAACATGTGGCGGCTAATCTTTCGCTGGTGGATGTGGAACCCGCTTCGCAGGATCAATTTTCAAAATTGTTCGAGCGGGGGCGCACCCCTTAAGGCGCGCCCATTCGCTCTTGGCGCGCTCTATGACTGAGCTTCGTCTATTTCCTCGTTGCTTTGTTTTACGGCTTTCTTAGTCTCCGCTTTGGAATCTGCGTCCGGCTTCAATTCCTGAATCGCTTTTCCGAGACTGACGGCGTTCGGTCCTGTCATCTTGTTCTGAAGGTCGGAGAACGGAATGCCCAGGTTATTGGAAACGTGGACCGCCGCGACAAACTGGCCAAAGTTCTTAAACCCGCTCGCATCCGTCTTCAAAGTATCAAGAGCCGTCCGGCCTGAAAGACCCAATAGGCCTTCAAGCTTAGTCGAAAGATGCGTATTGTGATCCAACACATTTCCCGGATTCGTGCTGGCAGCCAGGGAACTGCCGTGCGTGGCATTTCCAGCAGGCCCCATCGAATGGGAACCCGCATTGCCATGGATGCCAGACATGCCGCCCTCCATATTCCCCATTCCGCCACCCATGGCACCCGCACCTCCGCCATGTCCGTGCTGCGCGTACGCGCTGCCAATCCCGGCGGTAAAGGCCGGAAGTAGAACAACCAGCGAAACAAGCGTCATGCGCTTCATATGAATTTCCTCCCTTTCATTTCTCATCGAGTGGAAGTATGACTATTTCTGGAGAAAAACGAACTGACATTGAACCCTACGCCAAACGAAACGGTATTCAGAGCGAACTGAACGCTTCGCGTATAACCAACTTCGAAATCGAGATATGGAGTGGGACTATATGCAAGCCCGGCCGTATAGCCATTGTCCCGCGTCAAGTCCGCTGTGCCTGTGGTCGAGTGGCTCACTTCAAATACACGCCCGTGCTGTCCGCCTTTTCCCGCCGATCCGGCATTCACAAACCGGCTAAACACCGTTTGCGTTCCAAATGGCAAAACATCGTAGGCCGACAAAGTTAGCGTGAAGGAACGGGACAGATCCAGATCCGCGCCCGCTTCAGAGTGCAACAATTTGCCGAAAGAGGTGAAGGGCCGAAGAAAATAGCGAGTGTCGGTGACGGAATTGGCCAGGCCTGCATCAACAAAGGGAGTCACGAAGCCAAAGTCGTGCTCCAATCGATTGTCCCAGTCAAACGTCGCGTGTCCCGTACTGAGACCATGGGACGAATTACCAATTGGCGCGCTTCCGGTCAGTGCAGTTCCATAGTTCAATAGTGGACTTTTCCAGACACCGTGCAGCGTCACAAAAACGTCGCCGATTCCAGCGCTTGAAGTTGCGCCCGTTGATGACGAAGTGCGGTCAAAATAAACGGGAACCCCGAATCCGGCGCTAAAATGGTCATTGAATTTGTAGCTTACGGAGGTGGTCAGAGCTGTAACGACGCCGTCGGAATTTGCGCTCCCCTCAAATGCTTCGTAGAGCGTGAATCCCCGTTCGTGTCCAGCGGGATATCCGGATGCCTGAGCATGGGCTTCTCCGAATCCGACAAGGATCATGGCAAAAAACGACAATATTGAAAGTGAATGGCGCAATTTCAATTGGGTGATCATTGTCCTCAAAGGGCGCTGAGATTCAAAGACATCTCGGGCTGGCAATAGGTAATCAGCAACCCAAATGCCAGACCCTAATTCCTTCTTTCTAAATAGGTTGGCAGGAAATAGTGCGGAGAAGCAGCGACCGGGATGGGTTCAATTTGTTCCAGGATTGCCAAACTTACATGGGTGTGAGGTTGAATTTCGTTATTTGTTTGCCTCTATAAGGATTCAGCCAGGAATATACTCGGGAAGATAGTTTGGTGGCGCATTTCGCTGAGTTCGCATCATTCAGAATCGACGCCCAACGAAAGCGCGCAATGATGCGCGAACTCATTCATGACTCATGTGCCACGAGGTCCGGATGATGGCCGACGAGCCACGTCGCAATGATCTGATCCAATTCAACCAGATGTCCGGTAAAAAAATGGTCCGCGCCGCGAATGATTGCCACGCTGGTTTGCTCTTTCACTTGCGGGGAGAATTGCGCTACCAGGGCGTTTAGTTGGTGCGGCGGACCGTACTGGTCGAATTCTCCGGCGGCGAGGAGCTTTGGTTTGTTGCAGGCTTCTAGATAGGAAAATCCGCGGACGGCGATCAAATCGCCTACGGGGAGACCGAGGCCGATCAGATGCGTTACGCGCGAATCGCCGCAACCGACGCGCAGGCCCACCCACGAACCGAAACTGAACCCGGCAACCAGCAGCGGCACGCCGGGAAATTCTACGGCCAGAAAATCGAGCGCCGCCGAAACGTCCTCCTGCTCGCCCAGGCCCTTGTCATGCTTGCCTTCGCTCGCTCCCACGCCACGGAAATTGAACCGCAGGACGGGCAGGCCAAACCGGTGCAGGGTCTTGGCCGTCTGGTAGACCACTTTGTTGTGCATCGTGCCGCCGAAGAGCGGATGGGGGTGGCAGACGACGGCCGCAAGCGCACTGCCCTGCGGACTCTCGGCGACCGACCATAAAAGCGATTCGAGGCGTCCGGCGGGACCGGGCAAGAAGAGAGGTCGGTGGAGGAGTTCCGCCATGGGCGTCACTATCAGACCACAAAGGCGCGCCTGGGAACAAATGCGGCGGGGCGGCTCCGGCATGGCGATTTGGCGGCCGCAGGCGGGAGTGTAGAACTAGCAACTGGGAAGCAAGCGCGTCTTGCATCGGGTGGAGCAGGTCCTTTACTCTGGAAATACACCGTGTTTCGACCAACTTTGTATTGAACTGTAAACCAGGAAGGAATTATGCAAATAACAAACAATGCGCAACGCGGACCAGCGGCACCTTCGACTAGTCCGGGGTCCCCAGTACGCACACCCTCTTACCTTGGACCCGGCCTGCAAATTAAGGGCGAAATCAGCGGGGACGAAGACCTGCGGCTGGACTGCAAGGTGGAAGGGTTGATTTCCATCGGCGGATTCCGGCTGACCGTGGGTCCTGGTGCTCACGTAGAGGCCGAGATTGTGGCCCGTGAAGCGGTGATCTCCGGAGAAGTGACCGGGGACGTGCGCGCGTGGGACCGGATCGAGATTAAGAAGAACGCTTCGGTGGTCGGCGACATCAGCACGGGCAAAATCATGATCGAGGAAGGCGCTTACTTCAAGGGAAGCGTCGAAATCGACAGCAACGGCAAGCAAATCGGAACGGACCTGAATAGCCTGCTGAGCGGCGCGAAGACAGCGGAATAAGAGCAAGGCTGGAATATTTTCCTGGGGCGCCTGGGGATTCGGCCGGATGCACGACTGGCGGCCGATTTGTGACCGGGCAGGCGAATTTCAGGCGGCACGGGCGGCCAACAAGAACTCCGAAAAACGCTGGAAGCAATTATGAAGAATACAGAACACTGCAGCGCCGCGGGTTGTGAACGAGGGAGCATCGCGTCCATCGACGACAAGGCGCTTTGCCGGACTCATTTCATCGACGTCTGCTATACCAGGCTGGAAAATTACGAAGAACTGCGGCAGGAAAACAAGCTGGCCCTGTCCGACGCGGAATCGATGCGACGCTTCATTCACGAGTGCTCGCGGCAGGCGGATCTGATTGAACAAGGGGCAAAGGATCTGGACAATCTGGAGCGCGCGAAGCTGGTGGACATCATTCTCTCGGCCAGCGAGTTGGGCCGCCACCTGCGGCGGAGCCCTCGAAAGGCGGCGGCGATCCCGGTGCGCCTGTGCTGCGAGAGATTGGGCGGGGCCTGGGAAGAAGACAGCAAGACGGTGCTGCTGAGCCGCTACGGAGCGTCCGTGCAGTGCAACCATGCGGCCAAGCCCGGCGAAAGCATAGAAATCGTGCGATTTGACACCGGACAGAAAGCCCATGCGCGAATCGCCTGGCAACGCCCTGCCGGAAGCGACACCACGCGAATCGGCGTTGAGTTTGTCGATTGCGACAACTTCTGGGGATTGGATTGGGGCGTGGTGGAAGACACGCGATAGGCCGCGATGCGGCGAAGAGCGCAGGCACATCCCCCCGCAAAAATCATCCCACGAATTGAAGCTCCTGCATCCGGCGAATTGAATGGCGAGGACCCTCCCCGCGCCGCGGAAAATTCTGAAAATTGTCATTGCCAGGCACGCTGCGCGAAAACGCGAAGCGGGGTGCTCCGCGTGTTTTTCATTGCGGTTTTCAGGGGGCGATGCTAGGGTGTCTTGAACCTGGGACGCCCTCTTCCGGGGGAGCAATGGTGCAATCGATCGAACGCCGGGCCTCGCGGCGATTTACGATGACGCTGCCGTTGACAGTCCGCTCAACCGGGACGGACAGCAGCGAACGGCAAGGACAAACGCGGGACGTCAGTTTCCGCGGCCTGTACTTTTTGATCGACGCCGAATTGGAACCGGGCAGCTCCATCGAGTTTATTCTTACCCTACCACGAGAAATCACCATGGCCGGCGATGTGCATATCCGATGCTTTGCGGAAATTATCCGCGTCGAACCGCACAATGGACGCAAGGGTGTCGCCGCGCGCATCGACCGGTACGAGTTTCTGCCCGCCGTCTGATTTTTCCGAAGTTTACTACGAGGATTCCGCCCGCATCTTTCCCGTGCATGTCGTTTTCGTTTCCACGCATTTTCGCTGTAGAATTGTGCGAACCTGCTATGGCCGGGAGGAACGATGAATCGCTACGATGCCCAATCCGCGCTCGATGAATTGAGAGAGGATGCGGTGTTGCCTCATCCGGTGCGCATGCGCGACATGATCCTGCGCACGCAACTCAATGCCGGGGACGCGGTGGAGATGAACCGCGAATTTCAGAGCTACCTGACGCATTATGGCGAGACGCAAAAGATCGCGCTCGAAATGCTGGAAAAGCTCGCGGCCAGCGTCTCCGAACGTTCGTAGACGCGGGAATCGCGCGCGTTCCGGCGCGTGACACTCGCGGGCCGCGAAACCCGGGGCCCGCGCCCGGACGGCTGTATTTTGCACGGAAGGATAACCAGCCCGCACGGGCCAGAATCATGCCGCGAGAAACCATTCTCATCGATGCCGACGATACGCTTTGGGAAAATAATGTTTTTTTCGAACAGACTATCGAGGAATTTCTGACGCTGCTCGAACCCCTCGGCTTCAAGCGCGATTACGCGCGCCACATCCTGAATGAAACCGAACGCCGCAACATTCGCCAGCACGGCTACGGCGTGCGCAGCTTCGGGCGCTCGCTCGAGGAAACCTACATGAAGCTGGCCGGGCACCAGGCCACCCGCGAAACGGTGGAGGGGATCCACAACCGCGTGGACGATCTCGAAAAAATTCCTCCAAATGTGCTCGATGGCGTGGTCGAGACGCTGGACTATCTTTCCGAGCGGCACCGCCTGATCCTTTTCACCAAGGGCGAGGCGGCGGAACAAGCCGCCAAGGTCGAGCGGTCCGGTTTGCAGATTCATTTTGATGCCATCGAGATCGTGCCCGAAAAAGACGTGGCGACCTACCGTCTGTTGGTAAACCGGCATCACGTGGTGAAATCGCGGGGTTGGATGGTGGGCAACAGCCCGCGCAGCGATATCAATCCGGCGCTCGAGGCGGGACTCAACGCGGTGTTCATTCCGCATTCGGCCACCTGGGAGATGGAGCATGAAGAAGTGCGCAGCGGGGCGGGACGATTGCTGATTTTGCAGAGCTTCCGCAATTTGCGGGAACATTTTTAAGGTGCGCTTCGCAATGGCTCCAGCTTTGGACTCTTCTGGAATCTTCGCAGAGGGACTAACTGCCTAAGTAGCGTAGACTTCAGTCTGCGCGCTTTTCGCGCGTTTGTTGGCAAAAGCGCGCAGACTGAAGTCTACGCTACTAAAATCCCGGAGCGCGCGAGCGGAAGGGGATGTGCACCACCGCTTCTAGGGCTACCGGTTCGCCGCGTTTTTCCGCGGGTTGAAATTTCCACTGCGCGAGAGCTTCCATGGCGTTGGCATCCAGGCGCGGATCGACGCTGTGAACCACCTGGATGCTGTCCACGCTGCCATCCTTGCGGATGATCGCGTAGAGCACGACTTCTCCCTCTACATGCAGTGTGCGCAGCTCGGGAGGATATTTCGGATCGACTTTGCGGTATGGGACGGGGCCCGCGAGATCGGTGGGATTCGCTCGCGGATACGGCGCCGCGTCGTCTTCGTCGAGCTCGGCAAAATTCAGGATCCAGCTGCCGGAGGCGCTCGTCAGATTCGGCATGTTGACGTGCAAGGTGTAGACCTGCTTGGCTCCCAAAACTTTCTCGGGCGGCACATCGAGCTTCGAAATATCCTTCACTGAACCGGAATGGATGGGATGCGCATTGGAACCTTCTGATGCGATACGCGCGTTTGGAACGGGCCGCGAGGGCAGCGGATTGCCCAGTCCTCGTGCGGCTGCTCCGATGCCCAGGCCTGAGGTTGCGCTGCTCTTTGCCGAATTTCCGCCGGTAATGAAAATGCCGTCCGGGCCGTGTCCGCTGCCGTTGATTGCAGGCGCGGCGCCCGCGCCGTTGCCGGACGCACTCCCGCCGGGCGCGCCGGATTTCGGGCCGTCCGGAGAAATGGAAATTCGCGCGGAAAGATTTCCCGCGGGAATCGCCGGTGGAGGCGCCGGGGCGGGCGCCGCAGAGAGCGCAATCAGAGTGGAGTTATCGGCGGTTCGCGCGCCAATATCGGGGGCCGCGGCGTTTGGACTGCCTCGTTGCGCCGCTTCGCGCGGCGCGGACATTGGGGTGACCGGGAGAACCGGCTTGGGAAGAGCCTGCGCGGAAGTGGCGATGTTGATTGCGCCGATCTGTTTGTCGGGCACGGACAGTTCAGGCACGGAAGCGTCCGGAGCGGCCACCGGGGAATGCGCCACGGGCCGCATGGCCGTGAGTTGCAGTTTGGGACGCGCCGGCTGGGCATTGGCGAGCTGCACAATATTGGGAAGCGCGGGCAAAATTTTGGGCGGCTCTTGCGGCGCCGCCGGCTGAATCAAGGTCTGCCGTGGATGCGTCGGGTGCAGCGGGGTAGAGAGGATCGTTTGCCGCGGATGAAAAGCGCCAGCGTCGCGATCGGGCGTAGTTTTTGGAGCGTCCATTCTGCGCGCTGGCTTCAGATGAAGCGCGGCGGGCAGAACGACCGGAAAATCCTTCGCGGGGCCGAACCAGGTCAATTCCGTTTCCGGCGGCGGAGGTACAACGCGCGGAGGACGCGTGGTCCAGACGGGCGGAGGAAATAAAATCAGAAGAGTCTGCAGCACGACAGCGGCGGAAAATCCCGCCTTCGGGAAACGCTGATGGATCCAGCAGTCGCGGAAGTATGGGGTGCCGAGAAATTCTTTGGGAGCCGCGGGTTCGCGCACCAGGACCGCAAGGCTGGAGGCGAACTGCTCGATCCAGCACGTCTTCCGCAGGGCAAGCTGCGGCTCGCGGGATGGCTCGGCAGCCTCGGACACGGTGACCGGCACATGCCTCAGGCGAATTTCTCCGAGTCCGAGCAAAGCAATGACCCCCGGTGAATTATACGCTCCCCGGCGCGTATTTCGAGGGAGCAAACACGCGCAGGCTCTGGCGCAAGACCGCCTCAATCGGAGCGGTGTTGGTGTCATTTGATTTGGCGAAATCAAAGCATCCGTCATTCCGAGCGAAGCGAGGAGTCTCTCCGTGTCCCGGTGATTCAAGACGAAGAGGGATTCCTCGCTTCGCTCGGAATGACAAACAAAAGAAGATGCTTGCAGAACGACGCTGATCAAATAACATCACAACCATCCGAACGAATGGCTTGCCGTTGGCGGAACGATTTGCAAGGATAGGCTTTTCGATCGGACGGCCCGCACAGATCCGGAAATGGCCGCCCGAGGAATGTGAGATCCAATGGCGACAACAAATT
>Ga0316628_100000308_pt1 | contig 30269 bp, 32 predicted proteins | sample OWC_Aug_M2_C1_D5_FD_207648 | JGI IMG/M metagenome (GOLD analysis project Ga0316628, IMG submission 207648) | Wetland soil microbial communities from Old Woman Creek delta, Ohio, United States - OWC_Aug_M2_C1_D5_C | ecosystem: Environmental > Terrestrial > Soil > Wetlands | place: USA: Ohio...
GTTCGGCCACGGTGTTGATGCGCTCGTTGGAGATCTGCGAGATGTGCAGCAGGCCATCCTTGCCGGGCAGGATGTTGACGATGGCGCCGAAGTCCAGCAACTTGACCACCGGGCCTTCGTAAATCTTGCCCACTTCCACCTCGGCCACGATGTCCTCGATGCGCTTCTTCGCCGCAAGCGCCGCCTCGCCGCTGACGCTGGCGATGGTGACATTGCCGTCGTCGTCGATGTCGATGGTGGTGCCGGTCTCTTCGGTGATGGCGCGGATGACCGCCCCGCCCTTGCCGATCACGTCGCGGATCTTGTCCGGATTGATCTTGATCTTCATCATGCGCGGAGCGTGCATGGACACATCCGGGCGCACCATCGGCATGGACTCCTTCATGATGCCGAGGATGTGCATGCGGCCTTCGCGCGCCTGCACCAGCGCGGCGTGCATGATGTCCTTGGTGATGCCGTTGATCTTGATGTCCATCTGCAGGGCGGTGACACCCTTGTCGGAACCGGCCACCTTGAAGTCCATGTCGCCCAGGTGATCTTCATCGCCCAGGATGTCGGTCAGCACGGCGAAGCGGTTGCCGTCCTTGATCAGGCCCATGGCAATGCCCGCGACGTGGGTCTTGACCGGCACGCCCGCATCCATCAGCGACAGGCAGCCGCCGCACACGGAGGCCATGGAGCTGGAGCCGTTGGATTCGGTGATCTCGGACACCACGCGGATGGCGTAGCCGAATTCCTCCTCGGTCGGCAGTGCCGCAACCAGCGCACGCTTGGCCAGCCGGCCGTGGCCGATTTCGCGGCGCTTGGGCGAGCCCACGCGGCCGGTCTCCCCGGTGGAATAAGGCGGGAAGTTGTAGTGCAGCATGAAACGGTCGTTGTATTCGCCCTGCAAGGCGTCAATGATCTGCGCATCGCGCGCAGTACCCAGCGTCGCCACCACCAGCGCCTGGGTTTCGCCGCGCGTGAACAGCACGGAACCGTGGGTGCGCGGCAGCACGCCGGTGCGGATGGTGATGGGACGCACGGTGCGGGTGTCGCGGCCGTCGATGCGCGGCTCGCCGTTCAGGATCTGGCCGCGCACGATCTTGGCTTCCAGCGCACTGAACAGGTCGTTGACGTGGTTTTTCTCCAGCGTCGCGTCTTCGGCCATGAGCGCCTCCACCACGCGGGTGCGGATCGCATCCACCTGCTGGGAGCGGGCCTGCTTCTGGCGCACGGCATAGGCGGCCTGCAGGTCCTTCTCGGCCATGGCGGCGAGCTTGGCGATGAGCGCCTCGTTCTTGGCGGGCGGCGTCCAGTCCCAGTCGTCCTGGCCGGCAGCGGCGGCCATTTCGTTGATGGCCTCGATCACGGCCTGCATCTGCTGGTGGCCGAACACCACCGCGCCCAGCATCACGTCTTCGGGCAGCTCTTGCGCTTCGGATTCCACCATCAGCACCGCCTGCGCGGTGCCCGCCACCACCAGGTCCAGCTTGGAGGTCTTTAGTTCCTCTGCGCTCGGGTTCAGCAGATACTGGCCGTCAGCATAGCCCACGCGCGCCGCGCCGATGGGGCCGTCGAACGGCACGCCCGAAAGCGCCAGAGCGGCGGAGGCGCCGATCATGGCAGGGATGTCGGCATCGATCTCAGGGTCGGAAGACATCACGGTCGCGACGATCTGCACTTCGTTGTAGAACCCCTCGGGGAACAGCGGGCGCAGCGGGCGGTCGATCAGGCGCGAGGTCAGGATTTCCTTCTCGCTGGGACGGCCCTCGCGACGGAAGAAGCCGCCGGGGATCTTGCCTGCGGCATAGGTGCGCTCCTGGTAGTCAACGGTCAGCGGGAAGAAGTCCTGCTCCGGCTTGACGTTCTTGACCGCCACCGCGGTGACCAGCACCACGGTGTCGTCCAGGCTCACCATCACCGCACCGCTGGCCTGGCGCGCGATTTCGCCGGTCTCGAGAGTGAGGGTATGTTTGCCGTAGGGGATGGTTTTCTTGTAATGGCTCAAGTGGCTCTCCTGTGCATGGCGGGGCGCGCTTCCCTTGGAACGAGCGCGCCCGTCGGATCGTTATTCTCGGTGCAAAAAATGACGCGGGTCGCATTTGCGACCCGCGTTTTGTTCTTACTTACGCAGCTCCAGGCGCTGGATCAGCGCGCGGTAGCTTTCTTCGTTCTTGCTCTTCAGGTAATCCAGCAGCTTGCGGCGGCGGCTCACCAGACGGAGCAGGCCGCGGCGCGAATGGTGATCCTTCCCGTGCTCCTTGAAGTGCCCGGTGAGGTGGTTGATGCGCGCAGTCATCAGTGCAACCTGCACCTCGGGGGAACCCGTGTCGCCCTTGGCGCGCTGAAAATCCGTAACAATCTGCGCCTTCTGCGCTGTCGTAATAGACATAATTCCTTCACTCTCCACTAAAAAAGTGCGGCATTTTACCCTTTAGCGGGGGTTTTGCTCAAGTGCTATCGGAAAGGGGGGCGGCGAGCGGTACAGGCGGCAATAAGGGCAGGCCTAGCCAGAAACACGGGCGCCCGGAGACCAGACCCCATACTTGGTTGCGGGCAATCTCTTCAGGGTGCTTGAGGGCGCCGTGCATGGGCGGCGCGGGGTTGGGGCCGAGGTGGGGGTGTCGAACGGCAGGAGGAACAAGGGGGCAATGGAGACGCTCAGAAATCACGTTTTCTGCCGTAGAACCATTTGAGCAGGAACGGCGGGGACACCGTAGTGAGCGCTATGACAAGGAGCAGTGCGGCGTACAGCTCACCGTTCAGGATACCCTGGCTGAAGCCCAACTGGGCAAAGATCAGCCCCACCTCGCCGCGCGGCACCATCGAGAGGCCGATGGCGATCTGATTGCGACGCGGCTCGCAAATGAAGAAACCGGACGCGAACTTGCCCAAAAAGGCGACGAGCAGCAGCAACGCCGCCAGCTCCCAGATGAACGCCGCCCCCCAGTTGACCGCCTTGAGATTCAGCGATACCCCCACCATCACGAAGAACATCGGCGAGAAGGTGTGGATCAGCGGGCGCACCTGCTCTTCGAGCCGGTGTGCCAGCTTCGGGCTGGGCTTGAATTCGAGGGCGGGATGTCTCCCCATCCATAGTCTGAAGCCGAAGTGCTGGCTGAACGCCAGGCCCGCGGCGAAACCGCCCATGATTTCCGGGGCGCCCACGGCATGCGCCAGCCAGGAGAACAGCAGGATCAGCGACAACGCCATGGTGAGCAGCAAACCGGGCGTGGCGGCATGCTGGTCGAAGTGGTCTATCACCGTCGAGGCCAGCTTGGCGACCAGCGGAGCGAGCAGCATGAACAGCAGGATGTACAGGCTAACCTCGCCCAACGCCTGGATGGATACTTGATGTTCCACCGCGAACTGGTACAGGAACGCGAGCACGAGCACGCCGAGGATGTCGTCCAGCACGGCGGCCCCGATTACGATCTGTGCCTCATCGGATTGGCGCTTACCCAAGTCCTCCAGCACGCGTACAGTGATGCCGATACTGGTGGCGGTAAGCGTGCCGCCCAAGAATAGCGCCGTCAGGCCGGTCTGGCCGAACACCCAGACACTGACGCCATAACCCAGCGCGAACGGCAACGAAAAACCGAGCACCGCCACGACGGCAGGCTTGCTGCCGGAGCGCGCCAGACGGCTCAGGTCGGTATCCATACCGACCTCGAACAATAACAGGATGATGCCAATCTCTGCCAGCAATTTCATCGTGGTATCGGGTGATACCCAGCCCAGCAGTGACGGGCCGATCAACAGACCGGCGACCAATTCGCCAATAACTGAAGGAACACCGAAGCGCGCCACCGTCTCGGACAGCAACCGGGCCGCGATCAGGATGATGGCGAGGAAGAGGAAGAATTGATGCAGTTCCATGGCGGCAATTCCCGCGTGCTATCGCTGTGAGGTCGTCACCGGCAGTCAGAGTTTCCGCACAACCAACAATCGGAATTGCGCGACCTATTCATAATGACCCCATTTTCCGCGCGATTTTCCGCGCTAGCAAGGGCGGCATTTACGCGGGCTAATCAACCAGTCAATTCATGCTCCAGTGCCCATAAAGCCCAAAAAATCCCAGGGGAATATCAACCGCCAGTTGTGCCACGAGAACAAGGAACCCGATTAGCATCGAACCGAACACATCGGGGTCACACATCGGGGTCAGGTCTTGCAATCACGCATTTCTCCTGCTAACCTTTCTGCATGGCACGCCCTCTCAGAATTGAATTAGCCGGCGGACTTTACCACGTGACCTCGCGCGGAGACAGGCGCGAGGACATTTTTCTTGATGATGCGGACCGCCTTGCGTGGCTGGAAATTTTCGGTCAGGTCTGTCGGCGGTTCAACTGGATTTGCCATGCATGGTGCCTGATGGACAACCATTACCACATCGTCGTGGAAACAGTCGAAGGCAACCTCGCCCAAGGCATGCGCCACCTGAACGGCGTGTACACCCAGACTTTCAACCGAACCCATCACCGGGTAGGCCATGTATTCCAGGGGCGCTACAAGGCCATCATCGTTGAAAAGGAAAGCTATTTACTGGAATTGGCGCGCTACGTTGTGCTGAACCCGGTGCGCGCACGCATGGTCAAGGATGTCGCCGCGTGGCCATGGAGTTCATATGCAGCCATGACCGGCACACAAGCCTCGCCCGAATGGCTGCAGACCGACTGGATACTAGGGCAGTTTTCTTCGCAGCGCCGACGAGCAATGACGCTGTATATAGATTTTGTCAGGGCAGGCGTTGGTCTGGCCGGCGTATGGGACCAACTCAGCGGGCAGGTCTTTCTGGGCTCAGAGCCTTTCATCAAACGCATGGAGCGATTGACAGACAAGATCGCGATAGGCGAGATACCCCGCGCACAACGGCGCCCGCTGGCAAAGCCATTAAGCTACTACCAGAGCAAACATCGCGACACAAAAACCGCCATGGTCGCCGCCTACGCCACGGGTGATTACACGATGCAGGAAATCGCAGACTTCTTCGGGGTGCATTATGCTACCGTGAGCAGGGCAGTGAATGCGGAAGAAATGCGTGATTGCAAGACCTGACCCTGCGGTTCTATCACGCGTCGAAGCCCGCGCAAAACCTGGGCCATGCTAGGCAGGGCCTCACGCGGTGTCAACAAGGAGAGGGTTTATGCGCACTGCATAAGAGAAAGAAACTGCCCGCCCAGGGGGGGGATGAAGACAGGGCAGCGTGGCACACGGCTACCGCCCCGGGGGGGCTCGCGGCAACCGCCTATTTCTTGGGCAACAGGGATATGTCGCCCGCCTTATCTATCGTCACCAGAACGTCAGTGTGATGGTGCGCGCTGTGGCCGTGGAAAAGCTTGCCCCGGAGCGACACTTTCTTCCCGTAGAACGGACGGGCATCCATGTCCACCATGAATACCAGCTGAATCTTGACCACGCCTTCCCTTTGCGGAAACATCTCGTCGGCTGCGACGGTGATGGGGTGTGCGAGCCGCAGGTAATAATACTCCTCGCGTTTGTCGTTGGCATCGTAGCCCGCATCCGTCAAGACAGTGCCGCTCAATTCAACGGTAGTTTCCACTGGATATGTTTTTCCCTCGGCGGCCGCACAGAGGCTTGCTGCGAAAAAAAGGGATGCGACAATCAAGCGACAGGCAGTTCTCATTTTCCTCCCTCAGTCGTCTCACCGTTCTTTCCCCGGAGGGAAGATATTAGGCGACCCAGATCAAACGGCGTTTCAGTATATCAGTAAGCTGTGTGCCGTGCCTCTGGAACCAAGGGCCCGCTATTTGCGTACAACGCCCTCAATCCACCCCTCCTGTTTCTTGATCGCGTCAGCCATCTTGTCCACTTGGACGCCTACTGGCCTGGTCGTATCTACGCCGTTCCTTTGAAGAAACCTCACATAGGCTTCGGGATTGTTGTTGTCTGTGCCCCCAAATGGCGCATATTTCCTCATGGCATCGGTTACGGACATATCCCTGTACTTCGTCGCAAGCAGCCTCCTCAGCGCATCCATTCCAGCGTCAGGTGTTGCGAACTTTGCGAATCTGCCCGCTTTCTCCACTCCTATGGCATCGGGTTGTTCGCGGTATTCGATGTTGCCAGGATTGTTGTTCCGCCACGACCTGCTCCCGCCCACCTTGTCATATGCGTCATATGACTCGATTCTTGCATCTTGCTTCAACACCCGCGCCGCATAGTCTAATGCGCGGTTTTGTTCCTCCTCCGGCGAGAGTGCTCCTCCATTTGCGTTTCGTGCATCAGCCAGTTCCTGGGCCAACCCTGCATGAATTTCCGCGAGTCGCGCTTCACTTCTGCTGCCGGGTTTTGGAGTCGTATTTATTCCGCCCAGCCTAGCACCACGCCCAGCATATTCCGGGTGAATGCATCTCCATTGGCCGGGGCATCGTTGGGGGCTGGCGCGTTCCCTTTCCCGCCTGCTTGCGCGGGCTCCTTTGCAGTGCCAGCCGCCGACTGTGCGTCGGACTGGGACTTCCCGTTCGCGACAAGAGTGTCTTCCAGAGCCTGAGCCAGCCTATGCCCCGGCGTGTGGCTGGCAGGCTCTCCGGAATCGGCGCCATTGTTGTTGATTGCTTCAGGGTCCCCCTCATCGGAATCTCGCGCATCCTCCGTCACGGCAGAATCCTTGTCTTCGGGGTAAAGCTGTGCGGCCATGCTGGAAAAAGGCGTATCGGGTGCTTGCGGCATGTCATGCTCCTTGGTTACCGCATGGCCGGCGGAGTGCGCGGCCTGTCAGCGGAAGATCGGGAGATTCTTCCGCATCAGGAATGCATTAAGGGCACCGAAACGGGAAACGGGAAACGGAGGCGGGAGGGTCTACGCCAGCGGCGGCTGCGCCAGCATCCTGGCCGGCGCGAGCAGCTTGCCGCGCAACTCCCCCACTCCGAGGAAGCGCCCTGCCCCGTACAGGCGCACTTCGCCGCCCGGCAGCGCGGTTTGCACGGTGAAGCGCTGGCCCAGCAGGATGCGCCGCGTCTGGGTGTCATCGAGGTCGAGGCGCGGCGTGTCCTGCAGCATGCAGTCCACCGGCAGCAGGCAGGCGTCGCGCGCGGCCGCGTCCATGGCTTCCAGCTGTTCCCAGGTATGGGCGTCTTCCAGCCGGAAGGCGCCGATGGCGAGGCGGCGCAGGCCGGTGAGGTGGGCGCCGCAGCCTAGCAGCTCGCCGATGTCCTCGGCCAGGGTGCGCACGTAGGTGCCCTTGCTGCAGTGGACGGTGAGGCGCAGGTCGCGGCCTTCGAAGTGCTCCAGCGTGAGTTCGTGGATGGTGACCCGCCGCGCCTCGCGCGCAATGGTTTCGCCGCGGCGGATGTATTCGTACAGCGGCTTGCCCTGGTGCTTGAGGGCGCTGTGCATGGGCGGCACCTGGTCGATCTCGCCGGTGAGGCGTTGCAGCGCCTGGCGCACCTGCGCCTCGTCTGCGCTCACCGGGCGCTCGGATACCACTTCCCCTTCGGCATCGCCGGTGGTGGTGGATTGTCCCAGCCTAACCCAGGCGCGGTAGGTCTTGCTCGCATCCAGCAGGCGGTTGGAGAACTTGGTGGCCTCGCCGAAGCAGATGGGCAAGAGCCCGGTCGCCAGCGGATCGAGGGTGCCGGTGTGACCGCCCTTTTCCGCCTGGAACAGGCGGCGCACTTTCTGCAGGGCGGTGTTGGAGCTGAGGTCGAGGGGTTTGTCGAACAGCAGGACGCCGTCCAGCCGCCGCCAGGCGCGTTTCATGGACCGGTCAGTCCCCGTCCTTGGGGTCCTGGGGGTGCTTGGCGTCGTCGGCGATGGCCTCGTCGATCAGCTTCGACAGGCGAGCGCCGCGCTCGACCGAGGCATCGTACACGAAATGCAGTTCTGGAATGACGCGCAGCTTCATGGAGTGGGCGAGCTGGCTGCGCAGGAAGCCCGCGGCACGCTCCAACCCCTGCTGCACCTTGGCGTGCTCGTTCCCCAGCGTGGTGTAGTACACCTTGGCATGCGAATAGTCGCGCGCCACCTCCACGCCGGTGAGGGTGACCATGCGCACGCGCGGGTCCTTCACCTCCAGCCGAACCAGTTCGGCCAGCTCGCGCTGCATTTGCTCGCCGACGCGTTCCGTCCGGGCGTAATCCTTGGCCATGGCTTACCTATAACGAAACGGAAAAACGCAACGCGAGGCGATCAGGCGACCTTTTACCCAGGGAAACACCGAATAGATCGCCACACCGGCGAAGGCCGGTGTCCAGCCTATTGAAAGCACGGGATTCCGGCCTTCGCCGGAATGACGAATCAAGACCTGTTCGGCGTATCCCCAGAGTAAATGCCCAACGCAGCATCATCGCTTCGCAGTCGTTTTTCACAGGGCGCGCGCCACCTCGACGATCTCGAAGACTTCGAGTTGATCCCCCACCTGCAGGTCGTTGTAACCTTTCAGGGACAGGCCGCACTCGAAATTCGACTTCACTTCCTTGACGTCGTCCTTGAAGCGCTTGAGCGAATCGAGCTCGCCGGTATGGATCACCACGTTGTCGCGCAGCAGGCGCACCTGGGCATTGCGCTTGACGATGCCATCAGTGACGTAACAGCCGGCCACGGTGCCCACCTTGGAGATGTGGAACACCTGGCGGATCTCCACCATGCCGATGATGTTTTCCTTCTTCTCCGGCGCCAGCATGCCGGAAAGGGCGGCCTTGATCTCGTCCACCATCGCATAGATGATGTTGTAGTAGCGGATGTCCACGCCCGAGGCTTCCGCCAGCTTGCGCGCGGCGGCATCGGCGCGGGTGTTGAAGCCGATGACGATGGCCTTGGAGGCCAGCGCGAGGTTGATGTCGGACTCGGAAATTCCGCCCACGCCGCTGTGGATCAGGTTGACCTTCACCTCGCTGGTGGACAGCTTGTTGAGCGACTGTGCAATGGCCTCGACCGAGCCCTGCACGTCGGCCTTCACGATCAGCGACAGGGTGCGCACTTCGCCTTCCGCCATCTGCTCGAACATGTTCTCCAGCTTGGCGGCCTGCTGCTTGGCGAGCTTCACGCCGCGGTACTTGCCCTGGCGGAACAGCGCGATTTCGCGGGCGCGTTTTTCGTCGGCCAGCACCATCAGTTCCTCGCCCGCCTCCGGCACTTCCGCCAGGCCCTGGATCTCGACCGGGATGGACGGCCCCGCTTCGCCGACGGCCTTGCCGGTTTCATCCAGCATGGCGCGCACGCGGCCGTACACCGCGCCGGCCAGCACGGCATCGCCGCGCTTCATGGTGCCGGACTGCACCAGCACGGTGGCCACCGGGCCCTTGCCCTTGTCCAGGCGGGCCTCGATCACCAGGCCCTTGGCGTGTGCGGCGCGCGGCGCCTTCAGTTCCAGCACCTCGGCCTGCAGCAGCACGCTTTCCAGCAGCCGGTCTATGCCCTGGCCGCTCTTGGAGGACACCTCCACGAACATGGCGTCGCCGCCCCAGTCTTCCGGCACCACGCCTTCGGCCACCAGCTCCTGCTTGACGCGCTCGCTGTTGGCTTCCGGCTTGTCTATCTTGGTGACCGCCACCACGATGGGCACGTTGCCGGCCCTGGCGTGATGGATCGCCTCCTTGGTCTGCGGCATCACGCCGTCGTCGGCGGCCACCACCAGGATCACGATGTCGGTCGCCTTGGCACCGCGCGCACGCATGGCGGTGAATGCCTCGTGGCCCGGGGTATCCAGGAAGGTGATCATGCCGCGCGGCGTGTCCACGTGGTAGGCGCCGATATGCTGGGTGATGCCGCCCGCCTCGCCCGAGGCGACGCGGGTGCGGCGGATGTAGTCGAGCAGCGAGGTCTTGCCGTGGTCGACGTGGCCCATGACGGTGACCACCGGCGCGCGCGGCTCCAGCGCCACGTCCTTGTGTTCGGTGGCTTCGGCCAGGTAGGCGTCCGGCTCGTCGGCCTTGGCCGCCTTGGCGACATGGCCCAATTCCTCCACCACGATCATGGCGGTTTCCTGGTCCAGCACCTGGTTGATGGTGACCATGGTGCCCATGGTCATCAGCTTCTTGATGATCTCGGTGGCCTTGATCGACATTTTCTGCGCCAGTTCGGCCACGGTGATGGTCTCGGGCACGCTCACCTCGCGCACCACCGGCTCGGTGGGCAGCGAGAAGGCATGCGCCGCCGCCGGGGCCTCGTGCTTGGCATGCTTGTCGTGATTGCGCGGCACGCGCGCGCGTCCGGTGCCGGCCCAGCCGGCGGCGGGCGCAATACGGCCCTCGCCGGCGGGCGTGCGTTTCTTGTGGCCGGCATCGCTCCATGCGCTGGTCTTCTCCGCCGCCTTCGCGCCTTTCTTGGCGCCGGGCTTGACCACTTTGTCGCCGGGGGCGGGCCTGTGCAGCGTGCCTTCGGGCAGGCCGGGCTGGGCCGGAGGAACCGCGGCAGGCGCCGGGGCCGGTGTTTCGACCGGCTTGGCTTCGGCTGCCGGGGCGGGCTTCTGCTCGACCTCCGGGGCAGGCGCCACCTTGCGCTTGGCGCGGTCCTTCTTGGCCAGCGCGTCCGCTTCCTGGCGCGCCTGCAACTCGGCGAGGCGGCGCTGTTCTTCCTCGCGCAGCGCCTTTTCGCGCTCGTCGATCACGCCCGCCGCCTTCTTGGCGGGCACTTCGACGGCAGCCGGCGCCGCTTCCTCAACCTTGGCGGCAGGCGCGGCCACCACGCGCTTCTTGCGCACCTCGACCTGGATGGTGCGTGCCTTGCCGGTGCTGTCCGCCTTCTTGATTTCCGTCGTTTCGCGCCGGGTCACCGTAATCTTCGCCTTGGGCTTGGCGCCGCCGTGCGCGGTGCGCAGGTGTTCCAGCAACTGCGCCTTGTCCGCTTCAGAAATCGGATCGGCCTCTTTCTGCTTGGCAACCCCGGCCGCATGCAATTGTTCCAGCAACAGCTCGACCGGCAGGCCCAGCTCTGCGGCAAACTGCGCCACGTTCATTTTCGCCATTAGTTACCTCTTGACCTCAGTATCCAGAATAATCTTACGCAAACCACGGCGCACGGGCCGTCATGATCAGTTTGTTGGCGCGCTCGGCATCCATGCCGGTCAGCTCCACCAGTTCGTCCACGTCGAGGTCAGCCAGCGCCTCCTGGGTGCCTACGCCCTTGCTTGCGAGCGCGCGCGCGGTGGCCTCGTCCATGCCTTCCACCTTGAGCAGGTCTTCGACATTGTGCTCGACCTGTTCCTCGGTGGCGATGGCCTGCGTCAGCAGGGCATTGCGCGCGCGGCTGCGCAATTCGTTGACGGTCGCCTCGTCCAGCGCCTCGATCTCCAGCATCTCTTCGAGCGGCACATACGCCACTTCTTCCAGGGTGTTGAAGCCTTCCTGCACCAGGATGTCGGCCACTTCCTCGTCCACGTCCAGCTTGGACATGAACAGGTCGCGCACCTTGGCGAATTCCTGCTCGTTCTTCTGGCTGGATTCCTCCACCGTCATGATGTTGAGCTCCCAGCCGGTCAGCTCGCTGGCCAGGCGCACGTTCTGCCCGTTGCGGCCGATGGCCTGGGCGAGGTTTTCCTCTTCGACCACCACGTCCATGGCGTGCTTGTCCTCGTCCACCACGATGCTGTTCACCTCGGCCGGGGCCAGCGCATTGATCACGCAGGTGGCCGGATCCTCCGACCACAGGATGATGTCCACGCGCTCGCCCGCCAGTTCGTTGGTCACCGCCTGCACGCGCGAGCCGCGCATGCCGACGCAGGTGCCGATGGGGTCGAGGCGCGCATCGTGCGAGCGCACCGCGATCTTGGCGCGCGAGCCGGGATCGCGCGCGGCGCTGACGATCTCCAGCAGCTTCTCCTCGATCTCCGGCACTTCCAGCTCGAACAGCTTGACCAGGAATTCCGGGGTGATGCGGGAAAGCACGATCTGCGGGCCGCGCAGCGCGCGGTCCACGCGCAGCAGGTAGGCGCGCACGCGGTCGCCCACGCGCAGGTTTTCCTTGGGGATCATCTGGTCGCGCGGCAGCAGCGCCTCGATCTTGCCGAACTCGACGATGGCGTTGCCGCGTTCCATGCGCTTGATGGTGCCGGAAACCAGGTGGTCCTTGCGCGCCATGAAATCGGCCAGGATCTGCTCGCGCTCCGCGTCGCGGATCTTCTGGAAGATCACCTGCTTGGCTGCCTGCGCATCGATGCGGCCGAAATCCACCGACTCCAGCGGCTCCTCGATGAATTCTTCCATCTGCACGTCCGGCTTGCGCTTCTGCGCTTCCGCCAGCTTGATATGCAGATCCGGCGTCTCGAACGTCTCGTCGTCCATCACCTGCCAGCGGCGGAACGAGGAATAGTCGCCCGTCTCGCGGTCTATGCTGACCCGTACGTCGGCTTCCTCGGCAAAGCGTTTCTTGGTGGCGGAGGCCAGCGCGGCTTCCAATGCGCCGAACACGATCTCCTTGTCCACGTTCTTTTCGCGTGCCAGGGCGTCTACCAGTAACAATACTTCGCGATTCATCACCGTCTCCAACTATCAGCAGCCCGCCACAATGCAGGCCCCAAAATAAACTTCAGAACGCAGGCACCAGGCGCGCCCTGTCCACATTGGACAGCGTTATCGCCACCTGCTTGCCTTCCATGTCCAACTGCAAAACCCCATCCTTCACTTCGCCCAGGACGCCGATGAAATTTTTGCGGCCGTCCAGCGGGATGCGCAGCTTGAGGTTCGCCTTCTGCCCGCGGAAACGCACAAAGTCCGCTTCCTTCTTCAGCGGCCGGTCCAGCCCCGGGGACGACACCTCCAGCCGGTCGTAGGCCACGCCTTCCACGGTGAACAGGCGGGTCAACTGGTTGCTGACACGCTCGCAGTCGTCCAGGGAAATGCCTTCAGGCTTGTCCATGAACACCCGCACCATGCCCCGGCCCGAGATTTCCAGGTCCACCAGCTCATACCCCATACCCGCCAGTGTCGTCTCCACCAACTGCACAGCATCCATGACATTTACCCACAAATAAAAAACGGGCCCGAAGCCCATCTTTAAAAATCAAGCGAATTGTAGCAGAAATATTCGCGCCCGCACATCAGAATATATCGCATGCGCAAAAACCCGAGCGTGGGGAACCGCACAAATGGGCCATTTCGCGGGCCATGCAGCACCGGGCTTGGTACAATGAACCATCCCGTCTTGCAGCGCTTCCGCTCATGAGCTTCCATCTCGGCCTGGACTTCGGCACCTCCGGTGCGCGCGCCTGCGTGCTGGATGCGGCCGGGACCATCGCACACCAGGATCGCATCGCGTATCCCGATCCAATCGAACAGTCACCACTGCAATGGCGCGAAGCGATGCTGTCCCTGTTGCGGCGCCTGCCCGCCTCCCTCGCATCGCGGCTGCACAATCTGGTCATCGACGCCACTTCCGCCACGGTGCTGGTATGCGATGCCGAGCTGACGCCCGTTTCCCACGCCCTGCTCTATTCGGACACGCGCGCGGCAGACGAGGCACAGGAACTGGAAAAGATCGCGCCGCCCGGGCACACCGTGTGCAGCGCCGCTTCCGGGCTGGCCAAATTCCTGTGGCTCACGCGGCACGGAGACCTGCCCGAGGCCGCGCACTTCCTGCACCAGGCCGACTGGCTGGCCGCCCTGCTCACCGGCACCGGCGGCGTATCGGACTACCACAATGCGCTGAAGACCGGCTACGACGCCGAACGCCTGTGCTGGCCCGACTGGGTGCTGAGCCTGCCGCACAGCCACCTGCTGCCGCGCGTGGTCGCGCCCGGCGCAGTTCTCGGCCCGCTCAGCCCGGCCCTGGCCGAACACTTCGGCCTCAACCCGTCCTGCATCGTGCGCGCGGGCACCACCGACAGCATCGCGGCCTTCATTGCCGCCGGCGCCAGCGAACCCGGCGCCGCCGTCACCTCGCTCGGCACCACGCTGGTGCTCAAGCTGCTGTCCACGCGCCGCGTGGAAGCCGCCCGGTACGGCGTGTACAGCCACCGCTACGGCAGCCTGTGGCTGGCGGGCGGCGCCTCCAGCGCCGGCGGAGGCGCACTGCGCCAGTTCTTCACCGACACCCAGCTGGAAGCGCTCAGCCGCCGCATCGACCCCAGCGCCGACAGCGCGCTGGACTATTACCCGCTACCGCGCGCCGGCGAACGCTTTCCGGTCAACGATCCGGCGCTCCCGCCGAGGGTGGCGCCGCGCCCTGCCGACGACGCCCAGTACCTGCATGGACTGCTGCAGGGCCTCTCCCGGATCGAGGCCGCCGGCTACGCAAAGCTGGCCGAGCTCGGCGCAACGCCGCTCAAATCGGTCGCCAGCTGCGGCGGCGGCGCGAACAATCCGGCCTGGGCCAGGATGCGCGAGCGGATGCTGGGCGTGCCAGTGACCACGGCACGGCACGCCGAAGCCGCGTGCGGGGCCGCAATGCTGGCCATGCGCGGCGAACTCGCCTGATGCGCAGCCCCGGAAGCGTTGCACGGCTTGCCCCCTTGGTGTAAGTTAGCGACTTGGGCGCCGCGCTTTGCGGCAGACCGCATTTCCAGACTTGAACCGGCCCCGGCATGAACACCCCACCCGCGAAACTGACCCTCAGGATTTCCTGGCTAGGCGTCCTCAACTACCTCGGCGCCGTGCTCACCACGGGCTGGATGCTCTACCTGATGTACGGCCAGGCGGGCGCGGTGTACACGGCGCTGGCGCTGCTGGTGGGCGGTTTCATCCTGCGCTTCGGCGCTTCGCCGCTGCTGGTGATTTCCGCCGGCATCCTGTACTTCCATTTCGACGCCGCCGGTTTCTGGCTGCCGCTGATTGCCTGGCTCGCCGCCGGGGCGGCGTTCCTGAACGACCTGCACGCCTACCGCCTGAGCCAGTCATCCGGGCCGCAGTCTTCGGGCCGCTAGCGGCAGCCCCCGCCCATGCCAGCCCCGGCCGCCAAAACAACGCTGTTCGATGCCGTTGGCGGCCTCCCCACCCTGCAGCGGGCGCACAAGATTTTCTACGACAAGGTCTACGCCCATTATTGGCTGAAGCATTTCTTCGCGGGGCACAGCCAGCAGTCGATCGAACACCGCCAGACCACCTTCATGGCGGAGAAGATGGGCGGGCCGGTTGCCTACTGGGGCAAGGAGATCAGGTACGCCCACGAAGCGATGTACATCACGCAGGAGCTGGCCGAACTGCGCCATGCGCTGCTGGCGGAATCGCTGCGCGAGGCCGGCGTCCCGGAACAGCTGCGCGAACGCTGGCTCAGGATGGACGGCGCTTTCATGAAGGCGGTGGTCAAGGATTCGATCGAGTCTTTCTATCGCGTCACATGGCCCTACCGCCAACGCGTCATCGTGCCGGAACCTGTGAATCCAAGCCCGGCACCGGAGAAATGAAGTAGAATGCGCTGCCCTCGGGGGGGGAAGGGCGGCAGAAATTCCGGTCACACCATGCAAAACACGATCAAAACCATCCTGTCCGCCAGGCGGAAGTCTTTTCTGTCGAGCAAGCCGATATTCCACTTTTACGCGCCCGCCACAGAGATGGACCTGTTCATGACGGCCAGGCGGCTGGACTGCAAGATGGCGGTGAGCCTGTGCCAATGGCTGCGCGCCGCCGGATATGGCGACATCAACGACACGCTGATCTTCCGCGACGAATACTTCGCCCCCATCAGCCATGGCGCGCTGACCGGCTACATCACGTTTGCGCACGACGAGGCAGGCAACGCCTACGCATTCAAGCCGGGCGATGGCGGCATCTATTTCATCTCCGCACACGAAGCCGGGTACGCGCGCATGGCGAATGACTTCCGGGACTTCCTGCAGGAATTGATCCAGCGCGATTACAACCTGCCGCAGTGGCGCGAAACCCTCAAGCTGACTCGCGATGACAGCTGACCTGCCCCCCGCATCCGCGCCACTGCGCTGGGCACGCCGGATCGGCGTGCTGGCGGCCACGGCCTGGGCCGGCAGCCTGTGGGGCGTGGGCTTCCTGGCGGTACCCGTTCTGTTTCACGCCCTGCCCGACAAGATGGAAGCGGGCATGCTGGCCGGCGAGATGTTCACCCTGGTTGCCTATGTCGGCATGGCCTGCGGCGCCTGCCTGCTCCTGCTGCAGGGAGCGGAATTCGGCAGGCGGGCGTGGCGGCAGCCGCTGTTCCTGATCGTGTCCGCCATGCTGCTGCTGGCGCTGGCGGGCCAATTCGGCCTGCAGCCGGAAATGGCCGACCTCAAGGCCCAGGCACTGCCGGACGACGTGATGCAAAGCCCCTTCGCGGCGCAATTCGACCTGCTGCACAAGATCGCCACGGCCCTCTATTCCGCGCAAAGCCTGCTGGCGATCGCACTTGTATTGAAGCCAAGACACTGTTGATTTTGCGCGGTCCGTAATATACTGCCGGGCATAAAGAACTGAAAACGATCTATATTTGATACATGGATCAGCACCAGATGCCCGGCCAGTTGGGTGAATTGTTCGTAAACGACGACCCAGATACAGTGTGGCGCCAAGCTTCGGAGCTTGTCAGCCGCAGCAATCCCGCGTACGACTTTACGCTGGTCCGCGGCATCTTCGATGACGTGATGCGCCTGTTCCGCGGCCAGTATCCCGGTTATGGCCCGATCAAAACCCCCTACCACAACCTGTTCCATACCTTGGATGTATTCCTGTGCGCGGCGCGGCTGATGCACGGCATGCAGCTAGGGGGCGCCGGACTGAGCGACCGTGAAATTGCACTGGTCCTGGCCGCCACGCTGCTGCACGACGTCGGCTATGCGCAACTGAACGACGGCAACGAAACCGGCACCGGCGCGCAATACACGCCGGTCCATGTGACGCGCGGCATCGAATTCATGCGCGCCTACATGGCCCGGCACAAGCTGCCACAGGATTTCGCCAACGACCTGGCGCCCGTCATCTCCTGCAGCGATCCCAGGCTGTCCATCTCCCGCATCAACTTCCCCGGCGCCCGCATCCGCCTGGCCGGCCAAATCGTCGGCACGGCCGACCTGGTGGGCCAGATGGCCGACCGCAATTATTTGGAAAAACTGGTGTACCTGTTCCAGGAATTCCAGGAGGCGCAGATGGGCGGCTACAAGAGCGTGCACGACATGATGCGCAAGACCAAGGAATTCTACGCCAGCATCCAGAAGAAACTGGACGAGGACTTCGGCGGCCTGTACCACCAGCTGACGCTGCACTTCAAGGATACGCTGGGGCAGGAACGGAATTTCTACATGGAATCCATCCGCAGCAACATGGACTACCTGTCGAGGGTCACGTCCCTGAGCGAGACGGAATACCTCTCCCAGCTGCGGCGCGGCGGCATCATCAAGCAGTTCCAGTCCAACAACGGCAAATAGCAGTCACCGCATGATACCTTCACACTACGAGCGCATCGGCGGCGCAGAAAAAGTGCGCGCCCTGGTCCACCGCTTCTACGAGCTGATGGACGAGCAGCCGGAGACCCACGGCATTCGCAAGCTGCACCCGTCCAGCCTGCACGGCTCGGAGGAAAAGCTGTTCGAGTTCCTGTCCGGCTGGATGGGCGGCCCGCAGCTCTACGTGGAGAAGCACGGCCATCCCATGCTGCGCGCGCGCCACCTGCCCTTTCCCATCGGCGACAGCGAGCGCGACCAGTGGATGCTGTGCATGAAGCAGGCCTTGCAGGAGGTGGTGGAAGACGCCAAGCTGCGCGACGAGCTCATCGCAGCCTTCCAGAAGGTGGCGGACCACATGCGCAACCGCGCCCCGGAATAGTCGCCCGGTCAGGGCGCGGAAACGCCGAGCTCCGCATTCAGCCTGCCCACCATGGTTCGCAGTTCCTCCACCTCCGCCTCAAGCCGGGCGACCTTGGCCTTGAGCGCGGCGATCTCTCCCGCCGTCACGTCTGCGGGGGGCGCGGACGGCGCCCCCTGCTCGGCGACCGGGGCGCCCGAGAGCAGGTGCATCCAGCGGCTCTCGCGCGAGCCGGGCTGGCGCGGCAGCCTGGCCACCAGCGCGCCCGCCGGGCGTTCCGCCAGTTCATCCAGGAAACTCTCAACCGAGGAAATGTCGGCAAACCGGTGCAGCCGCTCGCAGTTGATGCGCAACTCGCCCGACGTCTGCGGCCCGCGCAGCATCAGCGTGGCCAGCAAGGCGGAGGACTGCGTGGAGATCTGCAGCACCTTTTCGATGTTGTGCGCGTAGCGCGCCGCCCTGCCCCCGCTGGATTCGACCACCAGGGTCAGTTGGCGCAAGGCATCCAGGGCCGCCTGCACCTCCGACTCGGAGGCCTCGATCACCGGGTCGCGCGCGCTCTTCTGGTTGCACCCGGCGACCAGCGAATTGAGCGTCAGCGGATAAGTGTCCGGCACCGTGCGCTGCTTCTCGGCGAGCACGCCGAGGACGCGGGTTTCGAGCAGGGAGAGGACGGGAACGGTGGCGGGCATTGTTTATCCTGTGAAGATGACTCGGACAGGTATATTACCCTCAATACACCCCGGCTTTGCAGCATTCTCGGCGGTGCATGATCAACACACCCCGGGCGAACCGGAACCGGCCCGCTACGCGCCCGGCCCCATGAACTCCAGCGCATTGCCGTCGGGGTCGCGGCAGAACAGCGCGGCCCTGCCGGACCTGCTGCGCGCGTGGGCCACTCCTGCGGCCTCCAGCCGCCGGGCCAGTTCCGCCAGGTCATCCACCGCCAGCGCCACATGGCGGTCGCGGCCGGGATAGGCCGAGTGCGGAAAACCGCCGCCCGGATCGGACAGCTGCATCAGGTGTATCTGCTGGCCTGCGCCGATCGCATACCACGCGCCGGGAAACCCCATATCCGGCCTCGCCGGATCGATGGCCAGCCCGAGCACGCCCTCGTAGAAGGCGCGCGAGCGTTCCAGGTCGGAAACCAGGAAGGTGGCGTGCAGAACAGCGTAAATTTTCATCGAAAGCATGCCGGAAACAAGCTCCGCGCATTATAGGGGTGGGCGGCATCACGGCTCAAACACCCTTCAGTTCCGTGCGGCCGCCGATTGGCCCGATCGCCATCAGTAGAACTACGGATAGACGCGGCGCAAAAGGGTGTGGCAATCTGCACCGGCAAAAAAAAATCGGGGCAGGGTTACTGCCCCGATAAAACCAGGCATTGCGCCTAGCAAGGGATGGGTGCACTTTACAGAAATTTCTGAAGTCGGGCGATGGCGGCTCGTCCTTTTCGCAGCAGGGGGACGAATGGCGGGGCCACGACCGACGAGCGGTCGATATTTCAGAATGAACGGTAGCAAACCAGGGATCACCCCTATTAACATAGGGGTTTATCCGACCCCCGCCTTTCGACCGGTTTGTCTCCGCCCGCCGCCTAGCTTCCCTTCACCGGCACCACCTTGCCCGCCGCCAGCTTGGCGCGCTGCCGCGCCTCACTGGTGTCGCGCCCGTTGGCCAGTGCCACGCCCATGCGGCGGCGGGCAAACGATTCCGGCTTGCCGAACAGCCGCACATCGCTCTGCGGCACGCGCAGCGCTTCGTCCACGCCGGTGAAGGCGATGCCCTTTTCCTCAAGCTGGCCGTAGATCACCGCAGAAGCCCCCGGCTCGCGCAGGCTCACATCCACCGGCAGGCCCAGGATGGCGCGGGCATGCAGCTCGAACTCGCTGAAGCGCTGGCTGCACAGGGTGACCAGGCCCGTGTCGTGCGGGCGCGGGCTGACTTCGCTGAACCAGACGTCGTCGCCCTTCACGAATAGCTCCACGCCGAAGATGCCCAGGCCACCCAGGTCGTCCGTCACCTTCTTCGCGATGTCGCGCGCGCGCTGCAGCGCCAGCGGCGGCATGGCCTGCGGCTGCCAGCTTTCCACATAGTCGCCATGTATTTGAACATGCCCGATCGGCTCGCAGAAATGGGTCTCGACCGCGCCCCCCGCGCCCATGGCGCGCACCGTGAGCTGGGTGATCTCGTAATCGAACTGTATTTGCCCTTCCACAATCACCCTGCCCTGGTTCACGCGCGAACCGGTGGCGGCATAGTTCCAGGCAGCCTCGATGTCGGCCGCGCTCTCCACCCTGGATTGCCCCTTGCCGGAGGACGACACCACCGGCTTCACGAAGCAGGGATAGCCGATTTCCTCTATCGCCCGGCGCATCTCCTCCAGGCTGTCGGCGAAGCGGTAGGGCGAAGTCGGCAGATTGAGCGTCTCCGCCGCCAGGCGGCGGATGCCCTCGCGGTTCATGGTGAGCTGCGCGGCGCGCGCCGTCGGAATCACCCGCGCAATGCCCTCACGCTCGATTTCCGCCAGCATGGCCGTGGCAATCGCCTCGATCTCCGGCACCACGATGTGCGGCCGCTCCTTCTCGATCAGCGCACGCAACGCCGCGCCATCGGTCATCGGGATGACATGCGCCCGGTGCGCCACCTGCTGCCCCGGCGCATCGGCATAGCGGTCCACCGCGATGGTCTCCACGCCCAGTCGCTGCAATGCAATGATGACCTCCTTGCCCAGCTCGCCGCTGCCGAGCAGCATGACGCGGGTGGCGGAGGGGCTCAAGGGGGTGCCTATCGTGACTTTGGTGCTCATTTGTTTGTGTTTCCTGGTTTAAGAATTGCTCGAATGTTGATGCGTCGCGCAGGCTGCCTTCAAGCAACCGAAATTAGGGACCTGACAGGCGGCAATGCCAGAAACTACCGTTCAGGACCGAAAAAAAAACGGACATTTTGTTGGGTGAGGCGTAGCGATACCCAACATCGAAAGAAATTGATGGGTATCGCTACGCTCCACCCATCCTACCGCGCTGATGGGTATAAATTCCGCATTGCGCCGTATGCGAGCGCATCATCCGGCGCAATGCGCTTCGCTTGTTGCCCCTACTCGAACTACGCGCCCCCATCCTTGTATCTCTGGTCATTCTCGGTCCAGCACATTCAGCTTGCCATCCTCTCCCCGTTTGCACCTTTTGTATTTGCCGATCTGCAGCACGTCGAAGTCGGTAGCCCAGGTGCCGTCCTGATCACTGCCGCCATTCACCACTTCAATCGCCCTCACCTTGAGGGTTGCGCGCGCGACCCAGCACTTGTCCTTTGTCTTTGTGATGTTGGGCGGGTGTAGCTTGGGGATCGTTCTATCATAGTCCTCGAAGTTAAACGCCTCGCCCGCACTGGAATATGGCCTGTATTCTTTGAAATTATCAGATCTAAACCCGAGGATGTTTCCTCCTAATATTTCGTCATCAAAATATTCATAAGAAACGTCTCCGGTGACCGTCTCCTCTCCCTCGAAAAAAAAGTGGCCGATATAATCCCCTCCGGCAGTTACGGTGCAGACATCGATTTTCGCCAGTTTCATTCCTTTAGGGGGGATTACCTTGCAATCCTTGAGCTCAAGCGCACCGCTGTTTTGCTCAGGGGTGGCAGGCGCGTCGCCTGCGCCTGCCGGTGCCGCCAGCAGCGCCATCACCACGACCATGCTGATCGGTGTCAGTATCCTTTTCACGTGCCCCCCTTTTTCACGTTAAACAGCTATGCCTTGCGGCGCTACCGCGATTCCTCATGCAGTGCCGTAGGGCGATAACCAGCGGGCATTGCGCAGAATAGCGCGTGTGTAGATGGGTGGAGCGCAGCGATACCCATCAATGCCCTGGCATTATTCACCAATTCGCCCGTTCCCCGCAATTCACCTTTGCCTCCGCATCGCCCGCGGGCAGTGTCCAGATGACGTGCAAGGGGTCGGGCAGGACAACAATGGCGTCCGTGGTGCACGGATGGCGATCCCGCATGTACTGGAATGCGGCTCGCAATAATCCGATGTGTTCCGTAAGTAGCGTCTCGCGCCGGTCGGCAAGGTTGGCCGTGAAGAAATAAGTGGCCCCGCCCATGTTGGCGCGACGGTAATTGGTCATGGGGCAGCGGGTCGTATTTGATGGGTATCGCTGCGCTCCACCCATCCTAATACGCTAACTTGATTCTTCGTGCAGTTTGCCCGAAAACACGCTGGCCGTCACGATCAGCACCGCCCCCGCGATTTCCTGCGCGCTCATTCGCTCGCCCGCGAGCAGGTAGGACGACACGGCCGCCGCCACCAGCTCGAACATGAACAGCAGGATGGCCTGGTTGGCCGGCAGGTGGGTGAGGCCGTACTGCACGGAATAGCTGGTGGCGCACAGCACCAGGGCGATGGCGGCCATCAGCCCCCACGTTTCCGGCGCGATGGGTGCGACCTCCGCCGCGAGGTTTCCGTGGTACAGCAGGGCGCATCCGGTGAGGAGCACGGTGCCGAACCAGACGCTGCCGGCCTTGAGGGCCATTGATAGGTGCTGCACCCGCCGCACCAGCACGTTGGTCAGGGCGAAGGCGAAGCCGGCGGAGAGCCCTATCCATTCGGCGGGGTTCTGCGGCAGCGGCAGGCCGCGCTCGGGCCGCCACAGCATGACGAACGCCCCGCCCAGCGACAGGCCGATGATCAGGTAGCCGTAGCGGTTGAGCCGTTCGCCCAGCATGAAGTGGGAAAGCAGCACCGTCCACAGCGGCGCGAGGTAAAACAGCAGCAGCACGCGCATCACCTCGCCGCCCAGCATCGCCAGCACGTAGCCCAGGTTGGTCCAGCCCGCGCACAGCGTCAGCGCCACGCCCCACCAGCGCGCGGCGCGCAATTCGCGCCACGACGGGCGGAACAGCAACAGGCCCAGCGCCAGCGCGATGGCGTAGGTCAGGAAGGTGGCCGCTTCTCCCGAAATCCCCTGCTGCGCCAGCGCCCGGAACGGGTACCAGATCAGGCCCCACACCAGCGCCGCATTCAGCAGGCTGAGTATGGCCACCACTTTTTGTTTTGAGGCCAAGCGTTACGCCCTTATAATTCGATTGTTGACGATGTTGAAACCGTAATCAGCCACGGACCGCGCGCGGAGCAAGGCGAAAGCCGTTTCCGCGCCCCCTCCCCGGCCATGAACCAATGAATCCTGACCTGAACCGCCTGCAGCCCTACCCCTTCCAGAAACTGGCCGCATTGTTCCGCGAAGTCACGCCCAACGCCGCATTGCGCCCGATCAGCCTGCACATCGGCGAGCCCAGGCACGCGACGCCGCAGTTCATCAAGGATGCGCTGGTCGGCGGCCTCGACGGCCTGGCGAATTATCCCACAACCGCGGGCAGCGACGCGCTGCGCGGCGCAATCTCGCAGTGGCTTTCGCGCCGCTACGGCATTGTTGCGCCGGATGCCAAGACCCCCGCCTTGGACCCAAAGACACAGATTCTGCCGGTGAACGGCAGCCGCGAGGCGCTGTTCGCCTTCGCGCAGGCGGTGATCGACCGCAGCAAGACCAGGCCGGTGGTGGTCTGCCCCAACCCGTTCTACCAGATTTACGAGGGCGCGGCGCTGCTGGCGGGGGCGGAGCCCGCTTTCCTCAACACCCTGCCGGAAGACGATTACGCGCTGGATTTCGCGCAACTGCCGGAGGAGACCTGGCAGCGCACCCAGCTCATCTACGTCTGTTCTCCGGGCAACCCCAACGGCCATGTGATGCCGCTCGCGGAATGGAAGACGCTGTTCGAACTGTCCGACCGCCATGGCTTCGTCATCGCCTCGGACGAGTGCTATTCCGAGATCTACTTCGACTCTCCCCCGCTCGGCGCGCTGCAGGCCGCACAGCAGCTTGGCCGCAGCGATTACCGCAACCTGGTGGTGTTCTCCAGCCTGTCCAAGCGCTCCAACGTGCCCGGCCTGCGCTCCGGCTTCGTGGCGGGCGATGCAAGAATCCTGGAGAAGTTTGCGCTGTACCGCACCTACCACGGCTGCGCCATGAACCCGGCGGTGCAGGCCGCCACCATCGCCGCCTGGGGCGACGAGGCCCATGTCGCCGAAAACCGCCGCCTGTATGCGGAGAAGTTCGCCCGCGTCACCGAAATACTGAAGCCGGCGCTGCCGGTAACCATGCCCGATGCAAGCTTTTACCTGTGGCTGCGCACGCCCTGTCCGGACACGGATTTCGCGCAAGCGCTGCATCGCGACTATAATGTCAGCGTGCTGCCCGGCAGCTACCTCGCGCGCGAGGCGCGCGGCGTGAACCCGGGCGCCGATTTTATCCGCATCGCGCTGGTGGCGGCCCTGGAGGAGACGGTGGAGGCCGCCCGGCGCATCGCAGAATTTACCCGAAAACTGGAATAGGAAGAGTTATGCCGCAATTGCAGAAAATAATAGAAGACGCCTTTGAACGCCGCGCCGAAATCACCCCGCGCACGGTGGATGCGCAATTGAAGGAGGCCATTGGCACGGTGATCGAGTATCTCGACCAGGGCAAGCTGCGCGTGGCGGAGAAGCTGGACGGCAAGTGGGTGACCCACCAGTGGATCAAGAAGGCCGTGCTGCTGTCGTTCCGCATCGAGGACAATGCCTTCATCAAGGGCGGCTTCACCAACTATTACGACAAGGTGCCTTCCAAGTTCGCCGACTACAACTCCCGCGATTTCCGCGAGGGCGGCTTCCGCGTGGTGCCGCCCGCCTCCGCCCGGCGCGGCGCCTACATTGCGAAGAACGTGGTGCTGATGCCCTCCTATGTGAACATCGGCGGCTATGTGGATGAGGGCACCATGGTGGACACCTGGGCCACGGTCGGCTCCTGCGCCCAGATCGGCAAGAACGTGCACCTCTCCGGCGGCGTCGGCATCGGCGGCGTGCTGGAACCGGTGCAGGCCAACCCCACCATCATCGAGGACAACTGCTTCATCGGCGCGCGCTCCGAAGTCGTCGAGGGCGTGATCGTGGAGGAAGGCTCGGTGATTTCCATGGGCGTGTTCATCGGCCAGAGCACCAAGATTTTCGACCGCGAAACCGGGGAGGTGCACTACGGGCGCGTGCCGGCCGGCTCCGTGGTGGTCAGCGGCAGCCTGCCCTCCAAGGACGGCAGCTACAGCCTGTACTGCGCGGTGATCGTCAAGAAGGTGGACGAGAAGACACGCGGCAAGGTGGGTATCAACGAGCTGCTGCGCGGAATCTAAACCGCTGGCCGCGAAACTCTTCGGGAGGTTGCCGTGATCATTACTCCATTGCTGAAGCTGGCCGTCGAACGGAACGCCTCGGACCTGCTGTTCTCGGTCGATGCGCCCATCACCATGAAGATCGACGGCATTGCCTACCCGATCAACGACCAGAAGGTGGATTCCGTATCGGCGCAGCGCATCGCCTACGAGATGATGTCGCCGGAGCAGATCGCCCAGTTCGAGCGCGAACTGGAAATGAACTTCTCGTTCCGCGTGCCGGACGTGGGCAGCTTCCGCGTCAACGTGTTCCGCCAGAGGGGCGAGGTCTCCATGGCTATCCGCTACGTGCGCGCCAAGGTGCTCAAGGTGGAGGAACTGAACCTGCCGCTGGTGCTGAAGAACCTGGTGATGGAAAAGCGCGGGCTGATCCTGCTGGTGGGCGCCACCAGCTCGGGCAAGTCCACCACGCTGGCCTCGATGCTGGAGCACCGCAACAGCTCGGTGACCGGGCATATCCTCACCATCGAGGACCCGATCGAGTACCTGTTCAAGAACAACAAGTCCATCATCAACCAGCGCGAGATCGGCACCGACACCCACTCCTACGAGGCCGCACTGGTCAGCGCCATGCGCGAGGCGCCGGACGTGGTGATGGTGGGCGAAATCCGCGAGCGCGAAACGCTCAAGCATGCGCTGATCACCGCACAGACCGGCCACCTGTGCCTGTCCACGCTGCACGCCAACAACAGCTACCACGCGCTCAACCGCATCGTGAACTTCTTCCCCTACGATTCGCGGCAAAGCATTCTGTCCGACCTCTCCCTGTGCCTGCGCGCGGTCGTGTCGCAGCGCCTGGTGCGCAACGTGCAGGGCAGGCTGACGCCGGCGGTCGAGGTGCTGATCAACAGCTCGCTGATCTCCGACCTGATCAAGAAAGGGGAAATCGAGAAGATCCGCGACGCCATCGAGCAGAGCGTGTCGCCCGGTTCGCAGACTTTCGAGCAGGCGCTGTACCAGATGTTCAAGAAGGGCATCATCACCAAGGAGGAGGCCCTGCGCAACGCCGATTCGGCGAGCAACCTCTCGGCCATGATCGACTACTCCGAGACGAGCAAGATGAAGGCCTACAACCCGAACCAGCCACCCCCTGCCCCCGCTGCGGCGCGCAACCCCTCGGTCAACTTCGACGCCATCAAGCTCAATATCGACACCGGGCAGGGTTCATGAACTCCGCTACGCTGATCCTGTACGGGATCCCCAACTGCGGCACGGTGAAGAAGGCCCGCGCGTGGCTGGAAGCCCGCGGCGTGGAATACGAGTTCCACGATTTCAAGAAGCAGGGCGTGACCGACGCCATGCTCGCCGCCTGGCTGAAGCAGGCCGGCTGGCAGAAGTTGCTGAAGAAGACCGGGCCCACCTGGGGCAAGTTGCCGGATGCGGTCAAGGCCTCCATCAAGGACGACGCCTCCGCCCGCAAGCTGATGCTGGAGCAGCCCAACGTCATCAAGCGCCCGGTGCTGGAACGCGGCGGCCGCCTGCTCGCCACCGGCTTCATCGAAACCGACTACGAAAGCCTGAAACTATGAGCAGCACACTGGAACTGGCGAAGCAGCTCATTGCCCGCCGCTCCCTCACCCCGAACGATGCCGGCTGCCTGGAGCTCATCGGCTCCCGCCTGGCGCCGCTCGGCTTCAAGCTGGAAATGATGCGCTGCGGCGAAGTGGACAACCTGTGGGCGCGCCGCGGCAGCGGCGGCCCGGTGGTGTGCTTCGCCGGCCACACCGACGTGGTGCCCACTGGCCCCGTGGAGAAATGGGCGAGCGACCCGTTCGCCCCCACCGTGCGCGACGGCATGCTGTACGGGCGCGGCGCATCCGACATGAAGGGCTCGCTCGCCGCCTTCGTCACCGCCATCGAGAAGTTCGTGGCGCAAACCCCCCGGCACCAGGGCTCCATCGCCCTGCTGCTCACCTCCGACGAGGAAGGCATCGCCGTGGACGGCACGGTGCGCGTAGTGGAGGCGCTGCAGGCGCGCGGCGAAAAGATGGACTACTGCATCGTGGGCGAGCCGACCTCGGTCGGCAAGACCGGCGACACCATCAAGAACGGGCGGCGCGGCTCGCTCTCCGCCACCCTCATCGTGAAGGGCGTGCAGGGCCACATCGCCTATCCGCACCTGGTGAAGAACCCCATCCATCTGGCCGCGCCCGCCATCGCCGAACTGGCCGCGACCACCTGGGACGACGGCAACGAGTACTTCCCGCCCACCTCCTGGCAGATCTCCAACATCCACGGCGGGACGGGCGCCACCAACGTGGTGCCGGGCACGGTGGAAATCCTGTTCAACTTCCGCCACTCCACCGCGAGCACGGTGGAGAGCCTGAAAGCCAGGGTCCACGCCATCCTGGACAAGCATGGCTTCGAATACGACCTGCAATGGGAGAAGTCTTCCGGCAAGCCCTACCTCACTCCGCGCGGCGACCTGGTGGATGCGGTGAGCGCGGCAATCAGGGAGGTGACCGGCATCGCCACCGAGCTTTCCACCAGCGGTGGCACCTCCGACGGGCGCTTCATCGCCGACATCTGCCCGCAGGTGATCGAGCTGGGCCCCCTCAACGCCACCATCCACAAGCTCAACGAATGCGTGGCCGTGGCCGATCTCGACGCGCTGTCGGAAATCTATTGCGGCACGCTCGCGCGGCTGCTGGTGAAGTGATGGACGCGAAGGACTATTCCGCCGAGACGGCCGGCGCGCTCCGGACCGTGCGCGACTGTCTGCGCTTCGCTGTCAGCCGCTTCAACGAGGCAGGCGTCTTTTTCGGCCACGGCAGCGACAACGCCTATGACGAAGCGGCCTATCTCATCCTGCACACACTGCACCTGCCGCCGGACCGCCTCGACCCTTTCCTCGATGCCGCGCTCACCCGGTCCGAGCTCGACGAGGTGCTGGACGTCGTCAGGCAGCGCGTGGACAAGCGCCTGCCCGCCGCCTACCTCACCCATGAGGCCTGGCTGGGCGGCCACCGCTTCTATGTGGACGAGCGGGTCATCGTGCCGCGCTCCTTCTTCGCCGAACTGCTCGACGAACAGATGGTGCCCTGGGTGGACGATGCCGACCGCATCACCTCCGTGCTGGACCTGTGCACCGGCAGCGGCTGCCTGGCCATCCTGGCGGCGCTCGCCTTCCCCAATGCCAGGGTGGATGCGGTGGACATTTCGCGCGATGCGCTGGAAGTGGCGCGCCGCAACGTGGACGATTACGCGCTGCAGGACCGGGTCCACCTGGTCGAGTCCGACCTCTTCGCCGGGCTGGGCGGCCGCCGCTACGACCTCATCATCAGCAACCCACCCTATGTGAACGCCGAATCCGTCGCGGCGCTGCCCCCCGAATACCGTCACGAGCCCGCGCTTGCACTGGGCAGCGGCCAGGACGGGCTGGATGCCACGCGCACCATACTCAAGCACGCCGCCGAGCACCTGACCCCCGACGGCATCCTCGCCGTGGAAATCGGCCACAACCGCGCAGCGCTCGAAGCCGCCTGCCCCGCCCTGCCCTTCACCTGGCTGGAAGTGGAGGCGGGGGAGGATTTCGTTTTCCTGCTGCACCGCGAAGACCTGCCGGGGGCCTGAGCCTTACTCGAATGAAATCCACAAGGATTCACTGTGTCGGTTGAGCACTACGAAAACTTCCCCGTCGCCTCGATTCTCCTGCCCCGGCGCCTGCGGCGCCCGGTGGAGATCATCTACCATTTCGCGCGCCAGGCGGACGATTTCGCCGACGAGGGCGAGCTGCCGGACGCAGAGCGCCTGGTAAAGCTGGACACCTTCCGCGCCGAGCTGAAGCGGATTGAAGCGGGCGAAGCGCCCGAGACAACACTGTTCCGCGACGTGTGGTCCATCGTGGCCGAATTCCACCTGCCGCTGCAGCTCTTCCACGACCTCCTCGATGCGTTCTCGCAGGACGTGGTGAAGAAGCGCTACGCGAACTTCGACGAGGTGCTGGACTACTGCCGCCGTTCCGCCAACCCGGTGGGCCGCCTGCTGCTGCATCTGTATCGGGATGCCACGCCACAGAACCTGGAATATTCCGACGCGGTCTGTACCAGTCTGCAACTCATCAATTTCTGGCAGGACGTGAAGAAGGACTACGCCATCGCCCGCATCTACCTGCCGCAGGACGAGATGGCGCAGCATGGCGTCACCGAGGAATCCATCGCGCAGGGCCGCGCCGATGCCGCCTGGCAGCAGCTGATGAAGTTCCAGTGCGACCGTGCCCGCGCCATGATGCAAAGCGGCGCGCCGCTGGGCAGTATCCTCGCCGGGCGCATCGGCCTGGAGATGCGCCTGATCATCGCCGGCGGGCTGCGCATCCTGGACAAGCTGGAAGCCGCAGACTACGACATGTTCAACCACCGCCCGGTGCTGAAGCCTCTGGACTGGGTTATCATGCTGGCCCGCAGCGCGCCCTTCCGCTTTTGAAATGAGCCCTGACCAATACTGCCAAGACAAGGCGGCCGCCAGCGGCTCCAGCTTCTATTACAGCTTCATGTTCCTGCCACGGGACAAGCGCCGCGCCATCACCGCGCTGTATGCCTTCTGCCGGGAGGTGGACGACGTGGTGGACGAATGCGCCGACGCCGACGTCGCGCGCACCACGCTCAACTGGTGGCGGAACGAGGTGGCGGCCATCTATGACGGCGTGCCGCAGCATCCGGTGGGGCAGGCGCTCAAGCCGCTGGTGCAGCAGTTCGGCCTGCCGCAGGAACACCTGCAGGAGATCATCGACGGCATGGAGATGGATCTCGCGCAGCATACCTACGCGGACTTCAAGTCGCTGCAGCTGTACTGCTACCGCGTCGCCTCGGTGGTGGGCCTGCTGGCGGCGGAAATCTTCGGCTACACCGACCGCAGGACACTGAAATACGCGCACGACCTGGGGCTGGCTTTCCAGCTCACCAACATCATCCGCGACGTGGGCGAGGACGCCCGGCGCGGGCGCATCTACCTGCCGCTGGACGAACTGGCGCAGTTCGGCGTGCACACGCGCGACATCCTCGATGCGAAGGAAACCGAGGGTTTCCGCAAGCTGATGGCATTCCAGGTGGAACGCGCGCAGCACTTCTACGGGCAGGCGCTGGCGCAGCTGCCCCAAGCCGACCGCAAGTCCCAGCGCACGGGGCTGATCATGGCCGCCATCTACCGCGCCACACTGGAGGAAGTCGTCGCCAGCGGCTGCCATGTCCTGCGCGAGCGGGTCTCTCTGGGCGGCGGATACAAGCTGTGGCTGGCGGTGAAGGCGTGGTGGCGTAACTGAGGAACCGCTGAATAAGTCGTCACACCGGCAGAGGCCGGTGTCCAGCTCTTTGAAATCGCTGGATTCCGGCCTGTCCCCGCAAGGGGGACGCCGTGGTTCTAAGGGGCTGAAGCCCCAAGAACACACGCAGC
>Ga0316628_100000309_pt1 | contig 30233 bp, 28 predicted proteins | sample OWC_Aug_M2_C1_D5_FD_207648 | JGI IMG/M metagenome (GOLD analysis project Ga0316628, IMG submission 207648) | Wetland soil microbial communities from Old Woman Creek delta, Ohio, United States - OWC_Aug_M2_C1_D5_C | ecosystem: Environmental > Terrestrial > Soil > Wetlands | place: USA: Ohio...
CATTTGATTGACAAGCTCGTTTACGGACATATTTTCCGTGAATTGGTAATCTTTGACTGGCTGTTTATGTGCTTCTTTAGGCATAATGGTAAACTCCATTGCAGGATTAAACAAACGTTACAATAAATAGGTGTCGAAAAACTTGGGCTACTCGGATAAGTAAGCGATGATTCGCTGGTATATGTCTTTGTCCATGGAGTCTTCGTAACCAGCATAAATGCTTGGATTATCATTAACTTCTACAACAACGTAGTCGCCATCAACCTTTTTGATGTCAACGCCATACAAACCTTTGCCGACAACACTGCAAGCCTTCAATGCCGCTTCCCTGAGCCCCTCAGGCATATCCCTTTTCTGCAAACTCACCGTTCTGCCCCAGATCACCGTTGGTTTTCCACGCAGTTTGGCGCCATGTTTCCATTTCCCCCTTGGAATCATGTACTTGCAAACGTACAAGACATCATTGTTTAGTACGCCGACCCGCCAATCGAAAGCTGTGGGCGTGAACTTTTGTATCGCCAGAACATCTGACTTCTTGAAGAACCCTTTGGCGATGTCACGAAAGCTGGTTTCGCAAGCAGCCTTCTCTACGTACCGTGAGAAACTCGTGTAAGGCGCTTTAATGACCACTGGTTTTCCTAGTTGGTCGAAGATTTCGCTGATTTTTTTGTGGTGCAACTCGTCTTTGCTTAAAAACATCGTTGGGATGCGTGGCACATTATATTTCTCAAAGAGCGCATATTGATGGATTTTGTTGGCGCAAATTTTGATAGATTCTGGGTCGTCAATGACTTTTAAGCCCAGCTCCCAAGCGGTTTTAGACACGATATATGCTGTGAAGAGCGGGTCGGTGGTAGCTCGGATGAACACGGCGCTGTAGTTTGGTATCTCATCGATGTTTTCGCGGTAGAGAAAGTTGAATTGGTGCCCCGACTGTTCAGCAGCTTGCTTGAAATTCTGAAGAGCGCCTTGTTCTCTGGGGTCAGTGAAATTGTATTTTTCCACAAAACACGCGATTTTAGACACTTGGGCGTTCACCCTGCTGAGAAATCAGCATAATCTCCTTGGATATTAATTCCAAATCGGTTTTGGATAGTTCGGTTTCTTTCAAGGGTTCAAGACCACACAGGAACGCTTTTCCCTGCGCTTTTTGAACATGCAATTTACAGATTGGAATCCTGAAGAGTTGATAAACCTTTTCGGCAAGATCGCCAATTTGCTCTTCACCAAGTTGGCACTTGCCAAAAAACGACTTAACCGTCAACAATTCGCCGACAAGTGGTTGGGCGCAAACGGTGAACTTGTAGTTCATTGCTAAACTCTTCATAGCCCGATATAACGCACTCTTGTTGGCGGCAATTTGATAACCCTCATAAACGAAGGGGTTAACGGCAAAAACCACGACAGGCAACTTCAGTTCATCCATAATTTTCTTAACAGAATCAGTAACCAGAAACGGAAGAGTGGGAATTTTCGCTCTTGATGCACGTAGCAAAAGGATCGGTGTTCTGCTTGAATCGATAATGTTCTCACATGAGGGAATTACCACATTGCCCAAAACTTCGGCGTGCAGGGATACGTAGTAGCCTGTTTTTAGATAGCGGTAATCGTTGTTGATGTTGATGGTTGCATCTTTAATTGTTGACTCAAAAAACTGTGAAGGTTTTAAAGCGTGTAATTCATCTGTAAGGTCGATGTTTGAAACGACCAACACTAATAGTACACCAGGTAATTGAGAGGCGTTATTCGTGCAGTTATATTTAAGATTAACTATCACACTTAACGCATACCAAGTTACCGCTACACAAAAAAGAGGCGCCTCTAACGTACAAACCGCTTGAAGTGCTCGGACCAGAACATGAACTCTCGCTTGTAAACCACAACTTAGCGGTTCTGCCAATCGCTGATAAAATTATTAAAAATTATTGTGGGAGAGTTGTTAACTTCATCGAACTGCGCGACTTTACTTTTGGCAAAGAAATGCAATTGCACGTTATGGAAATCAAATCCAACTACCCCTTCAAATCACCCGCTGAATTTGAGGAAACTATGCAAAATGCTGTCGTGACATTGAGCGAAATCGTACGTCATCATGGCGCTAATCTGATGGGAGCAGGGATGCATCCGTTGTTTAGACTACAGGACACGGGCATCTGGCCTCATTACCACAAAAAAATCTACCAAGCATACGGTAAAATCTTCAACCTCAACCAGCATGGGTGGCTAAATATCCAAAGCTTCCACCTAAACCTCTCGTATCAAAAAGAAGCCGACGCTGTCCAAATCCATAACCAACTTGCAAACTTATGTGCCTATCTTCCAGCGATAGCGGCTTCTTCGCCGATTTATGAGGGCAAAAATGGTGAAGACATAGACAATCGACTTCAATTTTACAAGGTAAACCAGAAGGAGGTACCATCGATTACGGGCGATGTTATTCCACAATACGTTTCCTCGCTAGCGCAGTATAAGCGCGAGGTCATCGGCGGATACTCAGCGGACATAGCTAAGGCGGGTGCTGACAAAATCCTGCTGAAACGTGAATGGATAAACTCAAGAGGAGCTATTTTTCGATTTGACCGCAGAGCGATAGAAGTGCGCGTGATGGATGAGCAGGAATGTATAAAATCTGACGTTGCGCTCGCATGTTTTGTCCGTTCCGTCGTCAGAGGCTTGATGGCACAAAACGACGAGCTTTTGACGCATGATATTCTAGTCGAAGACTTCAACAACGTCATCAGGGATGGGTTAAACGCTAAAGTCTCAAGTCCCCATGGCAAAACGGCAAGAAAGGTATTCCAATACTACCTAACTCTTGCACAGGAACACGCGGACACTGATGAGAAAAAATATCTTCCGCTTGTTGGGCGACGCATCGCCGAAGGCAGCCTCTCAGAACACATTCGCGCAAGTGTTTTGCGGCGGGCAGAAAAGACAAGTTTCCAAGAGGCAATTGTTGATGTTTATTCAACGCTTATTAAGTGCCTACGCGATAATGAACCCTACTTCTAAAAAACGGTGAAACTAATGACCCCGGATAGCGGAACAACGTACTCGTTTGATATTTGTAGCCAATGTAAAAACACTTGTTGCAAGGATGCAAAACCGCCGCTTACAGAGCAACGCAAAAAAATGATCGAAAAATACTTAGAGAATCAGAAAATTAGTGTCCAGAAGCCTTTTGTCAAAGCACTGTATTCTTACATAGCGGTTGACGAGCAGATTTATTGTAGATTATTTGACAAGAAAGCGGGTAGATGCTCAGTGCATGCTGTAAAGCCTGAAACATGCGTTGCTGGACCCATAACTTTCGACATTAACTTTGCCAAAGGAAAGGTTGAGTGGTTCTTGAAAAAATCCGAAATCTGTGCCTATACGGGCGTTTTGTACTGCGATAACATGGCGTTTGCAAAGCATTTTGAGGCTGCCAAGAAACAGCTAACCAGCATGATAATACAGCTTGGCGCCGACGAGTTGCGGGCGATCGTCAAAATTGATGAGCCCCAAACCTTCAAGGTAGGCGAAGACGATTTGCCGATGGAAGTTACAAGAAAACTGGGCGTAAAATAAGTTTAGAGAAAGCCAGCATCTTTTAGTTTGAGTGCTATCGCGATGTTGCCTTTAAACTGAATTCTGCCCGTAAAGAAGGCTCTTTCTGCGCTGAGTTTGTGGTTAATTATGTCCATTAAGTCTTTTTCGTTTATCTTCAAAGTCAAAGTTGGCGCCGGATGGATTCCTTCGGATACCTGGAGCTTTTGATCTTTAATTATGACTGTCCAGTTGCCTCCACTAGGACCGGTGATGTTGACTTGAACTATAACGTCAATACCTTTTGCTTTTTCAGGATTAAATCTTTCAGGTAACGCTTCTTCAAAGAATTGCTTGGGGGTTTCAACTTCCATCTTTCTCAGCCTATATTTTTTCTGCTAGTTTATGCAGTTGGGTTATTGAACCTTTAGTTACTATCTGAATAGGTCTCTTTCTTTGGGTCTAGTAAGGGCTGTTGCCGTCGCGTTTTCATCTGGCTGGTAATTGTATCCACGTATGATGGCGACTGGTATCCCTTCATTTGCTTGTCCAATCACAAGTTCTGCCGCTGAAGATAACTCATCAGCGATGGCTGTTTGTTTTATTCTCAGAACATAACCAAATAGGTCTTTTTCACCTCGACGATCACGAATAGGTTTGAATCCTGCCACACCAATGGCAACATTAATCTCGCCGATCCTAAACGGTCTGCCATGCGTGTCAGAAACTATAACTGCAACATCAGCACCTGTTAACTGCTTAATCTCTTGTCTAATATTCTGGGCTGACTTGTCTGGGTTTTTGGGCAATGGCACCACATTTCTGTCGCCCGAAACGTTTGATCGGTCAACGCCAGAGTTCGCTGAAATTGTGCCCGCATAGGTTTCTGTTATGATGCTGTTAGGGCCTATTCGCACAACTTCCTTGGCTTCCCGAAGAACTACTTCGACAAGGGCTGGATCCTTGTTGGTTTGCTGCGCTATCTCCTTTGCTCTTTCCGACGGCATAACCTTGTCAAGGTTGATTATATTGCCTTCAGACTTCGAAACAACAACATGTGTAACGATAATAACGTCTTTTTCTTGGACGGGTGTATTCTGTTTTTTGGCGGCGTCAACAATTAGCTTGCCCAAGTTGTCTCCTTTCTTTATTAAGGGCAGATTCTCGACAGCAACTATTTGAACAGTGTTCATAAGATGCCTTCTCTTTCAAAATTGCTTATCATGCATTAACTTAAGTATATCTCGGAACTTGCACGTAAAACAAAAAAGATTGGGTTGGAAATCTAGGAAGAGACCGTAAAGGTCTCAGTTGTTTCTTTTTTTTAGCTTCGGAACTTCTGGAGTTTTCTCAGCATTTCTTTGTCGCCTTCAGCATCTCCTGCGCATGTCGCGATAATGCCGTCGACGAGTCCGTTTAGTTGTGCTGCTTTCTCTTCGACTGTTTCCATAGTTGCGGCGGTTGGCCAGCCAATCATTTTGACGGTTTCAACGTTCTTTGCTGTTCCAACTAGGAAGTATGCGAAGATCGGCTTGTTTAGTTTCTTGCATTCTTTGGCGACTGCTTCAAGGGTTGGGAACGATTTTTCTTCAAGCCTCATGAAGTATATGAAGTCCCATGGCTCTCTCACACGGGCAAGGGTTTCTTCAAGTGAGCGTCTTGCGGTTAGTAAGCAGCCTAGCTTGAGGTTCTTCGTTTTGACTGTGTTGCGTATGAAGTCTCTGGCTTCCTCAGATGACGGCAGCATCTTTATCGGTTCACCGTACTTGGGTTTGTCTCCCATGGTGACTGCTAAACCGTCAAGGCCAATGATGTCTGCTGCGAGGGCTAAGCCTCCTACTTCGACTGGTCCTTTGTAGTGTAGGATGAAGATTGGTACGATTATTTTTTCAGGGTATTTAGTTTTGAGTACGCAGCTTACAACTGTGCCGCTTGCGGCTGGGAAACCGGCAGCGCTGTCAGTGACGTTCCATCCGTCAACTAAGTCCTTGATTTCGTCGGCTAGCTTTAGAAATTTACGTGTTGGCACAAATTCATTCATTATTTTCATGGAGATTTCATCTCGGTTAAAGGGATGAAAGGTTGGGTTAAAAAATCTTTTGCATACGCCTGGGCTGCCTGCAAAAGATCAAGCTTTTTCTGACGCAGCGATTAGAAAGACAAGCCTTATTGGCGGTTGTTTAGGGTAGCGAAGCTTTCTGTGGCACGGACCCTCTTGGATTTTGACAATTTAGCGATTTCTTCTTTATCAACTGCTCGCTTGTCACAATCGAGACTTTCCACTAATTTTTGCCCTGCTTCTGACCTTACAATAACGGTTGAGTAGCCTTTTTTGCTGCCAACGGAACCGACGGAAACATCTGCCAGCTTCGAAGTAAAGTCGTCACAGTAGCGACATGCTTTCTCGGTGGCTTGTTCCAGGTCTTTTACCTTGCAACTAACCTCTTTTCCATCAAGAACTGCAGTGAATTTGCCTTTGCGTATCTGGGTTTTCTCAATCTTGTCTAAATCGACGTCTAAACGAGTTTTAACTTCCTGTTTTAATTTCGCCACGTTGAAGGCTTCAAAACAGAACAAACCAACAATCACGACTTCGCAGTCACCTTCAACTGATTGCTGGATTTTTCGTGCCGACAAAACCTCGCAGGGCGTACAAACAACCACTATGCGTTTTGCGCCTTGCTTGACTAGTTCTTGCAGTTTTGGTATAACTTGCACTCTAAGGTATATGGTGCCTCTCGCTGCTGAAACTTCGCCTGCGACTTTTGCTACGACCACTTCAGCGTTGTATCCATGTTTGCGTTGGACAATGATGGCTGCATCAAACATGCCCTTTTCCAAGCCTTTGGCTAATAGTGCGGTAACGACTCCGCCGCCTTGCCATTCGCCGTCACATTTTGCAGAAAAAATGTCACAGTAAACGCCTAATTTCTCATCCTTTGTTCCTTTTAAAAACGCTTCCTTTATTTGCGATAGATCTTGCGTTTTGCGCTTCTGGTATTTTTCTGTGTGGTTGTTTGCCATTTAAAAGTTCAACCAGCGATTGTTGAAAGTTATTGAGCTGCTCGTTCAAATAAACCTTTAAAGTGCAAGTTTACATAAGCGGTATTAGAGTAAATACTCAATGGCAAACATCACTTACCTTAGCGGGAACAAAACCCTGATTGACAAAATCCGGCTCCTCTGGGAACAGCTAAACAAGCATCACCTAAGGATCTCGCCCTACTTCAAAGATTACTATCGAACTTTGGCGTTTGAGGACAGGAAACGCATGATTTTGCAGCGAGCTTGGGGCGGAGATGTCAGAGTTGACCTTGCCATGGACAGCTCAGTGCTTGTCGGTTATTGTGTAAGCAGTATAGACAAGTGGCTAACAGGAGAAATAGACTCGATTTTTATTGACCCAAACTATCAAGGACAAGGCATTGGTACAACTCTGATGCAGAAAGCGCTCCAATGGTTGGATAGCAAAGGCGCAAAAAAGAAAATTGTTTCCGTAGCGGTCGGCAACGAGCAGGCATGGGAATTTTACGCTCAGTTCGGTTTTTTGCCAAGACGCACTTTGCTTGAACAAAAGAAAAAGTAAAACGCTGTCTGCTCTGCGGTGACCCTGCCCATCATATAAGTGCAGAATTCGTTGTAAGTTCAATGCTTATTCAATTTTGGTAAAGAAATGTAAATTAAATTGATAAAAGCATAATTCTCAATTTGTGGTTATTATGAAGGTAGCTGTTTCTGGTAAAGGCGGCGTCGGCAAAACCCTCATTGCAGGCGGTTTGGCAAGCGGCTTTGTTGAGCGAGGGCTAAAAACTATGGCTATTGACGCAGATTCTTCGCCGAACCTTGGCTTGACGTTGGGCTTGTCGGCTGAGGATGCACGCAAAATAGTCCCGATTTCCGAGAACAAGGAGCTTGTTGAATCTAAAACCAGCACAGGCTACTCAGGTGTCTACCGCTTACAATTCACCGTTGACGATATCGTCCGCGATTACTCAGTGTCCACACCTCTGGGCGTAAACCTGATTGTTATGGGGACTGTTCAGTCGATGGGTGCAGGTTGCATGTGTGCGCCTAACGCTGTCATCCGCGCCTTGCTAAGGCACTTGGTGGTGGAGAGGAATGAAGCGGTAGTTTTGGATTTGGAGGCTGGCGTGGAACATATTGGCAGAGGCACTGCAAGGCAGGTTGATGCGCTGGTGATTGTTGCTGACTCGAACTTTAAGTCATTGGAAATTGCCAAGCATATCCATGACATGGCGGCTGTCGCTGGAATGAAGCAGCTGTATTTAGTTGGAAACCGAGTGATGAACGACGCTCAAAAAGATGCCATTCAAAGCTTCGCTGACAAAAATGGCTTATCCATTCTTGCTTTTGTGCCTTTCGACCAAAAAGTTATCGAGGCTGACATGCTAGGCGAAACGCCGCTCAAGAACAAGGAAATTCCAGCCATTAAGACCATAGACAATATATGTGAGCTTTTGCTAAAGAAAATCCAATAACGATTGAGGTTTATTTGAAATGAAAACTTTGGTTACGGTTGGTCGTGGCGGAACAGGAAAATCTAGCTTCACCGCTCTGATGGCTAAATCGTTCATTGAGGCAGGTCAGTCGCCGCTTTTGCTGGTAGATGCTGACCCAGACCAGAATCTAGCTGAAATGCTTGGCATAGACCTCAAAGAAGCAGGAAAATCCACAATAGCTGAGCTCCTTGTAAGCACCTTCATTGAGCAAGGCGGCACCACAGTGGGCGTTCCCCCAACTGAGCGCATTGAAAGCCGCATCTGGGAAAACGGGCTATATGAAAGCAAAAACTTCGATTTCCTAGCCGTCGGCACAAAGTGGGTTGAAGGCTGCTACTGCATGCCCAACTCCGCGCTCAAAGGTGCCTTGGAATCGCTAACTAAAAACTACAAGTACATACTTGTAGATTCTCCAGCAGGACTTGAGAACCTAAACAGGCGAATCACCTCGGACGTCAACGACATATTCGATATTCTTGACCACTCAAAAAAGTCAATGGATCATGTGAAGCGTGCTTACAAAATTGCTAAAGAAGTTGACATGAAATTTGAAAACTTTTACATTATCGGTGGCTACCGCTTTCCACCAGAGCTTGGCAGGGCGGCAGAGGCTGACTTAAAGTTCAAGTATCTAGGCAAAATAGCTCAGGATGAGCAGCTAGACGAGTTTGTTTTGGCTGGAAAGTCCCTGCTTGACTTGCCTCACGATAATAAAGCATACCTTTCAGTGCAGAATATTCTCAAAACTTTGGGTTACATATAGTCGCATGATTTTTTACATAATTTTTCGGAAACCTTCCATATCTATATCTACAACGTGACTTTTAGCTAAGAAATCTGGAAAGGTTTAAAAAGATTGTAATGTTGCTTAGTTTTAAACCTTTACAGAGGTTTCCACTTTGACCAGTAAAAATGTCCATGTGAAAATTAACGAAATGAAGACCAATAGTGGTCTCATTAAAAATCTTGAATTATCCATAGGTAAGGTTGTCAACGACAACTACACTGAACCAATGGGTCCAACGCCGATGCCATCTATGAGCACTCTGCGCGATTGGGACATGAAATTGCTCACTAAATACAAGCCTTTCTACATGCCCGATTGCGACCTTTGCTGTCTTTGTACTTTCGGAAAATGTGACTTGACAGCTGGAAAACGCGGCGCATGCGGTTTAGACATAGGTGCCCAATCCTCCCGTATAGTCCTTTTGGCATGTTGTATCGGTGCAGCAACCCACACGGCTCACTCACGCCACATGATTCATCACCTAATCGGGAAGTATGGTCGAAGGTTTCCATTAGATATCGGCGGCTTAAACATTAAAGTTGAAGCACCAATCACTCGGTTGGTTACAGGTATAAAGCCTGAAACACTCGGCGACCTTGATGATGTTTTAGAATATGCCGAGAAAGAAATTACTCAGTGCCTTGCAGTAGGTCACACAGGCCAAGAAGGCAATAACCTTGACTTTGAATCCAAAGCCTTCCACGTTGGCATGATTGACCACGTAGGCATGGAAGTCGGCGACATCGCTCAAGTTTCCACCTTAGGCTTCCCCAAAGCTGAACCCGAAGCACCCTTGGTTAAACTTGGCATCGGCACCGTAGACACATCCAAACCAGTAATCATGTGTATCGGTCACAACGTTGTACCATCAGTTGGAATTATCGATTATGCGAAAGACACAAAAGTTGACGATAAAATCGAAGTCGTCGGCTTATGCTGTACAGCCCACGATATCACCCGATACTACAACCGTGGTAGAATCGTTGGACCAATCAGCTGGCAACTCCGTTTCATTAGAGGCGGATTCGCAGACGTCGTTGTCCTAGACGAGCAATGTGTCCGCACAGATGCTTTTGACGAAGCACGCAAAGTTCACGCTCCAGTCATCGCCGCATCAGAAAAGAACTGTATGGGCTTCAAAAACCGCACAAACGACCCAGCTGACGAAATCGTTGCTGACCTCGTAAGCGGCAAAGTAGCAGGCGTACTCATCCTTGACCCAGAAAAAGTCGGCGAAGTAGCAGTAAGAACTGCACAGCAAATCGCACCAATCCGCAAGAAAATGAATAGCCTACCAAGCATTGAAGAAATTAAAGCGTTATCTAAAACCTGCAGGCAATGCAACATGTGCCGCAGAAGCTGCCCTCAAGACCTCAAAATCCCACAAGCACTCAAGGCAGCAGCAGAAGGCGACATGGCACCACTAACAGACCTATACGAGTACTGTATTGGATGCGGAAGATGCGAAGAAGCGTGCCCAGTTAAATTAAACATTCACAGTATGATAGTTAAAGCAGGCGAGAAATTCATGCTTGCAGAAGACAACCTATGTCGCGTTGGCAGAGGTGCAGTGCAAGACGTCGAAATCCGAAATGTCGGCAGCCCAATCGTCCTCGGAGAAATCCCAGGCATAGTAGCAGTAGTAGGATGCAGCAACTATCCACACGGCGGCAAAGACGTCTATGATATATGCAGAGAATTCGCAAGCAGACGATACATCGTTGCACTATCAGGATGCTCAGCCATGTCCGCTGGCAACTACCGAAACAGCGAAGGCAAAACATTATACGAGGAATTCCCAGGCGGATTTGAAGCTGGAGGCGTCCTCAACGTCGGCTCATGCGTCGCCAACAGTCATATCGCTGGCGCAGCCATCAAAGTAGCTAACATCTTCGCAAAACGGCCACTCAGAGGCAACTACGAAGAAATCGCCGATTACATATACAACCGCCTTGGCGCGGTCGGCCTAGCATGGGGCGCATACTCACAGAAAGCTGCAGCCATCGCCGCAGGATTCTGGCGCTTAGGCATCCCAGTTCTCGTTGGACCACACGGCGCAAAATACCGCCGCATGCTCTTGGGCAGAGAAGACAAACCAGAAAACTGGGAAGTCCTCGATGCACGCACAGGCAATACAGTAAACGTTGGACCCGCGCCCGAACACCTCTTCCAAACCGTCGAAACACCACAAGAAGCGATGGTCTCAATCGCAAAACTCTGCATCAGACCTAACGACACATGGAAAGGACGCAGCATAAAACTAAGCCATTACGTTGACCTACACAAACGGTTTTACGGGTGCATGCCACAAGATTTGCACCTGTTCGTGCGAACAATGGCTGATGTCCCCATGACATTAAAAGACGAATTCACAAAGATACTGGAAGATAACAACTGGAAAGAAACAGTCATACCTGACCCAACCTTGCTTCCAAGAATGGTCAGAAAAATGAAGGAGTAATGATAGACATGTCTTGTGAACCCTGGCAATGTGCAGAAATAGCCGCCACCAAAAAAGCAAATCCAATCCAAAAACCCGAGATAGCAGTCGCAATGATAAAAAAAGCCTCCCGTCCCCTTCTTGTCGTAGGAAGCTACGCAACTGAGCGGTATATGGAAGGCAAACAACTAATCGAGTACCTAATCGACTTCGCTAACGCATCCAAAGTCCCAGTTGTCGCAACGGCCCACATGGTCGGCGAATTCCTAAAACGCGGATACCAACCTGCTGGCTTCATGTCTGCAATGGACATAGGCAACAGGCTCGTTGACCCAGAATGGCAAGGACTCGACGGCAAAGGACACCCAGACCTCGTCCTGTTCGTTGGCTTACCCTACTACATGGAAGCATTGATACTTTCGGGACTCAAGCACTTTGCTCCAGACCTCAAAACCATGACCATAGACAACTTGTTTCATCCACATGCAAGCTGGTCTTTCCCAAACGCAACCCTTGAAGAATGGGCTTCAAACCTCACCGTAATGACCTCAAAATTTAATGGAGGAAATTAAAAAATGTCAATGTTTAAAGATATCCCTGTTGAAGTTGGCGTAATCTACGAAGGCGAACGTATCCGAAGAAACGACATGCAAGTAGAACTCGGCGGACCCACAGTTAAAGAAAAATTTGAACTAGCAAAAGTAAAACCCCTTGACCAGATCGAAGATGGCAAAGTAACCATCATCGGTCCCGACATTAAAGATATGAAAGAAGGCGGCGCTTACCCACTCGGTATACTCGTCGAAGCAGCAGGCGCAAAACTCGACCAAGGCCTAGAAGGTGTAATTGAAAGACGCATTCACGGCTACCTAAACTACATTGAAGGCTTCATGCACCTAAACCAGCGTTATGACATCTGGATACGATTAGGCAAAAAATCATTCCAAAAAGGATTAAACAGCTTTGATCCAATCGGCAAAGTACTCTATCGACTATTCAAAACTGAACTACCCATTATCGAGAAAGTACAAATAACTTTCATAACAGACCCAACCAAACTAAGCGAACTCTTCCCAGAAGCAGTTCAAGCATACGAATCACGCGATGCAAAAGCAAGAGGACTCAAAGACGACGAAGTTGATACATTCTACGGCTGCGCACTATGCCAATCATTCGCACCAAGCCATGTATGTGTTATTACACCACAAAGATACAGCAACTGCGGTGCAATCAGCTGGTTTGATGGCAAAGCCTCGGCAAGCATTGACCCCAAAGGTCCAGTCTTCGCAATTCCAAGAGGCGAAATCATAAACGCTGAGAAAGGTGAATTCTCAGGTGTCAACGAAGCAGCCAAGAAACGCACCATGGGAGAAGTTAACCAAGTCTGGCTCTACACCGCCTTCGACCACCCACACACTTCATGCGGATGCTTCGAGGCAGTAACCTTCTACATTCCAGAAGTCGACGGATTCGGCGTAGTCAACCGAAGCTTCAAAGGCGCAACCGTAAACGGCTTACCCTTTAGTACCATCGCAGACTCAGCAGCAGGTGGAAGACAAATCGACGGATTCCACGGAATGTCCATTGAATACATGAGAAGCAAGAAATTCTTCGCAGCAGACGGCGGATGGAACCGTGTAGTCTGGGTGCCTAAAGAAGTTAAAGATCGCGTTAAAGACTTTATACCCGCAGACATCGTTGACAAAGTAGCCACAGAAGAAGACGCGAAGAACGTTGATGACCTCAAAACATTCCTTAAAGCAAAGAACCACCCAGTCGTAGCGAAATGGGCAGCCGAAGAAGCACCAGCACCAGCCGAAGCTATCCAAGTTGCCGAAGAAGCAGCAGGCACAATGATGCCAGTTGCAACCGCAGCGTCCTTGCCAATAATGGCGGGTGGATTCAAAATTATACTTAAAGACGCCAAAATCTACGCTAACAAAGTCATCATCACAACCACAAAGAGTGACAAAGAGAAGCGGTGAGTCAATTGCTCCAAGGCGACGACAAGAAAAAAACAGATGAAGGCTTAAAACTAAGCGACGATTTGCTAGAAGCACTTGCAAAATTCCAGCAGATCGAACTCCAAGACTTTGAAATGGACGTCAAAGACTTAGAAATCATTTTTGAACCTGGCATGGCTGGACAAATCATGCCCAAACTCAAGCTTCCAGCAGCAATAACAGGCGGAAAACCAACCTCAATGCTTCAGGTACCTTTTATACCTCCAGTTGAAACTTATCCAAACAAGATAACTGAAGTAAAACTCGGTGGAACAAAAAGTGACGGCGGCACACGCGGCAGAACACTCACCATAGGCGGAGAAGTCTCACCCGCATTCTACACTTTTGAGCGACCGATGCCCCACAAACCAGTCATCACGCTAGACGTTTTCGACATGGAAGTTCCACTATCAAAAGCGGTCAAGATGCACGTTAAAGAAGTCGTCGGCGACCCTGCAGCATGGGCAAAACTTGCAGTCGAAAAATTCGACGCAGACATGGTAACCGTCCACTTAATCAGCATTGACCCCTTACTCAAAGACGCCACACCAAAAGAAGCAGTAAAAACAGTAGAAAAAGTCCTGCAAGCCGTTGACGTACCCCTCGTAATCGGCGGATGCGGAGACCCCGTCAAAGATGCAGATGTCTTCCAAGCAATTTGTGAAGCTTTCCCCAACGAACGCTTCCTAATCAGCTCAATCACACGCGACATGGATGTTGAACGCTGCGCAAAATACGTGAAGAAAAACGGTCATGCAGCATTATCATTCACTCCAATGGACCTTAACTTGGCACGGGAACTCAACAGGCGACTATATGACTTCCTTGACAGAGAAGACATCGTCATGGACTTAACCACCGCAGCATTAGGCTACGGTTTAGACTACGCATTCACAAACATGGAACGAGCAAGAATCGGCGGCTTAATGGGCGACATGGAACTAGCACACCCCATGTCGTCTGGCACTACAAATGCTTGGGCAGCCCGTGAAGCATGGCTTAAAATGTCAGCCGAATGGGAACCAAGAGAACTGCGAGGACCACTCTGGGAAGTCACCACCGCGCTAACGCTGTTACTTGCTGGCGTTGACCTATTCATGATGATGCATCCCGCAGCCGTTAAAACACTCAAAGACGTAACCAATTACTTGACAAGCGGCAAGAAAGCTGAATCTTCCAAATACGCTAATTGGGTTACTGTAAAAGCATAGAGGAGAATGATTTGAGATGAGCGAAAAAAAGAAAGCGGGCTTAAAAGAATTAAGCCCCATAGACATCTACAAGCTTCTTCCAAAAATTAACTGCAAAGAATGCGGCCAAGACAACTGCATGGCATTCGCCACAAAAATCGTCAACCGCGAAATAAATATTGACACTTGCCCTCCGCTGCTAAAGAAGGAGAACGAGAAAGCTTACGCTAAACTCAAAGACCTGCTAAAGCCAGCGGTCAAAGAAGTTATAGTCGGTGTTGGCGACAGAGCTAAGAAGCTCGGCGGCAAACTCGTTATGTACCGACATGAATTCACCTACACCAACCCGACAGCTATGGCCATCGACGTGACCGACGAAATGCCAGCGCAAGAAGTAGTCACACGCGTGCAGCATGCAGAAAACTTTAGCTTTGAATACATCGGCAACACGCTTAGGCTCGACATGATTGCTGTCAGATGCACCTCGGAGGACGCTGACAAGTTCAAGGCGTGCGTCAAAAAGGTTTCAGAAATCACCACACTACCCATGATACTTTGTACTCTTAACCCTGCAATTGCTGAAGCAGGCTTGATGGCGGCTCCAAAATCAAGACCGCTCCTTTACGCTGCAAACACAAGCAATTGGAAAGACATGGCAGAACTTGCCCTAATGTACAGTTGCCCAATCGTGGCTTCTGCACCAAACGACCTAACCACACTGGTGTCAATCGCAAAAACCTTGATGGCTTACGGCGTAACCGACATAGTTTTAGACCCAGGCACTTTCATGAACGAAGGCCTCGGCGACACACTAAACAACTTTACCATGCTACGCAGAGCAGCAACTAAGGGCGGCGAAGAACTCGCAGGTTTACCTTTAATGGGTGTACCGATGGTTGCCTGGGTTGATAAGGGTGATACAGCCGACGACTTGGTAAAATGGCGTGAAGCTTACATAGCCTCCATGCTTGTAGTTCGCTATGCAGACGTGCTGGTAATGCACGGTGATAGTGGTTGGTCACTGCTACCGACAACCGTTTTAAGACAGAACATTTACACTGACCCACGCAAACCAGTCGCAGTCGCACCAGGACTCAAAGTCTTCGGCACGCCAGACGAAAACTCACCAGTATTCTTCACGTCGAACTTTGCCTTAACCTACTACACAGTTGCCTCAGACTTAGATACCAACAAACTCAACGCCTACCTAATCGTCGTCGAAACAGAAGGCTCAGCCATCGACAGCGGAGTCGCTGGACGCAAACTCACAGCCGAACGAGTCGCAGATGCAATCAAACAAAGCGGCATAGAAAGCAAAGTCAAACACCGAAAAATCATCATCCCGGGCAAAGCTTCACGCATCAGCGGCGAAATTGAAGAACTTAGCGGTTGGAAAGTCCAAGTCGGACCACGCGACAGCAGCGAAATCCCCAAGTACCTTATTGAAAAGTGGCAGCCTTAAAGCTGCTTCCTTATCTCATTTTATCTTTTTATTTTGTTTTAAGTAAATTTTTACAAAGCAGTTTAGTACTTGCGGGAAGTAAGTTCCAACATAGGTTCCCCAGCCAAACACGTTGGTCATCAGGGGGAAATCAATCCCTATAACCAAATTCCCTGCAAATTCTAACTGTATAACGAGGGGGTTTCTCAGAGGCTCAAATACCCAAGCTATCAAACAGTTGTAGCTTGTTGCAGGGTGTTATTAATTTTTGGTTTTCAATAGAACAGCCTTCCTGAAAGCACAAGCAAAACAACCCCCTCATCAATTATTGGGTTCTTTCATTATTATGTTAAAAAATCCCATGATTTTATCTAAAATTTGTACTAAAGGCTGATAAACCCCTTTTTTCACTACTTGAGCATTCACGGAGAGAAGGGACCAAAAATAGGCTGCGGCATCTTCGGAGCAATAAACTATGAAAGACAACCCGTCTTCCCATATGTTTACTGGGGATTACGAGCCCAAAACCACCGAGGACACCAATCACACGGCTTCCTAACCTATAACAACAAACAATTTTTTATATACAAAAGTCTGGACTTAGTTCCAAAATTAAAAACTAACGCTATCCACGAATGGTTCGGGCGACTTCCAGGTTCAATAGGCATAGGCAACGTACGGTACACCACCTCAGGCAAATGCGACGAAACCTCGCTCATTCAAGGTACACAACCCGTGACTGCGTCCTCTGACGGCATAAAACTTGCTCTCTCATTCAACGGCAACATCGTGAATACGTTGCCGCTTAAAAAAGAAATGACCCAAAACTTCTCAGACTTCCTCTATAATTGCGACTCAGATATAATCTGTCACAAAATGCTTCTAGGTCTAAAGCAAGGCAAAGACTTAGCGTCCGCGGCCCGAGCGGTCATGGAAAGCCTTGACGGAGCATTCTCCGTGACAGGCATAACACAGGACGGTGACTTTTTCGCCTTCAAAGACCCGCATGGAATAAAACCCCTTTGTGCTGGGCATGACCCTAATAGCAAAACCTTCGCCTTTTCCTCTGAAACCGTCAGCCTAGACATGAATGGTTTTGAGCGAGACTTTGAACTTAAACCAGGCGAACTTGTAACCGTTACCGACGAAGGGTTCAAACGCACTCAAATTATCAAGAATCCGCGAGAAGCGTTCTGCGCTTTTGAATATGCCTATTTCGCCAGGCCTGACTCACGGTTTGACGGCAAGTACGTTTACGAAATCCGAGAAGACTATGGAAGAAACCTTGTCAAAGAGTTCCCTGACGTCGTTAAAGAATGTAACATTATTTTGTCGGTTCCTGAAACAGGCGACGACCCAGCAATGGGCGTTCATGAAGCATCAGGCTTGCGTTGGGAACGTGCTTCGAGGCGTCACCGCTACGTCACTGAGCGCGCCTTTATTTTGTTGAATATGGAGCGGTATTCGACTATTGATAGGAAGATTAACATTTTAGGCTCCAAAGTTGATGGCAAAAATGTCATAATAACCGAAGACAGCATTGTCCGCGGAGACACAACCAGAGTCATCCTTGAAAAAATGCGCAAAGCAGGCGCCAAAAAAATTTACGTTTTCGTCACTTTCCCACGAATCATCGGACCCTGCTTCTATGGTATTGATATGTCAACTTACGGGCAACTCGTTGGCTCCAAACACAGCCCACAGGAAATCGCCAAAATCATCGGTGCAGACGGCGTTTGCTACCAATCCCTCGAAAGACTCGTCGGCGCTACAGGTCAAACCGAAGGTCAGCTTTGCTTAGCTTGCGTCACAGGAAAGTATCCAACGCCATGTGCTCAGAAAATGGCTGACAGCATGAAGAAGCGGTTCCAAGAAGGCTACGAAGAGAAGAGCAGAATTTACGAAGAAGAGCCATAGCGGTTGATGATAAAGCAAATTAAGCGTTAACTCCACTGTCTAAGCGTAAGGTGGTTTGGATGGAAAAAATCGGTGTCTTACTCGTTTCTTACGGGGCCAGAGAAGTAGCTATGGCAGATGCGCTTCTAAGAAGCCAAAAGTACCAAGTGGAACTCTACGTTGCAGATAAGCAGCGAAACCCTTTCAACGCAGAAAAAGCTGCAAAACAGGTTGTCATTCCAAGCCTCGATGTGGGAGAAATCTGCAAGTTCGCAGCCACAAACAAGGACAAACTTGATTTTGTCTTGGTCGGTTCCGAAAAACCTATAATTGAAGGCTTGCGCGACACTGTGGAGAAGGGTACTGGATTACCTGTTATCTGTCCTAAGCAAGAGTACGCTATAGAAGAGAGCAAAATTGCACAACGTATCCTCTTTGACGAGATAGCACCTGAAGCAAACCCACGGTTCAAGATTTTTAACCCAGCAGATTACAAGGGCAAAGACGTTCAGAAAGCAGTTTACCAATGGCTCGACGAACTAAAAAACCAAGTTGTCGTAAAGCCTGATAAGCCTGCTCTGGGGAAAGGCGTCGGCGTCTGGGGCGACCACTTCACGACGCGAGAGCAGTTGTTTGAGCATTTCCTTTCCAACTTCCAATACGGCTCAGTAATCATCGAAGAAAAAATCGACGGCGAAGAATCAAGTTTCATGGCGTTCTGCGACGGCAAAAACTTCATTCCCCTGCCAGACACCCGCGACTACAAGCGTGCCTTCGATGATGATATGGGTCCTAACACGGGTGGGATGGGCTCATACAAGGATGCTTGTGATTGGTTGCCATTCTTGACTGCGACTGACCATAAAAAAGAGTTGGCGTTGGGCAACAAGATTTTCAATGGCTGGAAAGCTAAAATCAAAGACGACTCAGCACTAAGAGGTGTGCCACTGTACCTTGCGTTCATGCACACGGGCAGCGGCATTAAAGTTCTCGAAATTAACAGCCGACCAGGCGACCCAGAAATCATCAACATTCTCCCAATAATAAAAGATGACTTCGTTGATGTCTGCCTCAAAATGGTGGATGGCACCTTAACAGGCGTTGAGGTGGAGGACGCGGCGACGGTTTTAACTTATAAGGTTCCGCCAGACTATGGCGGATACGCAGACGTTTTCCCCCATCAAGTAGTCAAATCGGCAATCAATACTCCAGTCGACCTCTCCAAAGCCATGGCGTTAACTAAAAAGTATGGTAGCAAAATCCGAATTTACCCAGGCTCTATGGAGACAAGAGGCAGCAATAACTACGCCCTCAAATCCCGAGCTATCGGTATCCTTGGCGTCGGCGGCAGCATTGAGGAAGCACGACAAATCAGCCAAGAAGGCGCCGAAGCCGTCACCGGCGGTGCACTTTGGAACCGAACCGACATAGCCTCAAAACAACACATAGCCAAAAGCGTCAGTCACTTGGAGCAGTTGAGGCGGAAAGCGTGAAGCGCATCTTCGTCTCCGACTGCGAAGGACCCATATCCAAAAATGACAACGCCTACGAGTTAGCGGCCAACTTTATTCCAAATGGAGATAGCTTTTTCGCTAATATCAGTAAGTACGATGACGTGTTGGCAGATGTGCTTGGGAAACCTGGCTACTCTGCTGGTAGCACGCTTAAGCTGATTTTGCCCTTCTTTAAAGCGTATGACATAACGGACTGTCAAATGGAAGAATTTTCAGCCAAAAACATTATCCTAATCGCTAACAGCCAAACCACGCTCCAGCATGTGCAAGCAATAGCCGACGCATTCATCGTTAGCACAAGCTACGAACACTACATCAAAGCCCTCTGCACAGCCGTCGACTTTCCATACAAAAATGCCTATTGCACCAAAGTTCGCCTCGAAAAATGCGCCATCACTCCGCAAGAAAAAGAGCGCCTAAAAAAAATAGCTCAAGAAATCGCCCAAATGCACATAATTGACATTCCATCAAAGGCAAGAATAATCGAAGATTTTTCACATAGTGACCAAGCGGTTGTCGGGCGTTTAGACGAGATTTTCTGGAGCGAAATCCCTAAGATGTTTGTTGGCAAATTTCTCACCGATGTGGTTACGATTGGCGGAGAGCAAAAGGCGGAAGCCATCAAGGACGCTGCAGAGCGTTTGCACATGGAGTTGGCGGACGTGATGTACGTAGGCGACAGCATTACTGACGTGGAAGCCTTCAAACTTGTGCACAGCAATGGCGGCTTAGGCGTCTCTTTTAACGGTAACAATTACGCTGTGAGGAATGCTGAGGTTGCAGTGCTTGCAGAAAGTAATCTTGTGACTGCTGTTATTGCTGACTTGTTTTGCAAATATGGCAAAGAAGGCACGCTCAATTTGCTCGGTTCATGGAGCTGTAAAGTGCTGGAAAATAGTACAGCGGATAAAGTGTTGCTGAAACAGTTTACTGCTCTGTACCCTGATGCCTTGCCCAAAGTTCAAATAGTCACCCCTCAAAATATGGAATCTATAGTGAAAGAGAGTAGCGCGTTTAGGAAAAAGGTGCGTGGAGTAGCCATCGGGAGACTTGGATAAAAAATGGGTAAAGCTCCAATCGAGGACACGTACGCCGAAGCATTTAGCGGGCTTTATAGCAGAGTAATCTTGACAGCGGAAGATAAAGAAACCGTGCAGAAAGCAGCTGAAGACTCCACTGCGACACCATCGGTTGTCATTGGAAGAACTGAAGGCGGTATAGAAAAATACCTCACTCCCAAAGAAACCCCAGACAACCGCGAAGGCGCCGTATTGCAGTTCTGGGGAGAAATCAACCCGAAAAAAACTTTCGAACAATCGCTCAAAAAGTTTGAAGTTGAGCTTTCCTACCGCATCCGCCAAGACATCCTGGTCAAGCCCTTCACAGCCTTATTCAATGCGTTGCCTAATGCTGAGGGCAAGTTAGACATGATGGAGCGCGTGGGGCACTGCGGCGACGGATATGAATGGGTTGAGAAACGCTTTGGCAGAGACATTATTATTGTTCCTTTGATGGTCCCAGACTTCATAATTGAGCGTCAGCTTGGGTATGGTCGTGGTGTCATGGGCGGCAACTTCTGGGTATTGTGCAAAACCAAACAAGCGCTAAAGGAAGCAGGTGAGAAAGCCTTAGCGGCAATCCACAATGTTTATGGTGTGATTGCACCGTTTGATGTGTGCTCGGCCGGTTCTAAACCTGAAACACATTTTCCCCAAATTGGACCAACAACCAACCACCTTTATTGCCCCTCGTTGAAAGAGCGTTTGGGCAAGGAATCCAAGGTTCCAGAAGGCGTCAGCTACATCGCCGAAATTGTCCTTGACGGCGTTTCCTTAGAGGCCGTTAAAGAAGCTACCAAAGCAGGAATCCACGCCGTTCTTGATATCGAAGGTGTCGCACGGGTTTCCGCTGGCAACTACGGCGGCAAACTAGGCGAATACAAAATAAGCTTGCAGGAGATGTTTCCATGACCCGCTTTGACGTTGTCGGTTTCGGAGCGCTAAACGTTGACATGCTTTTCAAAGTAGAACGGCTTGCATGTGCTGAAGAAGAAAGCTTCGTTCAGGATTACGTGGAAGCATGCGGTGGCTCAGCCGCAAACACGGCAGTCGCTTTGGCGCGACTCGGCTGCAAAGTCGGCTTCATAGGCAAAGCAGCCAACGACAGAGAAGGCAAACTGCAAATCGACTGTTTCAAAACCGAAGGCGTAGACACCGCCGGCCTCATTGAGGCAACGAAGGGCAAGAGCGGTTCAGTGTTCGGCTTCGTGGACAAGAAAGGCGCAAGGGCACTCTACATTAACTCAGGCGTGAACGACACAATAGAGCCTCGGGAAATAAATTACGCTTATGTTTTTCAAACGAACTTTCTTCATTTAACATCCTTCGTAGGAGAAAAACCTCTTCGTACACAAAAAAAGCTCCTAGGTGCCCTCCCCAGCGAAGTTAAAATTAGCTTTGACCCTGGTTCAGTGTATGCGCAGAAGGGCTTTGCAGCCATAGAACCACTGATTAGAAGTTCTCACGTTATGATGCCTAACGCTATGGAACTTGAGCTCTTAACTGGCGAAGCTGACTATCCTACAGGCGCGGCTCGTCTGATTGAGGCGGGCGTAAAAATTGTTGCAGTTAAACTTGGAAGCAAAGGTTGTTACGTTACAGACGGTCAAGAAAAGCGCATGATAGAGCCTTTCAAAGTGAGCGTGGTTGATACGACTGGCGCTGGTGACGCTTTCAACGCTGGCTTCCTTTATGGACTAATCCACGAGAAAAGCCTCACTGAGTGCGGTCGGTTGGGCAATTTTGTGGCTTCCAGAAGCGTTATGGCGATGGGTGCCCGTGCAGGCTTGCCTTACGCTAAGGATTTAGCACTTCTTGGTTAGCTTGTCGATGATGCTCTGGAAAATTAGTTTTCCGTCGCCGTACTGCAGCATTTGCTGTTGGCGTGTCCAGTCGGGTTGTTGCCACCAGTACATTGCCCTCTCGGGGTGTGGCATAAGACCGAAGATGTTGCCTTCCCTGTTGCATATGCCTGCGATGTCGTAGAACGAGCCATTCGGGTTAGCTGGGTACTTGCCGTCGGCAGTTTTGCCATCTTTGGTGCAGTAGCGGAAGACAAGCATGTCTTCATCAACCAGTCTATTGAGCACCGCTTGCTCTTTCTCTTTGGGGAACAGTAGCCTTCCCTCGCCATGAGCAATGGGTAGTCTGATCGCTTTTCCAGCAGGGATTTTGTTCGTGAAGACGCATTTGCCCCTGTTCTCCTGCCTGAGGTAGACCCATTGGCACTTAAACCCCTGCGGCTCATTCGTCGTCAAGGTGGCTTCGGGGTAAGTGCTTATGCCCTCAAAGCCTGGGAGCAAACCGTATTCGACCAGAATTTGGAAGCCGTTACAGATGCCCAAGATTGGTCTGCCTTCGTCAACAAACATCTCCATCTCTTTGCTCAACTGTGCAGAGAGGTGCCGTGCGAAGATTACTCCTGAACGCACGTAGTCACCAAACGAGAAGCCGCCTGGGAACACCAGCACGTTGTAGTCAAGGAGGTTGTGGCGTTTGATGAGGTCGCTTACTTGGACAGTTTCGGCTTGGACGCCTAGTTCTCGGAATGCGCGTTGGGTTTCTGCGTCGCAGTTGGTTCCGCCGACACGCATGACACAGACTTTGATTTCGTTTGTGTTCATTAGGGTGCCTCCTGTGGGCTGAGTGTTTTCTTCCAGCTGCGCCTTAACGATTCAAGTGACGCGTCCACGATGGTTTTGCCGTTTAAGCCGTGGATGAGCAGTTTTTGTTCTACAGTTACTTGACCGATTTGAGAGCAGCTTTTGCCCATTAGGCTTTCAAACTCTGTTTTGTCTGCTTCTGCGACCTCTATTAAAAATCGGCTGTTAGACTCCGAGAACAACACGAAATCGTTGCGAGATAAGTCTTTACCTGGGACTTTTTGGAGGTCAAGTTCTAAGCCCAGTCTGCCTGCGAAAGCCATCTCCGCCGCCGCCACCGCCAAGCCTCCCTCAGAGAGGTCGTGACATGACTTTACAAAGCCGTTGCCCATGGCTTTAGTGAGGTTGTAGTATGTTTTTCTTGCTTTTGTGGCTTGGAGTTTGGGCACTGAGTTGCCGAGGTAGCCTTCGAGTTTGTAGTATTCTGATCCGCCTAGTTCATTATAGGTGGCCCCGACTATGTAGAGGAGGTTGCCAGGTTCTTTGAGGTCCATAGACACCGTTAGGCTTATGTCTGGAACTACTCCGACGGCTGTTATGAGGAGTGTCGGCGTGACTGGTCCCATTGGGGATTCGTTGTAGAGGCTGTCTTTGCCGGAAATGAACGGGGTCCTAAACGTTGTTGCGACGTCGTAACATGCTTGACAAGCCCTGACGAGTGTGCCGAGGCGTTCTGGTTTCTCTGGGTTACCCCAAGTAAAATTGTCAAGTAACGCGATTCTTCGTCCGCCGACTGCGATGTTGTTGCGGATTGCTTCGTCAATCGCCGAAGCCGCCATCCAGTAAGCGTCGATTTTGCCGTAGTTGGGGTTCATGCCGCAGCTAATCGCCAAACCCTTAACTGAGTCATCGACGGGTTTTAGGACTGCCGCATCGTTGGGTCCAGCATACTCGCCCTGCAGGGGCTTAAGCAGCGTGTTGCCTTTGACTTCGTGGTCGTAGGTGCGGATGACGCTTTCTTTGCTGGCGATGTTTGGCGCCGCGAGTAGTTTCAGCAAGGTTTCGGTGAGGTCTGCTGGCTCCGCAAACTTGGGCTCCGCGAGTTTGGGTGTTTCCACGGTTGCGGTTTTGGTGGTTTGGCAAGGGTTAAACATGAAGTCCATGTCGATGTCGCTGACAACCTCATCGTTGTAGGTGAGTTGCAGACGCCTCTCAGGAATCAGTTTGCCGATTGCTGTGGCGGCGACGTCTTCTTTCTCGAAAACTGCCATAACCCGCTCCAGATTCTCAGGCGGCACTGTCATGAGCATGCGTTCTTGGGATTCGGAGAGGTAAATTTCCCATGGCGCCAACCCCTGGTACTTCAAGGGTACCTTAGCTAAGTCAACGGAGACGCCGCAGTTGAAGCGTTCTGCGGTTTCGCCGACTGCTGAGGATAAGCCTCCGCCGCCGATGTCGGTTACCGCCGAACCAAGCTGTAGGTCGCGGATTTCGACGACTGCGCGTTTGACTTTTTCTTCCTCGATGGGGTCAGCGATTTGCACGGCGGGGCGGCTGATTTCTTCGGATTTCTCGGTTAATTCGGCGGATGCAAACGTGACGCCGTGGATGCCGTCGCGCCCGGTTTTTCCGCCGGATAAAACTACGTAGTCGCCGACTTTAGCGTTTTTGGTGTACTTGTTTAGGGGCAGTAGCCCGATGCAGCCGCAGTATACGATGACGTTGCCGGTGTAGCTGTCGTCAAAGTATATCGCGCCGTTAACGGTTGGGATGCCCATGTTGTTTCCATAAGCGCTAATGCCCGCAGTAACACCCATGTAGACATATTTCGGGTGTTTAACTCCAACTGGAAGCTTGTTATAATCGTAATCCAATGGACCAAAACCTAAGACATCAGTGCATGCAATAGGGTCAGCCCAAACCCCCAAAATGTCCCTTATTACGCCGCCCACGCCGGTGGCTGCACCGCCAAAAGGTTCCACAGCGGACGGGTGGTTATGCGTTTCCACTTTAGCTGCGATGCCATAGCCCTTGTCAAATTTGGCAATGCCAGCATTGTCTTCGAAGACGCTGAAGCACCATGGCGCTTTGATCTGTTTGGTGGCTTTTGCTATGTAGGTTTTGAAGAGGCTGTCGATTTCTTTGCCGTTGATTTGGATTTTGCCTTTGAAGGTTTTATGGCAGCAGTGCTCTGACCAAGTTTGGCTTATGGTTTGCAGTTCGACATCGGTTGGGTTTCGATTCTCACGTTTAAAATAAGCCTGAATATCCGCGAGTTCTTGATAACTAAAACCTAATGCTAATTCATTGTTAACTTCCGCTAACTGCGCGTCCGTGGCTTTTGCTATGTCTACCTCGAAAACTGTTTTGTTTGTCTTTCGTGGAGCGTAGAGGTTAGCGTTCATTTCAACTCAACAACGCTTATGATGTAATTGTCTTTGGTTGGATTTGTTAGGAGGCGTTTGCTCATTTCTTCTGCCTTCGCCTTGGCATCCTTGAGTGATGGCGATTCGAGGTTTACCGTGTATACTTTGCTAACATCCACAGTTTGAACGCTGTAGCCGAGTTCTTTTAGTAAACGTGCAGTGGTTTCGCCTTCCGGGTTGCTGTGCCCTGGTTTGAGGCTGACTTCTATTTTGGCAGCGTATTTCATGAGCCTCTAAATTAAGCAATCAAGATTTAAACGCTTTCGTTACAAAAGAAGCAATAATTTAGGTAAAAACCATGTGTTTGTTCAGGTAGTCGATTTCCACTACCTTTTGTTTGTCGGTTACTTTGCCGATTCTCTCCGGGTTTACGCTGTCCTGCTCGAGTGTGTTCATTGCTTTGTCGATTTCTGCTTTGTCAACGATTACGCCGAAGCCCCAGCCCATGTTAAATGTTTTAAACATCTCCTCGTCCGTTATTATGTACCCTAGTTCAGTTGCAGTTTTCTGGATTAACTCAAAGATGGGTTGCGGCTTGAAACTGCTAAATTCAAAGCCGATACCTGGTGAGTAGTTGGCTAGGTTGTTGAATTTGAGGTAGGCGTCGCCTGTTATGTGCACTGCCGCCTTAACTTTCACTTCACGTGCCAGCTTAAGGAGCGGTTTAACGTAGATTTTTGTCGGTTCCAGAACTTCCAAAGCAATTTCCCTCTCTATTCCTTCTGGGATGTCCTGCGGCATATATTTTCCACCCCACTGCTTGAAGAGGATTTTTCTCGCTAATGTTATGCCGTTGCTATGCAGACCGTTGCTGGCTAATCCGATTATTGGGTCACCTGGCTTGATGTCTTTGCCGCTGATGATTTCTGGCTTTTCAACCTTGCCCACGGATGCGACAACCATGTCGAAGCCAGCGTTCTCGACGATGCCTTTTATTATTTCTGCTACGTCGCCTGTTTCGCCGCCTGTAACTGGGCACTCCGCTTCGTTGGCGCCTTCGATGATGCCTTTGAGCCATCCTTTTACGAGTGCAGGTTCACTTGCTTGCGCATGTATGTTGTCGGCGATGGCAAGCGGTTTGGCGCCTGAACGAATAACATCGTTAACTGCCATGGCAACCGCGTCAACGCCTATCGTATCGTATTTTTGGGCGAGTTGGGCGATGAGGACTTTGGTGCCTACACCTTCGATGACAAGGTCCAAAAATGTGTCCTGTCCAATTGGAAAGATGTTACCGTAGGGCAGTTGCATGACCTCGCCGAAGCTGCTGTGTTTATGGGTTTCTTGCAGGTCTTTTAAGGCTTTTTTGGATTCCACACGCTTTTTGCGGTTTACTCCTGCGTCATCATAAGTGTAGTTTTTGGGCACTTGTGGCATCTCCATATTCCGTAATGTTCTTGTTTTTGGTTAGAGATAACACTTATGCTTGGCTTGATATTCTTTAACCAAGATTTGTGCATTGCCCAGTTGCTCCGACGCAATAGAGTTAACTGGCTGCAAGATAACCAATATATTTCCCTAAACATAAAAGGTTCAATCAGAAACGTGGGCGGTCGTAGTCTAGCTTGGTAGGACATCAAAGCATCGTAATCACTGACGGTGCTGTGTAAGCTTCCCAAGCTGACAACCCGGGTTCAAATCCCGGTGACCGCACCAAAAAACCACCTGTAATAATCGCAGAATTTTACATATTGCCAACAGGTTCGCCCAACTACAATTGTGACGAGCATGGGTTATCGCAGAAAATGCAGCGCCAACTTGAGGAAGATGCAAGTAACTGTCCGAATATGGCACTCCAGTTGCATTGCAAGAGAGTTATAAGCCGCAAGGCGCGAGAAGACCAATTAGTTCTTTGGCAATTGCATGTATTACTATGATTTCGGTAGTAGCTTCAAAGTAAGCGTTATGCTCAGTTATGCATATGTTGCTGGCACTTAGCAATCACATACCATTATTAGCCTTAACCCGACTGTTTTTGTGGTGAATTTTTTGGGAAATCCTGTTATGGACAACGAAGAAAACAATAAACTGTGCCAATGTCCAACGTGCCCCACATACAAGAAATCTAATTTTACCAACAATGTGTTTTGCGCAAGAGGCAAAGCAAAAGAAAAAGCTCAAGTCGTAGCCTGTTTGTGCCCTAACTGTCCAGTGTTTAAGAAGTATTCGCTTGACCAAATGTACTACTGCATGATGGGAAAATCCGCCGATATCCAATAATAATTAAACCAAGGTCGATTCGACAAGCCTACTAACTAGACATGTCAGCTCTGCACCTGTTAGGGGCATAAAAGAGGAGGGTACAGTTCATAAGCAATAGACATCAGAAACATTCTTTACTTCTAAAGCAGTCACAACTAAGCGGAGAAATGCGAACATGCCTTTAGCGTTTATTATTGGAACTGCCGGTTCTGGAAAATCACTTTTCACAGCAGCTTTTAGTGAATGGCTCAAGATGTCTAAGCAAGACGTTGCGGTTGTCAACCTGGATCCTGGAGCACTTAAACTGCCCTACCAGCCAGATGTTGATGTCCGTAACTACGTTGACGTTGGCGACTTGATGGAGAAGTACGGTTTGGGCCCAAATGGCGCTCTAATCATGGCTGCTGACTTAATTGCTGACGAAATTGAAAACTTAACCAGAGACATAGAGGAAGTCCACGCTGACCTAGTGTTGGTGGACACTCCTGGGCAAATGGAATTGTTTGCTTTCCGAGCAAGTGGTCCATACATCGTTGATGAATTAACCAAAGAGCCAAAAGCACTCATCTACCTTTTTGACGCTGTATTCTCGATTAATCCACTCAACTACGTTTCAAACATGTTTCTCTCAGCGGCAGTTTACAACCGTTTCTTTCAACCGCAACTACATGTACTCTCAAAAACCGATCTTATTCCGAAAAAAGATGCGCAGTCAATTGCAAATTGGTCAGTGAACACTCCCGCACTTGAGGATGCCATAGACCAGAAGCTTGAAGGAACAAAACGCCTCTTCAGTCGTAACATGATGCAAGCCATAAACAGTCTCGGATTAAAATTCATGTTGATGCCTGTTTCCTCAAAAACAAACGACGGCATGGTAAACATCAACACAACGTTAGAGCGAATCCTAAACGAAGGAGAAAAATACACAACCTAACCGCTAATGAGCGACCAGCTTGCTGCAAAGGCTCCACGCTTTGCCTTCAAAGACGAATCAGCACCCGCAATTACGATGACATCGTTGTCTTGTGGAGCTAAGCCTTTGAGGATTACACTTGCAGCTTTAGGATAATCTTTCTCAATGCAATCGCTCACTGACTCTATGCGCAAATGACCATTCCTGTAAATCATAACCAGCGCATTGCGTGCTCCAGCAATAATAGCTGCATCGCGCTGATCAATCGCTGAAGTCACATTCTGCCCACAATTTTTAACCAGAAACGCATGATTAAAGACTGAAGTGTTTAACTCGTTTTTTTGGACATCAAGTTGCTTGGGAAAGATTGCTTCAAATTGATGCCAGATTTCTAAGCCTTTCTTTGTCAGACTACAGCCCTCTTTGGACGTTTCAATTAAGCCTGCTTCCTTGAGTCTGCTGACTATGGTGCGTACTGCGCCATCGCCAACCGACAATTTCTCTGCTAGCTTGTTTCTACCAATTGGCTTCCCTGCCATAAGCTTCAAAGCGTAGTAAACATGGAAGATGGTGAAGGTGGTTGATGGTCCTGGAGCTTTTTTTCCAGCGATTTGTTGAAGCAACTTTTTGAGTGATGTTGCCATGTTTCGCACTGTAGTTAGCTTAAGCGTTAGCTGGGTTTTTATAACTTATCAAAACAGCTCTTGCCGTTATTCTTTGTATGCAACAACGGAAACTTCCAAGAGTGCACCCGTCTTCAATTCTGCGCCAGCTGTTGTACGGGCTGGAAAGTCTCTGTCGAAGTATTTGGCGTATTCCCGATTGAAGTCGTCAAACAACGTCATAGAAGCAAGATACACCGTGGATTGTACGACATCTCTCAGGTTGAAATCAGCGGCTTCCAAGATAGCTTTAATATTCTCCATGACTTGGTGTGTTTGCCATACAACGTCTTTGGCGAGGATTTTGCCTTGTTTTGGGTCAATGGGTAGTTGTCCTGAAACGAATAGGAATTTGTCAACTTTTACTGCTTGGTTGTATGGTCCAAGTGGTTTTGGCGCGTTTAGGCTAAGGATTGGTTTTTTCATGTTTCCCTGTTGGTTGTGGGGGTTTGGGGTTAAAATGGTTTTGCAAGTGCGGTTGTTCGTAAATATGTTGCTAAGTTTGTAGAAAGACTTTTAAGAAAACCGCCGAGTTACCTATGCCTATTACATATTGAACGGAAACGATTTGCCATGAAACGAAATGGAAAATACTTGTTCACCTCTGAGTCAGTTGGAGAAGGTCACCCAGACAAAGTTGCTGACCAAATATCCGATAGCGTATTAGATGCGATTTTCAGCCATGATCCCAAAGCACGAGTTGACTGTGAAACCCTCGTGATGCAGGGAACTGTAGTAATTACTGGTCAAATCACTACTTGCACATATGTTAACATTCCACAGATTGTTCGCCAAACTCTTATGGAAATTGGCTTTGATAATGCTAAAGATGGTTTGGATTGGGAAACATGCGGAATTTTGGTTTCATTGACTGCGCAGTCTCCAGATATTGCAATGGGAGTAAACGAAAGTGAAGGTCATGAGCAGGGTGCTGGTGACCAAGGTATGGTTTTCGGCTATGCTACTAATGAGACGAAAGAGCTTATGCCGTTGCCAATTATGTTGGCGCAAAAGTTGGTTAAGCGGTTGGCTGATTGCCGAAAAAAT
>Ga0316628_100000310_pt1 | contig 30230 bp, 22 predicted proteins | sample OWC_Aug_M2_C1_D5_FD_207648 | JGI IMG/M metagenome (GOLD analysis project Ga0316628, IMG submission 207648) | Wetland soil microbial communities from Old Woman Creek delta, Ohio, United States - OWC_Aug_M2_C1_D5_C | ecosystem: Environmental > Terrestrial > Soil > Wetlands | place: USA: Ohio...
ACAAAGCGCGAAGATAATTCCCAAAACCTCCGGGCGTGGTGAAACCATAGAAATATCCGATAAAAATATTTTTGAGAGAGTAGGTGTAGCTGACATGGATATTCTGTTTTCGTAAAATTAACTGCCATTCGATGTTCAGTACAATAAGCCAAAAGGGGACACTCAGAAAACACAGAGCAGCGTAGAACGGGTCAATCGTTGAAAACACCGCAAGGATCTTTTCAATGTTAAATTTCCAAAGGACGTAGATTAAAAGAATGATGCCGACGATAGGGAGGAGTTTTTTCCAATCCATAGGTGTAGATGAGGGTATAAGTGTGTTGGTATATGTAGACTTTGTTTCATTGTCGGTATGTCCCCTCTGAAATCATCTATGGGGTTGATGAAACCGATTATCTTCATTGCAACTGTATTGGTTGTTAGTTAGCCTTGTCGGTTCCGAGAGAAGTGTAAGGGTAATAAAAAAAAATAATTTTTAGACAAATAATCATTTTTCATAAGTAAAATATTAATTTTGTTCAAAAAATGAATGAAAAGTCTTTAATTGTAAATAAGATGAATAAAAGCAAGGGATAGTAAAAGAAAACGTGGAAAAACAATCAAACTTGCCTATCAAGTTTACTCCCTGATAAGGAAGAAAAGAGGGGCGAAATAGATGAAAGAGATCATATGCAAAAAAATCTTGAACGAATCAATCATTGTACTACTCACATTTGTCATGATAGTACCGATGGTGACAGTGACCGCAAATGATCAAATACCCGAGTATAAGCGGGCAGGGGCAGAAGGCACTGCAGATCACCAACAGACAAACATGTTTGATGCTGATTGGATTCATTTTGATGATGGTACGACTGTTGACTCTATCGGTCTCAACGTTGGTGGTACGTTTGAGTTTGCCATACGAATAACGCCAGCGGAGCTTGTGGGATATGAAGATTGTGAGCTGACGGTCGTGCGCTGGCATCACGGATTTGAGAGTGCACTTCCACATTCAGGGACTATCAAAATCTATGATGCCGGGACATCAACGTCTCCCGGGGTTTTAATCACGTCTGAGCCGTTCACTGTTCCCTCCGAAGGTTGGTTTGAAATATCGTTATCAAATCCTGTCCCCATTGATCCCGCTAAAGATATCTGGGTATCGATACAGATCACCCATGCAATCGGGGAACATCCAGCAGGGGTCGGACCAGGCCCTGTTGTTGCTGGTAAAGGTGGTTGGATAAGTTCAGATGGTGTCACCTGGGAGCAGCTTGGCATTGACATTACTAGTCTTGACTACAATTGGAACATCTGGGCGAAAGTAGAGATTGCTTCGGAACCTCCAGCGAAACCACAGCAGCCACAGGGACCAACGGAAGGAATTGTCGATTTTGTCTATACGTTTTCGACGAGTACGATAGATCCTGAGGATGATCAAGTTTCGTATCAGTGGGATTGGGATGATGGTACTCCTCTTGAATGGACGGACTACTCTGATTCTGGGATGATAACGTATGCAAATCATACATGGACAAAAGCAGGGACGTATGAGATACGGGTGAAAGCAAAAGATTCTAATGGGTATGAAAGCGACTGGTCTGATTCTCAAGTAATGAATGTCGTTGTAGCCTCAAATCCTATTCTCGAGATAGGAAGTATCACAGGCGGGTTGTTCAAAATACGTATAGGAATCAAAAACACTGGTTCTGTCAATGCAACTGGAGTAAATTGGAGTATTTCTCTTGTTGGTGGGTTTATCCTATCAGGAGCAGAGACCTCAGGAAGGATGGGGAGCATCCCTACTGGGGCAGAAGAAACGGTGAGCTCTGGTTTCATCCTTGGTTTTGGGAAAACCATAGTAACAGTACATGCAGAAACAGTTGGATTTTCAGATACCAGAGAACAAGAGGCGTTTGTTTTTCTGTTCATTCTTCGGTAAAAGAAAAGATAGAAAAATGAGGGAAAAGGGAGGCGAAATCCTTCCGTATAAAAGTAAAAATAAAAAATGAAAAGGAGTCATGAAAGAAAATGAGACAAAAAAATCTGTTGATAAAAGCAATTGTAGCAATCAGTATTGCCCTTGCGTTTGTGTTACCAGGGTCAGCTATAGTTGTTAAGAATGCGAATGCTGATGATATAAACAATACACTATCTGCAAAAGGTATGGATACCACATATCATTCACTGTCCAGTAGGGGGACTCTTTATGTGGATGATGACCGGCCGGCTGAATGGTATGATGCAACCCATGTACATACGATCCAGGAAGGAATAAACAATGCGATCGCTGGTGATACAATCTATGTCTATAATGGGACATATGCTGAATACGTGGCTGTAACCAAACAGGTAACTTTAATTGGTGAAAGTAGAGAGAACGTCGTCGTGAGTGGCAGTGGAGTTGGAAACGTCTTCTCTATCATGACTCCGGTGACTCTTGTGAGTATAAGCTCAATGACGATTACCAATGGCCAATATGGTATTTACATTTACAAGTCTTCCTACAACAGTATTATGAATTGTACGGTCTATGAAAACACGAACAGCGGTATCTATCTTTATACGACTGCAAACTACAACAATATCAAGAATTGTACTCTATTCAACAATGACTACTATGGCATCTATATCAGGAGTGCTTCATACAATGTTATCACGAACTGCACGGTATATAATAATAGTAATCGCGGCATCAGTATGATGAGTCCCACGAACTACAATAAAATCCACAACTGTATCATTTATAATAATACGAATCATGGTCTCTACCTTCAGGGTTTAAACAACCGTCTCACGAATTGCACCATATACAGCAATACCAATGGTGTCTACCTTTCGAGTTGTTCAAACACCAATATCCAGAACTGCACCACCTACAACAACAACTATGCGATCTACTTGCAATTTTCTTCAACAAACTCAATCAAAAAATGTTCTGCGTACAACAATAATGCTGGTTTCTATTTCACCAGTGCTTCAAACACCAACACTATCACAAACAGTACTGCATACGACAACAATGGTCATGGTCTTTTTTTCGGGAGTAATTCAAACAACAATGTCATCATGGATTACACCGCGTATGACAATATGTATGGTATCTACATGTATAGCACGACAAATAATTTGTTACGGCGCAATGTTCTCTATAATAACATCTACAATTTCGCGGTTTCAGGAACAACAGTTGGCCATTACACCCATAATATTGACCCGTCAAACACTATCGAAAGCAAACCCATCTGGTATCTCTATAATGCAAAAAACATCACCTTGGATGAAACCGATAATTTCGGGTATCTCGGATTAATCTCTTGTACGAACATCACAGCGAAAAACTCAGACGTCTATGGCATAGTAATGGTAGCCACGACTCAATCGACGATATCGAATGTCAGCTCCCATAACAGCGGGAATAGTATCTACCTTTTAGGATCCTCAAACAACCATATCATGAACTGTAGTATATACAACAATTCGAACGCTGGTATCTACCTCCAAGGCTCTTCTAACAATGTCATCATGAACTGTCGTGCTTACAATAACACCTTTTATGGTTTCAATATCTACAGCTCTTCAAACTATAATGTCATCTCGAACTGTGCTGCCTATCACAATGGTGATATTGGTATTTTCCTCCAGTATCTCTCAAACTATAATGAGATCATGAATTGCATTGTCTATAATAATACGAACGATGACATTTATCTGAGTGATAATTCAGATACCAATATCACGAATTGTTCGGTATACAACTCTGTCTATGGCATCGACCTTCAGAATTCTCCAAATAACAAGCTGAGGAGCAATACCCTCTCCAATAATGCCTATAACTTTGCGATCATCGGAGGAACACTGGATGATTTCAGCCAGGATATTGATCCATCGAATACAATCAATGGAAAATCTATTCGATATCTTGTCGGGGAAGACAACCTTGAGGTGAATGAGACGCATTCTTTCGGTTTCCTTGCATTGATATCCTGTACGAACATTACAGCAAAGAACTCAGATGTCTTAGGCGTCTTATTGATAAATACGACCAATTCAACGCTATCGAATATCAGCTCTCATAACAGTGGAAACGGCATCTACCTCTTAGAGTCTTCAAACAATGTCATCATGAACTGTGCTGCATATAATAATACGAATCATGGGATCAACCTTGCGAGTTCTTCAAATACTCTTATCATGAACTGCACTTCGTATAACAATATCAACAATGGTATCTATCTCTCCAGCTCCTCGATGTCTTCAGATTACAACATCATCATGAACTGCATCTCCTATAACAACAATGATGGCATTACCATCCAGGTTTCTTCAAACAACAATATCTCAAATTGCATTACGTATGACAACAACTATGGCATCTACCTTGAGGAGACTTCAAATAATAAGTTACGGGGTAATACCCTCTATGACAATGTCATTAACTTTGGGGTCATCGGATCAACAGTAGCCCAGTACAATCAGGATATCGATCCATCGAATACAATCAATGGAAAAACCATTCGCTATCTGGTCGGAAAAGACAACCTCGAGCTGAACGAGACGCATTCTTTTGGCTACCTTGCATTAATCTCCTGTACGAACATCACAGCAAAGAACTCAGACGTCATGGGCATCTTACTAATAGATACGACCAGTTCAACACTATCGAATATCAGCTCCCATGAGAGCGGAGATGGTCTCTACTCCTATGGTTCTTCATACAACCACATCACGGATTGCACTACCTACGACAATGCCGATTACGGGATCTACCTCATAAGTTCCTTAAATAATACTCTCACAAGCTGCGATACATACGACAACTACTATGGCATCAAGCTCTTGGGTTCTTCAGGGACCACCATCACAGATTGCAATGCATATGACAACTACAACGGTATCTACATCATGTCTTCAAGCAACAGCGTCACGAACTGTGTGGCCCACAATAATGTCTACGGTATCGTCATTTTCGAGGGATCTTTCGATATTACTGTAACCAACTGTAATGCATACAACAATGCGTATGGCATCTTCATCTTCCGATGCTCAGCCAATTATGTCATGAGCTGTAATGTCTATAACAATACGGAGGTCGGAATCTATATCTACCAGTCTTCAGACAACTTCGTCACGAACTCAAATGTGTACATCAACAAATACGGGATCTTCAGCACGTTCTCTTCAGTCAACAACGTGATTTATCAGAACAATCTCATAAATAATATCTATAACGGTTACGATGATTGTTCAGATTTTTGGAATGATGAATATCCTATTGGTGGAAACTACTGGTCTGACTATTCTGGAGTTGACAGTTATTCTGGCCCTGATCAAAACATTTCAGGCAGTGACGGCATCGGAGACACCCCCTATGATATTCCTGAAGGGAGCAACACAGATTGGTATCCATTGATGAATCCATTGGATGTAATTTCTCCGGTAATCACCGATGTCCAGACGACCCCTGCGGTTCAAAATACAACGCTGCCTGTGAACATAACCTGTACAGTGACCGATAACTGGGATTTGGTCGATACCGTAAAAATATATCTCACGGGGCCAGCGGGGTTCCTATTGAATTCAACGATGAACGAAGGCTACTCCTATGAAAATACCTACAGGACCGTGGGCGTCTACTATTATTTCATCAAGGCGACTGATACCAGTGGAAACATCGCAGTCTCAGATACCTATAGCTTTGTCATCAGATTTGAATTTGATCAACCAATCTCTTCTGTCAATCCACTCCCCATATGGAATACAACAGTCCCGTTTACTATCACAGCGACAGCCTACGATAACACAGAGGTCGCTAATGTAACATTGCACTCTCGATATTCCAGTAATGGAACCACGTGGACAGCATGGACCGCGTATGGCATTGACGAAGAGGCGCCATGGAGTTGGTTATTTACTTGTAGCGACGGGTACTATGAGTTCTATAGCATCGCTATCGATAACAGCGGAAACGCGGAGGATTCACCCGGAATTGCAGATGCATTCACGGGTGTTGACACAATGCCTCCTGTTACTACTGTTGAACTGAACGGTACAACGGGGACCAATAACTGGTACACGAGTAATATGGTGACCGTGACTCTATCAGCAACTGATACGTTTTCAGGGACTGAATCAACATGGTATCAACTTGATGCAGGATCTTGGCAGATGTATTCATTACCATTCACGGTGAGTGGTGAAGGGCAACATATAATCTCGTATTACTCGCTTGACCAAGCAGGCAACGCGGAGAATACAACTACCATAATGCTCAAGATTGACACTGGAGCACCCGCGACAACTTGTACAGTAGATGGTTTGCTCGGCAGTCAAGGCTGGTATGTAACCAATGTGACGGTGGCACTGATAGCAAATGATACCATTTCAGGGATTAACTACACGAAATATAAGCTCAACGATGGTCTCTGGATGAATTATACAGAGCCTTTTGATGTCACAGAAGACGGAACCTACATCCTCTATTACTATTCGATTGATCTCGCAGGAAACAATGAAACAATTAAACATATGTCATTCCAAATCCAATATGATGCAGTACCTCCAGTAACAATCCATGATTTTGACGGTACTTCAGGTGATAACGAATGGTTTGTGAGCAGTGTGACAACATTGTTGAGCGCGATAGATGATTCCGCTGGTGTAGACTATACGATGTACAAGATTGGTGACGGCATCTGGACGACGTATACGGGTCTATTCTCAGTCGTGGAAGATGCAACACATACCCTATATTACTATTCAGTCGATAAAGCGGGGAACCGAGAAGAAAACAACACAGTGACACTGAAAATCGATAAGACGGCGCCAATGATGAATCTTACTGTCGAAAAGACCGGGCTATCGAAATGGCTGCTTTCTGCAACGGTCAGTGATGAGACCAGTGGGATTGCCAGGGTGGAGTTCTATCTGGACAACAATTACCTTGGTGAAGTCACTGCAGCGCCGTTCACATGGGAAACATTAGAAAAGGGTACGGCACAGGCGATTGTATACGACAACGCAGGAAACAATAAGATAAGTGATCCGGTACCGGTCAGTGTCGAATATGAGGTGAATGGTCAGTCATGGATAATTAATCAGGTGGAATCAGAAAGCCATAGTCAGAGCAACCCAAGTGGTCAAAGCCAGACTCTCGGTTCACCTCTCCAACAACTTTTGGATCTTCACCTTCCCAGTATTATGGCAAATAATCGATAAGTATCGTTTGGAATTTGTGGTGCAAAGATGCTGAAAAAAGCAGTCGTTATTGGAGTCATTAGCGTCCTTATTGGAATGAGTGTTGTCTCATCAACAGGGGCGTTGATATCAGAAGGACTCGTGAGTACCGCAGAACAAAAAACAGAGCAATCTCCTTCATTTTGGGAGACAATATCACTGCTTGGATTTCAGACAAGAAAGCACATTGAACTGATGTTCGTATCACCAACTATCAATTTTCCTTTGCCAGGGGAAGTATTTCGAGCCGGGGATGTCGTAGAGATCAATGGTACTGCATCTATGTCAGAGTTCCAATATTATATCCTTGAGTGGGGAGTTGGGCTTAGTCCGATGGAATGGTTTACCACTGGTGTGACTCTCATTGCGAATGGAACCGTTGAAATCATAAATGCAACCCTGGGTTATTGGGATACCGATACGGTCACAGAAGCAGAGTATTACACCATAAAACTCACGATTCATCTTACCGATTCAGAGCAATACTCTGTAAATGTGAGTATGTATCTTGATCCAACGTTGCATCCAAATTTTCCTTTTGGATGGCGCCATGGTATTCAAGGATCACAGGTCACGATTTGGAGTCCCATTGCTCTTTCTGACATCAATAATGATGGGTACCAGGAGATTGGTTTTGGGACCGTGACCGTCGTTCCTGCTGGTGATAATAACTATGACTATGTTCTTGACCATAACGGGAACATTTTGCAGGGGTGGCCTATCCAGATTTACAGTATTCAAGGTGCATCACTCACGTTCGCGGATATCGACAGTTCAACAAGTGATGAAGAAATAGTCGGAGGCATGTGGGGCGATAAAATTTTTGTGTGGCATGAGGATGGAACCTTGGTGTATGGCTGGCCAAAAACGATCGCTGCATCCAGGAACTCAGCAGCAGTAAACGATCTTGACAACAATGGTGATCTAGAAATCATTGTTCCTTCAACTGATGGTGGTGGGAAGATCTATGTTTTGCATCATGACGGGACCATGGTCGCTGGCTGGCCTGTTACTATTGGCAGTCCGCTTCGAGGTGCGGTGGCAACCGCTGATATCGATCAGGATGGTTTTCCCGAGATCGTCTGTGGCGACCAAGATGGGATGGTGCATGCCTTTCACCATGATGGAAGCGTTGTTGATGGTTGGCCGCAACAAGCCAATGATATGATTAAATCCTCCCCCGTGATCGCTGATCTCGAAGGGGACGGTGACCTTGAGGTACTCATCTGCTCTGGGTTTACCCAACAAAAGATTATTTCCTCATGGCATCATGATGGAACCATGGTCGCCGGTTGGCCTCAGGAGAACGGGCTTTCGTTTGCTCAACCCTCCGTCGGTGATCTGGATAATGACGGTGATCTTGAAGTCCTATCAGGTGGCGCAATTCCAAATATGCCGTATGGTCGTTTTTATGTCTGGCATCATGATGGAACAGTTGCTGACGGCTGGCCAATCAATTTTGCCTGGGACGGATCTCAAATTTTTGACCAGATCTATGCGCAACCAATCATTGGGGATATTGATGGGGATGCAGATGTTGAAATCATTGCTGGATCGTATCATAAAAAATTGTACGCATGGCATGATAATGCGACCAACGTGACCGGTTGGCCAAAAATAATTGGTGACGGGGTGGATTCGACCGCAGCTATAAATGATATTGACAATGATGGTTTGGTCGAGGTGGTGGTCGCAGGGGATGACGGGAAAATCTATGTCTGGGATATGCCGGGAATCTATAATTCATCGAACATGGAATGGCCTCTGTTTCAATATGACTCATACCATACTGGCTGCTACAGGAGGGAAACTGGAAGTAATCAACCGCCTGCTGAACCGACTATTACAGGCTCGGTGAAAGGAAAAATAAAGGTTGCCACTGAGTATAATTTCACGACCATAGATCCTGAAGGTGATGAGGTGTACTACTTTATCGACTGGGGGGACACCTCAAACAGTGGTTGGATTGGTCCTTTTCCATCAGGTGATGCAGTTAGTCAGTCGCATACCTGGTCTAAAAAAGGAACCTACGAGATAAAAGCAAAGGCAAAAGACAGCTATGGGACTGAAAGCGACTGGGGGAAATTAACCATTACGATGCCGTTTTCATATACTATACCATTCCAGCCGTTCTGGCAGGGACTCCTCGAACGATTCCTCGATATCTTCCCTCTCTTACGAGTATTGTTTCATACATAAAAATAGAGGAAATGCAAGGATCGGAACTGCTCAAACAGATGTCTGGAATTTTTGTTTTCTACCATAAGTAGACCGATATTCGCCTCCTTTTTTCTTTTTCCTTTAAAGATGTTGATCGTTATTCCATTATCGAATGAAAAGTATGATTATTATGAGTTTTTCTCTATCTCGGGAGAAAGTCTTTTAATCGTCGGAACGCCTGAATTTTTTCTTTATCACCGATTTTTGCTTCTTCAATCCCGGTCCTTATTATTTCTGCTGACTCATCCATCGCTGTTCGATTAACTGGGTAAGGGACACCATCTTTTCCACCGACCGTAAAACTAAATCGTACCGGGTCCTCCCACGAAGGCTTCTCATTATAGATAAGATCTGAGATCAATGCGAGGGCACGGACGGTATTTGGTCCGACTCCCTTCAACGCAAGGAGCTCTTCATAATTGGTCGGATGCACATCATAGATCTCCTTCATCTTCCGCCAGTTGATGGTCCGTGGCATCAAAAGATGTGGAGAAGAGTGTTTTTTCAATTCAGGAGAAATCCAATTGTCCAATGTTCTTTGAGTCTCATGCCGTGTGAGTGCCGCCCAATCCTGCTGCAAATGCGAGGGATGATCATTTACCAAATCGACGGAGACGTTCTGTGTCGTGATGCTTTGTTTCGCTGTCATGTCTAATACGTTTTCTTGTCGATCATCACCAACGATAGCGGTGTGTGGTTCGAAGACGAAACATTCCACATCCTCTGAGAGCCAATGATACCGTCGTGCATATTTCGTGTCGCTGTTCATCCCCTGCTGGATCACCGCCCACCGCTTGTTTTCAGACAAAAGAAACATGTGATGATACAGGGTATGACCGTCTTGAACCGCGGTGTTATCAATCTTCGCTGCCATGCGACTGCAATACTGAAATCGCTCGACAACCGACGAGGAAAGATTATATTTCTCACTCGACGTCTCAATTTCAGTAAGGGTGTTTCGAGATGCGTTTCCTTTCCCACCACACAAGACAATCCCCAAATCCAGAGGGTTTATCGCCTCTTTTAAAGCCCCACAGGTGACCGTCGTCGTACCCGACGAATGCCAATCATATCCAAGAACACACGAAAAAGCCTGAAACCAGAAGGGATCAGAAAGCCGTCGTAAAAACTCATCGGTCCCATACTCCTGCACAATTACCTCAGAGATTCCTTTTGAAAGCGCCACCATCCGTTTAAACAACCACCGAGGTGCTTTCCCCGGATGAAGCGGAAGAGATGCAACTCCTGTTTTTGGCATAGATACTCATCCCTATGGACCCCTCTGCTTTTAATCTTTCTTCAGAGTTCACTGAAACTATAAGAGATAAATCAAAACGATAAGTTATAAAAAAGAGTACCGATTCTCAGACCATACGCATTAGGGGATAACAACGAGAAAAACATCAACACAAATGGGACATATCAATCGAATATGAAGATGTTACTTTCCTCCAACCATGATGTATCCGGACTGAGGCAATAGCATGGAAACAAGAGACTTTACTACGTACATGAGGCAGTTTAATGACCAACTGAAAAAATATTTTCCACCAAAAGACGCATGGACTCCAGCGGATGACGCCTTATACAGGCCTGATGATTTGTTCCGTATTCCACTCAAAGAAGCCAACGAGATGCAGCTGAAATCCATTAAACATACCTTCACCCATCAATACACAACCAATAAGGTCTATCAGAACTTCTGTAAAGAAAAAAATTTCTCCCCAACCGACATTCACACCCTTGATGATTTAGAGAAAATCCCACTCATCCCGGAGACATTCTTTAAAGATTATCCAGCGGGACGCGATTTTGCTACCTGGCTGGGGAATGTGTTCACAGGGACGCTCCCACGCATTGTTATCACCCAGAAGAGCCCTACCTACGACGAAGTCATCAACGCCTTTAATCAAACAGGGATGACAGTTGCGTACAGCAGCGGGACCAGTGGTCGACACACGTTCATCCCACGGGACCAGCGGACCTTTAACATTTCTGAATATGCCGCCGCGAAATCAGTCATGAACATGGTCTATCCCCTGTGGGAGCCTCAGATGCATGGATATCTGCTCATGCCAAACCCGAAAAAAACCAACGTGTACGCCGGGAAAGTCTGTACCATTTATTTCGATGCGATTCAAGACGTCCAGGTAGCGATTGACCGGGAGATTACCACCGAGCTCATTCAGATGACGATGACCGGTGAAAAAGGGATTAAGAGTACTGTCGTAAAATATTTCGCTAAACGTGAATCTGAGAAGATGATCAATAGGATTATCAGCTGGCTGGAATACCAGGATAAAACCAAGAATAAAATCGCACTCGTGGGGGCTCCGTTTATTCTATCATTTGTGATGAAAAAGCTGGAAAAGCAAGGGAAAAGCTTCGATTTCGGGGACCGTGGGGGCGTCGCAACTGGCGGGGGATGGAAAGCCTATGAAGGTGTCCGTGTTCCTGTGGTAGACTTTCGCAAACAAGTAGAAAAAGTCCTTGGTATCCCTGAGAAATTCTGTCTGGATATCTATGGGATGGTGGAAGGAAACGGTTGGCTGGTTCATTGCCCTGAAGGGCACTACCTCCATTCACCCTACTCATATTACAAATCTCTTGTTCTCGATGATGAGAATACACTAATCGGGTATGGCGAGTGGGGAAGATATGCGTTTCTCGATGCGGCTGCATATAGCTACCCTGGTTTCCTGATGTCAGGGGATAAAGTCCGAATGCTGGAGCATTGCCCGGTCTGTGACCGTCCTGGCCCAGTTCTTGAGCCAGAGATCAAACGGGCGGCAGGCGCAGAAATCCGCGGATGCGCTGAGGAAGTCAGACGGATGCTTTCCGCTGATCTCAGTAAGGACTAAAAGCATGTTGACCCCCTGGGAGATCAAACAAAAAGAAATGATCCCCCCACGCCGTATGCTCCAGATGAACATCGGGGGTGTTTTCTTCGTTCTGAAGATGTTATTGTCGAATCTCGGCACCTTTAAAATGTTAAAGAACCCAACCACAAAAAATGTGTACATCAGACCAACACCTACCTATAGCATCCCACCGTACTCCCCTGAAATGAAAAGCTGCATCTCAGAAGAAAAATACCTCAGACCGACCTTGTTTTGTAACTGCCGAGCACCAGAGATCATCGCGTTAGCAAATCAGTTAGGAGCGTATCAAAAGATAGACAAAGAGTACGCGGAGGCTGCCTTTGAGTTTGCAAAAAGAAAAATAATCCTTGAACAACACCCCCTGGATGATGTTACTAAGATCGTCCATCGGGGCACGGGGACGTGTGTACATAAAATCTCAGTTTTTATCGCATTATGTCGTGCCGGCGGTCTTCCTGCCAGATACAAGTTTTTCGCCCTCACTCTCCTGGACGAGTGGGTGGCACCAGCCTTTGATCATGCACCATTGATGAAGCAGTGGTCCGAGGCTATGGGATATTTCTTAGTCCATGGTGCAGGAGAAGTATTTCTTGATGGGAAATGGATCACCGCGGATGTTGGCGCAGAACCAGAACGTCAAGCATCATCCTGGATGCCAATCACAAAACTTGGGGAAGATGGTGCAGGCCTCTGGCTATTCCCAATCCCCGGGTCCACCATCATCAGGGAATCCATCCCTCTTGGGCTTGGGATTCCCTCAAGAATCCTCATGAACCATCTGGTACCAAACTCTGTTGCTGGACTCAATATCGGGATATTAGAACAAATTGAGAAAGGAAAAAAAATCATCCAGGAAATGGGTGGTGAGGAAGCCTATGACGCCGAGGCACGAAAACGACGCAGGCAGGCCTCGCCAAAAGATGAGCTATTAAAAAAACAGGATAGTATTATCTTTGAGGATAATTAAATGCAAAAAACCGCACGCCATTATCTCAGTTATTTGAAGTATTTTGGTCCCGGAGCAGTCGTCGCCTGTATGACAATCGGTGCTGGAGATATCGTGCTTGCACCGCGGATTGGTGCCTGGGCAGTCCCCTTATACTCCGCTCTCTGGATTATCACGTTTGCAATGATTACGAAAGGATTGACTGCCTATCTAGCAACTCGATATTCGTTATTATCCGGGGAGCATATTATGACATTGTTTTCTCGGGTGCGACCCTACGGATGGGTAAATATATTTTCTCTTATCACCGGGTTTTTGTTGCTTCCATTCCTGATTGCCACGTTTCTGACGATCCTTGGAAATGTCATGACTTTATTTACTGGGGCAGGAGATTTTATCATCTGGGGAGTGAGCCTTGGTCTCGCAATCGCGTTTTTTGGAGCGATTAGTTCCTATAAAATCATTGAGCGAATCCAACTGGTGTTTGTCATTTTTCTCTCGTTTGGTGCAATCATTGCGGTTGCGGTGGTGCACCCAGATTGGTTCGCCATGTTTAAAGCTCTATTTACTCCTCAGGTCCCCACGGTTGCACTCTGGGTGACTGCAGAGGACATTATCGCTTTTCCTGTGATGTTTCAGCTCGCTGCAATCTACGGCACGATGCATGGTACCTATGCTGATATCACCGCGTATATCTCTTGGTGGCGCTTACGCGTGGCTGAAAAAAAAGTCGTGTTAAAATCAGAAATCATGGGCGGTATAAAAGTCGATCTTTTTGTTTCTTTTACGATTGTTGCGATTTTCATGGTCGCATTTCTTGCTGCAGGCGTCATGATTCTTGGGCAACGCCATTTGGTGCCAAACGGCGTTGACCTGATTTCGACACAACAGAATATCTATGCGATAATCAGCCCAATTGTCGGTAATATCCTCTACCCAATCGCGATGGTCGGGGTGATCGCTGGGTCCATTTACGCTGGGATGGATGCACTCCCCCGTATGATTAAGGCCTGGATTGACCCGCTTAGTAAACGTGCTCAAAAAATTAGTTTCAAAAGATTCCAAGTATACATCGTCCTCTACCTCCTCGTCACGAGTGTTCCTCTGATGTTTATTGAAAAACCGATTATTCTTATGACGATTTATCTTCTTCTGACTGGTGTGTTCGGGATGTGGTTACTAGGATGGGGTGCCCTCTGGGCGAACCAGAGGCAACTCCCAAAGGAACAACGACTAGGAAAAGCAAAATTTACGCTCTTTCTTATCAGTAACATCGCGGTAACGGGGTTTATAGTACTGATGTTTTTGCTGTAATAAAAGATCTTTTTTTTTAATAATCCTGTTGAAGTAGTCCAGGGGTTCAAATTCCAGCCCTTGTACTTTTGTCCTCAAGAAGCGTGATATTGTTCATGTTCCGTTGTAATACTCATACATTATATCCTTGCGTCAAGATCTCATCGACGAGATGAATGCCGATCAACCCAGTTCCTCCTGTTATGAGCACACACATAGATTACGAAAATCCGTTCTCGTAAGAAAATCCTTTGGAAAAGAATATATGGTACTTATCTTTTCAGGAGACTCTTATATGACCAGTTTTCGAGAGATGAAAGAAAGGGAATATATCCCCCACGGAACCTATCTGAAACTGTTAATTGGCGGTACTCTCTCTCTGAGCAAGGTGTTATTCACCAACCCTGGTGATTTAAAAAAACTCCGGACAATCCAGGGTTCTGAGGAACGATATGTCAGACCAAAACGTCCCTATGAATTACCATCTTTTAAGGAAGGGATGCGATGTGGCGTTTCGGATGAGAAATACCTCAGGCCTACCCTGTATTGTAACCCGTGCGCTCCAGAGGTCGTAGCTCTTGCCCACGAGCTTGGTGCATTTCAGAAAACAGACTATGAGTTCGCGAAAGCTGCGTTTGAATTCGTCAAAGAAAAGCTTGATTTGGAGATTTGCCCGATGGATTCTGTGGAGGAGACCATCCGTCGAGGTACAGGGACTTGTTTTCATTTAATCTCAGTATTCATCGCCCTGTGTCGTTGCGCTGGAATCAAGGCACGGTATAAGACATTTGCGATGAATATGATTCAAACATGGTATGATGCGATGGTCGGATCGGACCCGTTAGTAAAAAAATGGTACGACCAAATGGGATTTTTTATGATGGAAGGAGAAGGAGAGGCACTCATTGATGGAAAATGGGTCCCTGCTCATGTCGGCCCTACCGCAGAACGACAAGCAGCAGGCGGCATCCCAATCACGCATTTCGGTGAGGGATCTCTTGGCATCTGGTTCTTCGCATTGCCTGGGACAACGATGAATATGGAATCGATCCCCTACGGATTAGGTCTGGGATCCAAACTGTTAAAAAGGATCGCTCCCGCGTCCATGGAACGTGTCAACATCAGTATTCAACGTCAAAATGAAATGGGAAAAAAAGTGATTGAAGAGGCTGGCGGGAAGGAAGCCTACGATACGATGGCACGTAAAAAACAAAAGTCGAAAGCACCGACACTTGATTTATCAGATAAAAAAGGAATCGTGTTCGAGGAGTAAAACACCGATGGTTTCTGCAAAAGAAAAAAAAATTAGTAGCTTAAAGAATCCGCGAACTCGTAATTATATCCTGTATCTTGTCATTTTCATGGGTATGGTCGCACTCATGGATCAATATCTTTCATTCATAGAGACGGTCGCTATCCCGAAAATTTTAGTAGAATATAATATCACTGCGTCCCAATTCTCATGGTGGGAGGCGCTCTACTACATCCCAACCTTCTTCATTTTCCTTCTCAATGGTTTGACAGATATCATTGGTAGGAAATTCTCAATTCTCATTTTATTCTTGATGATGGGATTCTCATCTCTAGCAGTGGTCTTCTTGACCCCGTCCTTCCATTTCTTTATGCTCTTCTTAGCAATCATCACCTTTACAACAGTATCAAATATGTGGACGATCCCTATCAGTGAAGAATCACCAGCGGAAAAAAGAGCAAAACTCGTCTCAACCGTGTATGGGATTAGTCTTCTACCATTACCCGCAGTCCTTCCGCTTCTTATTGATTCTTTTGGTCTTGGGTGGCGGTGGTATTATGGGTCGATGTTCCTGTTCATGATCCCAGTATTTTTCATGTGGATTTTCATGAAGGAACCTTATCGTTATGAAGTCATCAAAGAGGAACGACGAAAAGGACTTCGGAAACGACATTTTTTGGGGATTGGAGTCATAAATCGCTGTGATGTAAAATACCTTTTATTCTCAGCGACGATTTGGATGTGCTGGCTGATTGTCTCTCTTATCGGGGGAAAGTACATCGGATACTATTTTGTCACGGTAAACCAATATCCCCAGGCATCATGGTTGCTAATCTTCCTTGGAATCCTCCTGCTGATGATGGTAGGGTCATTTGTTGGCGGTTGGGCTATGGATAGGATTGGGAGGAAAAAAGGTCTTATCATCGGTTGTTTCGGTCTTGGAATTTTCATGGGAGCGCTTGGGATCATTCCTTTTTCCTTCGCCCGATTCATCGCCCCGATAACAGGATTCTTCCTTGGATTTTCATACACATGGATCATCGTCTACATCGCGGAGATTTTTCCGACTGAGAGGCGGGGGAGCTGCATGGGATGGACCACAACCACTGCACGAGCATCCTATATCATTGGGCCAGTGATAGCCGCAGTCCTCCTAGAGCGTTTTCCGTCCATGGAATGGTTTTGGGTAATCACTGGGTTATTGATGCTGATACCTATCGCTCTCGTATTCCTGTTCCATCCCTATGAGACACGGATAAAAGAACTGGAAGAAATCGAGGAAAAACGACAATCGACTTAGTAGGTTTGAGCAATACTATATTTCTGTGTGTATTATTACAAGATGATATTATCAGATAGGAAATCATAATTCTTTTTTGGAGTTTGTTCATGATTGATGTATGGGATAAAACATTTCAGAACAAGATGATACTGGGAATTGGTACTTGTTGTACAACAAGTCCTTTATAACGTGGACCTACACAGTCTTTGTGTAGGGATCGATATGAAAACAATCCTTCAGAGAAAAGATAACACCAGTATTTTCTGTCCACCTGTGGATAAGCATCGCAAGTCCGATCCGGTAATAGTGAAAGGAACCGAATTTATAATCGCATGTATCTGTATTATCACCGGACTTTGTATCCTCTTTATTTCGTTGTAAACACCAGGTGAATTCTTCCAACAAATCTCTTTTATTTTTCACCTTTTTTCGAAATTTATATAAAATAGGAGTTCCTAATAGACATATAACGACAGAGAACAAAGGACGTACGCGACATGATCAGTGTCAAAGTCTACCGACAAGGTGATGATGTTGTTATCGGTGCTTGCGACGAACATCTCCTTGGTAAGAAGTTCCGTAAGGGAAAGCTTCAAATTGATGTGGCGAAACGCTTCTATGACGGTGAACGAATCGATAAAAAAACTTTTGAAACGTTTCTCTGCGATGCCACAATAGCTAACCTCGTAGGGAAAGAGACCGTAGAATGTGCAATCAACCTCGGGCTTGTTGACCCTGAATGTATTTTAAAAATCAAAGGGATCCCGCACGCTCAAATTGTTCATATGATCTGATTATTACGGTGATTTTATTAGTCTGAATGCATTAATCTTTTCACGCATGTTCTCATAGTGTGTTCCCATCCAATAATACTTGGAACAGACAGGGCAGATCCAGAACTCATTCTTGGTTATGTATACCTTTTCAGGAATTTGTTCTTTAATTCCTTCTTTTTCTATTGAGCGAAGAAGGGTGTTGCATATCGTGCAACGAGTAAGGATTTTTTCCTCGTTAAGAGGTATCACCTTGAGGACCTGTTGTAATTGTTCAGTAAGGTCTGTTGTACGAATCTCCAGAATGGGGATGAGTGCTTTTTTTGCTCGGATGAGTAATTCTTTATCTCGAGAGATGAGCAGTCGCTGCTCTTGGTATGCAATTTGAAGGACGCTATCATCGTTCATGGTCGCATCAGGATACAACGTGTCAAATCCAAAAATCCGTAGCCATTTCGCGAGGGATCCAAGCATGTGATCGCAGAGCAGTTTCATTGGAGATGATATTGAGGCGGAGGTTTTTGTCTTTTCTGATGACGTGTTGTTCTTTGTTCTAGAGGTATTTTCGGACCTCGAGCATGTCGAAATTGGAGTTCCCTGCATTATCATAGGCGACCACGATGATGGTGTGCTTACGCATGAAAAGGAATGGTTGGGACCACTCCCAACTGTAGGGCGGCTGTGTAGCGGTATATACTGGGTTGACAGAGTCATCAATGAGAAATTCAACTTTTTCTATATCTGATTGGACGTCCGTTGCTTCTACATCAATGACGATAGGACCATAGATGATAGTCTGTTTTTTAAACAATCCGGAGAACAGACGAAATCCCAAGAAATAGATTCCATTGCTGGGGGATTGAATTGTCACGCTCGGAGGAATTGTATCGCCACCAGTGTAGGGTGCCATCAGAGGATATTGATCAGTATTAATACCATCAGGAATCGCGTAAGGAGTGTCGCCGTAGCCATCACCATTCTCATCAGAACCTGTATAATCACTCCAGTAGTTCCCACCGGAGGAAGACCCGTTATCCCAGATGTTGGTGGCATCATCGAAGGCTTGATGACGGTTTGCCTTGAAATTATTATGATAGATGAAGTTATTCGATGCTTGAGTAATCCCTAAGCCTGCGTAGAAGTTATTCGCAATGGTGTTCCCAAGAATATAAACTCCTCTGCATCCTTGGTTTAGGAGTATCCCATTCCATCCGTTATCTGAAATTTTATTGTCCATTATCTGTGTATTCTCAGTGGATTCTTTGAGTACGATGCCTTGGAAGTTATCATAGATAGTATTTTGTTCAATGGAACAATTATTCCCATTTATAATAACCCCGGCATTTTGTTCTCCACCACCACTATGCTGGATTGTCAATCCCTGAAGAGTAACATCATTGGCATTGATGGTCACCACATTACCAGAAAATCTCCCATCAATTATCTTATCATGGGTACTACCTCCCAGAAGCACTACTGATTTGGGAATAAAGAGATGCTCCCAGTAAATCCCTTCTCGTACTTGAATCGTATGACCGTTCTGGGTCTCAGGATCATTGATAGCTGCTTGAATTGATAAGAAGATCTCATCTGTATTTTCATTAGTGATAGATCCATAAGGATGGATCAGGGGATATCGATCCGTTGAGCTGTTTCCAGTAGGGTAGGGGATTTCACCAATCCCATCCTCATTTTCATCTGCCTGGTTAGAATCACTCCAGTAATTTCCTCCCGTAGGATACCCGTTATCCCAGGCGCTTCCTGCAATGACGTCAAAGGCTTGATACGTATTTTCAATGATGTTGTTATGATAAATCAAGTTGTTTCCAGCGATTACATAGAGTCCAAAGTTTTCATTGTATTGTATATTATTGTTGGTAATGATGTTATTCGATGTATGGATCATGACTCCCGCGTTGTTTGAATTACTGCCGCAATGTGTAATCGTAAATCCACGTAGGTTCACATTATCAGCGACGATTTTTATGACAGTACCAAATCCATAGGCGCTCAAGGAGGTTAACTCTCTATCCTCACCGAAGAGGTCAATGGATTTGCTCACCACGACATTTTCTCTATAAGAGCCTTGGTAGACATAAACGGTATCACCATCTACTGCATGGTCAATGCCATCTTGGATGAACTGATAGGGGTGATCGATGCTTCCATCCCAGGGTCCATTGATGTTACTATCATCAACATAGATAGTCGAACCTCCTCGTAGTTCGGTCAATGTACTTGCAGATCCTGGGATGATAAACAAGCTTGTGACTAGTAGAGTGAAAAGTGCGTGATAAATAGATTTTTTATAAATTGTTTTTTTCACGATATTCCTCCTGTTCCTTAATAATAGAAATTGTATTTTTTATTCCTTGTAATGTTATATTAATAGATTATTTAAATATTTGCCGGAGCTCTAAATGAAGGAGTTTTGTCATAGATTCAAAAAATATCCATTCTTGTAGATCAATTCATCATCAGCATAAACTTCCCCGTTCTTGCGGAGATCACAGACCATATCCCAGTGGAGACCTGATTTGTTCTTACTTCCGGTCTCAGGGTATCCGCTGCCGACAGCAAGGTGGATAGTCCCACCTATCTTTTCATCAAACAACGTATTCTTCGTATAGTTCTTCACTCCATAGTTGGTCCCGAATGCGAACTCACCTAATCGTTTAGCTCCTGAATCCATCGCAAGCATCGCGCGGAGGAACGGTTCACCTTTCGTTGCGGTTGCTTTCACGACGACGCCTTTCTTGAATGTGAGTTGAATGTCTTCGACTTCTCGACCACTATAGGAACCAGGGAATGAATAGCTGATTTGTCCTTCCGCGGATGTCTCGATCGGACCGGTGAATACTTCCCCATCAGGAAAATTCTCTTTCCCAGAGCAGTTGATCCATTTTCTCCCTGAAACAGAAATATGGAGATCCGTTTCTTTCGCAATCACATGAAGATTCTTTGTTTTGTTGAGGAATGTTCGTATTTTTTCTTGATTATTATCGACTGTTTTCCAGTATTTGATTGGATCTTTTGCTTGGACATGGGCAGCATCAAAAACAAAATCCTCATAGTCCGCAAGGGACATCTCAGCATCTTGTGCTTGAGCATGGGTTGGGTACTGGGTAACACACCATCGGAGCTCTTTTTTCGCGGCTCGCTCGAGGAAGATTCGTAGGATTTGCTGATGAGCCGTACTGCTGATCGCTTGTTTTTTCGGGTCGATGTTGGTCATATTCCGTGTGTTTTCAGGGCTGATGATAGAGAGTCTCGCGTCGATGTGTTCGATTTCATATTTATCGAGAGGAGAGACGTATTTGAGTTGTTGTTCTGACCCATGTTTGTAATAAATTTCTGCAAGCCCATCGATACCGATTTGGGTGTATGGATGAGCTCCCAGTTTGATTGCTTGATGATAGACTTCTTTGATCAATGGTGCAGCCAGATGACTGCCTGATATCAAAAAGAGGTCATTTTTCTTTAATGCTACCGAATAACGGACCAGAATTGTGGCGAGGTTCTCTAATCGTTTGTCAATCATATCTCTATCCCGATAGGAGAACAGGTGAACTCATAAAAGAGTTTCTGGTCGTCGTTAGATCTTTTCCCAGTCTTTTAACACGGATTCCCAGTGGTATTTTTTGATCGCTTCGATTTCTTCGAGTTTTCGAATTATCCGTTCATATCCTTTCAGGAGAGTTCGGGTTGAGACCTTAACGATAAAATCATATCTACCCGAGGTGACTGACACGTGGGAAACCCCCCGGATATCCCAGAGTTTCTGCATCGTTTCGCGTATAGGCGTCCCTGGTTTTACAGTTATGAAAATATATGATTTCACAACGGTGAGCGCAAAAGAGATGATGCCCATGACGATTAAGACCATCCCGATGATTTTAATAATCAGCATGACTGGGTCAGTGGAAAACTCGGTGATTACTCCAAGCTGTAGGAGAAGAATCGAGAAAGGTATGGCAAAGATAATTGTTGATGCGCGAATCGCATTGTTGACGCTTGCTTTTCCCATACCGAGGGAACGGATGTATAAGACATAAGAGAAAAATGTGGTTCCCATCGTGAGGACGAGAAGGGAGAAATAATATGGTTCAAACGATGTGGCAAATCCTGTGATTAAATGATTCCCGCTCGTAAAGAGGTCATATATGAAGAGAAGAAGCGCGGTGAAGAGACAGGAAAAAACGACGTTCCAGAATCTAATATTGATTGAATCATTGGGTCGATTGTGGATTTTCATGATTTTCAATTTTCTTTGATAAATCGAGAAGATCGCCCAGGTGGGATTCACCACGAGGAACACAATGAAGATGGGAAATAGCTGGAACTCCCCGGTAAGACTAATGGATGCAAGGATCGCTCCAAAGGTGACGATGACGGAGGATTGGACTTCGACGAGTGTCGGTACATCTTTTTCCGTAATGGACTCCATGAGTAAGAGGTAAAGAATAACGATCTGAGAGAAGGATAGGATCACACTAGGGTCCTGGACGATCGATATAATCGCGCAGTATCCGACGGTGTTGATTGCGTTGACCAGGCCAGCGATGAGATGGTATTTCATCTCGCTTTTCTGGACCATGCGGATTTGTTTGAATGAGGGATCAAGTGTCTTTGCTCCCAGGCTTTGTCCTTTGATTTTTATTGATAGGGCGAGTGTGATGAGAAGAGTGATGATGACTCCGATGAAAAAGAGGGAGAACGCAAACGCCCAGGGATCGTTTTTAAATACGGGTTGACTCCCGACGAAACTGTCGACCCCGGTGACTGCTGCTGCAATAAATGATGACGTGATCGCCAGGATATAAAACAGGTATTTTTTCCTAATGATCATGTTTTCGTCTCATTGTTTTGTTATTGGAGGCTGATTTCTTTTTCGATGATTTGGGTGGTGGTCTTGGTGACTCCTTCGATCATTTGGATTTGATCGGTGACGTTTAACAGTTCTTCGAGGTTTTTTACCTGTGCTCTGATGACGATATCGTATTCTCCGGCGATAATGGAAATTTTTGCGACGTTATCCAGTTGTCTCATTTCCTTTATTGCTTTATCAGTTTTCCCCGGTTGCATTGTAATAAGAATGTAGGCGCTAATCATAGTTCTTCACCCATCTTTCAGGCGGAATATTGATGATTGGTATAAAGTTTCCTGTATATGATAATGTTGCGGATTGCTTCGTCAACCGTAAAAATTCCATCGACATTTTTGAAATAAAAATATAATGATATTGTGACAAGCGTAACTCCTTTTTTATCATAAAAAGAATTGGTTCAACAATGTTTGAATCGAGAAAAAGATGATAATAAAGGGATGACGATGAAATTATGTTGAAAATTCTCGACAGATATGTTATTAAGGTAAAAAACTATTTTTAATAATTGAATGGGAGTGAAAAAATGTCAAAAAGTAGTAAAGATCAGATGGATCAGGATGAAAAAAGGGTGCTTTCTGAGCTAGTGAAAAACGCGAATAAAAACATAGAGACGATTGCCAAGCTTTGTAAGTTCTCAAAACAAAAGACGTGGCGGATTATTAAACGTCTGGAGACAAAAGATCTGATATGGGGGTACACTGCTATTTTTAATGAAGAGAAAATGGGTTTAAAACATTTCATGATCTTGATAAAAAGATCGATGCAACGGTTGGATGAGACAACCATTACTAAAATTGTTTCCAGAAAATTGGAAGAGATTTCCAAGGACGTTGGGGTCACCATTGAAAGTAGTTCCTATGTTCATGGTGATTATGATTGGGTGATTACGCTGACTGCAAAGGATATTATCCAAGCAAAAAAGTTTTCTGACCAGTTAGTAACTTTCCATCCTGGTGCAATTGAGAAGATTACGATTTTGGAAACACTGATTTTTATCAAAAAACATTATATCCTCAATCCAGAGAAGTCCCGGTTGAAAGAATTCCTTTAATTCTATTTTTCTTTTTTTATGTTATTGAAAATTCCCTGGTACGCTGTGATTCCAGAATGAGAAAAAAAAAAAAAAATTGATCTATTTGAGAATATTGGTAACATGGGTCTTGATAACAGGAACATATAATAATTTTAATGATATTATTTCTTAAAAATATCTTTTTTATGATGTATTATATCATATAAAAAGACAACATTTGCGATAGAAAAATATTTAAGGAAAACAAGACATGCTTATAACAAGGGAGAAAGGAAGATGAAATCTGAGTACAGTGAAGTGGCCTTTTTTAGAGAGGAATTCTACCCCCCTCCCCCATCCAGACATCCAAGTTCAAGTTTTCCTATCTTGAACACTATGGTATTGAGAGGAGGAATCAAAACCTGAAAAAGGAAGGGATGTTGGCAGGATATTGTTTTCTTCATATTTATCCCCTGAGTATACTTCCACAATACTGCCACTCCCACTCTCAAAACAAACCAAGGTAAAAAAAATCCACTATAAGAGAAGGAGGAAAAAAGGAGAAACAAAACGAAGAGAACAACCCAGGTGCGTAGGATGCTGTATTTTGAGGATAACAAAAAAAGAACGTGTATCGAATGTGGAAAGTACCTCACCGTACTTGAAGGATGCCGCCATCCAACCATGGGCGCCCATTATGTAATCTGCCGGGAGTGCTTTCAAAGAGTGGAAACCAGTGTAGAACGGTGGGGACGATTTGTCCTGTGGAATTCATTTAACCCTGAGGCACCAGACCCAACATTTATCGATACCTACCCGTTCCCACAAGGAGAAACCATCAAAAAACACAAAAAAACCAAACATCACAAACTCTTCCATTTCTAAATCATCCGTTCATCATAATTCACCTAAGAAGAAGTTTTTTAAACAACTCAAAGGTTCAAAGACAGGATGCTTCATGCCGTTATTCTCGATGGATACGTTGACGAGCCAACCTGCCTTGGTGTCCCACCGTACATCAGCCCGTACCCGAGATACATCGCTGGGGCGGTCTGGGATGCTGACCCACAGGCTACCGTCTCGTATGTGACCATCGATCAGATTCGCAACGATCACACGTTCCTTGAAAAAATTTCAAAATCCGATGTCCTGGTCGTGATCGCCGGGATGTCTGTCCCCGGACGATACCTCTCCGGGTTCCCAGTCAGCCCCCATGAGCTTCTCTCTTTTCTCAACGGGATATCAAAACCTGTGAAACTCCTCTGTGGACCTGCGGCTCGCTATGGGTTTGGGATGTCAGGTGGGAAGCCTGTAACTGGAACAGATGTCGTGAAAAACGTTTTTGATATTGTTGCGAGTGGGGATGGCGAAATCGTTATCACTGAGCTTATCAAAAACAAACTGAACTACGAAACTGTTGACCCGTCGCGGTGCAGATCAAATCCGCATGCAATACAGAACTTTGCGGTGAAAGGCGCACGAATTGTCACACAACATCCGTTTTTCCCAGAATATCTCATCACAGAAATCGAAACATACCGAGGATGTTCTCGCAGCATCACGGGTGGTTGCTCCTTCTGTAGTGAACCGAGCAAAGGTCCTCCGCGGTTCAGGACTGTGAAGGATATATGCGCTGAGGTTGCAGCGTTATACCAAGCAGGAATCCGTCATCTACGTATCGGAAATCAACCCTGCATATTCTCTTATATGGCAAAAGGTGCAGAAGCATCAGAGTTTCCACGACCGAACCCTGAGGCACTCGAACACCTCTTTCAAGGGATCCGCTCTGTCGCACCCGATGTAAAAACATTGCACATCGACAATGCGAACCCGGGAGTCATCGCGCGATACCCAACGGAATGCAAGCACATCGCAAAAACAATTATCAAGTACCATACCGCTGGTGATGTCGCAGCACTGGGTGTCGAAAGCGTCGATCCTGTGGTGATCAAAAAAAACAACCTCAAAGCAACCGCTGAGGAGGTATATGATGCAATCGTACTCCTGAACGAGGTTGGTTCTCACCGGGGATCAAACGGACTCCCAGAGCTCCTCCCAGGACTGAACTTTGTCTTCGGACTTGACGGGGAGTCCAAAAGCACCTTCAATCTGGATTATGAGTTCCTAAAAGAAATCTATGACAATAATCTGATGGTCAGACGCATTAACCTGCGGCAAGTGATCCCTATTCCAGGTACGAGGATGATGCAGGTTGGTCAGCGGAACATTAGAAAACATAAGGCAGACTTCCAACGGTTCAAAAGAAAAGTCCGTGAGACCATTGAACGACCAATGCTCCAGCGTCTGGTTCCACCAGGTACACTCCTCAAAGAAGTCTACGGGGAAACCTACGAAGGGAAACTCACCTTCGCCCGACAACTCGGAAGCTATCCGCTCCTTGTCGGCATCCCCGGTGTCTACCCGCTCCATCGATTCTATGATGTGAAAATCGTGGGATATGGATTTCGATCACTGACTGCCGTGCCGTTCCCTCTTGATGTCAACACAGCACCGCGAGAGACTTTGGAAGCATTACCTGGTATGGGAAAAAAACGAACGATACGGATATTAGCCAAACGACCCTTTCAGACGAAACAGGAATTCATCAATGCTTTCGACGACCAAAGCATCGCGCAGACCATTCAAGAATTTATTCAGGTAAATTAAGTAAAAAATTATTTCAGGATGAAGGAGGAGAAACATGAAAAAAAGCAATCTCAAACCGCTCGAAAAAAAGTTAGGGTATACTTTCAATGACAAACAATTGCTGACAACAGCACTGACACATAAGACCTATGCGTTCGAGGCACAGACTCCTATAGAGTACAACGAACGATTAGAATTCCTCGGCGACGGCATCCTCAATTTCGTCACAACCGAGTCACTCTACCAAAGCAACCAGTATTTTTCAGAAGGGGAACTGACACGAAGGCGAGCACAAGGGGTCAACAATAACGTCTTAGCTGACGTCGCAGTACGGCTCAATATTGGGCCGTATCTACTGCTCGGCAAAGGAGAGCAAAAACAGGAAGGAGCAAAAAACCGTACGAACCTTGCAAACGCTTTAGAGGCGCTGATCGGTGCAATCTACCTGGATTCAGATCTTATTACAGTGAAGAATTTTATCTTTAAGAAAATCTACACCAAAGAATTCCATTTTTGACGAATGCCCCTTAAAAAATCATTATTGTAATAGCAGAAGAAAATTTATGTAATAGATTTTATTCCCTGTCTGAAATTAAAATAGTGATTTATGGAAGAACAACCTTATTTTTCCCATTTAAAATTTAATCACCTCCTCTCCCTTCCCCGTGCAAACTACGTTGTCCGCTCAACATAATGTGAAAGAAAAAAGAAGGGAAAGAAAAAACGCTTCTTTACCCAGCGAAAGTTCGAACGACAAAACCACCGATGAATACCAGTGAGAGTGTCGCTAAATAAAACAACGTCTGATCCCAATTCTCTGTAATGACGAGTTTCATCTTCCCCTTTCTCCTACATCACCTTGCAAAGAAACATTTTGTAAGAGCATTTATAGTTTTCTATGAAAAATTCGGCAACTGACGAAAATTTGGAAAAAACATAGATGAATTATTCTTTTATCACGTAGTGTCTCAATCATCACGAACCGATGATTATCAACAATTTAAAAAGACGATACAGACCTAGAAATGAAAAAAAACTTCTCCTCGTTATATTATATGTTGGCGAATTGCTCTGATAAGGAGAAAAACCATAAAGTGCAATTAAGTAACAAATGTATGGTAATGTTACACGTGTTATCAAATTTTATTTTTCTCAAAACATTTAAATAGACTTTGCTGATTGATTAATAAGGAGGAAAGGAATATGAAAAAAAATATCATTACCCTATTAGTTTGTATTCTTATTTTTCTAGCCGCAATTGGGAGTGCGACACAGACAACATCCCTCTTTGAAAAAAATCCTATTTATAAAAACAATAACAACGTTCCAACCCTTCGTTCCGTAAATAATGAAAAAGCAATAAGCTCCTTCAGACAAGAGCCACAAACACTTATCTTCGGTTGTGCCGGTGATGCTGCAAATTTAGATCCTGGGGATGTCACCGATGGCGAATCAACAATAAGAACAGACAACATATTTGAAAGTCTGGTCGGATTTAAACCACATAGCACAGAAATCCAACCGTGTTTGGCAACAGCTTGGACAATCTCCCTAGATAAAAAGAACATCACCTTTGCTCTCCGACAGGGAGTCAAATTCCATGATGGGACAGATTTTAACGCAAGTGCAGTGGTGTTTTCATTTGAACGTCAATATAATGAAAGCCATCCGTACCATCAATATGGTCAGTGGGCGTACTGGGATTATCTGTTCAGTGATATCATCCAGAAAGTCGAAAAAATCGATAATTACACCGTTACCATTGTTCTGAACAACCCAAATGCCGCAATCATAACGAGTCTTGCGATGTTTACCGTTGCGATTGTGAGTCCTACCAATGCAGCAATTTGGAAGGAGGAGGCATATAAACATCCAGTAGGGACGGGACCATTCAAGTTCTTTGAATGGATCACAGATGATCATATTACGTTGATTGCAAACGAACAGTACTGGCGTGAACCACCAAAACTAAAGAAAGTGATCTTCCAAGTAATCACTAATCCATTTGAGAGAGTATATGAGTTGCAGACGAACACCATTCAGGGTATGGAATATCCTGATCCAGCAAGCTTCAATCTCATAAAAGCAGATGAGAATCTGACGTTTCTTGCAGAACCAGGCAATAACATCGGATATCTAGCGATTAACAATGGATTTGGGTATTTTGATTCGAATCAGAACGGGATTCGTGATCCTGATGAACCTTGGATGCAGACTCCAGGATATTTTGAGCCATTTACTAACAAATTGGTACGACAAGCGATCAATTACGCGATCAATAAAACCATGATTGTTGAAAGTCTCTTCAATGGAACAGCAATCGTGGCAAAGAACGGGATGCCACCATTCATGCTCGGTTATAACGATGCGATCGTTGATTATCCTTATGATCCTTCAAAAGCAAAGGAACTCCTGACGCAAGCCGGATATCCCAATGGGTTCAACACCACACTCTGGGTCATGCCCGTCAGCCGGCCCTATATGCGCAATCCAATAGAAATCGGAGAAGCAATACAAGATTTCCTCGCCGCAGTCAATATCACCATAGACATATATACGATTGACTGGTCGACGTACCTCGCGAGGACCCGAGCTGGGGAACACTCCATGTGCCTGCTTGGATGGACAGGAGACAACGGCGATCCTGATAATTTTATGAATATTTTATATGGAGCGAACCAGTGCATCATGGGAGCTGCATATAATGTCGCATTTTATAACAACTCAGAGGTTCAAGACCTCTTCACTGCTGCGCTAGAGACCTACAATAGTTCAGAACGAGCAGAGATGTATAAAGAAGCCCAGGCTATCATTCATGACGATGCACCGTTCGTCTACCTCGATTATTCAAACGAGCATTTAGTGTTCAGAGAGAACGTTAAAGGCTTTCTCATGAATCCGGTAGGAAGGCTGTTTTTCTACCCGGTGGATATCGAAGAGATACCGCATGAGACACAGGTCGTTTTTCTCTTTGGCAGAATACACAATTATACGGCGTTTGATGATGTCATACAGTTCGATGCCATGAACCTCCGGGTGATTACATTCATGCCTTGGAATCTTACCAGGTATACATCCGGAGAACAGGTGACTATTTTGAAAGCACATCTGGGTTTCATTGGTAACCAATATATTTTTTCGTTCTGCAGAAAACAAATTTGAATGAGAAAAACTCTTGGGAATTCCTGGTCTGATAATCAGCTTTTCTCCATATAATTCCAGTTCTTATACGTATTATTCCGCACGGTTGACACTGGAAGATTTTTTTCTTTTTCTTCAGAAGATAGCACATCGATGATGATCCCTTCGATATCCCGGATGAGGATCTCACTTTCATCCTCATTATAATCAGTCGTATAGATGTTCCCGTCCCGATAGATGACCCCGTCCTCAGCGTTGAACACCGGTTTGTGTTCTAACTGTAATTCCGTATCAAAATCCTTGATATCTTCAAGTTGTTTGAATTGATACGCATCCTCAGCCATCCCGATCATGGTTCTCAGTATCTGTATCTTCCGAGGATCCTTCTCAGCATGGATGGCATCCTGCAATCCAGACACGATGGCAGGGATCTCCTGTGGCTTGGTCTCACGGAGAATCCTTCCCCAGAACCAGTTATACAACTTACTCCCTCGTGCATTGATATGCTCAGGTGGTTTATCCGGGTACAAGATGATTCTGCCTTGGAGAGTCCGATGGGTTTTCCGCCATTCGGTTCTTTGTAAGTCAAGTTCTTTTTTCCGGGTGCTCTGCTTTTGCATTTCACCATATTATTATGCGTTTTAGGATATAAACATTATGGAACAGTGGTTTTGTCT
>Ga0316628_100000311_pt1 | contig 30192 bp, 20 predicted proteins | sample OWC_Aug_M2_C1_D5_FD_207648 | JGI IMG/M metagenome (GOLD analysis project Ga0316628, IMG submission 207648) | Wetland soil microbial communities from Old Woman Creek delta, Ohio, United States - OWC_Aug_M2_C1_D5_C | ecosystem: Environmental > Terrestrial > Soil > Wetlands | place: USA: Ohio...
CGTTTGGGTCTCAAAGGGCTCGGTGCCGGAAAACCTCTCGGCGAGTGTCGCGAGCAAATCGGGCAGGGAGGCGTCTTTCCAGAATTTCCGAGTTGCTTCGCCCTCGTATTCGAACTCGTCCACAAAAAAGGCGCGGAAGGAGCCCGAGAAGTCCTTCACCGTGCGCGCCCGCGACTGAAGCAATAGCACCGATTTCTCAAATCGCGTCTGGTCCTGCGGGGAGCGGAGCTGGGACTCCGCACTCACGGGCTGGGGGGCTAGCCCCGTGCCCTTCAGTTCTTCTTCGACCAAGGCAAGAAGCTGCTCCCGCGGCAATGCGCGCAGGTATTCGCTGTTCATCCACGCCAATTTCTCGGGGTCGAAAACGGCGTTGGATTTGGAGACCGCCGTCAAGTCAAACGATTTGGCCATTTCCTCCCGCGAGACAATTTCCTTGCCACCTGGCGGCGTCCATCCAAGCAGCGCCAGGAAATTCACCAGGGCTTCCGGCAGGATATCCTGCTCGCGGTAGGCCTCAACAGAAGTCGCGCCGTGGCGCTTGGAAAGCCGCTGTTTGTCAGGCCCCAAGATGAGCGGAAGATGCGCGAAGACCGGCGCCGGGGCCTTCAGTGCCTGGTACACCAGGATCTGCTTGGGAGTATTGGAGAGGTGGTCGGCGCCGCGGACGACGTGCGTCACGCGCATGTCCAGGTCATCGGCCACGACACCGAGATGATAGGTAGGATGGCCGTCGGAGCGCAGTAGAACAAAATCCTCGAGGTCGTTGTTCTCAACCTCGATCAGTCCAAAGACCTGGTCTTGGAAGGTCGTCTTGCCGGAATCAGGAACTCGGAAACGAATAGCAAACGGCACCCCCGCCGCCCGTCGGCGTTCGCGCTCGCCTTCCGGCAAATCGCGGCAGGTGCCATCGTACTTCCACGCCCGACGCTCGGCTTCGGCCTTGGCTCGTCTGGCCTGCAATTCCTCGACGGTGCAGAAGCAAGGGTAGGCCTGACCTAAGCGCTCGAGTTCGGCGGTCATGGCGCGATAGCGGTCAAGGCGTTCCGATTGATGGAACGGTCCTTCGTCCCAAGTGAGTCCCAGCCACTCCATGCTGCGCAGGATCGCGGTTGTCAGTTCCGGCTTTGACCGGTCCGCGTCCGTGTCTTCGATGCGCAGGATGAAGACGCCGCCGCAATGCCGCGCGAAGAGCCAGTTGTAGAGCGCTGTTCGCGCCCCACCTACGTGCAGGTAGCCGGTCGGTGATGGTGCGAAGCGGACGCGAACATTTTCCATAGGACCAACCATCATACCTCTACGAACAGTCGGATCAGCCCCGCCACGGATAAGAGAACCATCCTACGCGAGCCTAAGGGAAGCGGTAAAGAAGCGTTGCATAGGGAATCAGGCACCCTTCATTTCTTTGATGACTTCCAGGACGTCGGTCGGCTGCCAATCGTTCCCGCGATACACCTTGTACACTCTCCCCTCCGGATCAACGACGGCCGTCACCAAGGCGTGGATGATCTGCCCGCTATCCTTCCAATAGCTGAGACCGAAGAACTCGGCGATCTTCCGCACTTCTTGGGGAGTCCCGGAAGCGAGCTGCCAGCGCTTCAGCGTTTCGGCGGAGTCCTTGCCCACGTACTCTAGGGCGTATCGGCGCAAGACCGCGGGCTTGTCGTATTCCGGATCGATGCTGATGCTGAGCAGGCGCACCGAGTCGCGGAGTGCCGCGTCGCCCGGGAGTTTCGCTGCGATCGCCGCAAAGTTCTTGCTCATCAACGGACAGTAATCCGGCAGTGGGCAGCGCGTGTAGATGAAGGTGAGGAGCAGAGTCTTGCCGCGGTATTGATGCAGGTCGATACTCTTCCCATCTTGGTCCACCAGGGTGAAATCGGGGACCGCCTCTCCCGGTTCTGGCGTCCTTAGGGCGCCGGGGGCGGGCACGTTGGCGTCCCGCTTCGCCTTCTCGGCGATCACCAAGTCTTCCAGCCAGGAGTGACCGCCTTGGACGACCAGCGTGGCCCGCACTTGGTCGCCGGGCTTCGCCACGTTGAAGACCCAGTCGTCCTTGACCTCAAAACCCATCGTCATGGCTTGCATGTATCCCGGGATAGTGTGATGTTTCAGGATGATCATATGCCCGAGTTTGTCGACGCCGACGATCTCTCCCCTGACCTCGAAGCGACGCGCCGGAGTCTTTTCACGGGAACAGCCTGCCATGAGAAGCGCACCCAGACAGATCGCCGCTAAGATTTCCGTTACATGACGGCGGTCGTTGCGGGGTCCAGTCATGGAACTCTCTTGCCCGACCCATGGACAAGAGGCCGGCTTGACTTCCTGGAGCGACATACGTGCGATCCCTTTCATGCTATCCGAAGTACCCAGCCGAAGGGAACAACGAAGCCCGGCCGGATCGTGCCCGCTCGCGATCAGAGATGAAACCGACAGCGCAGCTCCACGGAGACTTGCCGCGGGTTCGCGAAGTGCGTGCCGCCGAAGGTATTGCTGTTGTCCAGCAGGTAGCGGCGATTGGTCAGATTCAAAGCCTGCACCTGAATGGACCATGACTCGCCTAGCGTCTTCCCGAGCGCCAAATCAACGGTCGTATGCGCCGGCAAATGGGCCGGCCCATCCTCATTCAGGAAGCCCGAACCGTACGCCAGCACGAATGACGTCCAGGTGCGGCGCGGCAGGTCGACATTCAGGTTGGCGCTCAGCGTATTCCGCTGGTCGTGGTCCAGAAAGTAGTAGCCGGCCTCTTTGGGAGGCTCGAAGTCGGTCAATCCTCCGCTGACGCTGCCTTGAGCTTCGACGAACTGATGGGAATAGGCGATTCGCGCGGTCGCCCGCCGGAAAAGCCGCGGAGAACGCAGGCTTGCCTCCCAGCCGCGAATGCGCGCGCGCTCCAGGGTCAGGGGAAAGAACACGTTGGAGTTCCCGAGCGCGTCGTGGTCGAAGAAGTTCTTTGCCCCGGTGCGGAAGTTGGTGATTTCGGCGACCCAGCCGCGGATGGGGATCGTCAATCCGAATTCGTGTTGCTCGTCCCTCTCCCCCTGCAGCGGAATGAACCCAAACCCCTGGGCGAGAGCCAGTTCGAGAAGCGGGCCGGTCACAGTCGTGAGCGGAGGCGGTTGATAGTAACGGCCGTAGAAGCCCCGGAGCACCCACCCGAGCTTGGGCAAACGCAGCGCCGCGCCCGCGCGGGGGTCGGCGGCGGTTTCCGTGAGCGAGCCGGCGAAGCGCGTCAGCCTTACGCCGCCGTTGAGGGTGAGCCAGCGCGTGAGTTTGTACTGGTCCTCAACAAACAGCGCGCCGACATTACCCCAAACCCGCTCCTGCTCCGCGAGGGAGGCTTCATTAGAATCCGTCGAGGTCAGGCTCAGGAACGTGCTCTCGCGCTCGGCGAAGCCTGTGACCCCCAGCTTGGCGTTGTGCTTGCCGGTGAGGAGGGCGAGCGTGGCGTTCGCACCCACGTACTGAGACGAGCGGTTGTTCTCGGGAATGACCGGACGGTCGCCGGACACCCCGAGGTAGTTCGCCCGGTTGAAATGGTAATAAGGCGAGACGGTGAGCAACAGTCCGTGGCTGGCGGTACGGACCCAGGAGAAATTCACAAAGGCATCGCGCTCGCGATTCAAATCCCGGATGCCCGCTGACTGATCCTCGGGGGTGTTCGGGATCTGGTAATGGTCGCGGCGCAGGGAGGTCGTTAGCCGGAGCTGATCGTGCGGTGTGGCGTTGAAGATCAGCGAGCCGAATCCGCCGATTCCGCTCGTGAGGTCGTGCAGGACCGTCGCGACGGGCGTCTCCAGTCCCAGGTTCGAGCGGTTGCCATTCACGCTGGCGTAGTAGGCGAGGCGGTCCGTGTGGCTCCCGAAGCTGAGCTGGTTGTTCGTCGTGTGCAGGTTGCCGTAACTCGTCACCAGCTCCGCCTGGTTGTTGCGCTCGAAGCCGGAGCGCGTCACGACGTTGAAGACTCCGCACGTCCGGTCGCCGTACTCGGCCGAATAGCCGCCGCGCTGAACTTCGAGGTAGTCGATATCCTTGGGATCGAACTGCGGTCCGACGTTCGACGCGATGCTGGAGTTGGGGACCGGAACGCCGTCCACGAGCCAGCTCACCTGGTGGCCGCCCCGGATGTGGAGCTGGTCGTGAATCACGTAGGCGCCGGGAACAAAATCCGTGATCATGGCCAGGCTGTTGGTCTGACTCGCTCCGGGCGTGCGGGCGATCTGCGCGCGGCTCACGACGGTCCGCTCAACCGGCGATTCGAGCGCCACCGCCGCCGGGGTCGTGACGACCTCCACGGTCTGCTTCATCATTTCGATTTGCAGAAGGAAATGCAGAATGGGCGCGCTGTTTGAGGTTACCTCGATCCTCATCTCGCGAGTGCCAAATCCCGCGGCGTCGACTCGAATCAAGTAGTCGCCGATTGGGACGGTGGCGATGGCAAACTCGCCGTCCGCGTCGGTGTGCGCCTCCTGAGACCAATCGGAAGCCTGGGCGCGCAACGTGACCTGCGCTCTACCAATAGGGCGGTGCTGCGGGTCGTGAACGATCCCACGGACATTGCCGAAGATTGTGGCGCGAGCGGGCGCGACGGCCGATAGCCCCAGTACCAGAGCACCAAGCAGTACCCAGCGTTTCAAAATGGGCCTCCACGGTTTGCAGCTCGCGCCGATCAGGTGCCGGAGGCGGAGAGTCCGAATCTCCCGCAACGGCGGAGGGAGAACTCCACTTGGCGCCCGACCCGGGGCGCGGTGCAGATTTGAATTGATGGGGAAACCGTCAGTCCGAGGGGCGCGGAGGATGCTTGGGCGGGTGGTTATAACCGGCGAGGAGGCGAATCACATAGCCGGGGGAACTCCATGCCGATGAGAAGACCAGAATGCGGAACTCCAACTCGGTTGGGATGGGCAGTAGATTCGAATTGCGTGTCTGGATGGCGGCGTCAGAAGGAACGATCCCGCAGCGGCCGCCATTGGCCATGGTGCACCCGGGCGCGTGCCCCGCGCCGTGAACGTGGCCTGGGCATGTGCACGCGGAGGGCGGGCAGGCGCAGGGTTCGAGAGGTGTTTGCATGGCCACCCACCGCAGGGGAGGTGTCAAGAGCCAGGCCGCCAGGAAAATGGCCAAAACGAAACGCATGAGGAGTTGACGGTAGTGTCTGCCCTGAGACCGCTAGACCTCTATTTTACATGTGAGCCGGGGTTGAGGCAACAATCTGCGCAGGCTCGTCCCATCCCTGCTGGGGACACGGCGAATGGAAAAGAACCCCTGGCGGTAGGACACGACAGCCCTCCGCCAGGGGTGACAGCGCCACGACGCGTTTGGAGGCGGGATTACGAATGGCGCTCGTCAAGGCTTACCGCCTTTTCTTCTATTCGGCGGAAGGGCAGCGTTACTTGAAGGGTTTTGTGAAGGGTCCTGCCCCGCCGCGAGGTCCGCGCTCCCAGTTTTGCATGGTTCCGCGCCGAGAGGCGCCACATCGGCTGGAACACCGGTCTGGACGGAGCGCGATCGCTGAGTTATCGCTGCCATAAATTCCGTTTGTCCAAGGTTTTCTTATCCCTGCCAGAAATTCTATTTCCTTGACGAAAAAATGTCCGAACTTTAGTGTCGAATTGCTGGTCGTTGAGGTCAGCGGAATCGTGCGAGGCACGGTCCGAGCCTGACCTCGGGGGAGAAAGCGAAATGCAGCACCATGAGGAAACTTCGTTGCACCCAATGGGTGCTGACGGTCTTTTGTTTGGTGTTTTTGGTTTCTCCGGGACTCAGGGCTCAGAGTAGCGAAACGTCAACAGGAACAAACGAGGAACTCCGCCAGCGGCTGGAAGATTTGCAGAAGCAAATGAACCAGCTGCAGGGCGAACTGGCGCGGGTGCAGCGCGAGCTGAAGGAGTCGAAGCCTGCGCCGAGCGGCTCCATGGCGGCGGTTTCGCCCGCGGAGGCGGCGGGTGCCTCGACAGCGGCGGCAGAGAATGGATCGCCCGAAAACGCGGCGGGATCGGTCAAGAACTTTCTTGCGTCAACCAACGTTACCGGATTCGTCGACGGCTATTACGACTACAACTTCAACCAGCCACATTCCCTCGTGACACCCTATCGCTCCTTTGAGGGGCCCACCAACCAGTTCTCGCTCAACATGATCGAGTTGATTTTCGATAGGCCGGCCCAGGCGGACAAAGGTCGGCTCGGCTATCGGTTGGCGTTCGGCTATGGAAATGCCATGAATGCCATCAATGCGGCGGACCCTGGCGGTCTGGGTTTTGCCCAGTACTTGAAGGAGGGCTACCTGTCCTACCTGGCCCCTGTGGGCAAGGGGCTGCAGTTCGACTTCGGCAAGTTCGTGACCCCGCACGGCGCCGAAGTGATTGAAAGCAAGGACAACTGGAATTATACCCGAGGCATCCTCTTCGGCTACGCCATCCCCTATTACCACTTTGGCCTCCGCGCCAAGTACAGCTTCAACGACAAAGCCTGGATGGCGGGCTACGTCGTGAACGGCTGGAACAACATCGTGGATAACAACAGCGGCAAGACCTACGGTGTGAGTTTCGGTTGGACACCGAGCAGCAAGTTTAGCCTCGTGCAGAACTACATGGCCGGACCTGAGATGGCGGGGACGAACAGCAACTGGCGGCAATTGAGTGACACGGTCGTGACCGTCTCTCCGACCCGCCGCTTGTCCTTCATGTTGAACTACGACTACGGCCGTGGCGACCGCTTGGCGGAACTGCTCGATCCCGTCAACTGGCAGGGCTGGGCCGGGTACGTCCGGTACGCCGTGACGGATCACAACGCCTTTGCGGCGCGCTACGAGTGGTACGACGATCCCGAGGGATTCACCACCGGTGTGGCGCAGCAATTGAAAGAGTTTACGACCACCTACGAGCACCGGATCGGATCCGGCTTCATCACCAAGTTGGAGTTCCGGCGGGACTATTCCAACCAGCCGACGTTCGTCAAGGGCAATGTCCCCGCGGCCGCGCAGAACACCATGGCTGCGGGACTGGTCTATGCCTTCGATGCGCGGGAGTAACCAGGCAATTCCCGAACGCCGTGACCGATCCGGGACGCCGAGCCTGGGATTCGCGGCGACTGAACAGGAAAGAAATCAGGGCTGAGCAGCAGAAATCGGGAATGGGCAATTGCAGACGAGATTCTCTCCTTAGCCCGCAGTTCTGTACCTGAAGCACTTGTTGAGGAGGCTAATGTGGCGGCAAATCGGCAACAAGGTAGTTACCTGGCGGCAATCATGGTGGGATTCATGGTCTTGCCCGCCGGGCTGATTGCGTTGTCGAGTCACCCCATCATCGGTGTGATTCTCGTGCTCTCGGGTATGGCACTGATGACCCAATCGCTAGCGGGTTTCTAAAAGCTAATAAGGAGGATGGTTGAAATGAGATCCAATCCCCAAGAGGGCAGGAAGTTGTCCTGGCCGGAGAAATTTCGCCGTCTGGCGGTCCGGATGAGGGACCCCGAATGGCGCCAGTACGCCAAGCTGGTGATCGCCGGCAAAGCTACCGGCTTGGCCGCGGTCATTCTCGTGGTCGGAGTCGTCTCCGGCCTGCTCTTTACCCGGGTTTATGCCACAGACGCAGAGGTGAAGGCTGCTGACATCGTCAATCCCATTAACACCGTATGGACGCTGGTGGCGGCGTTTCTGGTTTTCGGGATGCAGGTCGGATTTACGATGCTGGAGGCGGGCTTCTGCCGCTCGCGCGAGACCGTCAATGTCCTGATGGAATGCGTCGTGGACACGTGTCTCTGCGGGTTGCTCTTCTTTGCCTTCGGTTTCGCGTTCATGTTCAGCCACGGCAACGGGTTCATCGGGTACCACTGGTTCTTACTGCAGGGTGTGCCGTTGACCTATGAATCCACAGGAGTAGCGTTTCTGGCGTTTTGGCTCTTCCAGTTTGCCTTCGCTGACACTTGCTCCACGATCACCTCGGGCGCCATGATCGGCCGTACGGGGTTTGTCGGAGACCTTCTCTATAGTGTCGCCGTTTCGGGTTTTATTTATCCCATCATCGGCCACTGGGCCTGGGGACCGGATGGCTTCCTCGCGCTGATGGGCAGTGACGGCCATTTCTTTACCTCCTTAGGAATGGGCTTTCACGACTTTGCCGGGTCCACCGTCGTCCACACGATCGGCGGGTTCGTGGCCCTGGCGGGCTCGATTGTCCTGGGGCCGCGCCTGGGCCGCAAGTTCAAGCGCGACGGAGGCGGGCCCATGCTCCCTCACGACCTGACAGTCGCCGCGAGTGGCGGCCTGCTCCTCTGGTTCGGCTGGTACGGCTTCAACCCGGGCAGCACGCTCTCGGCCATGGATTTTGCGGGCATCGGGCGCGTCGCGACCAACACCACGCTCGCAGCGTGCGCGGCGGGTCTGACGGCCATGGCTTACGGCTATGTGTTGAGCAAGAAGTGGGACCTGAGCTTTACCGTCAACGGTTTTCTGGCAGGACTGGTGGCCATCACCTGCCCCTGCTACTGGGTCAGCCCGGCGGGCGCCATCATGCTTGGCGGCATTGCCGGCGTCATCGTGGTGCTCGCCGTAGATCTGCTTGAGTACTTGCGCATCGACGATCCGATTGGAGCCGTCCCCGTGCATGGGGTCTGCGGCATCTGGGGCACCCTGTCGCTCGGCCTGTTTGCCTCCGGGCAATATGGAGTGACCGGACCTCTGGCCGCGGACAACTCTGCCCCTCTGAAAGGCCTTTTCTACGGAGGAGGATTCCAAGTCCTCGCTGCCCAGGTCATCGGGAGCCTGATCGTCACTACTGCCACGTTTTCGGTCGCGCTGGCGGTTATGTACCTGGTCAATGCGACGGGGACGCTCCGCGTTTCGGCGGAGGGCGAGCGTTACGGCTTGGATCTGCACGAGCACGGGATTCCGGCGTATCCCGAGTACAGCATTAACGCTTGGGCATCACCCGGAGGCTTGAGCGGACAGAACGCGCAAGCTGAGAAGAAGGCGATCATGGTGGCGAACCCCGTGACTGAGCCGGCTTCCTGATCAGCCGGCGGCATACTGGCACGACTACTCAAACCAGCCCACATTCGTGAAGGGCAATAGCCCGGTGAGTTCACAAGACACGCTGCCGGGGGCGTTGATCTACGTCTTCGACAGCCGCGAGTAGAGACGCGGGATGTCGGACGTAGGCAACCTGGGCGGGACGGGCCATTAAATTCGGAGTTCACCATCAATCTGGTGGGGAAGGCTTGGGGCCTGTTCGCGACGCACGGGTTCTATCTTGCGCAGGGAGCGGCCTGTGGCGGAGTGGTCCTGCCTCTGGCTGTTGGATCAGTGGTCGCGCGAGCGGCGGGTCTGGGGTGGCCGGAGGCAATCTTTGTCGGCACGGTGCTCACCGCCACAAGCGTTTCCATCACGGCGCAGACCCTCATGAACCTCGGCGAATTGCGCTCGACAGCGGGTTCGACGATTCTCGGAGCGGCGGTCATCGACGACATCCTGGACTTGGTGGTGCTTTTTTTCGTCATCGCGCTCGAGCCGCGAAGCCATTCGGCGGCCGGCTCAGAGTGGGGCGGGATTGGCGTGACGCTGGCGCGGATGGCGGCGTTTTTCCTCGTGGCGGTGGGCCTGGGGCCGCGCGTCGTCAAGTGGTCTTTCCAGCGGGCCAAAAAGCTTGCGGGCCAGCATGTCGTGCTAGGGGTTGCCCTGGCCCAGGCCTTCTTCTTCGCGTTTCTAGCCGATGCCCTGGGCGGCATGGCAGCGATTACAGGTGCGTATCTCGCCGGGATTCTGGTGGGCTTCACGCCTGCTCAAGAGGAAGTGCTCCGCGAGGTTCGTTCTCTCAGCCACTCTTTTCTCGGCCCCTTGTTTTTCGTCTCAGATTGATGCCTGAATACTAGGCGGGCACTCGGTCTTCTTTCTGGCTCTGTTGGTTGTGGCTGTAGGCCGGAAAGTTCTTGGCTGCGGCCTGGGAGCGTGGTTGAGTTGAATGTCGAGCCGAGACGCACTTATCGTCGGGATTGGAATGGTGCCTCGCGGAGAAGTCGGGTTGATTACGGCAACGATTGGTTGGACTTCCGGGCTGATCTCGCCGCAGGTGTTCTCTCTTGCAGTGGTTCTAGTCTTGATTGCGACCCTCCTGACTCCAATTATGTTGCGTATCCCCTTCCGGCAGAGTAAGTTAGCGGAATCTTCGCCTGGTGAAGCTGCCTTGCCGGAGTTTTAGGGCTCGCGGCCCCTCTCTCTAACTCCTTAACCAGCAAGGATAAGTATTGACGAGAGGCTGCCCTTCGGCTATAGTCTGCGTAATTTTCTCGTGGCAATCGGAGCGTCGGGAGGGACGGTTCGACTGTCAGCGTTTGCAGGTCGAAAGCCAAGAACCCATCGACAAAGCGCCAGCGAAGGGTTGGACGGGCAAGCACGCAGAGGAAGAGGCGGCCATGCCCTGATTTGCCCGCCTGGAGAGCGCTGCGATGGGGACCACTCTCGGTCAATTACCTCCCCTCTTCATCCTTCCCACTCTTACTTCGTTCATTCTTCTTGTCTTCATTCTTCAGAGGCTGCACCACCACCGGAGGGAAGGCAAGCGCAGTCAAGCGCAATTGTTGCGTTTTTCGAACCTGCAACTTCTGACCAAGGCGATTTCCTCAACTCCCGACGTGCAACAGCTCGTGAATCAGATGCTTGACGGGATCCTCCAGGCTCTCGGCCTGAATCAGGGTTTCGCCCTGCTGCATATTCCCGGAACAAATGCTAAGGGCTACTCTGCGGCCCGAGGTTTTTCCGAGCAAGCGCTGGCGCAACTTTCCACAGCGCCCTTGCGTGACTACCTCTTTTCCTCGGGCGAACGCTGGGGCGGTCTGATGGTTTTCCCGGACCTCCTCCGCCCGGACTTGATCGCCGCCTGGCACCGGGACCCGCTTTTCCCCCCGTTCCGCGGAGTCATTAGCGCGGAGGGGCCGCGCACGCTGCTCGTGGTGGGATTGCAGACGCAGGACCGGGCCTACGGCGTGCTCGTCGTGGGCAGCCGTCAGGTGAAGACTTTCCGGCCGGACCAACTCCGCCTGACCATGGCGATTGGGAATCAGATCTCCGTGGCATTCGAGAACCGCTCACTTCAAATGGCTGCGGAGCGCCACGGTGAGGAGTTGCGAATCCTCCATCGCGTCGTCGAAGCCCTCAGTGCGACTTTTGACCTGGAGATGCAACTGCAGATCTTGCAGCACGAAATGAAGGGCTTGCTGGGCGCATCGAAGTTTTCGCTGGTTCTCCAGGAGTCGCCAGACGGGCGTCCGGAGGCGGTCTCGAGCGTGAACCCCGAAACCTTCGGTTCGGGGCGTGACCGCACGGCCGACGCGCTCTCCGAATACGTGCTGCGCACACGCGCTCCGTTGTTGATTATCCGCGACTTTTTGAATACGGCCCGCCGCCTGGGGATTTCGCCCATCGATCCCCGCATCTTGTGCTGGGCAGGCGTGCCCATCCAGTTCTCGGATGGCTCGATGGGCGTGCTGGCCGTTAGCGACTATGAGCATGAGGACGCGTTGGACAACCGGCGGTTTGAGTTGTTGAAGGTGCTGGCTGGCGAAGTGGCGGTGGCCATGGAGAACGCCCGGCTCTTTCAGCAGGAGCAGCGCCGGGCCCGCCACCTGGCCCTGTTGAACGAGTTGGCGCGCCGGACGACGGCGGTCCTCGACCCCAAAGAACTGCTCCCCAGCATCTGCACGCAATTGCGCAGCGCCTTCGGGTACGAACTGGTCCGCGTGGAGACCATCGACCGTGAGGGAGACGAGCTGGTGATGGAGGCACAGGAGGGATACGCGCCGACGTTGCTGGGCAAGCGGCGCAAGCGCGGCGAAGGGCTGGCGGGTTTCGCCTTGGAGAGCGGCGAGCCGGTTCTGGCGAACGACGTCACGCGCGACGAACGTTACATCCCGTTTCACTCCGGCGCCCGTTCGGCGCTGATGGTTCCCTTGAAATACCGCTCCGAGGTCCTGGGTGTGTTGTGCATCGAGAGCCTGCGGTCTCACAGCTTTTCCCAGCAGGACGTGCTGACGCTTTGCACTCTCGCCGACCAGCTGGCCATCGCCTTAAAGAACGCGCAGGCTTACCAGGTGGCGCAGGAGCAGGCCATCACCGACAGCCTGACGGGCCTCAAGACCCATCGCTACTTCATGGAGGCGCTGGACGCGGAATGGCGGCGCTCGCCGCGATCCGGCCGGCATTTCTCCCTGATCATGATGGACCTCGACGGCTTTAAGGTGGTCAACGACCGGTACGGCCACCTGGAAGGTGACCGAGTCCTCACCACTGTGGCGGAGCTGCTGGAGGCGCGCTGCCGGCAGTCGAACGTCGTCGCCCGTCTGGGCGGAGACCAGTTTGCCATCCTCATGCCGGAAACCAGCACCGAGCAGGCAGAAATCCTGGCCGAGCGCCTCCGCGCCAGCTTCGGAGCGGATTCGTACCTGGCCAGCCGCGGCGTGACGGCCAGTTTCGGCATCGCCACCTTTCCCGTGCACGGCGTAACGGCGGAGGAGATTGTGCGTGTCGCGGAGTCTGGAATGTATCTGGCCAAACACGAACGCGGCAACAGCGTCCGCGTCGCTTCCAGTTCCCCCGACTCGCCGGATGCCGCCTGGGAAGAGCAGTTGCTTCAGGCTTATCTGGGTGTGGCCGTCAAACGGATGTTCTCGACCGGCCCCGAAGTCTTTAATCAATACCTTACGCGTTTTGAGGCGGCCACGCGCGACACCCAAGGGGAGAATCCCTCGCTTATGGATACCGTCACCGCACTCGCCTTCACCATTGACGCCAAAGACCACTACACGCAGGGCCATTCCCAGTCGGTCTCGCGCCTGGCCGCGCAAATCGGGATGCAGCTCGGACTTTCCAAAGAGGAACTGGAGGAGATCCGGCTGGCGGGGATCCTCCACGACATCGGCAAGATTGGGGTTCCAGAGAGCGTTCTCAACAAGCCGGCGTGCCTGACCCCGGAGGAATACGAACTGATGAAGACCCACACCACCTTGGGCGAACGAATCCTGATGCCGCTCAAGGTGAAGGCGATCGGGCGCATCGGCAAGATGGTCCGCCACCACCACGAGCGCATCGATGGCAAGGGCTACCCGGACGGCCTCACAGGCGACCAGATTCCTCTCGGCGCCCGGATCATTACGATCGCCGATTGCTTCGACACGCTGATCTCTGAGCGCGCCTACAAGAGAGCCTGTCCCCTCGAGGAGGCCATTCTGGAACTCAAGAAGGGTAAAGGCAGCCAGTTTGACGCTGCTCTTCTTGAGGCCTTCTTGAAAACTCTGGCCACGGCCACCCCGCCCCGCCGCGGTGTCACGGCACCCATGTGGTCGGAAATGAGCGGACCCTCCCTGCCTGCTTGACAGCCCTGAATTTGGTATCCACCGTCCCGGAGCGTAGACAGCCCCATCCGAATCTTGATGAAGGAATCTTCGGGGATTCTCAGGATGCGAAACGTGTGGGGTCGTACGCGTCCAGCGGTCGGGAAGGGGAACCCTTGAGAATCAGCTCCGATATCAACTGGGCCGTGATCGGCGCCAGCAGGATGCCGTTGCGGAAGTGGCCCGTCGCGAAGAGAAGGTTGGGAATCTCTCCGCGCCCAATAATCGGCAGGTGATCGGCTGTGTCGGGCCGCAGTCCCGACCAGGCGCGCCGGAACTTCAGGTCCTTGACGAACGGTGCGATGCGCTCAACGCCAGTAATAACCGAACGCAGTCCTCCGGCGGTGACCGCCTTTTCGAACCCCACGTATTCGGCCGTTGTTCCCGCCAGAATTCGCCGTCCCGCACGCGGCACCAGGTAGTGGTGTCCCGCCCGGACGACCAGCGGTAAATCCGCCGGCGCATCGAACTCCATCATCTGGCCGCGACAAGGTTGCATGGAAAGCTTGATGCCCAGGGGATCGGTGAGCGCCGCAGACCAGCAGCCAGCAGCCAAGACGAACTGGTCGGCGGCGAGGGTCGCGAGGCCTTTCGGGTCTGGGGAGGTGATGGCCTCGACGCTTTCCACGCGCCCGCCTTGAACGTTCAGCTTGGTCACGGCATGCTGGGCGCGGATGTCCACACCCAGCCGGCGACAGGCCACGACGATCGCAGCACTCAGCCGTTCGTTATCTACCCAGTGATCCCCCGGAATGAAGAGTCCGGAGCGGATCGCGTCGGAAAGTCCGGACACGCGATGACGAATCTCCTCCGGCTCAAGGCGTTCGATGGGCAATCCCTGGCGAGATTGAGCTTCGTAAATCTTCCCGAGCTCACCGCACTCTGCAGCGTCAATGCCGACCAGCAGCGTGCCATCGCGGCGATAGCCGACGTCCTGCCCGCTCAGTTCCTCAATCTCGGCAACGTAGTCTGAGAACAGGTCGCGGCTGGCGGCGCAGAGCTCAAAGAAAGCGTCGGGCTCGACGGTTTCTCCCTGGGGTGCGATCATGCCCGCCGCGGCGGCGCTGGCTTCCTCGCTCGGGTCGCCCCGCTCGAGCACGCACACCCGCAGCTTTCCCTGCGCCAGGCGAAGAGCGATCGAACAGCCGATCAGGCCTCCGCCGATGACAATCACATCCGCGCTGGGAGACAATGAATCTCGGCCCATCATGGTATCGTTCTATGCTCGCTTCCAATCTTGAACATGCAGGGATGACAGTCAAGGGATTTTTCGTTGCGGCGGTCGATCAGAGGGTCTTATTCTCACGGCTCGGCGGCCGATGGCCATTTCCCGAGGGCATTTCGAACTGTGGCATAATGGACCTTCCGGCTGGAGCGAAATTCGCCTGGCTGACCGACGGGCGCACCCCGCGGCCGGCGAACACCGAAGGACAACCTTGGCCTGTCCCATCTGTGAAAAGCGCAATCCGCGAAGATTTTGCCCGGCGAGAGGTGACACGATTTGCTCGGTCTGCTGCGGCACGGAGCGGGAAGTCACCATCGATTGTCCGGTCGATTGCCCGTACCTCATCGCCAGCCGCCACTATGACCTCGAGCGGCGGGAAGTGGACTTGTCAAAGGTTCCCTTCGCCGATGTCAAGATTCCCGCTTCGTTCGTGGCTGAGCACGAAAAGCTGTTGCTGGCGCTCTCTTTCGCGATCTGTCGCACTGCCCAAGGCAACCGCTTGGTGGCGGATTCCGATGTGCTGGCGGCGCTGGTGGCGACGGTCGAGGCCTATCGGACGCTGGCGAGCGGAATCTATTACGAAAAGCCTCCCGATTATCGCGTGCAGCGGGAAGTCTACGATGCGGTCAGAGCAGCGATCGAGGAATTCAAGAAGGCTGACGCCCAGACGCGCGGTATGAGCGGGCTGCGCGATGGCGAGATTCGAGATGCGCTGACGTTTCTGACGCAGCTCGGAGGCACGCGCGCCAATGGCCGCCCCAAAGGCCGGGCTTTCCTCGATTTCCTGCGCACGCAGTTCAAGTCGGAAGAGTTCGCCAAGCCCGCGTCGAATATCGTTCTGCTGCCCTAGAGAGCCGGGACTCTGGTAACGGGGTTGGGATAGGCGAAGAGCTAAGAGCCAACAGTGAATAGTGAACAGTGGACAGTGAACAGTGGACAGAGGCTGTCACGGCGGCGTGAACTGCGTGATGCCTCTCGCAATTCTCGATTTTGACTGTTGACTGTGAACTGTCAACTGTCGACTTCCCCCCAATGAGCCAAGTCGATGAAGTCCGCATGGCGGCCGACATCGTCAAGATTGTCGGCGATTACGTCAAGCTGCGCAAAGCCGGCGCCAACTTCGTGGGCCTGTGCCCGTTCCATCAGGAGAAGACTCCCTCCTTTGCCGTGCATCCCACCAAACAGATTTTCCACTGTTTCGGCTGTGGGGTGGGCGGTGACGTCTTCAAATTCGTGATGCTCATCGACAACCTGACTTTTCCTGAGGCGCTGCGGCGAGTGGCGGAGAAGGCAGGTGTTCGGCTGCGAGAACGGGAATTTGACGAGACGGCTGATGCCAATGCTCGCGAGCGCACTGCGCTCCACAAGATTCATGACATTGCCGCCAAGTTTTACGCCTCCCAGCTCGGCGCAACCGCCGAGGGTCGAGCCGCCCGCGCCTATCTGGCCGACCGCGGCGTGAGCGACGAAATCGTTGGCCGCTTCCTTCTGGGTTATGCGCCTTCCGACGGGCAGGCGCTCACCCGCCGGCTGCTGGATTCCGGTTTCGAAACGGAGATTCTGGAGAAGAGCGGCCTCGTGCTTCGTGACTCCGCGGGCCGACGCCACTTCGACCGCTTCCGCCGCCGCATCATGTTTCCCATCGCCCGCGAGTCGGGCAAGGTGGTCGCCTTCGGCGGCCGCGCGCTCGGGGATGAGCAGCCCAAGTACATGAACTCCCCGGAAACGGCCATCTACGCGAAGAGCCGCGTGCTCTATCACCTCGACCGAGCCGGGCCCGCGATCCGCAAGCTCGACTACGCCATCCTCGTCGAAGGCTACATGGACTGCATCGCTGTGGTGACGGCCGGGGTCGAAAACGTCGTGGCAAGCTGCGGGACAAGCCTGACGGAGAGTCAGACGCGGCTGCTCAGCCGCTACTCGCGGCGGGCGGTGGTGAACTACGACCCGGATTCGGCGGGCGTCGCGGCCACCGAGCGCTCGCTGAACCTGTTGCTCGAAGAGGGCTTTGAGGCGAAGGTTCTGGCGCTGCCCGGCGGTCTCGATCCTGATTCTTTCATTCGTCGGCAGGGCGCCAGCTCGTATCGTGAACTGTTGGCGGCGGCACCGACTTATTTGGACTATCTCACCGAGCGCGCCGCGGCCCGTCACGATCTCTCACGGCCGGAAGGCAAGGTGGCGGCCGCCAACGCCGTGATGCCGTATCTCGTCCGCGTCCCCAATCCCATGTTGCGGGGGGAGCTCACCAACCGCCTCGCGGAGCGGCTCCGCCTGGACGAGCGACTGCTTCGTGAGGAATTGAGGCGAGCAGCGGCAGAAGGCCGGCGCGAGTTGCATGTCCAGGAGGGTAGGGAAGCGGTGCGAGCCACACCCGCGGAGAAGAAACTGTTGCGGGCGTTCTTCGAAAGTGAAGAACTCGCGGACGAGTTCCTTCCGCAGTTGGTGGAGAGCGGCGACTGCGTGGGGCAGCCGTCAGAGAACGTTTTCAAAGAATTGTGGGAAATGCGACAGCGCGGCGAGAAACTTGATGCGGCGCGCGCCGAATCGTGGCCCAACGAGGAAATCCAACGGCTGATCTATGAAAGCCTTTTCGCACCGGGAGCGGTTCCGGATCGACAGCAGGTACTGGAAAGCCTCCGGGCCTTGCGAAGAAAGAAGGTCGAAAGCGAGCTGAATCGGCTGCAGGATGCGATTAGGGCTGCCGAAAGGGAGAAGGACAGCGCGAAGATGGCGGCGCTCCTTGGCGCTAAAGCCAAGCTGGACAAGGAGTTCAAGGCCGTGAACCTAGGCCCCAAAAAGCTTGCCCAAGGACAAACGAAATAGTGTAAAATAACATCAAATTATCTGGAGCCTTCGGGTTGGGTAGGTCTAACACGATGGCTTCGGGGTTGCCGGACGCGACACCGCCCGATCGCGGGGGGGTGTCGTTTTGTGCTTTCGATGCAATCCATAATTACTTCTTTTCGCCCGCAGGGGGTCCGATCCGTTGGCCTTTGATGACAAGTTTGACCAGCTTAACAAGCTGATTTCGATGGGTAAGGAAAAGGGTTACCTCCTCTACGACGAGGTCAACGATCTCCTTCCCTCTGACGTGCATTCTGCCGAGGACCTCGACGACTTGCTCTCCATGTTCGATAACGCCGGCATTGAAGTGCTTGAGTCGCCGCGCGCCAAAGCTGCCGAAAAGCTCGGGCTGGAGAAGGGCGACGAGGGCAAGGGGGAGGAAGGCGGCGAAGACCTCGAGCTCGACCTGAGCCCGGGCGCGCTCGACAAGACCAACGATCCCGTCCGCATGTACCTGCGCGAGATGGGCACCGTGCCGCTCCTCACCCGGGAGGGAGAGGTCGAGATCGCCAAGCGCATCGAGCGCGGGCAGCTCAACGTGCTCAGGGCGCTGTCGCGCTCGGCCATCGTGGTTCAAGAGCTCTACGCGCTGCGCACGGCGCTGCAGGAAGGCGACCGGTCCATCAAGGAAGTGGTCACCTTCAACGATGACGACCTCACCGAGGAAAAGATCGAGGAGCGCCTGCAGGAGGTCATCGCCCAGGTCGATGAAGTGGAGCGCCTCAGCAAGCGCCTGGGGCAACTGAAAACCAAGCTCGCCTCCATCCCGCGCAGCAAGCGGCCTCGGGATCACCGCCGCTACAGTTGGGGCGTGGCCCGACAGCGGGTCCTGATTTCCAAGATGATTCGCTCCATCGAGTTCACGCACGTGGAGCGCAAGCGCCTCATCGAGAGGATCCGGCAGGCGGTCGAGGAAGTGCGCCCGCTGGAGCGCGACATCTCCCGGCTGACGAAAAAGCTGGAGGGCTCGCGCACCAACGGCAACAAGGATCAGCGCAAGGAATTGCGCCAAGCCCGAGCGCGATTGGAGGAAATCGAAGAGAAGACGGGGGCAACCGCCACCGAGCTGAAGCGCACCTACCAGACCATCATCAGTGGCGAACTGGAGGCCGAGGCCGCGAAGCGCGAGCTCATCGAGGCCAACCTCCGCTTGGTCGTCTCCATCGCCAAGAAATACACCAACCGCGGTCTGCAGTTCCTGGATCTGATCCAGGAAGGCAATATCGGCCTGATGAAGGCCGTGGACAAGTTCGAGTACCGGCGGGGCTACAAGTTTTCCACTTACGCCACCTGGTGGATCCGTCAGGCCATCACCCGCGCGATTGCCGACCAGGCACGCACCATCCGCATCCCGGTGCACATGATCGAGACGATCAACAAGCTGATCCGCACCTCGCGGCAGCTCGTGCAGGAATACGGCCGCGAGCCGACCTCGGAAGAGATCGCCAAGCGCATGGATATCCCCGTCGTCAAGGTACGCAAGGTGCTGAAGATCGCGCAGGAACCGATCTCGCTCGAGACGCCCATCGGGGAGGAAGAAGATTCCCACTTGGGCGACTTCATCGAGGACCGCGGAGTGATTTCGCCCGCCGAAGCCGTCATCAACATTAACCTGAAGGAACAGACCGAAGGCGTGCTCAAGACCCTGACGCCGCGCGAAGAGAAGGTCATCAAAATGCGCTTCGGGCTCGACGACGGCAGCGAGCATACGCTCGAAGAAGTGGGACAGAGTTTTGCCGTGACGCGCGAGCGCATCCGGCAGATCGAAGCGAAGGCTCTGCGGAAACTCCGCCATCCCTCGCGGAGCCGCAAACTGCGCGCCTTCCTGGACGCTACCGTTCGCGAGTAGCCTGATAGGCCGCGCGAAGACCGGCCCTTCTCCTCCGACGTCACCAGTGAACAGTCCGCCGCTGAGGCACGGCTCCGACCATGATCCAATGCGGCCACTGCGGAATCTACAACAAGGATAGTGCGACCGAGTGCAGCAAGTGCGGGGCGCCGTTGGTCCGTATTCCGCCCCCGCCCCGGCAGACTCACCGCATCGGGCCCGTCAAGGCCAAAGTGATCCGGGACAAAGCTCTCACCGCCATCGTGATCGGGTTGCTCATCAAAGTCTACTGGGGCGGCTACGGTCCCTGGCCGGTGATTGACGTTCCTATCTTGTCGGGCGTACGCCCCTGGCTCGAGCCGTTGCTCCTTTACGGAGGAGCGGTTGGATACGTCGTCGGCTGGGTCTTGAACTGGGTCTAGTCCCCGTGCTTGTCCCTCGGCTTGACACCCCGCCCTCCGTGATGCTCGCCGCCTGAAGCCACTCCCCCCTCTCCCCCAAGCTGAATTAGCTGGACGGCCAATTACCCCTTGACAAATGACCATTGCGGCGAGATCATTCGCCGCAGGCGGCTCCGCGCCGGTGGCGGGAAACCGCGCGCGAGACCGAGCAAACCGTCCCGGAGAATGCTTGGCACGCCAACACCCGGGGCCACATCTATTCAACCCGGGGGTTGCGACGAGCTGAGTTCACTCGTGGGACCCTCTCCAACACCGATAAGGACGAACCGTGACAAGCCTGTCGAGCTCGATTCGTCGACCTCCAAGAACAAGTGTAGGCGCTTACAGCTGGACGAGGCTCCTTAGGTTCGGTTCACGGAGCGGAACGGTCGCCCGGAAGGAGTCCACTCCATGAAGCATTTGCGATGGAATCTCGCCAGCGCAGCGGGATTTACGAGCAGAGCTCGTGAATCGACCACCCGGAGCGAGCGCCCCATATCGCACGCGCCACTGGAGTCCGCGAAGCCTCTGGAGGAGGTCAAGAGGCGCCGCAGCGATCGTATCCTCGCTCCCCTGCGTATCCGCGTGACTGGCACCGATGCGTCGTCGGACCCCTTCGAAGAAGACACCATCACTGTCAGTGTCAACAAACACGGCGCGTGCATCAGCCTGCTACACCAGGTCGTGCCCGAGCAGAAGCTTACCATCAAGAATCTGGAGAACGGCATCGCGACGGACTTCCGTGTGGTCGGCGAATTACGTCAGGTCTTTGGGTCGCGGCGCGAGTGGGGCGTCGAGACCCTGTGCCCGGAATGCAACATCTGGGGACTGGATTTCGCCCTGCCTCCAGAAGGAGTCCAGCCCAAGGTGTTAATTTGCTGCGCCGCATGCAAGGACGGCGCGCTCAGTACGATCTCTTCGATTGAGTACGACGTCCTGCTCTATACCGGAGTGATCTCCCGGCATTGCGAGCGATGCGATCAAACGACCCGGTGGGAACCGAGCGGCCATTCTCCGGAACCCCAATTGATTGCCCGCGCCGTGAGGCCGGTCCCGGCTGCCTTGGAGCGGCGCCGACACCGGCGCCTCACATTGACCATGCTGTTGCGGGTCCGAAACGCCAGGGGTGAAAGTGAAATCGCGCAAACTCTGGACGTTTCCAAAGGCGGCGTTTGCTTTGTCAGCAAGCGGACCTACAAGGTCGGCGAACTGCTCTTGCTCACCCTCCCTTCAACGGATAAACTGGTTCCTATCGAGGCCTCTGGCCGGGTCGTCCGCGCCCAATCCACTCCGCGCGGAAACGTCTACGGGATAATGCTCGAGAAAGTCTGATACCTGGCTGCATCGCGGGGGCTCCCCGTCGGCCCTTGGCGGGCGAAACGCCGCGCTTCCCTAACCTCACTTCTTGTCGGCCTCATCCAAAACCGGCGGCTGGAGTGGGGCCACTGGTGCCGCCCCATTTGATCCGGCGTCAGGAGGGAGCCCGGTTCCATCCAGTGTCCCGAGGTAACTGACAAGTTGCCAAAGTTGTTGGTCCGGGAGGCGCGACCAAGCGGGCATCCCTTCCTTGAGGTTGCCGTTCTTCAAGAACCAGAACAGAGCTCCCGGAGCGGCGTCCTGTACAACGGGGGAGCGCAGGTTTGGCGCCTTGTCGCGGCCTCGGGCCTCGTCGCCGTGGCATTGGGCGCAATAGCGCGCGTAGAGGTTTCTTCCGGCGAGAACGGCCTCGGCACGCCCGGCATAGGGATTCGGTCGTTTGCGGGCGGCGGCAGTCGCCCGGGCAAGTTCCGACCCCAGCGCCGCTTCCTTCGGCTGCTTCGCACTCCACGCAAGCAGGGTCGTCAGTAAGAAAGCCGAAAGGATCAGACTCACTCGATACGTTTTCATTGTTGTTCCTTCCGTAGCGCCGGGCGCGGAAGCGGCAAGGTCAGCGGAACATTTGTCGCACCTGCCGGCCGAGGCCCTCCAGTTCATACGAGACTCCGAAACGCACCAGGACGCGCGTGCTCGATCCGGTCAGGCCGAACGCCGGAGAGAAGCGGATCGTCGTGCCGTTGCGAAGTTCCCAGGAGATCAGCGGGCCAAGGTAGTGGGAGGTGTTCTTCAGGCCGAAGCTTTGCCAGTTGCCCAATCCCCCGAAGAGCTCCACTCCGGCGCGGAAATTCTCGCGGCAGAAATCGCAGGCCCGCGGGGAAGCCTCCAGACCCAAGGGGCGGCTGACCCCGACGGCGTAACCGAATTCCCAGGGTTCGTTGGCGAGGTTCTTTTCGGCGATGAAATTCTCGGCGACGTTCCAACCTTTGAAATTGCTGGAAAGGATGAGCTTCGTCTCGATCTCGCGCTCTCTCTCCCGGCGCGCCTCATGGTTAGCCTCGGCGAAGTCTCCTTCGGAATCGTGGCCCACGACTTCTTTCACGGCCTTGTCGGCGCCGTTGATGTCTTCGAATTCGACGTAGAGCACGGGATTGATCCAATGCTCGCCGAGCAGCGGGCGAAAGCGGTTCTCCCAGCGCCAGCCCGTAAAGAGCGTGCTGTCGCGGCGCGTCGATTGGGAATCGAGGTAGAACTCCGTGGTCCACCAGCCCTTCACGCCGTACTCGAACTCTACCGTCGAAGCCACGAAGCCATTGGCCTCCTTCGGGACACCGATGACCGGGTCGAGAGAGATCTCCAGGTTGCCGGGCTCCTCCATCTGGTGGTCATAGGTAACGAAATAGGGCCCTTCTCCTGCCCGGAGCTGGGGAGGGAGCAGTGGAATGATGACCAGAAGGGCTGAAGCGGCTCTTGCGGCTAGACGGGTTGGATGCATGTTTCCTCGTAATGTAGTTGCAAGCTGATAGCATCTCGTCCCACCATCTCTATCAAGTCAAGATACTTCCTTTAGCACCTCTGCTTGTTGGCTGTCACTCGCTAGACTTCTAGATGCAAGTAACTTGCATCTTCATGCCCCCAACTTAACCTGCCTTCTCGCGCGCGGCAAGATGGATTCACCCAATGGGCGCTACTGCTGCCTCAACGGGTTCGATTGGCATTGGAGCTACGTGCAAGCTCCTCGATGTCGCCGTAGGATTGGGCAGATTGTTCACAGGCAGCACTGCATATGAGGTTGCCAAGGTCCAGGCGGCCTCCGAGCCTCCTCGGCTGAACTTGCACGTGGAAACGCGCTGCGTGGAGGTGCTAAAGTGCGCAGCACGGCATGTTTCTCCATGCTGAGGTTTGCGACCTGCTGACCTCGAAAAGGTCCCCGGCACGGACTGGGTGGTGTCTCTTCGTGAGGCCAGGTGCAGGGGGGATGAACAATCAGCGGCAAGCCGAGGAGGGTGAGATGGGAATCTGCGACGTCTGCAATAGGACATTATCCGAGGAGGAAGGCTACTTATTGACGACGGAACAAGTGGTGTCATGCCCTGGCTACTGGAGGAAGGCATTATCTGGCCCCATGGCCCATATGGCCGCAGCTTTCGGACACTCCGATGACTCGTTCAAGGCGGGGCTGGCGAGCCAGATGGCAGCACAGGCCACTCCGTGGATGGTGTGCGAAGAGTGCATTAGTCTTTTTGCGGTCGATCGTAACGAAGCGAGGGGATATGCCCTTCGCTGGTACAAAAGCGGTGGTCAGTTCTCTCCGCCTGGCTCCGGGCCTGTTCCGCTTTCGAAAGTGAGGATGGGCGACGGGAAGGTTTACATCCAAGGTGGTTCTCCCGAAGCCCTGGAGATGGCAGGCCGTCTTCGGGCCGCGCCAAGCCAGAGGGAGGATTCGCCCTCTCCGGCTGGTCCGGCCCAAGTCCCGGAACCGACGCACTCCTTCTGGTGGAGGTGGCTGAACGTCTACATCTCTCCCGGAGAAGCGTTCCGGGACATCGCGCGCAAGCCGGAATTCATCTTTCCGCTGATCGTCGCCGTGGTCGGCGCGCTGGCCGTTACCGAGACGATGCTGGGAAAGATCGGCATGGACCGAATCATTCGTAACGCCATCGAGCAAAGCGGGCGCGCGTCGAGCATGACGGCCGAGCAAATGGAGCAGGCGGTTCGAGGGGGAGCAACTTTCGGCACGATTGCCGCCCATCTCGGCGCGGTGCTGGGGCCGGTGATTTTTGTCGTGGTCGTTGCGGCCTTGGGACTCGCCTTTGTGAACGGGATTCTCGGCGCCAAGCTCGATTTCAAGACTTCGCTTTCCGTCACTGCCTACTCGATCCTTCCCGGCGCCATCAGCGGCCTCATGACCATCGCCGTGATCCTCTTCGGGGATGTCGAGCGTTTCAACCCCAACAACCCCTCGCCTACCAACCTGGGATTCTTCCTCAACCCGCTGGAGACTTCGAAGCCGATCATGGCTCTTGCCAGCTCCTTGGATGTCTTTAGCGTCTGGACCTTGGCGCTGCTGGGCATCGGCTACTCGGAAGCGGCGGGGCGGAAGGTCAAAGCCCTTACGGTTTCCATGATCTACTTGGGTGCCCTGCTGGTTTGGGTGCTCGGCAAGGTGGGCTTGGCAGTGCTCACCTAGCGCGCGGGACCGCCGGGACCGCGCGCCATCCTCACGAGCCCGCGGACGGCACCCGCCGCGCGCCCGCACAAGGCGAGACAAATCTAGCTTCGACTTCGCGGCGGATCCCTATCTTGTTGATAAGCCGCCACATCGTAGCTTCGCTGAATTCTTAATTATCTGTTGAGTCTAAAGGGCTTGCTAACTCCGTTTTGTCCAGAAAATTGTAACGCGCTCATTCTTCGTCACTTGGTCGGTTTGTTCTTCTCTATATATAAGGGCCGCCCCCCTCCGCAGATCCTGAACTTGCCTCCGAGTGGGCGCTGACGCGCAATAAACGTGCGGCCGTGCCAGCAGGAGCCCAGCCTCGCAGGGCTCACGGGCCGGGCAATACTAGGCTAGCATACTTGTCAGTGAAAGTCAAGCCCGTAGAGCGGTCGCGGGCCTCGCAATTCTAAGTCTCCTCGCTGCGAAAGCCCACGGCACAAGAGCGGTGCCGCGGCCACCCGCACCCTCCACATCGCGCGGTGCATGTGCCGCCCGCGGAAGGACTCCGCGTCGCTCCCCACTGCGACCTGAATCCAGGCTTGCCAATGGTCCAAGGTTTCCTCTAGGCTTGCCATTGGCGATGGGATTGCGATTTGAAATCGTCGCGCGTGACCCAGGCACGCGGGCGCGGCTGGGGCGGCTGCATACGGCGCACGGCGTAGTGGAGACCCCCGTCTTCATGCCCGTGGGCACTGCGGGGACGGTCAAGGGCATGACGCAGGGCACGCTCGAAGACCTGGGCGTCGAGATCCTGCTCGCCAACACCTACCATCTTTATCTGCGGCCCGGGCACGAAGTGGTTCGAGAGATGGGCGGGCTGCACCGCTTCATGGGCTGGCCGCACCCGATCCTGACGGATAGCGGCGGCTTCCAGGTGATGAGCTTGAAGGGTCTGGGGCGTGTTACCGAGGACGGCGTGTGGTTCCGCTCGCACCTGGACGGCTCCGCGCATTTCCTCTCGCCCGAACGGGCCGTGGAAATCCAACTCGCCCTTGGCGCGGACATCATCATGACGCTCGACGAGTGCGTCGAGTATCCGGCCAGCCACGAGGCGCTGAAGCGCGCGGTGAAGCTGACGGGACGGTGGGCGGGGCGGTGCAAGGCCGCGCTTGGCCAAAGGAATTCAGAATTCAGAATTCAGAATTCAGAATCAAGCGAGCCCCCAACCCCCAGCCCCCAGCACCCAGTCCCGACTCCCGACTCCCCACTCCCCACTCCCGCCCTCTTCGGAATTGTCCAAGGCGGGACGGACCTTGCGCTTCGACGCGAGAGCGCCGAAGAACTGCTGAACATCGGCTTTGACGGCTACGCGTTGGGCGGCCTCTCGGTCGGCGAGCCGAAGAGTGAGACCTACGAGGTGGCGGAATCCACCGCCGAGTTGCTGCCCCAGGACCAACCGCGCTACCTGATGGGAGTGGGGACGCCGGAAGATCTGGTGGAATGTGTGGCGCGGGGAATCGACATGTTCGATTGCGTCATGCCGACACGCAACGCCCGCAACGGCTGTGTCTTCACTTCGGAAGGGAGACTGGTCATCAAAAACGCGCAGTACGCGCGGGACGATCGGGCGCTCGACCCGGCTTGCGAGTGCGTGGTTTGCCGCAGATATTCGCGCAGTTATATCCGGCACCTTTTCGTCGTGGGGGAAATGCTGGCGGGAATCCTCGCAACCCACCACAATCTCTACTTTTACCTTGACACCATGCGCAAAATTAGGCAGGCTATTGAGTTCGGCAAATATGAAGCGCTCCGATCTAGGGTGCGTGCGCGGCCTTAACGGCTTCTGATCATCCCTGTGCCGATCCTGGAAAGCCAAACGGACGAACCCAGCTGAGCCTGCTCCGATCGGGCAGGGTCTTTCAATCTAGCGCTGAACTCGTAGCAAGATCTTGATAGCACGCCTGCCAGTAAATCCTTTTCTCTTAGCGGCCGACCCGGGGACCGGCGGGGCCTTTGTCCAGTTCCTCCCCTTCATTTTGATTTTCGGGATCTTCTACTTTCTCTTGATCCTGCCGCAACAGCGGCAGCGCAAAAAGGTCCAGGAAATGCTGGCCAATCTCAAGACCGGCGACCGGGTGATTACGAGCGGAGGGGTCTACGGGACGATCGTGGGCTTTCGGGACGCCACCGTCGTGCAGCTGCAGGTGGCGCAGCAGGTGAAATTGGACGTGGCGCGCTCGGCGATTACGGGCTTGCAGGCCGCCGAAGGCGAGGCGGCTGGTAAAGACAAGAAATAGGAAATAATGAAGACCGCCCGGGAACCCTTCCCGGGTGCAGGGAGAGCATGGAAAAGAAGATTCGCAACCGGGTCATTATCATTGCGGCGGCCTTGGTGACCTGCATTCTGGGCATCATCTGCTATCCCCGGAACGACCAGGAGACCTTCGGATTCCCGACCAACTGGCAGCGACTGAAAGAGAATGTCCGCAACCGCATCCGTCTAGGGCTGGACCTTAAGGGCGGCACGCACCTCGTCCTGCAGGTTCAGGTCAATGATGCCGTCAATGTCACGATTGATTTGGCCCAGGAGCGGCTGCGCGACGAGCTGCGCGCCCGCAACATTCCGGCGACGGTGGAGAAGAAGACCGAGGGTGGCCGGACTTACCTGCTTATCACCAACGTTCCCCAGGAGAAGGCGGGAGATTTGCAGACGCTGGCGGCCGACCAGTTCCCCGATTGGATTCTGTCGCGCCGGGCGGGCGACCCGAACGCGCGGGAGATGTCCCTGAAGACCAGCGCGGTGGCCAACATCCGCAATCAGGCTCTGGAACAATCCAAGAGCACCATCCGCAACCGCATCGACCAACTCGGCGTCACGGAGCCGACCATCGCCGACTACGGCCGGGGTGACTACGAGCTGGTTGTGGAGTTGCCCAGCGTGGATGATCCAACCCGTGTGAAGGATATTATTCAGTCCACCGCCATGCTGACGCTTAAAATCGTTCGGGACGGCCCATTTCCGACCCGCGAGGCGGCGCTCGCCGCGCATGGTGGAATCCTGCCGCCCGACAGCGAACTGCTCCCCGGCCGGCGCGAGTCCGGGAGCGATACCACTACCGCCGAGGCGTGGTATGTCGTCGACCGCATCGCCGCCGTCACGGGGCGCGACCTGCGGGATGCCCAGCCTCGGCCGGATGAGAATGGACGCCCGAGCGTCAACTTCTCGCTAACGCGTGACGGCGCGGCGCGCTTCGCCCGCGTGACCGGCGCCAATATCGGCAAGCAGCTCGCCATCATCCTCGACAATCGCGTTGTCTCCGCCCCCGTCATCCAGGGGCAGATTTCCGACAATGGCCGGATTACGGGTTCTTTCACGCCCCAGCAGGCAGCGGACCTGGCGCTGGTGCTGCGTTCGGGCGCTCTGCCCGCCTCCATCAAGTACGAGCAAGAGATGACTGTGGGACCGTCATTGGGCGCCGACTCCATTCGCCACGGCGTGATCGCTTCGATCGTCGGATTGGTTGCGGTGATGGGTTTTATGCTCGTCTACTATCGGGGCGCTGGCGTCAATGCCAATGTCGCGCTCATCCTCAACCTGATCATCCTAGTGGCGGTGCTAGCCTATTTCGGCGCTGTGCTCACGCTGCCGGGCATCGCCGGTGTCATCCTCACTGTCGGCATGGGTGTGGACTCCAACGTGCTAATCTTCGAGCGCATCCGCGAGGAATTACGCTTGGGGAAAACTGTCGGAGCGGCCGTCGCCGGGGGATTTGACCACGCTTTCTTGACCATTATTGACACCCACGTTACAACCGTCGTTTCGGCACTGATTCTATTCACCTTCGGGACCGGCCCGATCCGAGGTTTCGCAGTCACGCTGACCATCGGTTTGATAGCGAACCTGTTTACTTCGGTCTTTGTGTCCCGAGTGATTTTCGACTACGTCCTCTCCCGGCGTGAAAAGGGCGAGGCGTTGAGCGTTTAGAAAAAAAAGGAACCTGCAAACGATCTCTGGTGTCCATACCCTCGGAGAAGGACTGAACTAGGCCATGGAGTTTTTTCACGAACCGAAGATTGACTGGATGGGGAAGAAGTGGTACTTCATCGGCCTCAGCCTGGTGATTTTCGCCGTGGGGATGGTGTCCATCGCGGTGAAGCGGGGCCTGTTGTACGGAATCGATTTCCGCGGCGGGACACTCGTCTACGTGAAGTTCGCACAGCCGCCCAATTTAGACGCCATCCGCGCCCAGTTGAAGAAAGAGAATCTGGGTGGGGCCACGATCCAGCGTTCTGGCCCCGCCTCTGAAAGCCAGGTGATTATCGGGCTGGATTTGCAGTCGACGGCCTCGAGTGATGCACTGGACGCCGGCAAGCGAGCCATCACGAGCGCACTCGCCGGACTCTCCGGCGCAGTACCGGCGGGAAAAGTGGACTTCAACAACTCCAGCCCGCAGACCTTGGCTGAACATCTGGTCGTTGCGGATCCGCTGCACCTGGCCTCGCAGGGATCCGAAGAGGCGCAGCGGCGCTACCGGGAACTGGCTGACGCCATGGTCGATTTCCGCAACGCGCCGCCTCGCAGCGGCCTGCTCGCCGATCTGAGTGAATTGAAGTCCGTCGCGGGAGTGACGCCGGGCGTGCTGGAGGCGCTCGGTAAGGACTTCTATCTCTCCAGTTATGCGATTCGCGACACGCAGATCGTCGGACCCAAAGTGGGATCGGACCTGCGCCGGCAGGCGCTTTATGTGACCCTGGGGGGCCTGGCGGCTATGCTCGTTTACATTTGGTTTCGGTTTGAGCTAATCTATGGCCTGGCGGCGGTCATTCCTATTTTTCATGACGTTCTCATAACGCTGGGCATCTTTTCCCTGCTGAATAAAGAGATCTCGCTCACGGTGATCGCGGCTCTTTTGACCCTGGTGGGCTATTCGATGAACGACACGATCGTGGTTTTCGACCGCATTCGGGAGAATGTCCATCTCAATAAGCGCGAGAGCTTCTACGATCTGGTGAACCGCAGCATTAACCAGACCTTGAGCCGAACGATCCTGACTTCGGGATTGACGTTCCTGGCCGTGATGTCCCTGTACTTGTTCGGGGGCGAGGTCATCCACGGGTTTGCATTTGCCTTGGTCATCGGGGTTATTATTGGCTCGTATTCCTCGATCGCAATTGCCAGCCCTATCTTGGTGTTTTTCTACCAGAGAGCAGGGAAGAACCGGGCTGGAGCAAGACCGCGGGCTCTGGAGCGCGAAACCGCTGGCGCGCGACGCTAGGCCCCGGCGCGGCGTCCGGAAACCGCGAGCCGGATCGTTTGAAGTAGGAGGTCGGATCCATGTTTGACGAAAGCTTGCTGGATTCTTCACCATCGCGGGCGCCAGTCCTCAGTTCGACGCACTGGACGATTATCTTCGCGGCGGGAGCGGTCGGCTTCCTGGCGTGGTTCTTCGGCGCGCCCATTCTGCTGGGACCTCCGGAGAGCACCAAGGTGCTCGTCACGCAGGCGATCATCTTCGGAGGCGTTCCGCTGTTTTTCACGTCCCTTTTCCTTTGCTATGTTTATGCCGATACGCGGCATTTGGGTCTCAGTACCGGGCCTTGGATGGTGGTGACCTTCCTGCTGAACATTGTGGGATTCCTCTTCTATCTGGTGTATTCCGCGGCCAAGACGGACAACTGGAAGCGCGCGACTATCCCCATCGCTTACATCATTGAAGTCATTCTGGTCGGCGTCACGATCCTGATCCCGCTGATTTACACGGAAGCGCTCCCCAAAGGCCAGCTGATGACCTTCCTGGTAGCGCCGCCACCGCCGCCGCCGCCTCCGCCCCCACCGGCGGCCGCGCCCGCGCCCGTCAAGGTGATCAAACGGGTAACTGCGGAAGACCTCATGCGGGCTCCGACCGTTATTCCCAAAACCATCGCGCAGATCAAGGATCAGCCGGAGCCTCCACAGGCGGCCTCCGTTGGCGTGGTGGGCGGCGTTCCGGGCGGCATGCCGGGCGGG
>Ga0316628_100000312_pt1 | contig 30180 bp, 19 predicted proteins | sample OWC_Aug_M2_C1_D5_FD_207648 | JGI IMG/M metagenome (GOLD analysis project Ga0316628, IMG submission 207648) | Wetland soil microbial communities from Old Woman Creek delta, Ohio, United States - OWC_Aug_M2_C1_D5_C | ecosystem: Environmental > Terrestrial > Soil > Wetlands | place: USA: Ohio...
CGGCCTCCTGGTACGTGTTTCCGCCGATCGAGACCGGGCCGGTCTGGATTCCCCCCCATGGTCCCCGCCGCGATCCGCCCGAGGACTCGGCTTTCACCTGGGAGAGCGGCATCCGCCCGGGAAGAAGGGATATCACCGAAAACTTCTGCTCGGCCTTTTTCTCGCTGGCTTTTCCGTCCTCCCAGACTGTCTCGACGGCCACGGTATGCTCCGCCTTGGGATCAAGGCCCCGGAACGGGAACGCCGCCTTGGGCGTGTAGCCCTGGAGCCGACCGTCGAGATAAACCTGGTAGCCGCAATTCAGGTAATACTGCTCCGACCATGTCACGTCCACCCCGTCGAGGCCGACGCGCTCGAACCGGAGGTTGGCCGGATCGGCGACGGGATAGGCATAGACCGCCTCGGGCTCGAAGGTGATCTCCCATTCCACTTCCATCGTCGCCGGGCTCTCGATCCTTACGCTGGCCCAGCCCTGATGATTGGCCGCGCGGATCGGCAGCTTTCCGCGGCCGCTCCGGGCGGAGGCGGACTTGACCTTGAAGTTTTTCCCGCGGGGAAAAACGAACCGAAGCTCATAAGGATCGTTCTTGATCACCCGGCTTGAGCCTTGAAAAGTCAGCGCTGCTTCGTCATATCGGAGGTCCTTGAGGTCCACCCAGCCTTGGGTGATATGGCGGTTAGTGGAGATGAGTTGAATCCGGCCATCGTCGGGCAGGAGGGTCAGGACACGGCAGCTGGTCGGGGCGACATCCAGCGTCATCCCCGCCGGCCAAGCGCCCAGATAATCTTTGTTCCAGAAGTCGAAGACATGGACGGGTTGATCCGCGGGCAGCCCGAGATCCGCCCACTTGAGGGAGATCGTCTCCGCTTCTTTCTCATCGAAATTGAAGACGCCCGCGACGTCATAGCGGCGGTCCAGGTGATGGACCTTCAAGTCCCAGATCCGCTTGTTCCGCTCCGAGGGAAACAGGTCCAAGGGGCGGATGTCCACGGCCGGATAAACCCGCCGAAGCATCTCCACCCGCTCCTCTCCCAGATCCATCATCCGGTCCGTGGCCATGAGGGCTTGGCCGGTGAGCCCCTGGAGCGTGGCCCACGCCCTGGCTTGGTCCACCGTCAAGGGAGACCGCAGGACCATGACGTCGGGATCCACGTACCACATGACGTTGTGCTGGTAGTAATAAGCCATCACCGCCGACAAGGCCACCTGGAATCCGCCCCATCCCAGGACGATATCGCCGCCGGTGCGGGAGCCGTCCATGATCCCGGCCCCTTCGGTGGGAATGCCCCAGCAGCCGAGGAGATAACGGTCCGGGCCGATGATGTCCCGCATCCAGCCGATGGTCCGCCGGTAGAGGTCGGCTCCGCTTTCGGCGGGTTTGTCAGCCATGAATTCCTTTTTGGCGTCGTATTCCTCCACGACGATGGGCTGGCCGTCGATTTTGAAATAGTCATAGCCCCAATCCCGAAGCCGGCTGAAGAGAGCCTTCATATAAGCCTCGGTTTCTTTTGTCGTCGGGTCCACCAGCCACTTGCCCTCCCAGGTGGATGAGGCGCTGGTGCCGTCCGGCTTGAGCAGGAAGACCTTGGGATTCCGCTTCACGACTTCGGGGTTGTCCTGTCCGTGCGGGGCCAGCCAGATCCCGGGGACCAGGCCCACCGACTTGATATAGGCGGCCACATCGGCCATCCCGTCGGGGAAATATCCCTTGTGGACCCAGGTCCAGTCCCGCGTGGTTTTCGGATCCAGCGATCGCTGCCAGCCGTCGTCGATCTGGACGTACCGGGCGCCGTAATCCCTGAGATTCTCGCTGATCCACTTGGCGTTCCGCTTCACCTCGTCCGCCGTGACATGATAGTAGTAAAAGTACCACGTGCACCAACCCGAGGGAGGGAGGCTGAAGTGGGTTTTGTCGATCGGTCGGAAGTACGGCAGCTCGAGGGTTTTTTTATAATAATCCGCCTTGACGGAACCGTCGTTCATAGTGACGAGATCCTTGACCGGATCGAAGGTTCCCTGGGCCAACGGCGTTTGGACCTCGCCCAGGGTCATGACGAAGAGGTCTGGGTTGCTTCCGTCCTGGATGCGGCAAGGGATCGAATGCGGCCAGGTCGGGGCGGTCGCGGCTCTTTCCGGAACGGGATTCGAATGGGAGGCCGTCCCAAAGCTCAATGAAGTCAGCAGGATCAAGGCCAGCGTAGTCCGTTTTTTCATGACACTCCTCCGTCTGATTCGAGCTTGAGCATAAAACCATCCGAAAGGGATGTCAAGGCTGATATCTAATATTTTGTGTTTTCAGAAACTATTCGATCTAGAATTTTTTCTCAAACGGCTTGGACAAAATGTCGAGCCAGTTCGGCCGGATCGGCCTTGTTGAGGGACGTATTCACATTCATTCGGAAAACCGGGGGATCGCCCGCCGCAGGGGGGAGGATGACACCCCGGGATTTGAGGCGTGCGGCAAACGCCGCCGGATCGCCCCGCCGCAACGTCAGCCTGAACAAGCTCGTCCCGTTGGGGATCCGCTCGACGGCGAACGCGGTTTCATTTTGGAGCGCCGCCAGAAATCGAGAAGCCCGGTTCCAGGCCTGGGCGTACGCTTCCGGATATCCGGCGGCATACTTGAGGGCCACGGCCAGGACCGGCCAGGCTTGCGGAAGGCTTCCGCCGAACATGCGTCTCGTGTGGAAAAGACCGTCGATCGTCTTCGCGCTCCCCGCCAGGATCGCCCCGGAGGCGGCGTTGAAATGCTTCCAGAGTGAAACATAGACCGTATCGAAGAGGCCGGCGATCTCCAGGACGGACCGCCCGGTGTGAAAAGGCACGTTGAACAGGCGCGCCCCGTCGAGATGAAGGCGGATCCCCTGCTTGCGGGCGAAGGCGCAGACGGCCTGCATGGCCTCGAAGTCGAACACCTGGTGGCCCTGGCGTCGGACCGGCGATTCGATCATGATCACTCCGATCCGGCTTTCGACGCGTCCGCCGGCCGTTCGGGAGATCCAGGGCGCGACATCGTCGACCGTGAAAGTGCTTCGGCCGGCGGCCAGAGGGATCAAGATCAGCCCGCTCAACTGGCTTGCGCAATCGCCGCAGTCGTTGAAAAGGTGGCTTTCGGCCTGGACGATCACCCGCCGATCGGATCCGGCCAGTGTGCGCACGGCGAGATGGTTCGCGAGCGTCCCTGTCGGGACGTAAATCGCCCGCTCTTTTCCCAGAAGGGCTGCAAACCGCCGTTCCAGCTCGGTCACCGTTCCCCCAAGCGAATAATAATCGGCTTCGATCGCGGATTTCTCGGCGAGGGCCGCCAGTTCTGCGACATATTCCCGAGGCGTCAGGCCGAGACCGTCGACGCTGAAGTCGACGAACGCGCCCCCGCCAGAAGCGTTCGCCGTCTGCCCGATGCCCGGCAAAGCGGAACCCGGGGCCGCCAAACCAGCGGCCGCAGCCGCGCTTGTGATTGAGAGGAAACGCCGTCGATTCATGACATCGTCTCCCTGAGGTTGTTTCGCCGCCGAGCATACGGCGGCCTTAAAGCGAAGTCAAGGCGTTAATCTGATAAAATGAACCCCGTGAAGCGGATCACCGCGATCGCCGCCGTCGTTGCCTCGGCCGCGGCCCTCTGGTTTCTGGCGAAACCCGAAGGCCGCCGGATCCGGATCCATTCCCTCATCCTGGACGAGACCCGAACGCTTCTCCTCGATCTCCCGCCGGATTATGCAACGTCCGGGCGTTCCTTTCCCGTCCTTTTCATTCTTGACGCTCTTAATCGCTCGACGACCTACGGCCCCTCCTTTTTCCGCGTCGCCTCCCGAATCAAGGAGATGGGCAAGGAAGGCCTTCCGCCCATGATTCTCGTCGGCGTCGTGAATACCCAGCGGCCCCGGGACATGCTGCCGGTGAAAACGGACCTGGAACCGGGAAGCGGACAGGCGAGCCGCTTTCTCCAGTTCTTCGACCGGGAGCTCATTCCGCGAATCGAAAAGGAATTCCGGACATCCGGGGAGCGTTTGGTCTACGGCCGGTCGGATTCCGGCCTGTTCGTGCTCTACGCCCTTCTGGAAAAGCCGGCCCTGTTTACCGCCCATATCGCGTCCAGCCCCACGGTCGGGTTCTGCCCGGAATGGATCCGAAGACAAACGGAACGGCTGTTCGGCGGCCGGCCGACGGCCAAAACCTGCCTGTTCATCATTTCCGGGGAGAACGACATTCCCCTCGTCAAAGACGCGCTTCCCGATGTGGTCGGGGAATTCCGCCGTCTCCGGACGGCTCCTTTCCGTTTCGAGGCCGTCGTCGTCGCCGGGGGCGGGCACGTTCCGGAATCCGGTCTTTTCCACGGACTCCGCTTCGTCTTTTCCGGGACCCGATAAGCCTCGGAAATTCTTAGCCTAGGGACTCCGTATAAACCCGAACCCAGTTCCCGCCCATGATTTTTTCCACTTCGGCGGCCGGGCGCCCCTTCTTCTCCAGGGCCGCCTGAATCGTGAAAAGCCGGCGGATGTTGTTGAGCTCGGGGATGACGCAATGCTTCGGCAGCTCGTCGAAGCCGAGGATGCCGGCCTGCTGCTTCCACCACGGGAAATAGGCTTTTACCGCTTCGTCGTTGTTGTTGGCGAGCTTCAAGGCGTTGGGTTCCCCGAGAAGATCGTAGTCGTTGGATATGCCGACGGCCTCGACGCCGCCGACATTGATCACGTGCTCGAGCTGGCGGATATAATCGTCCACCGAGGCGACGGGATTCGTCGTCAGCCAGAAGCTCATCGAGAAGATCCCGACGACGCCGCCGGTATCGGCCACGGCCTTGATGACCGAATCCGGAACGCAGCGGGCGTTGTTGACCAGGGCCCGGCAGGCCGTATGGGAAATGATGACGGGCTTCCGGCTGGCTTTGGCCGTGTCCAAAGCCATGATTTCGTTCCCATGCGAAATGTCGGGGATGACGCCCAGGGCGTTCATTTTTTCCAAGGCTTTAAATCCCAGGGGAGTCAGGCCGGTCCACGTTTTTTCCAGGCCGCCGCCCGAATACGCGTTGCTGTGATGGTGGGTGAATTGCAGGACGCGGAGGCCCAACTCGTAAGCGACATCGAGCATGTCGACGTCGTCGGAAATAGACTCGGCGCTCTGGAACTCGAAAAAGACCGCCGTCCGCCCGGAGGCCTTGGCTTCGGGGATCTGGCTGCCCTTGGTGGCCACAAAAAGCCCGTGGGCGCTCCCGCGGACGGCCTTGGCCGCTTCGACGAGCGACTTGAGCGACAGGCTCATCTGCCGGACGTACTTTTGGCCCGCCATCACGCCGGCGGAAACGTCGCACAGGACGCCGCTGAGACCGGCTCTTCGGAAATCGTCGCCGGCGAAATTGAAATAGGACATCCCGTCGAAATAGAGGGGATGCGACGCCCGCTCCCGGGCGATCTCGGAAAGCAAGCCCGGGTCGACGGCTTGTCTCCGGCCTTTTCCAGACCCGAAAGCCGCGGCCCCGGCGGCGGCGATGCCCCGGGATAAGAAATCGCGTCTTTTCATGGCCGTATCCTCCTTCATGATAACCATTGTACTCTTTCCGTCGAGGATGATGGACTCTCTCGAAAGAAATTCTTGGCTAAGCGCCGCGAATCCCGCGGCCCAATAAATATAATTCGGCCGGATGGGAAGAAGCCGCCCGCTCGCCGACGCCGGCGGCCGCCCGGCGATTCGTTCGGACGGAATCGACGGTTCCGGATTATCGTCAGGCGGACCGGGTCCGGGGAACCTCATGCCTTCGCCGACGGAAATCCGGATCCGCTCGAAAAGACGAAGGATTTGGACCTATAATAGGGAAAGCGACGATGGTCGAGGAAAAAGCGGCAACCCCGTCCCCGAGCGCATCCCTGTTCTGGATTTTTCAGACGGCCGGTTGGGCCGGTTTCTTCGTAGTCAACATCGTCAGCCTGGCTTGGCTCGGCCGTCTCCAAACCCCCTTCATCCTTGGATATGCGGCGACATCGCTGGCGGGATTTGGATCCACTCTCCTTATCCGCGCGGCCTGGAAGCCTTGGCTGACCTCCTCTCGAAGCCTTGTCCGGACGGCCGTCATCGCCGTGCTTTCGGCGCTCGCGGCATCGCTCATCATGCTGGCCGTCGTTTCCCTCCCCAGGCTCTTGGGCCCGGTCTATATCCGGGTCATCGGCCCGAGCTCCTTTCGCGGCCTCGGCCAGCTGTTCTACTGGGCCTTTTCCCTCTGTCTGGCCTGGGTTCTCATTTATCTCGGCTTTCATGACGGGCGCGCGGCCATGGATCGGAGGGCGGAGACGGCCCGGGCCTTGGCCGAGTCGGAATCGGCCGAGCTCCAGCAGGTCCGTTTCCGGGTCAATCCCGCTTTCCTGTTCGGCGCCCTCGCGACCCTCCGGAACAAGATCGGAACCGACCGGGACGAGGCCCGGAGCCTGGTCACGGAAATGGCCGGATTCCTCCGATACGTGCTTCTCCATCCGCTTCTCGCCCCTGTTCCGCCGGGCGAAGAATTCGAAGCCCTTCTTCATTATCTGGCTGTCCGGGATCTCGAAAGCAAGGCTTCGGGCCGGTCCGAGGCGCGCCTCACGGCCGACGGAAACCCGGAAACGATCCCGGCTTTTCTCTTCCTTCTCCTGGCCGAAAAAGCCATGGACATGGCCGCGGCCGAAGGCCCCGTCCGCCTTCGCCTGAGTGTGACGCGCGCTGCATCCCTGCCGGGAATGCGAATCGAGGCGGCCTGTTGTTCCTTGGAGCCTGGACGTCATGGCCCGCTCGCTGAATCGCCGGGTCTCGGCCTCGCGGCCGAGTTCCTCCGGCTCCTCACCGAATCCCGGGAGAATCGGTTCGTCCTTCAGGGGAATCGCAGGGGCGATGAGTCCGTGGCCGTCCTCGATGTCAAGGATGTCCCGTCGTGAAGGAATCTCCGCTTTTCGCGGCGCTTCTTGACGCGGCCTACTGGGTCGTCGTCGGCGGTCTCATCGGCGCCCTTTTCGGCACGACCATGCCCGGGCCCGGCATCCTGTTCAATATCGCTTATATCGGCTTGACCGGAACCGCAGCGAGCTCGATCATCCGGCTGATCCATCGCCGGAAGTTCCGGGAGAGGACCCCGGATCGGACCGAAGCGGTCTTTTACGCTGCCGCCGCGCTGGCCGGAGGATTGGCCTGGTACGCCCTGGACTTCGCGGTCTTCGGGAGCCTTTTCCAATGGAATTGGCCGGACTACTGGCGGCGCATCAACCTGGCCACCAATCTCGTCTTCAGCGCCATGCCTCTTCTCGTCTGGTCCTCCCTCCGGTTTTCCTTCCGGATCGTTCTTTACGGAAAAAAGGAGGAAGCGCGGCTGTCCGACGCCTTGGCTCTAGCCCGCAACGCCCGCCGCCGGATGCTTCGCGATCAGCTCAATCCCCATTTCCTTTTCAATGCCCTGAATTCCATTTTCGCCCTGATCGAAGAAAACCCGGCCAAGGCCGGGCAGATGTCGTCGGATTTGGAGGAGTTCCTCCGCTACGCCATGGCCGGCGACGGGGCCGACGCGGTCCCCTTCCGCCGGGAATGGGAAGCGACGCGGCTCTATTTCAATATTCAAAAAACGCGCTACGAGGAACGCCTCGAAGTCCGGTATGAGGTCGCGCCGGACTGCCTCGAACAGCCGGTTCCCGGCTTCCTTCTCCATCCTCTCGCCGAAAACGCCGTAAAATTCGGCATGAAGACCAGCCCCATGCCCTTGAAAATCCGGGTCGCGGCCGGGATTGAAGGCTCCCGCTTCCGGCTGACTGTCGCCAATACAGGCCGCTGGCTTTCCCCTGACGCCGCTTCCGCCGACCTGCCGCCCGGAACCAAAACAGGCCTCGCGAATCTCCGCTCAAGGCTGGAGAATTCCTTTCCGGGAAGGCACGCCTTCTCGATCGATGAAAGACAGGGTTGGGTCGAGGCCCGGCTGGAAATTCCGGTTCAAGGAAGGTCCGACTCATGAAAATCCATCGCGCCCTCATCGTCGATGATGAGCGTTTGGCCCGCAAAGCCCTCATCGGCCTCTTGCGCGCCCATCCCCAGGTTCAAGTCGTGGGCGAAGCGGGCGATGTCCCTTCGGCCGTCGCCGCCATTGAGCGATGGCATCCCGATACCGTCTTCCTGGACATCCAGATGCCGGGCCCCTCGGGCCTGGATCTGCCGGAAGCGGCGGGCTCCGGTATCCGGTACATCTTCGTCACGGCCTACGACCAATATGCCGTCAAGGCCTTCGAAGCCGAAGCCGTCGACTACCTGCTGAAGCCGGTGCACCGGGACCGGCTGGCCCAGACGGTCGCCCGGCTGGATTCCGGAGCCAAGGCCCCGGCTCCGCGGACCGTCCTGGCTCCCGAGGACAGCCTCTTTCTCCTGGTCGGACGGAAATTCCGATTTATCAAGGTCAAGAACATCCTGGCCGTCCGGGCCGAAGGGGACTACTCGGAAATCCTCCTTGCCGACGGCTCCAGGGGGCTGACCTCGAAATCGATGAGGGATTGGGAGCGCCGTCTTCCCGAACGGTTGTTCATCCGCATCCACCGGTCGACGATCATCAACATCGATGCGGTCGAAAGCGTCGAGGATTGGTTTGCCAGCACGTTCTCGGTGCGCCTGAAGAATATTTCCGAGCCGTTTGTCGTCAGCCGCCGCCACGCCGCGAGAATGAAGGAGATTCTCGGTTGAGCCCGGCGCGCGGAAAGGAGCAATCATGACCGGAAAATACCGCCCGGCAGCCGCCCGGATTCTTCTCGCGGCGTTCCTCCTTGCCGCAGGGCCGGCGGCCGGTTCCCGGGAACCGGCCGGGTCCACGGTCGACATCCTGTTCGTCAACGGCCGGATCATGGACGGCTCGGGCAATCCGGGATACTCCGGCGATATCGCCGTCAACAGCGGCCGGATCGCGGCGATAGGGAAGCTGGCCGGAAAGATTTCCGCCCGGCGGATCGTCGACATCGGCGGCCTGGTCATCTGTCCCGGTTTCATCGACCAGCACAGCCACGCCTATGACGGCGTCGCCGGGCCGGAGGTCTGGTCCGGACCCGACGAAATCCGATTCGCGGCCCCGAACTTCGTCAGCCAGGGCGTGACCACGGTCGTCTCGAATCTCTGCGGCTACGGCCCGGAATCTCTCGGTCCCCAGATCGAAGCTTTGGAGAAAAAAAGAACCGGTCCGAATGCCGCCCTGATGATCGGACACAACGCGATCCGGCAAGCGGTGATGAAAAACGATTTTCGCCGTTCGGCCTCCGACGACGAGGTCCGCCGGATGGCCGCCCTCGTCCGGGAGGCCATGGCGGCCGGGGCGTTCGGCCTTTCATCGGGCTTGGAATACGTCCCTTCGATCTGGAGCACGCCGGAAGAAATCGCGGCCCTCGTCCGGGAAATCGTTCCGTACGGGGGAGTCTATATGGCCCATGAACGGGCCTCGGGCCTTTCCCCCATGTGGTACATTCCCAGCCGCGATCCAGCCGGGCCGCCGAACATGATCGACAATATCCGGGAGCTCATCGAGATCGGCCGGACGACCGGAGCCCGGGTCGTGGCTTCGCACATCAAGGCCCGCGGAGCGGATTTTTGGGGGGCCAGCCGGATCCTGATCCGTCTCATCAATGACGCCCGGGCCCGGGGTGTGGATGTTTGGGCCGATTGCTATCCCTATACGACTTCGGGCAGCGACGGCAGCGCCGTTCTTCTCCCGCCTTGGGCCCAATCCCGAAACGGGGAGCGGCTGTTCCAAAAACCTGACGCCGGTTCCAAAACGGCCCGCGACCTGGCCCTGGACTTCCGGGCGGCCATCAATTGGCGCGGCGGGCCGGAAAACATCGTCGTCATGGAATACCCCGACAAAGCCTTCGTCGGCCGGACGCTGGCCGAGCTGGCGGCGGCCCACGGATTGTCCGCTGTCGAAATGGTCCTCAAGATGGCCCGGGAAGGCGATCGCGGCCTCCCCGGCGGGGCGCGTTTCCGGGGGTATTCCCTCTGGGAGGAGGATATCGACGCGTTCTACTCCCAGCCCTGGACCGCGACGGCCTCGGATGCGGTCGTCGCCCTCCCTTCGGACGGCCCCGGGTCGCATGCCCGATTTTACGGCACGTTCCCGCGCCGGATCCGGCGCTACGCCATGGAGCGGAACGTTTCAACCGTCGAAGACGCCGTCCGGTCGATGACCTCCCTGCCCGCCCTTATCCTCGGGCTGGACGACCGCGGCCAGATCAAGGAAGGGTTCCGCGCCGACCTCGTTGTTTTCGACCAGGCCAAGATCCGAGACGCGGCGACCTTCGCCGAGCCCTATCGTCCGTCCGAGGGCATCGAATTCGTCGTCGTCAACGGAACCTTCGTCCTGGAGAAAGGCCGCTTGACGGGCGCGCGTCCGGGAGTCCTCCTCCGCAAGGGCGTCCGGATTCCCTAGTGTCGCGTCGAAAATATTGAGAATATGACAAGGTATTTCTGAGACGCGACACGAGTGTCCAGCGGCTTCGACCGATCGACGGGCACGGCCCCGCCGGTCGGCGCCCTTTTCGACCGTTGATCGACTCGCCCGTTGCCCGCAAGCTCAGCGATCTTCTATAATCGAACGGTTCCCGGATGCGCCCGCGTCGCCGACAAGCCGAGCGGGCCGCCATGGAGTAATGAAATGAAAAGAAAAATAAACGTCCTCTTCAGCCTTGCCGCCGGTCTTCCGGCCCTTATCCTGATGATGTCCTGCACGGTTGATTCGGTTAGGTCCGCCCCGACCGCGATCGCTCCGGCGCCCGCGAAGGCGGCGGTGTCCACCCATTTCCCGGGCAAGACCTGGGACAAGGCCAAGCGGCCCGAGGACCTCGGTTTCTCCTCGGAGAAGCTGGCCGCGGCCAAGGCTTATAGCGGGACGATCAAGACCGCGGCGGTCATGATCATCGCCGGCGGCAGGGTCGTCGACGAATGGGGCGAGACGGCGAAAAAGTATCTGACCCATTCAACCCGCAAGAGCTTCCTCAGCGCTCTCTACGGCAAGTACGTCCAGTCGGGGGTCATCGACCTCGATAAGACGCTGGCCGACCTCGGCATCGACGACGATCCGCCCCTGACGGCCGAGGAAAAGCAGGCAACCGTGCGCGACTGCCTCAAGGCCCGTTCCGGCGTCTTCCACACGGCCGAGGCCGAAACCGACGGCATGCACAACCTGAAACCGAAGCGCGGATCATACAAACCGGGCGAGTTCTGGCTCTATAACAACTGGGACTTCAACGTCCTGGGCACGATCTTTGAAAAGCGGACCGGAAAAACGGTCTTTCAGGCCATTTACGACGATCTGGCCATCCCAACGCAAATGGAGGATTTCAAGTCCGAGGATGGAGAATCCATCCTAACGGGGCGATCCAAGCATGCCGCTTACATGTTCGTCGTCTCGGCCCGGGACATGGCCCGGCTGGGTCTGCTCATGCTCCGCGGCGGAAACTGGAACGGGACGCGGGTCATCCCCGCGGACTGGGTGAAGGAGAGCACCACCTACTTTTCCGACGCCACGATTTACAAGCGCGACGGCTACGGTTACATGTGGTGGGTGGCCAAGGACCACAACACGTTTCCGGCGTTCCCCAACGTCAAGGTCCCGGAAGGGACGTTTTCCGCCCAGGGCGCGGGCGGCCACTATATCGTCGTCTTTCCGGATGATGATCTGGTGGTCGTCCACCGCGTGGATACGTTCGTCGGCGACAACGTGACGCCGGCCGAATTCGGGACGCTCCTCCACATGATCCTGGAGGCCCGGTCCCGATGAGGGCGGCGGTCAATGTTCCTGCGGCCCCGCCGTCCGGCGAGGGAGTATGCCGCTCGCCGAATATTCCGCGCTCCCCGTCCCGGGGGCCGGTAATATCGCCGGGCGCCCATCTTGACGCTCCATGGAGGTCCTTATGAAAATATCCGCGAAAAATAGATGGCAAACGGTGCCGGCGGCAGCCGGCATGATTCTGTTGATCCCCGTGCTGAGCCTGATCCTGACCGCGGACCGCGCGACGGCCGCCGCAAACGGATCGGTCCCGGCTCAAACGGCCGACCTTGCCGCTCTGAAGGCGCAGGCCGAGCGGGAGGCCAAGGCGGGCCGCTGGGCCGCCGCCCTTGAAGCCCAGGAACAGATCGTCCAGGCGGCCGAACAAGAACATTACGACGCTCTCTATGAGGCCGCGCGCCTTCACGCCCTTCTCGGCCATCGCGAAGCGGCTTATCGGTACCTGGATCGGGCCGTCGCCGCGGGATACTACAACCGCGGCCAGATTCTCCAGGAGGAAGCCTTCAAGGACTTCCGCGGCGAGGACCTCTTCCGGACGCTCGGCCGTAAAGCCTGGGCCAACGGCTACGTCGGCCTGCTCGAGCGGTCGAACCGCGAGGACGTCCAGAAATCCCCGGAAATCATGAAAGCCCTCGCCTTCAAGCCGGGAGAACGCGTGGCCGATATCGGCGCCGGATCCGGATATTTCACGATCCCGGCGGCCGCGGCCGTCGGCCCGACGGGCGTGGTCTGGGCCCTCGACATCGCCCAGGAGATGATCGATTACCTGGGCTTCCGGCTGAAATCGCTGAAAATCGAGAACGTCAAGCAGCGGAAGGTTTTGAGCGACGACCCCCTCCTCGAGCCCGCGAGCGTGGAGACGATCCTGATGATCGACACCATCCATTATGTCAAAGATCGCGTCGCCTATGCCCGGAAGCTGCGCCAGGGGCTCGTCCCCGGCGGGCGCCTCGTTATCATCGACTATACTCCCAAGCCCGTCTCGGAACGGCCTTGGGGGCCGCCGCCCGAGCAGCAGATTCCGCTCTCCCAAATGGATGCGGACATGATCGCCGCCGGCTTCGCCGTCACCCGCAATTATGATTTCCTTCCCGAGCAGTATTTCGTGGTCTACACGGCTCCCGGGAAGTCCGGCGCGATCGGCATTCCTTCTCCGGCCGGAGAGCCTCGAGGAACATCGCCGGCGGCCGGATCATAACGAACATACCGGCGTCCTTGGAAATCGCCGGCTCGTCGGCGGCCTGCCCCCGGGCTCTCCCGGCCCCGAAAGCCGCGGGCCCGGATTTTGCCTTGAGAATAGAGAACATATCGAGCTCCAGGAACTTATAAGTCCTTTCTTCCGCCGGTCGGTCCTGCCGTCATGAATCCGTGATCGGGCAAATCACGCCGGACCCGAAAAAAATATTTTTTAAAAGTGTTACATTTTTACGGATATTCCGTATATATGGGTGAGGACACAAATAATCGACATGACAAGAGGAAAGAACGTCAGCCAAAAAGGTCAGAAAAGATGAAATTCCCTGCAATTTTTTCAATGCTTTCGCTCCTTTTTATCCCGCCCACCGCGGCCACGGCGCAAAAACCCGCCGATATCCCGCGTCTTTACGCCGAGATCGCCGGGGATTATGAATTCTATGCCGACCAGCAGTACGTCGTTCTCGGCATATCCGTCGAGAAAGAGCGGCTTTGGGGACGCCAGGGGGGAAAGTCCCAGGAGCTGCGGCCGGTCGACCTGGCGCAACTGAGATTTAAAGTTGAGGATCCGGCAAAGGAACAATTCGCCGTATTCGTCAGGGATAAAGAAGGAAGGATTTCGGCCATCCGCCTGATAACGGGCCCTACGGAATCCGCCGGCGTGAAAATTCCCGCCGGCGGCCGGAAGCCGCGTCCGGTCGATGAGCCGTTTCCCGCGGAGGACCTTCGCAGCGACTTGCTTCAGGTCCGGCGCGGCCTGGAGGAAATCCATCCGGCGGTCCACGGCTACATCGACAAGGCCGCCTTCGAAGGGCTGTACCGACGGCAGCTCGCCCGGATCGACGGACCCAAGACTCTCGGGGAATTTTACCGGATCGCCGCGCCATTGGTTGCCGCCGTCGGTTGCGTTCATACCGCATTATCGGCGCCCGGAGACTTCTGGTCGGCCGCGCCGCCGCGTTTCTTTCCCCTTCGGATCGCTTTTTTCGGCGGCCGGGCTTATGCGCTCCCGAGCAAGCCCTCCTCCGATCAAGTTCTTACGGGAAGCGAGATCCTGTCCATCAACGGCCGGGATATCTCCGCGATTTCGCAGGACCTCAAGTCCCTCGTTTCAAGCGACGGGGGAAACGACGGCTATAAAACCGCGGTCATCGGCGCTATTTTTGCCAAGCTCTACGCGGTTCAATACGGATTTCCCGGGGAGTTTGAGGCCGCGATCCTGCCGCCGGGCCGGACAACGGCCGAGAAGGTCAGGCTGCGGCCCGTCGCTCTGTCGGAGATACCGGCCGATCCCTCCGCGGAGAACACCTCCACCTCGTCGGGGGACCCCAATCTCGATTTCAAGATCCTGCCGGGCGACCAAAGCCTGGCCGTCATGACCATCAGCAGCTTCGATTATTACACGGATCCGGAACGGGCGAAATTTAAAGGCTTCATCGACGCGGCCTTCGGCCGAATCCGCGAGGCCGGCATCCGTCGTCTCATCCTGGACCTGCGGAGCAACGGCGGCGGCGATCCGTTTTGCACGACGCATCTGTTGAGCTATCTGGAGCCGAGGCCCGTCCCCTATTTCGCCCGCTCGTACCCGGCCTATGAGCGGTTGGCCGAGCCGATCCCCCGGGCCGGGAAAGCCTTTGAGGGAAAGCTGTTCGTCCTGATCGACGCTGGCTGTCTCTCCTCGACGGGGCATTTCTGCGGGGTGCTCCGGTTCCATAAGATCGGGACCTTCATCGGTACGGAGACCGGGGCCACCTATGAATGCAACGACGCGCGGCGGCTCATCCAGCTCGAGAAAACCCGCTTCCGTCTGTTCGTCGCCCGGATGACGTTCACCGCGGCCGTCCAGGGTCTTCCCCGCTATCAGGGGATCGTCCCCGACATTGCCGTCGTGCCGGGCCTTGACGACGTACTGTCGGGCCGGGACCCGGTCATGGAGCGCGCGCGCCTGTTCATCGCGCGCGACGAAGGGACGAAATGAAAGACCTGACCTCGAACGAAACCGCGATCCTGGTGGCCGTCTTAAGCCTCGATCAAGAAGCCTACGGAGTGCCCATCAAGGACTATCTCCATAAATATATCCATAAAAAGATCTCCTATGGAACGCTCTACAGCTATCTCGACCAGCTGACCCGCAAGGGACTCCTGGCCAAGGCCCTGGGGACTCCCGTGGCCGCACGAGGGGGACGGGCGAAGATCTATTACCGGCTGACTAAGGACGGCCGGGCCGCGTTGAAGTCGGCTTACGAGCATCAGAAGCTGATATCGGAGAAGCTGTCCGAGGTTCTGTACGACAAGGCCTAGTGCATCATGAATAAAGACTCGTCCGGTCCGCCGATCCTTGCCGAAAAAATCCTTCAGGCCATGCGCGGTTCCGGCGAAGATTACGCCTTGATCGGAGACATCAACGAGGAGTACGCCTCGAGGACCGGGAAGCAAGGCGAAAAAAGAGCCCGCGCCTGGTATTGGGGGCAAGTGTTGACCGGTTTACCGGCTTTTCTCAAGGATTCCCTGGTCTGGAGCTGTCAGATGTTTAAAAACTACCTCGTCGTCGCTTGGAGAAACATCCAAAAACACAAGGTCTTCTCCTTCATCAATATCGCCGGCCTGGCCGTCGGGATGGCCGCCTCCCTTCTCATCCTGCTCTGGATTCGGGACGAGCGGAGCTACAACGGATTCCATCAAAAGAGAGACCGGATCTATCTGACTGTCTCGGAATGGGTCAACCGCCGCGGCCAATTCTATTACCAGACTCCGGTTCCCCTGGCCGGGCCCTTACGGGAGGATTATCCGGAGATCGAGAAGGTCGTCCGGTTCAACTTCCGGAACGGCGTCATCGCCCGCCGCGGTGAAACCGTCTTCACCGATTGGACGGGAGTCTATGTTGATCCCGAGGTTTTCGAAGTCTTCACCTATCCCTTTTTAAAGGGCAGCTCGGAATCCGTCTTTCGCGACCGGAACGCCGTCGTCCTGACCGAGACGGCGGCGAGAAAACTCTTCGGCCAAGCCGATCCCGTCGGCCAAACGGCGGACATCGAAGGGAGTCCGCTCGAAGTGACGGGAATTCTGCGGGATATCCCGAAGAATTCGGATATCCAAGCCGACTATTTCAGGCCGTTTTCGGCGATGAAAGAGATCGTCGATTACCAGCGGTTTATCTGGAACTGGTTTTCCTGCTCGACCTATGTTCTCCTCAAGGACGGAACCGATCCCGGGGCCGTCCAGGCCAAGATCTCGGCCTTGCTGAATACGAACCGTCCGTGGTCGAAGGAACCTTTGGACATATCACTTTTCGCTCTCCGGGACATGCATTTGCACCGGCTGGAAGGCGGCGGGCCGATTCTTTATCTCTATGTCTTCGGCGCCGTGGCGGCCATGATCATCCTGATCGCCTGCATCAATTTCATGAACCTGTCCACGGCCCGGTCCGCCGGGCGGGCCAGGGAAGTCGGCTTGAGGAAGGTCGTTGGGTCGAGACGCCCGCAGCTGGTCCGGCAATTTTTCATGGAATCGACGCTCTTCGCCCTTTCAGCGGCCGTCGTCGCCGTCCTCCTGACGATCGCCGCGTCGCCGCTGTTCAGCCGAGTGTCGGGCAAGCCGCTCCGGTTCGATCCCTCGGACGCCGCGGGGTTCCTGGGGCTCGTCGGGATGGCGATCGTTTGCGGCGTCGTCGCGGGATCCTATCCCGCCTTCCTCCTCTCCTCGTATCAGCCGGCGGAAGTCCTTAAGGGAAACCTCGTTCTGCGCAAAGGCATGAGCCGGCGAACCGCCGGGGCCGGATTCCGACGGGGATTGGTCATTGCTCAGTTTGTGCTTTCCATCGGGTTGATCGTTTGCGCCTTGTTCGTCTTCAAACAGCTGGACTTCATGAGAAACGGCGACATGGGCTTCAACAGGAATAACCTGATCCGCTTGTCCATTCCGGAAAAGTACAAGCTGGCGGCGGAGACGCTCAAAACGGAGCTCGCCCGGAGCCCGCATATCTCCGATGTCGCGGCCCACAGCTCCGTGAACCGGGGCGGGAATATCGATTGGGACGGCGCAACCGGGGACATGCAATACCTCGCGTCGAACATGGAATTCGGGATGGTGGATTTCGATTATGTGAAGACCCATCAAATGGAGATCATATCGGGAAGGGATTTTTCCAAAGATTTCCCCGCCGATCTGACGAACGCCTATCTCCTTAACGAAGAAGCCGTCACAACCTGGAACTTCAAGGATCCCGTCGGCAAACGGTTCTCCCTTGTCAAAGTCCCCGGCACCGTGATCGGGGTTTACCGAAACCTGCATTTCGGGCTGAAGGACATCCTCATGCCGTGCGTCCTGTACCTCAGCCCCCACACCCAGTGGGACCGGTTCAATTACGTGACCGCCCGGCTCAAGCCCGAACGCGTCCCGGAGGCCTTGGCGGATATTCAAACGGCCTGGGAGTCGGTGATTCCGGACATCCCGGTTGACGTTCACTTCGTGGATGAAATGATTGACGCCCTCTATCAATCCGAAGAGCGGTTCAGCGGGCTCATCTATGCATTCACCCTCCTGGCCGTCGGCATTTCCTGCCTGGGTCTTTTCGGGATGGCCTCCTTCATGGCCCAGCAAAAAACGAAGGAAATCGGCATCCGCAAGGTGCTCGGCGCGTCCGCCCCGCACATCGTCCTTCTGATGACAAAGGAGATCGTCCGCTGGGTGATTTGCGCCAATATCATCGCCTGGCCGGCGGCCTATTTCGCCGTCCGGTCCTGGCTGAACGACTATCCTTACCGGATCAAAATCGGAGTCGAAATCTTCCTGGTCTCCGCCCTGGCGGCCTTGGCCATCGCCGTGATGACGGTGATCACCCAGGCCGTCAAGTCGGCCCTGGCCGACCCCGTCAAATCCCTGAAATACGAATGAGGTTTGCCGGGCGTTGAGTCCGTTCTCTCCCCCGGAGAGGACCGGAACAAATTCTTGACCCCCCGAAAGCGGACGGTGCTACAATATCTTTATCCGGAGCCGGGTGTTTCAGGCAGACCCGCCAAGAACCGCCCCGAAACCGATCCGAGGAGGGACATCATGGCCAAGCATCGCTCGTCAGCGGTCGTTTCGAGTGTCGTTCTTGCCGGTTTGCTCGCGGTTCTTTTCGCCGCGGGCGGGCGCGGAGATCAGCAAACCATCCAAAAAGTTCCGCAAAAAAACATCCGGGACAAGGTGTCGCCGCTGCTCAATCGCGTCGTCGAGATCCCCCTTGGCCAAGGAAAGCCGGAACTTTGCCTCGAAGAGATCAAGATCAACAAGGCCGGCCAGCCGCTCATTCAAATCAGAACGAACATCGGGCCCGGCGAAACCATCGGGCTGCAGTGTTCCGTCTGGAACTTGGGTCAGGCCGTCAATGCCTCCCAGTGGTGGAAGGTCAGTTATTATATCGACGGCGTCCTGGTCGGAACTAAAGATATGTTGGGATTGGGACGCGGCCGCGGGCCGCTTCTGGGCTATGAATGTCCCGCACCGATGGCGGAGGGCGTCCATTATTACGAATGCCGGCTCGATATGGAGGGCGCCATCGATGAGGCGGATAAAAGGAACAACCGGGCCGAGATCCCTTTCCGCGTCGGCCCCCCGACCCTCACATCGGGGGATCTTCCGGATTTGATCGTCAAGGAGATCCGCCTGGAAGGAAGACGCATCGAAGTCTGGGTCCAGAACATCGGGGGAAAACGGGTGGACGGAGTGGACGTCCTGCTCTACGTGAACGACAGCCCGTGGCTTCCCGCGGTCTATCGCAACGCGACCAACCTCTATATGGATCCTGGCGACTACATGGTATTTACCAACGCCTATTGGCACATCTGGTTCGACTCGACCTTCGTCTATAAGGCCGTTGTCGATTCCCTGAATAAGGTCGCTGAATCCAACGAAAGCAACAATTCGCTGTCGGTTCGATTTATTTTCTAAGAAGCGGCTTTCATTTCTTCGGCCGCAGGGCCTCGATGAAGTTCGCCGGCATCCAGAAGATCCCATCGCCGCTGAAAAAGAAATATTTTCCGTCCGGGGAGATAATCGGACAGACCCCTTCCAGATCCTCGGCGAGTTTCACCGGCTGCATCCATCGGCCGGCTTTGTCCTTGAAGCTGATGAAAAAGCCCGCTCCTCCGGCATCCATCCTCGAGAAAATCAGGAAAGACTCATCCGGCGCGATGTACGGACAGTGGTCCGTCCCCTTGCCGTTGATGACGGACCCGAGATTGACCGGCGCGGCGTATTTTCCGTTCTCCAACCGGGAGAAGTAAATGTCCGAACCGCCGAAACCGCCGGGAGCCGATCCCCCGTAATAAAGCGTTCCCGCTTGGGAGACGGAAATTCCCCAATGAAGCGGCCCGGCATTGACCTCGGCGCTCACGGGTCGCGGTTCCGACCAGCCGGCCGGAATCCTTTCCACGAACCAGATGTTTTCCTTGTTTTCCGAAACCGCTCCGGGCCGGCTAGAGGTGAAAAACAGCCTCTTCCCGTCGGGGGAGATGAAGGGATTGTCGTCTCCCCAGTCTCCGCTGTTTTTCGAAAAGGAAGCGATCTCCGGCATCGTCCATCGGCCGTCCCGGAGCCTCGTCATCCAGATCCTTCGGGCTATGTTCCAATAGATTTCCGTGCCGTCCGGCAGGAAGGTGATGCCCCCATGATTGTCGTCTCCGTTGCGGCTGGAAACGATGTCGGGGGCGAAAAGCCGCGGACCGCCCTCCGACGGCGCCTGTCCGAGATAAGGGCCTGCGAGGTCGGGAAACCGCTGAGGGCCGAGGTCCGCCTTGAGACGGGACAGGGTCTCGAGAACGTCTTTCCGGCCGTTTTCCCCGGCCACGTTGGCGACGGATTTCCCGGACAAGGTCCGGCCGTTCATCCCGACGCCGTTTTGAGCCAGGAATTCGATCATGGCCGCCTGCCCGTTCGCCGCGGCCGCATGAGCCGGCGTCCAGCCGAAGCGATTGGGCGAGGCCGCTAAGGGAATCCCCCCGGCAAGACATTTTTTCACAATATCGACGGACCCTCCGGCGATAGCGATCCTCATCAAGTTCGTCTTTTCGCGCTCATCCGGGGGCAGACCACCGGCTTTCGCTAAAACGACGTCGAACAAACGGGCCGAGCCGCACCCGGCCGCCCATTGGAGCATCGTCGGGGTCATCCCCCGCGTTTTATCGAAATCCGCTCCATGATCCAGAAGAAATTCAATAAACGGCTTGAATCCCCGCCACGAGGCCAGATTCAAAGGCATGTCGCCATACTTGTCTTGGGTATTGATGTTTGCGCCTTTTTGGAGAAGCCGCTTGCCGAACTCTACGTTTCCGGTCTGCCTGGCGACCAGCAGGAACGGCGTTCGTTCATAATCGTCCCGGCTGTCGATCTCGGCGCCGGCGGCGATCAGGAGTTCTCCAATCGACATGCGGTCGAACTGCGCGGCCAGATGAAGAGGCGTCTTTAAAGCGGCGTTCTTTTTTCGAATATCCGCGCCCTTTTTGATCAGGAGCGCGGCGACGTCCTCTTTTCCGCTCCGGGTCGCTTCGTGCAGGGGGGCATTCCCCTGGGCATTCACGGCGTTCACGTCCGCCTTTTTCGATAAAAACGCCTCGGCCATGGCCGTCGAGCCGATAATCGCGGCGTGGTGAAGGGGCGTATTACCCGAGGCATCCTTGATATTAATTAGCGAAGGATCTTTGTTCAGGAGGATTTTAACCTTGGCCAGGTCATTCGCCTTCACGGCGTCGAAGATCTCCTGGGCTTGGACGACCCCCGCAGTCGCCATAACAAGGGTGGCGATTGTTAAAAGGGATTTACATATTCTCATGATCTCTCCCTGAAGGATTTTATGGCATTGATGATGCGAAAAGCTTCCGAACTTCGTTCCCCCGGAGTTATTCGTACTTCAGCGATTCGACCGGATTTGCCGACGAAGCCCGGACCGCCTGGTAACCCACGGCCAGAAGCGCCACGGCCAACGACAGTCCGGCCGTGATCGCCGCCGGAGCGATCCCGGGGCTCACCCGATAGGCGAATCCCCGCAGCCAGCGATCGATCCCGATATAAGCCGCCGGCCAGGCGATGACGTTGGCCAGCAGGACCCAAGCGGCGAATTCCCGAGTCTGCATCACGACCAGGCTCCGGGCCGAAGCGCCCATCACCTTTCGGATGCCGATTTCCTTCGTCCGCCGCTCGACGAGGAAAGAGGAAAGCCCCGCGAGCCCCAGGCAGGCGGTAAACAGCGCCAAAACCGCGAATATGCCGATGATCGACCGGACCCTACGCTCCGACGCGTAGAATCCGTCGATCCTCTCATCGACGAAGTGATAGGAAAACGGATAATCCGGCACAAACGTTTTCCATGTCCTCTCCAGGAATTCCAGCGAGCCGCCGACGTCCGAAGGCCGGAGCCGGACTTGGGCGACGATGCTCTGCCCGTTATTGATGAACAACATGGGCTCGATGGCTTGACGGAGAGAGGTCTGATGAAAATCCTTCATGATGCCGATCACGGTCAGGGTCCGCGTTTCCATCGCGCCCCGCCCGTTCATCGCGCTATAGGTCAGGCGTTTCCCCAGGGGGGATCCGGGACCCAGGACCCGGGCGGCCGTTTCGTTGATGACCACCGAGTCGCGGTTATCAGCGGGCCTCTCCTTGGAAAAGAACCGGCCGTCCGTCATTCCGATCCGGAAAACCCGCAGATAATCCTCGTCGACGGAAATCGGCAGGAAGGGAACGATGGTCCCGGGATTTTTTCCTTCCCAGGTGACGGTTGTATTATCGCGAGGCTGCAGGCCGGGCGCAATCGCTTGGGAGACGCTTTCCACTCCCGGATAGGCCAGGTAGGCCTCTTTCATCCCCGGCCGCGGCGCGTCCATCGTCACAACGGAGTGGGTATCGACGCCGAGGTTTTTATTCCGGACATACCTAAGCTGCTTATCGACGACAAGGGTTCCCATAACAAGAAAAACCGTCAGGGCGAACTGGATGACGACGAGGATTTTTCTCAGGCCGGCATGCCCCCGCCCCGCCGATAGTCCCTTGTCCCGGAGGACCTTCGCCGGACGGAAGGCCGAGAGAAACACGGCCGGATAGCTGCCGGCGATCAGCCCTGTCAGAAGGGTGATTCCGATGACAAGGGCGAATTCTTCCGCCCGGAACAGCCGGCCGAGGATCAAATGCTTTCCGGCAAGGGAATTGAAAAGCGGCAAGGCCAGGCCGACCAGACCGACGGCCAGGACCACGCCCGCGATGGACAGGACGCAGGATTCCCCGAGAAACTGTTTGACGAGGTCCGACCGGCAGGCGCCGGTGACCTTGCGCAAGCCGACCTCCTTGGCCCGGTTGGCCGAGCGGGCGGTGGCCAGGTTCATGAAATTGATGCAGGCCAGGAGGAGGATGGCGAACGCGGCGATGGAAAACGCGGCCAGGGTCGAGGCGCTTCCCGGGGACGCGTTCGTCCCGTCGAAAGCGAAATCCGACTTCAAATGGACGTCGGCCAGCGGCTGCAGGCGGACCGAGGCCGCGGTCTTGGGGCTTTTAGCCGCGAGAAGGGCCGCGATTTTCCGGCCCGCGGCGGCGGCCTCGGCTTTCGGCGCGAGCCGGACATACGCGGTGAAAAACATGCTGTCCCAGCTCGCGAAATCAACGTGATGGTATTCGGTCATGGGGGCGGTGGGGATCACGCAATCGAAGCGAAGATGGGAATTTTTCGGGACATCCTTGATCACGCCGGTCACGCGGAAGGGATCGCGAAGCAATCCCACAAGAAGGGTTTTCCCCATCGGGTCGGAACCGCCGAAATATTTTCGGGTTAGGCCTTCGGTGATGACGATCGACTTCGGCTCGACCAGGGCCGTCTTGGGATCGCCGCGGAGAAAGGGGAAAGTGAAAATCGAGAAAAAAGACGGGTCCGCGACGCCGAAGACATCGCCGATTTCGAGTTTATTATTCACGAAGAATCCATACCAGGTATTGGTCGTATACCGGCAAAAATCGACGACCTCGGGGACTTCCGCCTTGAGGGCCGGCCCGAGAGCCGTCGGGGACCGGGCATCCAGCAAGACGGCGTTTTCCGTCTTCGTTTCCGAAATCAGCCGATAAATCAAATCCCGGTTCGCGTGAAAACGGTCATAGCTGCGCTCGTCCCGGATCCAAAGCATCATGAGGAGACAGCAGGCCAAGCCCACGGCTAAACCGGCGACGTTGATGAAGGAATACCCCTTTTGAAGCCGGATTCTACGAACGGAGACCCGGATATAGTTCCAGAGCAGGTCCGGCATGAGGAGGCGGCGGAGCTTTTCCCTCCGGCGCTTGGGACGGCGGACCTTGCCAAATTCCCTTCCGATGGCCGGAGTCTCCCCCATCGCCTCGCGGGCGCGGAGAAAGGCGTCTTCTTCGCTGAGACCCTTCCGGACAAGGTCGGCCACTTCATCGCGGAGGACGGCTTCGAGCTCCAGGATATAGGTCTCGTCCATAGCGGATTCCCGAGCGAGATTTTTTTTCCATTCCCGAATGGCTTCTTCGAGGTCGAACATTTTATTTCTCCCGCCGCATTCCCGCCGCTCATTCGGCGGCGTCGGCCGTCTTCCAGAGGGCCTGGAGGGCCTTCTGGATGGTGATCCACCGCGCTTTTTCGGCTTCGAGCTCCGTCCGGCCGAGGTCGGTGAGCATATAGTACTTCCGCATTCGATTTTCCGGTGAAACGCGCCATTCGGAGCGGATCAGGCCTTCTTTCTCCATCCGGCGCAGGACTGGATAGAGCATGGCGCTCGACCATTCCATGGACCCGCCCGAAACCCGGCGGACCCGCTGGAGGATTTGATAGCCATAACTTTCCCCCGAGAGAAGGAGAGAAAGGATGATAGGCTTGGAGGAGGCGGCGACGAGCGTATCTGAGGACATGGCATATCTCCGTATCGTTAATATGCGACGACATTACATATGCGAAAATTGTGCCAGGAGTTTTACCCTGAAAAACAGGGTTTCGCCGCTAATTTACTTTACGAGATCTGTCCGTCCGCGCCGCATCGCCGTCCGAAAACGAACACAGACATTCGGGTGAATATCGATTTTTTATCCTTGCCCGCCCTTTGACAAAGGCTTAAAATCAAATTAACGGGAGGTGGAACATGGCAACCTATATTCTTATGACCAAGATGACCCCCGAGATTTCCGCCGACCTGAAGCGGCGCGAGGCCATCGGCAAACAGTGGAAGAAGCAGGTGGACAAGTTGTGCCCCGACGTCAAATGGCTCGCCCACTATGCCCTGTTGGGGCCCTATGACTTCATGGACATCTACGAAGCCAAAAACGAGGAAACCGCGGCCAAGGTGTCCCTGATCTCCCGGGCGAACGGCGCCCTAAAGGCCGAGAGCTGGCCGGCCATCGAGTGGAACCGCTTCATCAAGATGACCAAGGAGATCGGGATCTAATCGCGCATAATCCAGGCTGGGCTTTATTTCAGCGTCACGTCCACATACACCGAGTAATTCCCATAGCTTTCGAAGAACGGCTTTAAAACGAGGCCGTTTATCGCGAACCGTAATGTCGCCGAGTCGCCGCTGATCGATTTGGAAAGGTCGGCCGCGTCCAGGGTAACGGCCCGCCAGGCGGCGAGAGGGCCTTCTTCCTGGACGGCCAACAGGACCGGGCCGTAGAAAACGGCGGCAAGATTCGGCATATCCATGACCGCTTCAAGGCGGAAGGAAAAGGGCATGCGCAAAACGACGGTATCGCCGTCCTTCCACGTACGCCGCAGCGTCAGGTAAGCGCCCGGCCTCGCCTCTCTCTTTTCGTCCTTGCCGTTGATGGAGACGAAGAATCCCTTCGTCGCCCAGGCCGGGACGCGGACATTGATCGCGAACGCGCCGCCGCCGGCGACCCTCAACGTGCTGGAGTCGGCATAAGGGAAATTCGTGCTCTGGGTGACGGTCACGCCGCGTTCCTTCCAGGTCACCGTCGAAGGCGCGTAGAGATTGATGTAAAGCTCCTGATTGTCGGCGCTCCGGAAGTAAATGGAGTCCTGAAGCTTGGTGTTGCTCTCCAGGGCGGTGCCGTTGCAGCAGGAGAAGCCGTCCATGTTCTCGTTGTCAAACGATTTCCTCGCCCCCGGCGTCAGCGAAACGTGGTAGGTGTTCCCAGCGTTGCTTTCCGCCACCGAGGCCAGGATGTGGTTATAAAGGCCCTGTTCGTAATAATCCATGTACTTCGGGTCGGGCTCGTAGAAAAAGAGCTGCCGGCTGAGCTTGAGCATGTTGTAGGTCGCGCAGGTTTCGTTCTGCCCGTCCATGGAGAAGCCGTTGGCGAACAGGGTGTCGGGATCGGCCGTGAAGCATTCGGCGTTGCGGGGATTCTTCGCCCCGGCCACGCCGCCGATGGCGTACAGGTAATGATCGCGGACGATGGCCCAGAAGTTTTTGGCGATGTCGTAGTAGGCGGGTTCCCCGCCGCCCCGATACGTTTCCAGCGCGCCGGTGATTTGGGGAATATGCTGGTTGGCGTGCCGGCCGCGGACGGTGTCGACGTTCTTGGCCAGGCCGTGGTCGTGTCCGGCGTTGCCGAAGAAGAAATTGGTGTTGTCGAAGAGCTTGGCGCAATCCAGGAACTCCGGCTTGCTGGTGAGGCGGAATAGGCGGGCCATGGCCTCGTTCATTCCGCCGTATTCGCCGGCGATATACCGGCTCCACATAGCGATGCGGGTGGCCTCGGGCACCGCCTGGAGCCGTTTGAGCGCCCACATCCCCATCCCCTCGGCGATTTTCAGGGCCTTCGGATTGCCGCCGACCTCGTAACAGTCGAGGAGGCCGGCCAGGATCTTGTGCAGGGTGTAATAAGGAGCCCAGATCTGGGCGTTGGTTCCTCCATACGTGGCGCCCTTCTCCAGCATGATGAACTGGTCCGGCGGGTAGGCGCTGATGAAACCGAGGCCCCAGTTCCAGTAATCATGGCGGAGCCCGGCCTTGCTCAAGTCGGAGTCGTAGCCGTTTTTCCCCGGACCGGGCGGAACCGCCGTCGGATCGGCGTTGCTCGGTCCGCCGGTTTCCGCGGGCCGGCCCGATTTTTGCGAAAGATCGTAGAGAGTGTCGATCATATAATTCATTTTCTGAAGGAAATTCGCCCGCAGCCCGCTGTCGTACGTGGAGCCGGCGTATGCCTGGGCGAGGGCCGAGAGATAATGGCCCGTAGCGTGGCCGCGCAGGCGGGTGGTCTGGTCGTCCCAGCCGCCCAGCTGCACGGTGCCGGCCGGCTGCGGCTGGCCGAAGGCGTCGCGGAAATTGTAGAGGAAGTTGTCGGGATTGACCTTGGCCAGTGTCGCGATGAATTTATCGCGATTCTTCATGAACGGCGTCGCCCGGCCGCTCGCGTCCGGGTTCAGGACGACCTGGCCCAAGGGAAACGGCTCCAGGGCGCGCGACATCTTCGGCGAAGCGGCGGCCGTTTTGGCCGGCTTCACGGTGACCGCGGCTTTCGGCTGGAACGCGGTCCCCGGCACCGTCCCGGTCAGCGTATATGTGCCGGGATTCAAAACGGAGCTGTTGTCGGCGGGCGACGGCCAAATCACCCGGACGAGCGGTCCCGCGGCGCCGTTTTCGTAGAGGCCGGGAATCCGGACGGGCAGAACGGGCATGATGCCCGCCTCGGTTTCCACGGCGATGTCGGGGATGGCCCGCAAGCCCAGGGCCAGGGAGCGGACCGTGGGAGCCGTCGGCTCCACCGCTCTCCGCCGGCCCCCGCCGGCCATTCCCGTCGTGCCGAAGGCGATCGCCTTCACCTGCTCTTCGCTCAAGGCGATATTGTAGAGGCGCAGCTCATGGAGCTTTGCGTTCAAGCCTGGAGCTTCGGCGCCCAGGGACCTTCCGATATAGAGCCGGTTGGCCGCCGGATTATTCCGGTCAAGAATTTGATCGAGACGGACATTCAGGTTTTCCACCCGGCCGACCGGCCGGCCCATGAGGTAGCCGGTCAACGTTCGCTGGGCCGCGTCCAGGACGATGGCCGCATGAAACCAGCGCCCGGACGCATAGGATTTGGAGGCAAAACCCTGCTCCGTCGGCGGGCCGGCGGCCGAGACCCGGGCTCGGAAACCGGACGCTTCATCTGTTCCGGTCAGCTCGCAGAAAATCCCGCGGCCGGCATCAAGCCCGAAATCGAACAATCTCTGGCCGGGGGCGGCGGAGCCGAGATTGACCCAGCAAACAAGGCTCAAGCTGTCGGATCCGGCCAGGGCCCGTCCGGGAATCTGGAGCGATCCGCCCTGAAGCGACAAGACCTTGCCGAACGGCCTTTCCTCGGGATAAGCCGGTTCGCCCGCAAGAACGACCGCATGGAAATGGTTCCGAGACCTGTCCTCGGTGTTGCCGTCAAAAACATATCGGGCGATCAAGGCCGTCTCGCCGATGCCGTCCAGGATTTGATCTCCCCCGGTCTGGGCGGGGAGCCCCGACAGGCCGAGGAACAGTCCGAATCCGGCGGTCAGCGTCAGGATAAGGGCAAGCGACCGTTTGTTCATGAGCGGACCTCCAAAAGTATTCAATACAGCCCCTTGTCTTTCAGGACCTGAATGAGGCCCGGTTGCTTCATCAGGGCTTCGATATCGGCGACCTCGCGGGGAATGCCTTTGGTCAGAACCTCGCAGCCCGTTTCGGTGATGACGACGGTATCCTCGATCCGGACGCCGAGATTCTCGCCCGGAAAAACGGCGTAAATGTCGCAGGCGAAGACTTGGCCGACCCGGAGCGGACCCCGGCCGGACGGCCCGACGACGTCGTGAACGGCCATCCCGACGTCATGGCTGACGCCGTTCTGCATGGTCCGGATCTTGAAGATGTCCTTGTTCAAGTCGAAGCCCCTTTTCGCCAGGTTCTCCCGGACCTTGTCCCGGGCCTCGGCCGCCGTCAGGCCGGGCCGGTAGACGGCCAGGCATTCCTTTTGAACGGCCAGGGCGGCTTCGTAGATTTCGCGCTGTCTCGGAGTGAATTTCCCGCCGGCCGGAAAAGAGAGGGAAATATCGACGTCGTAATATCCGACGTCGGGCCCGGCGTCGACGACGAGAAAGTCGCCTTCGGCGAGTTTCCGGTCGTGCTTGTAATAATGAAGGTAAGGATGGTTCTCGGCCGAGCTGATGATGACATTGTAGGCGATATCCGCCCCCGCTTTCCGGCAGAAATACTCGAAGATCGCCGCAAGCTCGTATTCATAGACGCCGGCCCGGCAGGATTTCATCATTTCGACGGCCGCCCGGACGCCGAGGGCTCCGGCTTTCCGCAGGACATCGATTTCCGCGGGCGATTTGAGGCCGCGGAGATCCCAAATCAGCGGGGAGCAGTCCTTGATTTCGACCTGGGGGAAGCGGATTTTGAGGTTCTGGACGAACTGCAGCTCCCGGGTCAGGCGGCCGTCCCAGATATTGGTCATCATGTTCTGGTAGAGCGTTCCGAACTTCTCGCCGGAGCATTCCCGGGCGAGCTCCTCGGGCTTGAACGGGGTGTACAGGACCGGCGCGCGGGAGGCGAGCCGGGAAAGATGGGCGGAAAGCATTTCGGCGGGAAAGACGTTTTCGATTCCCGTCGCGTCCTTGGGATTTTTCACCAGGTCCAGGTCGATCCCTTCGTTCCTTGCGGCCGATTCGGAGATGGTAAAGAAGAGCGAGCTGGATTTATTCAGGCCGTCAACGATGAGGACGGCGTTGGGGATTTCGACGCCGCAGAGATACATGAAGTCGTTGTTCTGAACATACGGATTGTACCCGGTGATCGGCTGGGCACCGAGGATGACGGCCGCTCCATCCGGGACCAGGGCCATCAGCTTGGCCCGCCGGGACGCATACTCGGATTTTTCGAATTGCAATCCGGCAGCTACCGCCGGCCGCGCGCCCAGCAGCAGGCCGGCTATCGTAAGAATTGCCGAAAGATGCTTTTTCATGGGATCTCCCTTGATAACAATCTAAAGCGAGCGACGGCCGTCTGCCGCTGAAGCCCATGTTTCGATCATTCTAATGTGTAGTATATCAGATTCCCACAATAAGAGTTGCTTTTTTTGCTCTCAACTTTTCCCGGTGGAGTACTATCCCCTCTACGTTTTCAATCTGATCTCGTATTTGCAGCAGGCGTCTCCCTGTTGGATGGAGGATATCACCCGGTTGCCCGATGGGGTCAGCGGCCGCCGTCTCCGATTTCGTACTTGACGAGCGAGATCACGTCGTCCTCGTCGGCCTCAAGGACATAGAGAAAATTTCCGAAGGCGGCCATCGGGGCATAATATTGCGGATTATTCCGGCGGATCTTGAAGAGCGGGAGATAGAAATTGTCGAGATAGCGGCCGTCGCGATCGAAGACGTCGACCAGAATGCCCTTATTGGGATCGAACGTCGACGTCACCGCCCACAGCTTCCCCTCGCGCCAGAGAAGCCGGCAAAGGTCGTTGTGATACTTGGGGATGAGCTCCGCCGGATATCCCTTGACGTTTCCCGGATTGTACTTGACCCGGTCGTATTCCCGCCGGAAGCTCCGGACCACGGTCCCCGACTCCAAATCGAGGAGGTGGATGAGATACTCAGGTGAATGAAAGATGAAGACGTCGCGGTCGCCGGCCGCGGCCGACATGGGGCGGGAGATCGTACTGCTCGAGACGCCTCCCGTCCTGATTTGGAAAGCTTCGGTCACAGGCATCAGATTGGGCGTGGGGAGCGCGGCTCCTTTCTCCGGAACGATCACAAGACGGAGGACCCGCTCAATGATCCCGGTGGCCTTGGGCCGCGGATTTTCTCCCGGCTCCCATCGGAGAAAGAAAACCTTGTCGCCGAACGCGCCCAGCATCTCGTTGAGGTAGCCCTGGACGAGCTTCCTGTCTTCGAGCAGGCGGCCGTCGAGGCCGATCCTGACGAGCTTGTAGTTGTTGGAGGACCAGAGGACAAGATCCTTTTCCCGGACGATGAGGTCGGTCAAATTGTCGTCGTATTCGCCCGGCCCCTGCCCCCGCTTGAGGAGATTTCCGGCAAACCGGCCGGCCGGGGTGAATTTCAGCAATTGCTTGTATTCATGGACGTAGACCGAACCGTCGGTTCCCGTGTAGACATTGAGCGGCTGGACGAAAAAGAACCGGCCTCTCTCCTCGGTGATCCGGGCGATCTCCTTCAGGGGAACGATCCGGCCGGCGTTCGGGCTGGACGGGACTTTCGGGTTCTCGATGATCTGGGAAAAACCCCGAGCGGCCGGACGCGTCATCCCCAGGACCGCGAACA
>Ga0316628_100000313_pt1 | contig 30112 bp, 34 predicted proteins | sample OWC_Aug_M2_C1_D5_FD_207648 | JGI IMG/M metagenome (GOLD analysis project Ga0316628, IMG submission 207648) | Wetland soil microbial communities from Old Woman Creek delta, Ohio, United States - OWC_Aug_M2_C1_D5_C | ecosystem: Environmental > Terrestrial > Soil > Wetlands | place: USA: Ohio...
GGCTTGCGCGCCGCCAGCCGCTCCACCGAGCGCAGGATGAGGTCGGAGGCGAGGGCGGAGCCCCCGGGGCTGTCGACGCGCAGGACGATCGCCGAGAGGCCCTTGTCCTCGCCGAGCTTGTCGAGAGTGCGCTCCATGTCGCGCGAGCCGAGAAAGCTCTCGTCCGTCCACGGGTTGGAGCCGCCGCGGCCGCGCACGATCGTCCCCGCCGCGAACACCACCGCGACGCGGGGAGCGCCGTAGCTGGAGCGCGGCGCGTAGGCTTCGAGCGCCGCGATGCGCGGCTCGCCGCCGGCGAGCTTCTCGATCTCGGTGCGGAACTCGTCGGCGTATTGCAGGTCGTCGACCAGACCGGCGCGCTGCGCGTCCTCGGCGGTGAACGGCGCCTGGTCGATGAGCTCGCGCACCCGCGTCGGCGTCAGCTTGCGCGCCGCGGCGATCGCCCCGGTGATGTCGGCGAAATCGCGATCGAGCACCGCGTCCATCGCCTCGCGCGCCGCCGGCGAATGGCCGTACTCGGTGAACGTCTCGCCGGCGCTCTTGTACTTGCCGATGTGGCCGAACGCCGGATCGATCTTCAGCTTCTCGAGCGTGCCGCGCAGGAACGTGCTGTCGGCGTAGAGACCGAGCAGGTTGATCTCGCCGGCCGGTGCCAGGGCGATGCGGTCGCAGGCGGTGGCGAGGTAGTAGGTGAGGGTGCCGTTCGAGCCCTCGCCGGCGGTCTCCAGATAGCAGCGCACGAACTTGCCCGAATGGTGCAGCGAGGTGAGGAGCTGGTGCACCTCCTGGGCCTTGGCGAGCCCGAAGCGCGGCGTCCCGATCGAGACCGCGATGCCCCGCAGGGAACCGTCGCGGCGGGCCCCGGCCAGGGCGCTGTAGACGGTGGCGATGCTGGTCGGCGGCCGCATGCCCGGCAGGTACCAGCCGTGCGCGGGAGCCTGCTCGGCGAGGTCGCCATCGAGGCGCCAGGACAGCACGGTCGTGCCATCGAGGCGCCAGCCGTCCCCGCGCGAGAGCAGGATTCCAGCCGCCGTGAGCAGCCCGGCGAGGGTCAGAAGCAGGACGAGAATGAGCCCGAGGCGCCGCATGTGGGCATGCTACAACGGCAAGCGGGCGGTCGGGCCCGGCGGCTCACCAGGCCCGCGGTGGGCGCTCTTCCAAACGGGCACGGAGTTTGCTACAATCGCGGGCAGCTAGGCAGATGAGACCGGGGGAGGTTCCACACACCATTTTTGATCCCATCCTAAATTCGAGATCGTTCTTCGATCTCCACCCCTCTTCACAGTCTTGCCAGATTCCCCTAAACCAGGGGTAGAACCTAAAACCAAATCCAAGCTGGAACCTCCCCCGCTGTCCCCGCCAAAACGGCCGTTTGAATCGGCCGTTCCGGCGCGGGCAGTGGCGTGGCTGCAGGACTCCGTACCTTGACCCTGGCCGAACGCCTGCTCGCCTGGTACGACGCCCATCGCCGCGACCTGCCGTGGCGGCGGAGCCAGGATCCCTACGCGATCTGGGTCTCCGAGGTCATGCTGCAGCAGACCCGGGTCGAGACGGTGGTTCCCGTCTACGAGCGCTTCCTACGCCGCTTTCCGTCTCTGCCTGCGCTCGCCGCCGCGACCGAAGAGCAGGTGCTTGCCGAGTGGTCGGGCCTGGGCTACTACCGGCGCGCCCGCCTCCTGTGGCGGGCGGCGCGCCAGGTGGCCCAGCCGGGCGAGCTGCCGCGCACGGCCGGAGAGCTCGGTGAGCTTCCGGGGTTCGGCGCCTACACCGCGGCGGCGGTCGCGAGCATCGCGTTCGGCGAGCGAATCCTGGTCGTCGACGGCAACGTCGAGCGGGTGCTGTCGCGGCTGCGCCTCCTGGGCGAGGATCCGCGCTCGAGCCGCGGGCGCGCCGCGCTGCGCGCCGCCGGCGAGGAGCTGCTCGATGGACGACGGCCGGGCGACAGCAACCAGGCGCTGATGGAACTGGGGGCGACCATTTGTCAGCCGCGCGCGCCACGCTGTCCGCGTTGCCCGCTGCGCGGCGCGTGCCGGGCGGCCGCCGAAGACGCCCAGGAAACCTATCCACCCAAGCAAGCGCGCCGGGCGCGCGAACGGCATCGCCTGGTGGCGGTCGTCGTCGAGCGTGGAGGACGGCTGCTGCTGTCGCGGCGGCCCGACGACGCACCCTTCCTGCCGGGCATGTGGGAGCTGCCGAATGTCGCCGGCGGTCTCGCCGCGCCCGACTTGCCCGGCGAGCTCGCGGCGCGCTACGGCGGGCGTTGGCGGCTCGGCGAGAGTCTCGGCCAGGTGCGGCACGCGATCACCTATCGCAGCTTCGAAGTGGAGCTCTGGCGCGGCGAATGGGAAGGCGCGGGCGGAGTCGCGGAGGGCGTCGAGTGCGGCTGGTTCGACGAAGTGGCGCGTTCCCGCTTGCCGCTCGCGGCGCTGGTGGGCAAGGCGCTGCGGCATGCGCAGCGTGCGGCGCGCGACTAGATCGAGGGCAGGGTGCCGCCGCCCGCCGCCAGGATGTGCCAGCCGATGATCTTGTCGTCGACCTCGCGCAGGCGCTTGGCGACCAGGGCGCAGAGCAGGCGCAGCAGCCGCAGCGAGGACACTTTGTTGATGTCGAGGATGCCCTCGACGATCTCGCGCGGCATGCGCAGCACGACCGCCCCGCCGTCGTCGGCCTTGGCGTCGGCCGAGCGCACGTCGTTGTCGATCAGCGCCATCTCGCCGAAGTAGTCGCCGCGCTCGAGGAAAGCGAGGGCCTCCTCGCCGGCCCCGGTGATGAACTTGCTGATCATCACGCGGCCCTCGAGCACGATGTACATGGCGTCGCCGGGATCGCCCTCGCGGAAGATGATCTCTCCGGGCTCGAGCTTCTTCTCCTGCGACAGGGTGGCGAGGAAGTTGATCTCCATCGCCGACAGGGTCTGCTCCTGGAACAGGCTGCGCTTGGCCGCCATCCCGACGCGGAACTCGCCTTCCTCCTCGTGCGCCGGCCGCGCCGGCGCCGCGGGCGGCCGATGCGCGGCCTGCGAGAAGAACTGGGCCAGCCGCTGATTGGTGGCGCGCAGCTTGCGCGACAGGCTCTTCCAGAAGGTCCAGTACAGCGCGATCGTGAAGCGCTGATCGCGCTCCATGGCGGCGCCGAGCGCCTCCGGGTTGAGCACCACGAGCTCGGTCGCCGCCTCGGTGACGGCGTCGCCCGAGCGCGCGTTGCGATCGACGAAGCTGGTCTCGCCGAAGATCTCGCCGCGCTCGAGGGTGGCGAGCGCGTACAGACCGTAGGCGGTTTCGCGCGAGATGCGCACCCGGCCGTCGAGGATGACGTAGGCCTCGGAGGTGGCGTCGCCCTCCTTGAGCACCCGCACGCCGGAAGGAAAGCGGCCGAGCGAGGCGCATTCGCCCAGCAGCGCGAGATGCGCCGGCGAGAAGTGCGCGAAGAGGTCGACCTGGCGGAGCCGCTCGGCGAGGTCCACGATTCGTTCCATTCTAGCCGGAAAGCGGCCCGCGACGGCCGTTTCGGGCACCGCGCCCGAGGCAACGGGCGAATATGATCGCTTGCCATGACCTCCTTTCGCTTGACTCTCGAGTACGACGGTTCGCGCTACCGGGGCTGGCAGGAACAACGCAACGCGCGCACGGTGGCCGGTGAGGTGCGGCGCGCCGCGGAGGAGATTCTCGGCGAGTCGGTCGAGCTCGGCGGCTCCGGGCGCACCGACGCGGGCGTGCACGCACTGGCGCAGGAGGCGCACCTGCGGGTGCGCGGGCGCCTCGAACCCGAGGGCTTCCGCCGGGAGATGAACGAGCGCCTGGCACAGGACATTCACTTGCTCCGCGTTCGTCCGGTCGACGGGCGCTTCCACGCCCGCCATTCGGCCACCGAGCGCGCGTACCTGTACCAGATCTCGCGGCGCCGGACCGCGTTTGCCAAGCGCTACGTATGGTGGGTGCGCCAGCCGCTGGCGCTCGATGCGATGCGCGCCGCGGCGAGCCTGCTCGCCGGTCGTCACGACTTCGCCGCGTTCTGCGAGCGGCCCGATGAGCAGTCGAGCACCCTGGTCCAGGTGAGCTCCTGCGAGATCGCCGCGGAAGGCAGTCTGATCCTGGTGCGCATCTCGGCGTCTCACTTCCTATGGAAGATGGTGCGGCGCGTGGTCGGCGCGCTGGTGCGGGCGGGAAGCGGCGAGCTCTCGCCGCGCGACTTGAAGCTGCTGCTCGCTGGCAGCGTGCCGGCGGACGATGCGGAGGGACCGGCGCGGTGGACGGCGCCGCCGTCGGGGCTGTTCCTGGAGGGCGTGCTCTACGCCGGAGACCCGCCGCTCGGCGCGCTGCGGCCGGCGATCGCGGTGCGCGCCGAGGCGCCCTAGCAGAAGGCTGGTGAGAAGTGCGGGCTAGAGCAGCGCGAGCTGCTGCGGCCGGATGCGCTCCCAGGCCGCAGCCTCGACCTCGTCGAGCCAGTGCGGGCGCGCGTCGGCGGCGAGGGCGAGCGTCGCGACGCGGCGGGCGGTGATCTCCACCAGCAAACGGTCGTCGACCGCGCGCTGGAATCCCGGATCGACCGCGCGCACCCCGTCCGAGCGCGGCTCCTCGACGATCGGCACGTGGACCAGCAGATCGTAGGTCTTCAACCACTCGCCGACCAACGGCTCGAGCCCGGGCTGCGCCCCCGCCGCGAGCAGCAGGTAGACGTAGTTGTCGAGCACGCTGCGATCGCAGACGACGACCGGATAGCGGGTCGCGGCGACCAGCTCCTCGGCGATCTGGGTGTGCAGGATCCACGACTCCGAAGCGAGGCCGGTCTCCTGGTTGATCGGCAGCGGACAGCGGCGGGCGACCTCGTGCACCACTTCGACCGCGACGTCGCGCGCCTTGAGGCGGGCCGCGAGTCCGAAGCAGAGGGTGGTCTTGCCGACCCCGTGGCTGCCGATCAGGGCGAGCTTCAAGGCGTGCATGGCATCGGGCTCAGCGCAGCGCGGCCGGGACCTGCGGAGTGAGGCGCGGGTCGAGACGGACGGCGGACTGGAAGTGGCGCCGTGCCGCGGTGAGATCGCCGAGCTTCTGGCTGGCGAGCCCGAGGGCCAGTTGGAGCTCGGGTCCGTTCTGGATCGCGATCGCCCGCTCGTAGGAGGCGATCGCATCGGCGGGACGCCCGAGCAGGAGCAGCAGGCTGCCCTCCGCCTGGTGCGCCCGCACTTCGACCGGATCGTCGTGCAGGGCGTCGCGAACCAACATCAGATTGCGGCGCAGCAGCTCGGCGCCGTCGGGGCGCGCGGCGGCGGCGGCGCTGGTGCGCTCGACCAGATTCACCATCCGGCTGGCGCGCAGCAGGCGCGGCGCCTGGACGACCTGCAGCACGAGCGCCGCGGCGAGCGGCGGAGCGAGAACCCAGAAAAGAAGCGAACGGCGCACGGCGGCAATCTACCCCGCCGGGCCGGCGGCGCGGAAGGGGCGCACGGCGCGGCGGGCTTCGGCCCAGGCGGCGGTTGTCCGATCGTAGGCGGGGCGATCCGTCGCGCCGTGAAAAGGCCGGCGCAGTGCCCGGGTGGCGAGACGCAGGGCGGTGCCGAAGCCGAGGCACCACGCCGCGCGCCGGCGCCAGCGCGCGCCGTGGGCCTTCTCTGCCCAGCGCAGCAGGTCGCAGAACAGCCACTGCGGATGGCGCACGACCGCGGCGCCGGGCTGTCGCGACACGCTGGCGCCGTGATGGTGGACGACGCCGAACTCCGCGAGCTGGCGGACCTCCCAGCCGGCGGCAGCGGCCCGCAGACAGAGATCGAGGTCCTGGGCGTAGAAGCGCAAGCGCGGGTCGAACGGCCCGAGCTCACGCCAGGTCGCGGCGCGCACCGCCAGCGCCGCGCCGCTCACCCAGTCGATGCGGGGCGCCGGGCCGGCGGCGCGCCGCGGGCGAAGGCGGGACACGAGCTCGGCGAAACCCGAGCCGAGCAGGAAGAGCCACAGCAGGTCCGGTGCGCGGCCGCCGCTCCACTGCCGACGGCCGTCCGGGTAGCGCAGCGCGGCGCCGGCGATGCCGAGCCGCGGATTCGCGGCGAAGGCGGCAGCCAGGCGGTCGAGGGCGCCCGGGTCGAGCTCGGTGTCGCTGTTGAGGAAGAGGAGCAGATCGCCGCCGGCCAGCTCGGCGCCGCGGTTCACCGCGGCGGTGAAGCCGACCGCCTGATTCCAGTGGAGCACCCGGGCCCGAGGCTCGACCTCGCGAACCGCCGCGTCCGTTCCGTCGCTGCCGCCGTCGTCGACCACCACGAGCTCGACGTTGCCGCCGCCGGCCCGGCGCAGCGCGGCGAGGCAGCGCAGGGTGAGCTCGCGGGTGTCGTGGGTCGGGACGATGACCGAGAGCATCACAGGCTGGCGACCAGGATCTCGAGGCCGACCCGCAGCTGAGAATCGCCGACCGAGAGCGGCGGCGCGATCTGCAGGACCCGGCCGTGGGGCCCGCCGGCGAGCAGCAGGAGACCCCGTCCGCGCGCCCGCGCGACGACCGCGTGCGCCGCCTCCCGCGAAGCGAGCTCGATCGCCCACAGCAGGCCCCGGCCGCGCACCGCGCGGACGTCGACGCGGCCGGCGACGTCGCGGCGCAGGGCGCGTTCCACGCCGCGGCCCAGCCGGGCGGCACGCTGCGGCAGGCGCTCTTCCGCAAGCACCGCGAGGGTGGCAAGCGCCGCGGCACAGGCCACTGGGTGGGCGACGAAGGTCGAGGTGTGCAGGGCCTCGCCGGGCGTGCTCCAGGCGGCGAAGAGGTCGCGGCGCCCGATCGCCGCGGCAATCGGCAGGCCGCCACCGAGCGCCTTGCCCAGGCAGAGGATGTCGGCCCGCAGGGCGTCGTGGTCGAGCGCGAACCAGCGGCCGCTGCGGCCGAAGCCGGTGAAGATCTCATCGGCGATGAAGAGCGTCCCGTGCCGCCGGCAGAGCGCCGCCACCTCGCGCAGCCAGCCCGGCGGCGGTGGCACGATGCCTTCGCGGCCGAGGATCGGCTCGACGAGGACGGCGCCGTGAGCACCGCCGGCGAGCGCGGCGTCGAGCTCGCGCGGGGGACAGCCGTACTCGAGACGAGTGACGTGCGAATGGAGATGCGCGGCGAAGGGCCGGCGGAACTCGTCGCGCGCGGTCACGGCCAGGGCGCCGCCGGTCAGGCCGTGATAGCCGCCCGCGAAGGCCACGATCCGCGGCCGGCGAGTGGCGAGCAGCGCCGTCTTGAGCGCGATCTCGACCGCTTCGGCGCCGCTGGTCGCGAAGTACACCTGGGCGTCGTCGACCGGTGCCCGGCGGGCGAGCGCCCGGGCGAGCGCGGCGCGCAGCGGATGGGCGTGGACGTCCCCGAGTCCATGCAGCAGGAGCCCGGCCTGGCGGCGCACCGCGGCGACCACCCGCGGATGGCGATGACCAATCGCGGCGGCACCGAATCCGGAGGTGAAATCGAGGTAGCGGTTGCCGTCGGTGTCGAGGACGTTCGAGCCCCGCGCCTCCTGCCAGAGAAGCGGCGGCTCGCCCGCGATCAGGGTGTTGATGCCCGGCGCCTCGAAGCGCGCGAGCGCGGCGGCGAGGGAGCGGCTGCGCGCACCGGGGTGCGCCCGGCGCATGCGGGGCAGGAGGTCGCCGCGCCGCAGGCGCGCCGCGGCCATGGCCTCAGAGCTCCCGGCGGCCGGCGAGGGACCGGCCCAGCGTGACCTCGTCGGTGTACTCGATGTCGCCGCCGACCGGCATGCCGAAGGCGAGCCGCGTGACCTTCACCCCTTTGCCTTTGAGCAGGCGCGCCAGGTACAGCGCGGTCGCTTCGCCCTCGACGTTGGGGTTGGTGGCCAGGATCACTTCCGCCACTCCGGAAAGTCTGCCGAGCAGCTTATCGGCGGCGATCTGGTCCGGGCCGATGCCGCGGTGGGGAGCAAGCGCCCCGAGCAGCACGTGGTACAGGCCGTGGAACTCGCCGGTGCGCTCGATCGGCTGGATGTTGAACGGCTCCTCGACGACGCAGATGCGGGTGCGGTCGCGCTGCGGATCGGCGCAGTAGGAGCAGGGGTCCTGCGCGGTGATCGAGTTGCACACCGAGCAGTGGGTGAACTTCTCCTTGACCTCGAGGATCGCCTCGGCGAGCTCGCGCGCCTCCGCCGGCGGCACCTTCAGCAGGTGGTGCGCGAGCCGCGCCGCGGTCTTCGGACCGATGCCGGGCAGGCGCGCGAGCTCGCCGATCAGGCGGGCCAGGGGATCCGGAGTGCGCGGCAGCGACAAGGATCTAGACCATGCCGGGCAGGCCGGCGCCGAAGGCGCCCATCTTGGCCTGCATCGCCTCGTCGACCTTGCGCGCCGCCTCGTTCACCGCCGACAGGACGAGGTCCTGAACCATGCTCGGATCCTTGGGGTCGAGGACCTCGGGGTCGATCGAGACGGCGAGCAGCTGCTTGTGGCCGCTCATCTTCACGGTGACCATGCCACCGCCGACGCTGGCTTCGACGGCGAGCTCGGCGAGCTCGCGCTGCATCCGCTCCTGCATCTGCTGCGCCTGCTTCATGATCTGGCGAATGTTCATCTAGTCCTCTCCTTCGCCGGTGCGACGCTGCACGCTCTCGACACGGCCATTGAAGAGCTCGAGCACGTTCTGCACGGTCGGGTGGTTGAGCGCCGCGGGCTCTTCCGGTGGAGCGACCGGACGCTGGGTCGGCGCGGTTTCAGGCGCGGCGGGCGAAGAGTTTGCGGGGATGTTCGCGCACAGGCGCCAACCCGCCGCGGCTCCCCAGACCTCGTGCAGGGCCTCTTCGAGCACCTGGCGGTTGGACGGACGCTCGAGCGCGGCGCCGAGCCAGGTGTCGCCGGCGGGGGCGTGAATGCGCAGCTCGCCTTCGACCCACTCGAGCCGACGCGCTTGCGCCAGGTGGGCGGCGAGCGACTGCTTGCGCCGGCTGACCGCCTCGAGAAACGGCTGCAGCGCGGGATCGGTGGCGGTCGGGGGCGCGGCCGGCACCGCCGCAGGCTCGGCGAGCGGCCGGGCCGGCGCGACGGCGGTCGGCGGCGGCGCCGCCGACTTGGGCGCCGCGGCGGCGGGTCGGGCGGCCGGGGCCGGCCGGGACGGCGGGGCAGGCGCCGGAGCCGGCGAGGTCGCCGTCGAGAGGAGCGGTGCCCCGCCGCGCAGGATCTCCTCGACGCTGCGCAGCTTGGGCAGCTCGGCGCCGCGCAGCCAGGCGATCTCGAGCGCCAGGGCGCCCGACTCGCTGCGCCGGATCAGGCTCTCGCTGGCGAGAAGCTGGTGGAGCAGGCGGAGCAGGTTCTCGTAGCCGGCGCCCCGAACCAGCGCCGCGAGGGCGGCGGCGTCCTCGCGCGGCAGGTCGGTGGCGCTCTCGAGCGGACTGCCGAGCGCCAGGTGGAGGGCGTCGCGGCAGAAAGCGAGGAAGTGGGCGTGCACGCTGCGCGGATCGAAGCCGTGGTCCTCGACCTCGCGGGCGGCGGCGCTGACCGCGGCGGCGTTGCCAGCGAGCATCGCGCCGAGCAGGGCGAGGAAGAGGGAGTTGTCGAGCCCGCCGGCCAGACGCGCCGCGTCGCCGTCGGCGACCGTCCCGCCGCCGAACGTCGCGAGCTGGTCGAGCAGGGCGACGGAGTCGCGCACGCTGCCCTCGCCGGCGCGGGCGATCAGGCGGAGCGCGGCATCGGAAGCTGCGATCGTCTCGGCCGTACAGATCTCGCGCAGGTGCACGACCAGGTCTTCGACCGCTACGCGGCGGAAGTGGTACTCCTGACAGCGCGACAGGATGGTGGCCGGGACGGCGTCGATCTCGGTGGTGGCGAAGATGAAGACGACGTGCGGCGGCGGCTCCTCGACGATCTTCAGCAGGGCGTCGAAGGCCTGACGCGACAGGCGATGCACCTCGTCGAGCACCACCACCTTGTAGCGGTCGCGCGCCGGGCCGTAGCGCAGGCTCTCGGTCAGCTCGCGGACCTGCTCGACCTTGGAGTAGGTGGCGGCGTCGACCTCGAGCACGTCGAGGTCCGAGCCGGCCGAGATCTCGCGGCAGGGCGTGCAGCGGTTGCAGGGCTCCGGTGTCGGACCGTGCTCGCAGTTGAGGGCCTTGGCGAGGACGCGTGCGGCGGTCGTCTTGCCGACTCCGCGGATGCCCGAGAACAGGTAAGCCTGGGCGATTCGCCCCTCGCGCAGGGCGTTGCTGAGGGCGGTGACGATCGGCGCCTGGCCGATCAGGGCCGCGAAATCCTGTGGCCGCCACTTGCGGGCCAGAACCTGGTAGCTCATTGCGGGCGCGCGAGCAGGGAAACCTGGAAACGAAGGTTGACGGCGGACGACGAAGGGTTCCGGTTGATCTGCGGCACCCGGCACGGTGGCCTTATCGCTGCTCCCTTCCGGGCCTGACGAGGTTCGGCCCCAGCCGGTGCACAGGGCCCGAACCCTTCGTGCGCCCGCCGGTCTGAAGATCGTATGCCGAGGGCGGGGGGATGTAAAGCGCCCGCCTCTTGGGCTAGAATCAGGGGTTCCTGCGCTGCGGGTGGCGGGAGTCTTCGAGTGATGGATGACGTTCGTTTCATGCGCGCCGCACTCGAGGAGGCGGCTCGCGCCGCGCAGCTGGGGGAGGTTCCCGTCGGGGCGGTCGTCGTGGTGGACGGCCGCATCGTTGGCACCGGGTACAACCGGCGCGAGATCGATCGCGACCCGCTGGCGCACGCCGAGCTGCTGGCGTTGCGCGAAGCGGCGCGGCGGTTGGGGAGTTGGAGGCTCGCGGGCGCCACGATGTACGTGACGCTCGAGCCCTGCGCGATGTGCGCCGGGGCGCTGGTGAACAGCCGTGTCGACCGTCTGGTGTACGGCGCGGCGGACCCCAAGGCGGGCTTCTGCGGCAGTCTCGGCGATCTCGTCCGGGACCCGCGGCTCAACCACCGGATGACGGTGGAGGCGGGAGTCCTCGCCGAGGAGTGCGGCGAGTTGTTGCGCGGCTTCTTCTCCGCTCTGCGGAGGAGAGGCGAGGTTCCTTGAGAAGTTCTGGAGAGGTGTCCGAGTGGCTTAAGGAGCACGCTTGGAAAGCGTGTGTAGGGGAAACTCTACCGTGGGTTCGAATCCCACCCTCTCCGCCAGAACGCAGACGCGAATGGAGAGGTGCCAGAGCGGTCGAATGGGGCGGTCTCGAAAACCGTTGACCGGGGCGACTCGGTCCGTGGGTTCGAATCCCACCCTCTCCGCCATTCGCTTGACCCGGCAACGCCGGCTCGGCTAGTGTCCGAGCTTTCCGCGGGCTTTCGGGCTCGCAACTTGTTCGTGAGGGGAGTCGATCGTGAAGCGCACTTTCCAGCCCAATAACCGTCGCCGTAAGCGTACGCACGGCTTCCTCGTTCGCATGCGCTCTCGCCACGGTCGCGCCGTGCTGTCGCGGCGACGCTCCAAGGGTCGCAAGCGGCTCAGCGTCTGAACCGCCCGCCGCAGACGGAGCAGCGGTGGATGAGCGCTTGGGTCCGCATCAGCGGCTGCGGCGCCGGCGGGAGTATCAGGATTGCTACCGCGGCGGCCGACGGCGCTCTGGAATCCTTTTCAATCTCCATATTCTTGCAAAACAAGGCGGTGTCTTCCGGTATGGAGTCACCGCGAGTCGCAAGGTCGGGCCGGCTGTGGTTCGGCATCGGTTGAAGAGGTGGACACGAGAGGTCATTCGTCGTTGGCCGGAGCGCAGCGGCTTGCCGCCGAGCGACGTGGTGATTCACCTCCACCCTGCGGCGGGCCGCTCGACGTTCGAGGAGTTCAGGACGCAGCTGGAGGCGAGTCTGCGGATGATTCTGGGCGGCGGAATCTCGCGGTCCGGGTCCTCCAGGCCGGCCTGAGAGGCTACAAGAAGTGGATCTCTCCGCTGCTGCCGCGGGCATGCCGGTTCGAGCCCACCTGCTCAGAGTACGCGTTTCTGGCCATCGGGCGTTACGGAGCGCTGCGGGGTTCGTTGAAGGCGGTGTGGCGGGTGCTGCGCTGCAATCCGTTCACGCGCGGCGGCGTCGACTACCCGTGAAGCGCGTCCGCCGGTCTGGCCTCTTCGAGAAGGGAGCTTCGTGGAAACCCGCCGTCTACTGATCGCCGCCGCCCTGTCGCTGGCGGTGTTGTTCGCCTGGCAATATCTCTTTCCAGCGCCCAAGCCGCCGGTTCCGTCGAGCGCCCCGAGCGCCAGCCCCTCCCTGGCCGCCAGCGCTCCGGCTTCGCCCGCGGCTGCCGCAGCGCCCTCTCCGGGCGCGACACCGGGAACCTCTCCCGGGGCACCGGCGGCGGAGACGCCGGTGGAGGGGAGCGCCGAGCAGACGACCGTTCTCGAGACGAAGAGCTTCCGGGCTGAGTTCTCGAACCGGGGTGCGGAACTGGTGTCGTTCATCCTCAAGGATTACCGGGGTATCGGGGGGCAGCCGCTGGATCTGGTGCGCAAGCGGCGCGATTGGGCGCATCCGTTCGCGCTGGTGCAGGCGAACGGAGAGGAGCTGCCGATCGGTGGCGCCCTCTTTGCGGTCGAGCCGATGGAGGGTGGGCGCGGGGTGCGCTACCGGTATTCCGGGCCACTCGGGCGTGCGACGAAGGAGTTTCGTCTGCGCGAGGACGGGCTGTTCGATGTCCGCATCGAGGTGCCGGGCGCCAAGGAGTGGGGAGTGCTCCTCGGCCCGGGGGTTGGGAACCCGTCGGTTGCCGAGGCGAGCAGCCGGTTCGCGCAGCGGGCGGTGATCTACAAGATCGGCGACGACGTCTCGACGATCGACGCTCCGGCCAACAAGGACGGCACGCGGTTCTCCGCCAGTGGCTTGGCCTGGGCCGGCGTCGAAGACACGTACTTCCTGACCGCGCTGCTGCCCAAGGATGCACCGAAGGATCTCGCGGTCGTGCCGGTGCTGGTCGAGAAGGGGAGCGAGGGCCCGAGCTTCGAGATCGCGCCGCCGAAGGACAAGCTCACCGGTGCTCAGAAGGATCTGCCGCGAGAGCTCGAGCTGGTGCTGGTCCCCGGGGGGGAGGTCTTCGAGGGGCAAGCCTTTTTCGGTCCCAAGCAATACGACCTCCTGGCGCAGTTCGGCCTGGAGAAGACCGTGCGCTGGGGACGCTGGGGCCTTCTCGCTCGGCCGCTTCTCCTGGCGCTGCACTGGATCTACGACCACGTGGTGGGGAACTACGGCTGGGCGATCGTCCTGATGACGGTGGCGATCAAGCTGGTGCTGCTGCCGCTGACCCACAAGAGCTTCGTCTCGATGCAGAAGATGCAGGCGGTCAATCCGCGCATCCAGGCGATTCGCGAGAAGTGGCGGCCGCGGTTGAAGGACAAGAAGGGACGTCCCGACTTCGAAGCCCAGCGCAAGATGCAGGAGGAGATGAACGCGCTCTTCAAGGCGGAGGGCGTGAACCCGGCGGGCGGCTGCCTGCCGATGCTTCTCCAGCTCCCGGTGCTGTTTGCCTTCTACAACGTGCTGTCGACGGCGATCGAGCTGCGCGGCGCCCCATGGCTGTTCTGGGTGCACGACCTGTCGAAGGCCGACCCCTACTACGTTCTGCCGATCGTCATGGGCGTCAGCCAACTGGTGCAGCAGCGCCTCGCGCCACAGGCGACAGATCCCCTGCAGCGCCGCCTCTTCCAGCTGATGCCGATCGTTTTCACCGTCCTGTTCCTCGGCTTCCCGAGCGGTCTGGTTCTCTACTGGCTGGTCAACAACGTGCTGACGATCCTCCAGCAGTGGGTGTACAACCGCAACCGGCAGCCGGTCGCGAGCCGCGCATGAGCGAAGCGAAGCCTCTTCTGTTCTCGGGCACCACGCTCCAGAGAGCGGTGCTCGCCGCCGCCAACCACTTCGGGCTCGAGGCCGAGGAGGTCGACTATCGGATCCGGGATCGCGCGGGAGCGATCCGCGGCGCCGGCAAGATCCTGATCGAGGTCGATCCCGCCCGCCCGCGCCGGGAGCAAGCCGCCGCGATGCCCCGCCCGCCGGAACCGCCTGCCCCGGCGCCTGCCGTCGCGCGCCCTCCGGCTGTACCGTCCTGGCGGGACGTTCCCCGCCCGGCTGCCGCGGAGGCGTTGGTGATCGCCCGTCCCGAGCCAGGAGCCCCGGCGACCGCGCGCCTGGTTGCCACTGGGCCCGAGGCCGAGGCGGTCGCGGAAGCCGTCGGTCGGCTGCTGGCGCTCGCGGATCTCCACGTCGAAGGCCGGCTGTACCATGGAGAGGGAGCCCTGGAGCTCGAGCTCCAGGGTCCGGATCAGGCGTTGCTCTTGGGTGGCGACGGCGAGCTGCTCACGGCGCTCGGGCACCTCGTGCCGCGCGTCGCGCGTGGGCTGGTGGGGGAGGCGGTTGCGGTGCGACTCGACAGCGCCGGCTTCCGCGAGGCCCACGAGACCCGTCTGCGGGAGCTCGCCCATGAGCGCGCGGAGCAGGTGCGACGCTCGGGTCGCCCGGTCGTTCTGGAGGAGATGAGCCCGTCGGACCGGCGGATCGTTCACCTGGCCCTGGCGGACGAAGGCGATGTCGAGACCGAGAGCCGCGGCGAGGGTTTCTTCAAGCGCGTCTCCATCCTGCCGAAGAATCATCCGCCGCGGTAGGTCGGTCCTTTCGGCCGCTGCCGCGGCGATTGTTCCACGGGAAACTTGACGGTGAAACAGCATGCGGGGAGAATGTCCCCCATGCCAGCGGAAAGCCTCAACCTCGATCCCCGATCACAAGGTTTCCTTCTCGGTCTGCTCGTCGGCGAGGGACACTTCGGCGGCGATGGCCGCCAGCCCCAGGTGACCCTGCGCATGCACGTGCGCCACGAGAAGATCTTTCGCTGGCTGGAGAGCGCGATTCCAGAAGGACGGCTGTACGGCCCTTACCACCACGGTGGCCGCGACTACTTCCAGTGGATGGCGCGCGGCGCCTATCTACGCGATACCTTGGCGCCCTTCATCGCGGCGCATCTCGACCTGGTGGATGATCACGTCGCGGGACGGTTTCGTTCCATGTGCGAGCGCTACCGGATTCCGTTGCCGGCCGGAGCACAGCGTTGAGCGCACGCCTCCCCGAGATTCCGAGCGACACGTTTGCGCGCCGGCTCCGCGAGCTCGCACCGGAGTCTCTCTCCGCGGAGACGGTCGCCGCCCTGTTCGCGCACTACGAGGAGCTGCGGCGCTGGAACCTCCGGCTCTCGCTGGTCGGGCCCGGCACCGCGGAAGAGGTTCTGGAGCGACACTACGGCGAGTCTCTCGCCGCGCTGCCCTGGATCGGCCCCGCCGGCGTGCTGGTCGACATCGGCTCCGGAGGCGGGTTTCCGGGCCTCGTCCTGGCCGCTGCCCGGCCGGCCGTGGAGGTCTTCCTGATCGAGCCGCGGCAGCGCAAGTGGGCGTTCCTCCAGGCGGCCGCGCGACGCGCGGCGTTGCCGTGCCGATGCCTGAATGTTAGAGTCGCCTCGCCCTTGCCCGCGGGAATCCCGCCGCGCATCGACTTCGTAACCGTGCGAGCCGTCAAGGTGGCGCCCGAACTTCTCACTCCCCTCCGCCCCGCATTGAGCGGCCGAAGCCGTGTCCTTCTCTGGTCCGGACGCGAGGCTCCGGAGGTCCCGGCGGGTTTCGTCCTCGAGACCGAAGCCGATCTTCCTCGGGGCGAGAACCGTCGCCTGCGAATCTACCGGCCATCGTGACGACCAAGATCTGGGCGATCGCCAACCAGAAGGGGGGCGTGGGAAAGACCACGACCGCGATCAATCTCGGTGCAGCTCTCGGGGCCTTGGAGCGAAAGGTCCTTCTGATCGATTGCGATCCACAGGGAAACGCGACTCGCGGGCTTGGCAACAATTCCGAGCAATACAATCTTTACGATGTTCTGTCCGGAGCTGCGACGCTCGAGCAGGCGATCCGACCCTCGGGCTTTCCTCACCTCGACTTGCTGCCCTCGAACCGGGACCTGGTCGGGCTGGAGGTCGAGCTGGTGGGAGTCGAGGGCTGGGAGTACCGCCTGCGCGATCTGGTGACGCGGCAGGTGAGCGGCTACGACACCGTCCTCCTCGACTGCCCGCCCTCCCTCGGTCACCTGACCGTCATGGCGTTGGTCGCCGCCGACGCGGTGCTGGTGCCGCTGCAGTGCGAGTACTTCGCGCTCGAGGGCATCCGCGAGCTCACGGCGACCGTGCAGCGCGTGCAGGGCAGTCTCAACCCTGCCCTCGAGGTCGGCGGAGTGCTGCTCACGATGTACGACGACCGCACCAACCTGTCGCGCGACGTGGCGGAGGAGGTGCGCCGCCACTTTTCGCAACGGGTGTTCGAGACCGTGGTGCCGCGCAACATTCGCCTGGCCGAGGCGCCGAGCCATGGCCTGCCGATCTTCCAGTACGACATCAAGAGCCGCGGTGCCGAGGCCTACCTGGCCCTCGCTCGCGAGATGCTGAGGCGCGCCGCATGACGACCAAGAAGCGGGCTCTCGGACGCGGCCTCGACGCCTTGATCTCGAGCGAGACGACCCAGGTGCGCACGCTGCCGGTCGATCGCCTGCGGCCCAACCGCCGTCAGCCGCGTGCCCAGTTCGACGAGACCGGGCTCGCCGAGCTCGCCGACTCGATTCGCGCGCAGGGCGTCGTGCAGCCGCTGGTCGTCAGTCCGGACGGCCACGGGAACTACACGATCGTGGCCGGTGAGCGCCGCTGGCGCGCCGCGCAGCGCGCTGGCCTCGACGCGGTCCCGGTCGTCGTGCGCGAGGTCGAGGGCGAGCGCCAGCTGCTGGAGCTCGCCCTGGTGGAGAATCTGCAGCGCGCCGACCTGAACGCGGTCGAAGAGGCCGAAGCGTACCGCTCCCTGGCCGACGACTTCGGCCTGTCGCAGGAGGAGATCGCGGCGCGGGTCGGCAAGGGACGGCCGACGGTGGCCAACGCGCTCCGGCTCCTGCGTCTACCCGAGCCGGTGCTCGAGCTGCTGCGCTCGGGACGGCTGACGGCGGGACAGGCGCGGCCGCTGCTCGGGATCGAGGACAGCGGCGCGCAGGTGGCGATGGCCGAGCGCGCCGCCGCGCAATCGCTGTCGGCGCGCGAGCTCGAGCAGCTCGCCCAGCACGCCAAGGCGCCGAAGCGCAAGTCCAAGGCGCCGCCCGAGGTGCACGCGGCGGCGGCGGCCGAGCGTCTCACCCAACACCTGCAGACCAAGGTCGAGATCCAGCGCCGCGGCCGAGGGGGCCAGCTGCGAATTCACTTTCACTCCGAGGAAGAGCTGATGCGGCTCTACGACATGTTGATGCAGCGCGGAGGTCGCTCATGAAAGGCAAAGGCACGGACCTGAACGGATTTCTCGACGCGGGTAGCCACCTCAAGGGCGAGCTGCACTTCGAGGACACCTTTCGCATCGATGGCAAGTTCACCGGCACGATCGTCTCCGACGGCGACCTGATCATCGGCGCGGGCGGTGAGGTCGAGGGCGAGGTGCGCACCGCCCGCGTGTTCGTGTCCGGGCAGCTGCGCGGCAGCGTGTTCGCCGCCAAGCGCCTCGAGATCACGTCGCAAGGCCGGGTGTTCGCGGATCTCGAGACCCCCGCCCTGATCGTCGAGGACGGTGCCGTGCTCGAGGGTCGCTGCGCGATGCCGCAGCATCCGCGCGCCGTCGCGCCGGCCGCCGGCCCCAAGCCGCTGCCGATGGCGATGGGCAAGGACCGCTAGCGCGGCGGCTCGGGAGTCTCGTAGCTGGTCAGGAAGGTGAGCGGCTGGCCGGCCAGGAAGTCGGCCTCGAACATCTCGGTCAGCACGCGTCCTTCCATGTCGTTCGCCACCGGAAAGCCGCTGGCGTAGAGCAACGTCGGCACCACGTCGACGATCCGCGCCGCGCCGCGGACCGGCCCACTGCGCACTCCGGCGGCCGCCACGACGAGCAGGCCGTCGGCACCGTTCTCCACCTCGCCAGCCACCAGGTTCTCGCCGGCGAGGTGACGCCAGGCGCTGTTCCACGGCCCGGGGCTCTCGGCACCGTAGGCTGACACCACCGCGACCAGCGTCGGGCCGGCGCCCTGGGCCCGCGCCACCAATTCGCCCAGCAGCCCATCGAGGAACGAGTAGTACGTCGACAGAAGCTGCGCCGCGTCCTGTGCGTCGCGCGCGTTGCTGCCCTCGAACTGCGCCGCGGCGAAGCCCCCATACAGCTCCCGCGAGACGTCGAACAGGCCGCCCAGGAAGACGAAGTCGGCGTCGAGCTCGCCGGGCTGGCCGAAATTCACCGCCACCCGCTCGCGCCACAAGTCATGCGCGACCGCACGCAGCACCGCAGGCGGCACGCGTCCGCCGAGCCGGGCGCGGAGCTCGTTGGGGATCTCCCCCACTTCCGCCCGCAGCCGGCGGGCGGGATCGCCCAAGCTCTCTGGCACGACCGCCGGCGGCCCCCCGCCGACGCCCTCGAAGAAGCGGTCGGAGAAGCAGTAGCGCAGCAGCGGATCGGCTGGATAGGAGCCCGGCCAAGACACCACCCGCACCGCAAGGCCCTGACGCGCCAGGATCCGCCACAGCGGTTGTGCCCGCCGCGCGCTCCCGTCGAGGCGCTGCGGCGGCCCGGCCGAGGTTCCCCAGGAACGAAAGGCGACTCCCTCGGGAAGCAGCTTCAACGCCGGTGTCGGGCCGAAGGGAGATGCGGCATAGATCCAGCCGCTGACCAGCCCGTGCTCGTACGGGTACTTGCCGGTCGCGAGCGTCGTCCACAACGGCAGCCGTCGGGACGGCCGCGGTGCCGCCAGCCGCACCGAGGCGCCGCTGCGCAGCAGGCGGTGGAGCACTGGCAGCTGGCCCTGCTCGGCGAGCGGCAGCACCGCGTCGAGGGTCGCGGTGTCGAGGCCGACGACCAGCAGGCGCGGATGGCCGTGCGCCTCGATGCCGGCCGGGCGAGCCGAGATCGGCGGCGAGCTGCGAAACGCCTCGCGGCGCTCGATCATCGCGTACACCGAGGCGAGAACGACCAGAGTCAAGCCGAGCCGACTGCGCCAGCCGTACGAGCGCCGATGCAGGGTGTGGAGCAGCGCGGTGTAGAAGCACGCCAGGGCGCCGAGCGCGAACCACAGAGCGGCCTTGAGCAAGCGGCGGTTGATGCCGGCCGGAAGGTAGTAAGCGAAATGGGAGGCGTGGCCCGCGGCGAGCCCGGCCGCCATCGCCAGGACGACCGCCAGGCTCCACGGCAGCAGGCGCCGAGCCCGCGCCGGCCGGTTCCAGGTCCACGGCAGAATGAGCACCAGGCTGCCGGCCGCCCCGCGCGGCGCGTACGTCAGCAGGGCGCGGGTCACGCTCGCCGCGGAGAACGGCAGATCGGGGTTCAGGAAGAAGAGGAGCCCACCGATCTGGGTCCCCAGCAGCAAGCCGGGGGCGGCGGCGCACGCGGCCGTCACCAGTCGGGACCAGCGCGCGGGGTTGGGGGTCTCGGGCACGACGGGAGCGCGGACGGTTGGAGAGCGTGGAGCCCTCTGCTACAGTGCCGCCCGCCGGGCATGCTAGCAGAGCGCCGGCGCCCGGCGCCGCCCGCACTCGCATGTATCGCCTCCTGCGACCGGTTCTCTTCCGGCTCGACCCCGAGAACGCGCACGAACGTATTGCCACTCTCTGCCGCAGCGCGGCGCAGAGCGCGCCGTTGCGGGCCGTGGTCCGCGCGCTGTTCGGCGCCCCCACCGCAAGCCCGCGCACGACGGTGTGCGGCATCGACTTCCCGAACCCGGTCGGCATGGCGGCCGGCTTCGACAAGGGCGGCGACCTGTACCCCTTCCTCGCCCTCGCCGGTTTCGGCTTCGTCGAATGCGGCACCTTCACCGCCGTCGCGCAGGAGGGCAATCCGCGACCGCGCATCTTCCGCTTCCCGCGCCAGCGGGCGCTGGTCAATCGCATGGGCTTCAACAACCCGGGAGCGACGGCGGCGGCCGGCTGCCTGGCACGCGAGCCGCGCTCCGTGCCGCGCGGCATCAGCATCGGCAAGAGTCGCGTCGCGCCGCTCGATCGAGCGGTCGAGGACCAGATGCAGGCGCTCGCCGAGCTGCTGCCCTTCGCCGACTACCTGGCGATCAACGTCAGCTCACCGAACACCCCCGGCCTGCGCCAGCAGCAGGAGGCGACGCGCCTGCGTGAGCTGGTCGCGGGCGCCCGTCAGCGGATCGTGGCGAGCGGACGCCGGGTGCCACTCTTCGTGAAGCTCGCGCCGGACCTCGCCCCGGGACAGCTCGAGACGCTGGTCGCGAGCGGTGCGGAGGCGGGCATGGACGGCGTGATCCTCACCAACACCACGATCGACAAGTCGGCGCTCGGCGAGGCGGCGGCGATCGAGGGCGGCCTTTCGGGCAGCCCGCTGCGCCAGCGCTCGACCGAGCTCATCCGTCGCTGCCACGCGGTGACGGGCGGGCGCTTGCCGATCATCGGGGTCGGAGGGATCTTCTCGGGTGCCGACGCGCTGGAGAAGATCCTCGCCGGCGCCAGTCTGGTGCAGGTGTACACCGGCTACATCTATCGCGGCCCCGGGCTGCCGCGCGCCATCTGCCGGTACCTCGGACGCATCTGCCGCGAGCGGCGGACGTCCCTCGACGCCCTGGTCGGGGCGGGAGATCTGCCATGAGCCTGGAGCGCGTCGCGGTCGCCCTCGATACCCCGGAACGCGAGGAGTTTGATGCCTGGTGTTCGCTCTTCGGTCCGCGGGTGGGAGCGCTCAAGGTCGGGCTCGAAGCGTTCGTGCGCTGGGGTCCGGCGGCGGTCGCGACCGCGCGCCGCCATGCGCGCCGCCTCTTCCTCGACCTCAAGCTGCACGACATTCCGAATACGGTCGCCGGCGCGGTCGGCGCGGCGCGCGACCTCGGGGTCGATCTGCTGACCGTGCACGCCGGCGGCGGCGAGGCGATGCTCCGCGCCGCGGTCGAGCGGGCGGGAGCCGTGCAGATCCTGGCGGTGACCCTGCTCACCTCGATGGACGAGGCGGCGCTTCACGCCCTCGGCCTGCCGGGCTCACCCGCCGAGCGGGTCCGCTCCTGGGCCGAGCTGGCGCACCGCAGCGGCTGCGCCGGCGTGGTGTGCTCGCCGCAGGAAGTGGCCACCCTGCGCGCGGCATTGCCGCGCCCCTTCCTGCTGGTGACGCCGGGGATCCGGGCTGCGGGCGACGCCGCGGGCGACCAGCGGCGCACCGCCACGGCGGCGGCGGCGATCGCGCGAGGTGCCGATCTGATCGTGGTCGGGCGGCCGCTGACCCGGGCCGCCGATCCGCTGCGCGCGCTCGCCGCCCTGGCGGGCGAGCTCGACACCGCCGCTGGCTAGATGATGTAGATCGGTCGCTCGATCTCCCAGTCGAAGTTCCACTCGTACGTGTAACCGGGGAACTCGAGGGGGATCATGAACTTCGTCTTCATCCGGATCTTGTCGCCGATCTTCTCGATCGTCAGGTTCTTGTCGTCCACCGGGATCTCGAGCTCCCGGGCTTTCTGGACGATCGACCTCTTCAGCACGTCGGTCGATGCGCCACCGGCGAACTTCGCCTGGTCGACCATGAAGTCATAGAGCTCGGCGGTCGCGATCTTGACCGGGATGGCCTTGTAGCAGATGAGCGCCACGATGATGAGCGCGGCTCCCCAGAGCAAGCAGCCGAAGTAGCCATCGCCAGCCTGTCGACGCCGAGTGAACATGTCGTGCCGTGCCTCCGTCGATTCCGGAACGCGTAGTCTAGCGCACAATCGTCAGGCTGCGCCCCCAGCGCGTGCGGGTGAACACCCCCGCCGCGGTGCGCGCGAGGCCGTCGCCCGCGGCCGGCTCGCCGCCCAGGGACCAGTACACGAGCACGGCCCGGCCCTTCACGTTGGCGGCCGGCACCGAGCCCCAGAAACGCGAGTCGCGCGAGTTGTCGCGGTTGTCGCCGAGGCAGAAGTAGCTGTTGGCGGGCACCGTGTAGGGGCCGAAGTTGTCGCGCAGGCGCAGCGCGTCGTCGAGCGACGGCAGGTGAGGATAGGTTTGCGGGTCCTCGTGCCAGACGTAGCTCGACTCGTCGATCTCCCGCCCGTTGACGAGCAGGCGCTTGTCGATGATCTCGATGCGGTCACCAGGCAACCCGACGCAGCGTTTGATGAAGTCGCGGCGGGGATCCTCCGGCGACTCGAAGACGACGACGTCGCCGCGCCGCACCCCGCGCTGCGCGAGCCAGGGCATACCGTTCCCCAGCCCGCCGTAAATGAACTTGTTGACCAGAATGTGATCGCCGACCAGCAGGTCGCGCTCCATCGAGCTGGTCGGGATCTGGAACGCCTGCACCAGAAAGGTGCGCACGAACAGCGCGAAAACCACCGCGACGAGCAGCGACTCGGCGATCTCGCGCGCCCAGTGGCGGGGCGCGATTTCGTCTAGCGGACGAGCTGGAAGGTGCGGCTCCACCGCGTCCGGGTCAGAAAGCCGACGGCGGTGCGTCCGAGCTGCGCCAGTCGCGGTCCCCAGCCGTGCCAGGTGCCGTCAGGCGTCTCGCCGCCGTAGGACCAGTAGATCATCAGCGGCCTGCCCTTGACGTTCTCGGCGGGCAGCGGGCCCCAGAACCGCGAGTCGTAGGACAGATCCCGATTGTCGCCCATGCAGAAATAGTTGCCCGCCGGTACCTTGTAGGGGCCGAAGTTGTCGCGCTTGCGCGCCGACTCGCCGAGCGACGGCAGGTCAGGGAAGACGCGCGGGTCGCGGTGCACCGCGAACTTCGAGTCGTCGACCGCCTGGCCGTTGATGAACAGCACCTTGCTGCGCACCTCGATCGTGTCGCCGGGCAGGCCGACGCAGCGCTTCACCATGTCCTGCTCGGGGTTGATCACCGAGCGGAAGATCACGATGTCGCCGCGGCGCACCGGCCGGGTTGGCAGCAGCATGCGCTCCAGCTTGCCGGGCTCCGATCCGAACACGAAGCGGTTGACGAAGAGGTGGTCCCCGACGAGCAGGGTGTCCTCCATGGACGGGCTGGGGATGTAGAAGGTCTTGAGGACGAAGGTGTTGGTGAAGCCGAGGAACACCCCGGCGATCAACAGCGCTTCCAGGTACTCGCGGATGACCGAACGCTCTCCCATCGCGCGACAATCTATCGGAAAGCGCCGGTCCAGGTCACGGTCGGCAAGCGATTGCGCCACTGTCCAAATCGCTTGACGGCCGGTTCGCGCTCATAACCCCCTTCGTTTCCAGTAGTTGCCGGACCCGCCCCCGGGCGCCCGACAGGATGGCTGGACGGCTCGGCCGGGCACCGGGCCCCCCACGCGGGCAGTAACCCCTTTTTTATCAACGCCTTGCGTGCGTTCGCTCCGGCTGGCTTCGGGCTTGCGCCAGGGGACGGGCATGTCAACCGCCGGGAGCAAGGGGGTGAACGAAGCCGAAGACGCCACGGACCGCGGCACTCGCCCAGACGGAAGGAACGCAGCAAGTGCAGTACGCCAGACGACCGAAGCAAACCCACCTCAAACCGAAAGGAGACTCCAAATGTCGAAGCACACCCGTTGGATCGCCGCCCTCTGCCTGCTGACCGCGCTCGCCCTCCCCGCCCTGGCGGCCGACGGCAAGGTCAACATCAACACCGCCACCGCCCAGCAGCTCCAGATGCTGCCCGGCGTCGGGCCGTCGCTTGCCACGCGCATCCTCGAATACCGCAAGGCCAACGGCGACTTCAAGTCGGTCGAGCAGCTGGCGCTGGTGCGCGGCATCGGCGAGAAGAAGTGCGAAGCGCTGAAGCCGTACATCGGAGTGAGCGGCGAGACGACGCTCGCCGCCAAGGTGCACACGACGCGGCATGCTGCCGCGCCGTCGGCCAGCCCCAAGGCGTCCAACTGAGGAGATCGGGCGGAGCGGTCTAGAGGCCGCTCCGCCCGTCTCTCGCTCCAGAGAACGACCATGCGGCGCCAGCGCGGTTACACCCTCCTCGAAGCCCTGATCTCGGTGACGATCATGGCGCTTCTGGCGACTCTCGGCATCCCGCCTCTCCTCGAGGTGGCGGCGCGCCACGAGCTCGACCTCGCGGCCCGCGACGTCGTGACGACCCTCCGCCTGGCGCGCTCTTACGCGATTCGCCACAGCGCCCACGTCGCGGTGCGTTTCGAGAGCGGCCCGCAAGGCACCGTGACCTTCGCCCTCTTCCGGGATGGCGATGGTGACGGCGTCTTGAGCCGTGACATCGAGTCCGGGGTCGATCCGCAGGCGGCTCCCCCGCGTCCGCTCGCCCACTTCGGACGCCGGGCGCGGCTGGGCTTCCCTCCCGGGATGCGGCCGCGCGACCCCGGCGATCCCCGCCGCCGGCTGGACCGGCTCGACGATCCGATTCGCTTCCAGTCCTCCGACCTCGCCTCCTTCTCGCCGTTCGGCGGGTCGACCCCGGGCTCGATCTATCTCACCGACGGCAAGCGCGGCCTGGTCGCCGTGCGGGTGTACAACCGCACGGGCCATGTCGAAGTGCTGCGCTACGACGCCGAGCGCGAGGTCTGGATTCCCGATTGACGGCTCGGCGGGCTCGCCGGTGCGCGCGGGCGGCTAGCCGAGGCGAGAGGGTGGAGCCGCCCGCTTCCGCCGTCGCGAGCGAGAAGTGAGGTCACGCGCGGCGGCCACCGGCCAGTTCGAGGCAGCGTCGAAAGTGCTCGAGGCCACGTTGCAGGTAGCCGGGGTCGTCGTAGATGCGCGCCAGCACGATCGCCCCTTCGACGCAGATGAGAAACTGGTCCGCCAGATCGGTGGCGGTGACCTCTGGCGTGGCGAGCGGGCGGAGCAGGTCGACGAGCATCGCACGCAACTCGTCGGTTCGCTTCTGGAGCGCGCTCGAGACAACTCGACTGGACCCGGCGGCGTCCGCCGCGAGGTTTGCCAGCAGGCATCCCTCCTTCCACAGGTCCGGGGCGATCCTAGAGGCATGCTCGAGAAAACCGACGGCTCGTTGGCGCGGATCGGTGCTGCTGGCATAGGCGCCGGCCGCCAATCGTCCGACCCGATCGCCGTAGTAGCGTTCCAGCGCCGCGAGCCCGAGCGCCTCCTTGCTGTCGAAGAAGTGGTAGAAGCTGCCCTTGCTGAGTCCAGCCCTGCGAATCACTTCGTCGACGCGCGTCGCGGAATACCCGTCGCGCAGCATCAGCCTCTCCGCGGTGCGGATGAGCTTTTCCCGTGTGTCCATGCGATCTCCGGAACGATCGGTCAGGATTCCCCGAAGCCCCCGCTCACCACACGTAGTACGGGCGACGCTCGCCGAGAGTGAAGCGGGTTGCATCCCAGGCATCGATCGCCAGAGAGACCGCGTTCGTGGCGAGCAGCGTGATGAGCCAGACACGGAACGCCGCCTCCCTCGCGGGGAGGGCGCCCAAGCGCAGCACTATCCAACCGAGCATCGGAATCCAGAGGGCGTGGGTCGCCCCGAGGACCCGAATGAAGCGCTTGCGCTGATAGATCAGCGCTTGGGCAAGCACGGCGACACCTACCGCGCCCAGTGTGACCTGTGCCTCCACGTGTGCGATGAAGAACACCGCCGCCGAGTTCACGGCGACGAGCCAAGCGCCCCAGATTCTGGGTAGGGGACGGAACCGCGCCAGGACGATTCCAAAGAGCTCGAAGATCGCCCGCAGGATCCCGATTTCAGGTGCTTTGCTGGTCATGGTCTCTGCCCTCCAAGGCCGGCGTCGAAGCTATGACGCCCAACTAGACTAATTGGTCTAGACCGATTCGTCAAGTCCCAATGGACTCCCTGGTCGTCGTACGGGTCCGCAACCGCGCCCGCCACCTCGAGCTGCTGCGCTTTGACGCGGAGCGCGACGTCTGGGCTTCCCCGATTGACGGGCCGGCGAGGCTCCAGTACTGTCCCGCCGGTGCGGGCCATCGTCGTCGTGACCACCGTGGGAACCGAGGACCAGGCCAACCTGATCGCCGAGGAGCTGGTCGTGCGCCGGCAGGCGAGCTGCGTGAACGTGGTGCCGGGGATCCGCTCGCTGTACCGCTGGCAGGGCAAGATCTGCCGCGACAGCGAGCACCTGCTGCTCATCAAGACCCTGGAGACGGAGTACGAGGCGGTGGCGGCGACGATCCGCGAGCTGCACAGCTATGAGCTGCCGGAGATCCTCTCCTTCCGCATCGATCGCGGCGATGAGAGCTTCCTCGCCTGGATCGCGAGCTGCCTCGACAAGAGCGCCGCCTTCTCCGACGAGCCCGACGAGTCGGTGCCGCTGCGCAATCCCGACGACACCAGCTTCTAGGCGTCTAGACCGCGGCGAGCGCCTGGTCGAGGTCGGCGACGAGGTCGCCCAGGTCCTCGATCCCCACCGAGATGCGCACCAAGCCGTCGGTGATGCCGAGCTTGCGGCGTTCCTCCGGCGGCACCGAGGCGTGGGTCATCGAGGCGGGGTGGGAGATCAGCGACTCGACGCCCCCCAGGCTCTCCGCCAGGCTCATCACCTGGACGCGGTCGAGCAGCCGCTTGGCGGCGGCGAAGTCGCCGACGTCGAACGTGATCATGGCGCCGAAGCCGCTCGACTGCCGCTTCTGGATCTCGTGCCCGGGATGGTCCGGGAGGCCGGGGTAGAGGACGCGGCGCACCTTGGCGTGCCTGGCGAGATGGGCGGCGATCGCGCGGCCGTTCGCCTCATGGCGCTCCATGCGCACCGCCAGCGTCTTGATGCCGCGCAGCACCAGAAAGCTGTCGAACGGGCTCATGACCGCGCCCACCGATTTCTGCACGAACGCGAACCACTCGCCGTGCTCGGGCTTGGCGGCGATCATGACGCCGCCGACCACGTCGCTGTGGCCGTTCAGGTACTTGGTCGCCGAGTGCAGGACGACGTCGGCGCCGTGCTCGAGCGGGCGCTGGAAGTACGGCGACAGGAAGGTGTTGTCGACCGCGAAGACGAGCCCGCGCCGGCGCGCGATCGCGGCGGCGCCCGCCAGATCGGTCACCTCCATCATCGGATTGGTCGGCGTCTCGACGTAGATCATCCGCGTCTGTGGGGTGATCGCGCGCTCGATCGCCTCGAGGTTCTGGGTGTCGACCCACGAGGCCTTGACGCCGTAGCGGTTGAGCACCTGCTCCATGAAGCGGAAGGTCCCGCCGTACACGTTGCGCGAGGCGACGACGTGCTCGCCCGTCTTCACCAGGGTCATCAAGCACGAGATCGCCGCCATGCCGGAGGCGAAGGCGTGACCCGAGACACCGCCCTCGAGCGCCGCCACGTTGGCCTCGAGCGCCGAGCGCGTCGGGTTCTGCACCCGCGCGTACTCGAAGCCCTTGTGCCTGCCGAGCTCGTCCTGGACGTAGGTCGAGGTGGCGTAGATGGGGACGGACACCGCACCGGTGGTTGGGTCCGGCGCCTGGCCGGCGTGGATGGCACGGGTCGAGAAGCCGAGCTTCGTGGGATCGCCTTTCACCGGAACCTCGCTTGCGAAGGAGCGCGCGGGAGTCGCGCGGCGCCGGGGATTCTAGCAAGCGCGGTAGGATCGCGGTCGGCGATGAGCGACGCGGCGCAAGAGTTCTCCCCGATCCGCTGGGTGGGCGATCATCTCGAGCTCCTCGACCAGACGCTGCTGCCGGGCGAGGAACGCTGGCTTGTCTGCCGCACGCCGGAGGAGGTGGGCGACGCCATCCGCCGTCTCGCGGTGCGCGGCGCTCCGGCGATCGGCGTGGCGGCCGGGTTCGGCGCCGTGCTCGGTCTCGCCGGCGTCGCCGAGCGGGGCGGGCTGCTGCCGCGCTACGACGAGGTTTCGGCGGCCCTCAACGCGACACGGCCGACGGCGGTCAACCTGCGCTGGGCGCTCGAGCGTGGCCGCCAGCGGCTGGCCGCCGAGCTCTCCCACGGCGGCGACGTCGCCGCGATCCGCGCCGCGCTGCTGCGCTGGGCGCAGCACCTGTGGGCGGAGGACGTGGCGCGCAACCGCGCCATGGGCGAGGCGGGCAAGACGCTCTTCCGTCCCGGCGACCGCGTGCTGACGCACTGCAACGCCGGGGCGCTCGCGACCGCCGGCTTCGGCACGGCGGTCGGCGTCATCCACGCCGCCTGGCGGGCGGGCTGCGTCCGCCAGGTCTGGGTCGACGAGACGCGGCCGCTCCTGCAGGGCGCGCGGCTGACCGCCTGGGAGATGGCTCGCCTCGGCATCCCGTACAAGATCCTTCCCGACTCGGCGGCGGCGACCCTCCTCGCCCGCGGTCTCGTCGACCGCATCGTCGTCGGGGCGGACCGCATCGCGCGCAACGGCGACACCGCGAACAAGGTCGGCACCTACCCGCTCGCCGTGATGGCGCAGCGCCACGGCGTGCCGTTCTACGTCGCCGCGCCGACCTCGACGATCGATCCCCGCATGGCGACCGGCGCCGAGATCCCGATCGAGGAGCGCGCCGCCGAGGAGGTCACGACTCTGGCCGGCCGGCGCGTCGCGCCGCCGGGCGCCGAGGTCTTCAACCCGGCCTTCGACGTCACGCCGCACTCGCTGATCGCGGCGATCGTGACCGAGCGCGGGGTCGTCCTGCCGCCCTTCGCCGAGCTCGGCGAGCTCGCCGAAACGGCGGGCGACACGGCCTGAGCCCCCTCCTCCACCGGAAGAGTCCTCTTCCCGATCAGAAAGGAGATCCCGATGAAGCGCTCACTCGTCGTGCCGTTCGGTCTCGCGCTCGCCCTGCCGCTCCTCACCGCGCCCGCGGCCCGTGCCGCGGAGCACATGCCGCCGGGCTTCAAGCCGGCGCCGGCGCTCGCGCCGTTCCGCGCTCTGGCGGGAGACTGGGTCATGAGCGAGCAAGGTCGGACGATGACGATCAACTACCGCGTCACCGGATCCGGGACCGCGGTCGTCGAGACCCTCTTCCCAGGCACCCCGCACGAGATGACGACGGTCTACACGCAGGAGGGCGGCGATCTCGTCCTCACCCACTACTGCGATTCCGGCAATCAGCCGCACATGCGCGCCAAGGCACCGGGCGGCAAGGTCGTCGACTTCGCCTTCGACGGCGGCGCCAACATCGACCCGGGCACGGACCCGCACATGCACCAGGTGAAGTTCACCTTCATCGGGCCGGACGAGATCCAGGCCGAGTGGACCTCCTGGGCCGGCGGCAAGCCGGCGGGCACCAAGGTCTTCCACCTGACGCGCAAGAAGTAGCGCGCGTCGCGCTCAGACTCGCGCGTTCATGCGGCGGAAGATTTCCTCGCGCTCGGCGCGGGAGGCGTTTGCCGCCTGTCGCGAGAACCCGTACGTGATCTCGAAGTCGCCGCGCGCGAGGCCGGCGCAGGCGGCGTCCGCGAACTCGTCGACCGCGACGCCGAAAGTGTGGAGACCGGGTCCGCCGAGGTCGGTGTCGACCGCCGGGGGCGCGATCTCGATCACCTCGATCGCCGTCTCGCGGAGCTGGTGGCGCAGCGACAGCGTGAACGAGCGCAGGGCCGCCTTGGTGGCGCAGTAGATCGGCACGTTGGCGAGCGGCACGTGGGCGAGGCCGGAGGTGACGTTGACGATCGCGGCCTGGGGCGGCTTCGCGAGCTGGGGAAGCAAGAGCGTCGAGAGACGGATCGCCGCCTCGAGATTGATCGCCAGCTCCTGGCGCGTCTCCTCCCAGTCATCGCTGCGCAGGTCGACGCGGCGTTGGATGCCGGCGTTGTTGACCAGCACGTTGAGACGCGGGAACTGCGCCGTCGCCCAGCGCACGAGCTCGACCCGATCCTCATCGCGGGCCAGGTCGCAGACCCGCGTCACCAGTGCCGGACATTCCGTGCGGACCTTGGCGAGCTGCTCGGCACGCCTCCCGCACACGATGACCGCGCTTCCTGCCGCGAGGAATCGCCGGCCCAGCGCGTAGCCGATGCCGCTCGCGCCGCCGGTGATCAGGACCGTGTTCGAATCGAGCTTCATGACCGTTCCTTTCCGTGCTCACGCCGGGGGAGTCGACGATACAGGAACGTCTCCCGAGCTCCCGCGCGCCGCGCGGTAAACTCCGCGCGGAGGTGCCCATGTCCGCCATCGATCCGATCCTCGACGAGCTCGCCCGCGAAGCCCAGACCACGCGGCGCGTCCTGCAGCGCCTGCCGCCCGAGAAGCTCGCCTGGAAGCCGCATCCGAAGTCGAAGAGCCTCGGCGAGCTCGCCTGGCACGTCGCATCCATTCCGGGCCGCATCGCAGTCGCGGCGCAGAGCGACGACATCGACCTCTCCACCGTGAAGGCGCCACCGCTGCCGGCCAGCGCGGCGGAGATCGTGGCCCGCTTCGAGGAGTC
>Ga0316628_100000314_pt1 | contig 30103 bp, 30 predicted proteins | sample OWC_Aug_M2_C1_D5_FD_207648 | JGI IMG/M metagenome (GOLD analysis project Ga0316628, IMG submission 207648) | Wetland soil microbial communities from Old Woman Creek delta, Ohio, United States - OWC_Aug_M2_C1_D5_C | ecosystem: Environmental > Terrestrial > Soil > Wetlands | place: USA: Ohio...
CTGGCCGAAGCCTTAGGCTACACGCTCATCGCCGCGGGGGTCATGGACATGTTTCCGCATACGACGCACGTCGAATCGATGGCGGTATTCGAGGGCCGTGCATGAGCCTGGGTCCGCTGATGGTCGACATCGCGGGCACCGAGCTCGGCGCCGAGGACCGCGAGATCCTGTCGCACCCCCTGGTCGGCAGCGTCCTGCTGTTCACGCGGAATTTCCGCGATCCGCGGCAATTGGCCGCGCTCACCGCCTCGATCCGAAGCGTGCGCATGCCGGCCTTGCTGATCGCGGTCGACCATGAAGGCGGCCGGGTGCAACGCTTCCGCGAGGGATTCACGCAATTACCCCCGGCGCGCATCCTGGGGCGCGCACTGGCGTCGGATCGGCGCGGCGCGCTCGCGGCCGCGCAGGAGGCGGGCTGGCTCATGGCCGCCGAATTGCGTTCGGTCGGCGTCGATTTCAGCTTTGCGCCGTGCGTGGACCTGGATTACGGGGTCAGCGAGATCATCGGCGATCGCGCGTTCCACGCGCAGGCCGACGAAGTGGCCGCACTCGCCGTCGCGTACATGGCCGGCATGCGCGAGGCCGGCATGGAAGCCACGGCCAAGCATTTCCCCGGCCACGGCGCCGTAGTCGCCGATTCGCATCTCGAGCTGCCGGTCGATCGGCGGGAATTCGCGGATCTCGAAGCCGACATGAGGCCGTATCGCGTATTGATCGACAACCATCTGTCCGCGGTGATGGCCGCCCACATCGTCTACCCGCGAATCGACTCGCATCCCGCGAGCCTGTCGCATCGCTGGATCACCGACATCCTGCGCGGCGAGTTCGGATTCCACGGCTGCGTGTTCGCGGACGATCTCAGCATGGCGGGAGCGGCGGCGTTCGGCGACGTGCTGTCGCGCGCGCGTTTGGGCATAGCGGCCGGATGCGACGTGCTGCCCATCTGCAACGACCGCAAGGCGGTGGCCGAGGTTCTCGACCACTTCAAGCCGGCGGCGATGAATCCCGCCTCCCAAGCGCGCATCATGCGCATGCGCGCACGCGGCGATGCGCCGGCCGCCCTCGCCGGTAGCCGGCGTTGGATCGACGCGGTCGCGTTGATCAAGAATCTGTCGGCCGCCCCCGCGCTGGTGCTGACCGAGGCCGACTCATGAGCAACCTCGACGCGGACCTCTACAGGCGTTTGCTGCTGTCGGCGCCGGTCGGCGTCGCGCTCGTCGACGCCGCAGATCCGGAACATCGCGTCGTCTACGTCAACCGGGCGTTCGAATCCCTGACCGGGTTCGACGCGGCGGAGCTGATCGGCAACAACTTGCGCATGCTGCAGGCGGGGGACCGCGAACAAGACGGCCGGCAGCGGCTGCGCGAGGCCCTGACGCGGCAGGAGCCTTGCCACGTCTTGATGCGCAATTATCGCAAGGACGGCGCGCTGTTCTGGAACGAGATGACGGTCTTGCCGGTCCACGACGCGAACGGACGGCTGACGCATTTCGCGGGCTATCACCGCGATGCGAGCGAGCGCCTGCGGGTCCAGACCCAAGGCGCGCGCGAAGTGCAAGGCGTCCCCGGGCCGCCGCCGATAACGGTCGCGCTGCGCGAAGACCGCCTGACCGGCGTATTCACGTTGCCGTATTTCGAGGAGTTGTTTAAGCGGGATTGGGCGGCTGCGCGACGCGATCGCCGCAGCATCGCGGCATTCTGCATCGATATCGACGCATTGGACCTGTACAACGCGACGTTCGGCCGCGCTGCCGGCGACTCGACGATACGCCGGGTCGCGCACTGCATCTGTGGCTGCCTGCGGCGCGCGAGCGATGTCGTCGCGCGCGTCGAAGGCGGCAACCTGATCGCCTTCGCGCCGGGCGTCGCGAACGAGCAGGCGCTGCGCATCGGTCAAACCATGACCGAGCGGATCAGAGATCTGCGCATACACCACCCGCGCTCGAGCGTGCTGCGCTACGTCAGCGTCAGCGTCGGCGTGGCCGCGGCGACTCCGGACGACGACGACTCTTCCGGTCTTCTGCAGAGGGCCCGCCGGCAGCTCGGAGCCGCCAAGCAGGCCGGTCGCAATCGCGCGTCCTAGGGAGCTTCGATCACTTCGATGAAAGCCATTCCGTCCCGCACGGCGCCGAAAGCTGCGCACATCCTGTTCGCGAGCATGATCGGCACGACGATCGAATTCTTCGATTTCTACATTTACGCGACCGCCGCGGTGCTGGTCTTTCCGAAACTGTTCTTTCCGCCGGGGAGCGCGGCGACGGCGACTCTGCAATCCCTGGCGACGTTCGCGCTGGCCTTCTTCGCGCGCCCGGTCGGCTCGGCTCTGTTCGGTCATTTCGGCGATCGCATCGGCCGCAAGGCGACGCTGGTGACGGCCTTGTTGACGATGGGGCTGTCGACGATCGCGATCGGCATCCTGCCGACCTATTCGTCGATCGGGATCTGGGCCGCGGCGCTCCTCGCGCTCTGTCGTTTGGGGCAGGGCTTGGGGCTGGGGGGCGAATGGGGCGGCGCGGTGCTGCTGGCGACCGAGAACGCGCCGCCGGGCCGCCACGCCTGGTACGGGTGTTTTCCGCAACTCGGCGCGCCGATCGGATTTCTGTGCTCGACCGCCGTGTTCCTGCTGTTGACGCACTATTTGAGCAACGCTCAATTCCTTTCATGGGGTTGGCGCGTGCCGTTTCTCGCGAGCGCGGCGCTGGTCGGCGTCGGCCTGTACATTCGATTGAGATTGGTCGAGACGCCGGAATTTCGACGCGCGTTGGAATCGGGCGAACGCGTGCGCGTGCCGATGTATGCCGTGGTCGCGAAGCACGCCCGAGCGCTCATCATCGGCACGATCGCGACCGTCGCGACTTTCGAAGTGTTCTACCTGATGACGGTATTCCTGTTGAGCTGGGCGACCGGACCGCAGCACTTCCCGCGCCAGGAATTCCTGGTTCTGCAGATGACCTGCGTGCTCTTCTTCGGCCTGACGATTCCGCTCTCGGCGGTCCTCGCGGATCGCATCGGCTCGCGCGCGATGATGATCTGGGCAAGCCTTGCGCTGATCGCGCTCGGCTTTGCGTTCCAACCGGTGTTCGGCGCCGGCACCCGGACGGCCGCGTTCGGCTTCATGGCGGTCGGATTCGCGGCGACCGGCCTCACCTACGGGCCGCTCGGCAACGCGCTCGCCATGCTGTTCCCGACCGCGGTGCGCTATACCGGCACTTCGCTCGCGTTCAATCTCGCGGGAATCCTCGGCGCGTCGCTCGCGCCCTACGTCGCGACCCGGCTCGCGACCGAATTCGGGCTCGCTGCCGTCGGCTACTACCTGTCCGCAGCCGCGGCGGCGAGTTTGATCGCTTGGATCGCGCTCTAGGGCGCGGCTAGGGCCGCGTCCACGGCTTCGGCCGATACGCCCGCGATCTCGACGATCTTGCGCCGGCCCGTCGCACCGCGGACCACGCGTACGCGATGCTTCGGCACGCCGAGGCGCTCTGCGAGAAATTCGACCAACGCGAGATTGGCGGCATTGTCGATCGGCGGAGCCGCGACGCGGATCTTGACCGCATCGCCGTGCGGGCCGGCGACCGCGGTCGCGGAGGCGCCGGGCTGCACGTGCACCGTGACGCGAACGGCGCCGGCGGCGGGCCGCGGCGCCTTGCTCACGCGAGCAGATCCAGCAATTGATCGACGCGGGCGAACAGCTTTTGCTCGCTGCGCGCATCATGCGCGAATCGGAGCTTGAGCGGACCCTCGAGCCGGTATTCCTTCGGCCTGCCTTGGATCAGCTTCAGCACGCGCTGCGGATCGACCTGGTTTTGTTCCTCGAACAGGATGTAGCCGGCGTTGGCGCCGGCGTTGATCTTGCGAATGCCGAGTCTCGCCGCGCGCAGCTTCAATTGAGTCACTCGCATCAGGGCCTCGGCATAGGGCGGCATCGGACCGAAGCGGTCGACCATCTCCACCTTCATCTCGTCGAGTTCCTCGCGCGTGGCGAGACCCGCGATGCGCTTGTACAGGACCAGGCGCAGATGCACGTCCGGCACGTAGTCCTCGGGAATCATCGCCGGCACGTGCAGTTCGATCTCGGGGCCCGCATCGAGCGGACGCTCGAGGTCCGGCTGCTTGCCGGACTTCAGCGCCGCGACCGCGCGCTCGAGAAGCTCCATGTAGAGATTGAAGCCGATTTCCTGGATTTGGCCGCTCTGCTCGTCGCCGAGCAGCTCGCCGGCGCCGCGGATCTCCAGGTCATGCGTGGCCAGGGTGAAGCCGGCGCCGAGGTCTTCGAGGGACTCGAGCGCTTCGAGGCGCTTCAGCGCGTCGGAGGTCATCGCCTTGCGCGGCGGCGTGATGAGATAGGCATAGGCGCGGTGGTGGGAACGGCCGACGCGGCCGCGCAGCTGGTGAATCTGGGCGAGCCCGAAGCGGTCGGCGCGGTCGATGACGATCGTGTTCGCGGTAGGAACGTCGATGCCGCTCTCGATGATCGTCGTGCAAACCAGCACGTTGAAGCGGCGGTGGTAGAAATCGAGCATCAATTGCTCCAGTTCCCGTTCGCGCATCTGGCCGTGGCCGACGGCGACGCTCGCCTCCGGCACGAGCTCGCGGATCGCCTGCGCCGTTTTTTCTATCGTTTCGATCGTGTTGTGAACGAAGTAGACCTGGCCGCCGCGGCGAATCTCGCGCAGGAACGCCTCACGGACGACCGATTCGTTCCATTCCATGACGAAGGTCTTGACCGCGAGCCGCTCGGCCGGCGGTGTCGTGATCAGCGACAAATCGCGCAGACCGCCCATCGCCATGTTCAGCGTTCGCGGAATCGGCGTCGCCGTCAACGTCAAGACGTGGACTTCGGCGCGCAAGGCCTTGAGCTTCTCCTTGTCGCGCACGCCGAAACGATGCTCTTCGTCGATGATCACGAGGCCGAGGTCCTTGAATCGCACCTTGCCCTGCAGCAGCCGCTGCGTCGCGATGACGACGTCGACGGCGCCGTCGGCGATGCCGGCGAGCACGGCTTCGGCTTCCTTGTTCGTGCGAAACCTCGACAGGCTCTCGATGCGAATCGGCCAATCGGCGAACCGATCCGTGAATGTCGTGAAATGCTGTTGCGCCAGAAGCGTCGTCGGCACGAGCACGGCGACTTGCTTGCCGGCTTGAGCGGCGACGAACGCGGCGCGCAGGGCGACCTCGGTCTTGCCGAAGCCGACGTCGCCGCAGACGACCCGATCCATGGGCTTTCCCGACTTCATGTCGGCGATGACCTCGGCGATCGCGCTGGCCTGATCCTCGGTTTCCTCGAACGGGAACGCGGCCTGGAACGCGCGGTACTCGGCCTCCTGGGCGGCGAGACTCGTGCCTTGGCGCGCGGCCCGGCGGGAATAAAGGTCCAAGAGCTCCGCGGCGACGTCGCGAATGCGCTGCGCGGCCTTGCGGCGCGCCTTCTGCCACTGATCGCCGCCGAGCTTGTGCAGCGGCGCCGCATCGGCCGGGGCGCCGGTGTAGCGCGATACGAGGTGCAGCGCCTGCACCGGCACGTACAGCTTGTCGCCGTCCGCGTATTCCAGGACGAGGAATTCGCCGAGTTGGCCCGCGACCTCCATCGTCTGCAGGCCGAGGTAGCGCCCGACGCCGTAAGTCTCGTGGACCACGGGCGCGCCGGCGCGCAGATCGGATAGCTCCTTGAGTATCTTCGCCGGGTCGCGTTCGGCGCGGCGGCGGCGCCGCTCCTGGCGGGCCCGATCTCCGAACAGCTGCGCTTCGGTCAATATTTCGAGCGGCGGCGCATCGAGCCGCATGCCCGTGACGGCCGCCGACACGGTGATGCCGAGCGCGGCGTCGCCGGCGGCGAACGCGGAGAACGTGTCGTACGCCTTCGGTCGAAGGCCGCGGCCGCGCAGCAAATCGAGCAGCAGTTCGCGGCGTCCGGCGGACTCGGCCGCGAGCAGCACGCGCGCGGGATTCAGCCGCAGATGCTCTTCGAGCGCGGCCGCGGGCACCTCGGCGCGCACGTCGATGCGCACCGTCGAAGGGCTCGAGCTCGGAAAATTCTGCACCTCGCCGGGCTCTTCGGGCGGCCATTCGAAGTTCTGCAGCCGGACGCGGCGCCAGGGCGCCGCCGCCGCGGCGAACTCCTCGGGCGGCAGGAACAGTTCGGCGGGATCGAGAATCGGCCGGTGAACGTCGTGGCGCAGCTGCTCGTGGCGCAGGACGATGCCGTTCCAGACTTCTTGTACGAACGTCGACGCGTCGTTGACGTCGATGAGGATGCCGTCGGGCGGCAAGTATTCGAAGAAATGGGAGGTTCGCTCGAAGAAGAGCGGCAGATAATATTCGACTCCGCCGGAAGCGATGCCCTGGCTCACGTCCCGATACAACACCTGCTCGGCGAGGTCGCCGCTGAAGCGTGTGCGGTATCGCCGCCTGAATTCCCGGATCGAATCCGGGTTGAGCGGGGTCTCGCGCGCGGGCAGCAATTCGATTCGATCGAGCTTCTCACCCGAACGCTGCGTGTCGGGATCGAATCTGCGGATGCTGTCGATGTCGAGATCCAGCATGTCGATGCGAAACGGACTGTCCGAGCCCATCGGGAATACGTCGATCAGGGAGCCGCGGACGGCGAACTCGCCGTGCGCGGCGACCTGCGTGACGGCCGCGTAGCCGGCGGCGGCCAACTGCGAGCGCAAGCCGACGATGTCGAGCGTCTCGCCGACATGCACTCGGAGGGAATAGGCCTCGATGTAGCTGCGCGGCGGCAGGCGCTGCAGGATCGTGTCGGCCGCGACGACCCAGACGCCCGAGCGCGCGCGCGGCAATGCGGCCAAGGTCGCGAGCCGCGACGAGGTGATGTCCGGATGCGCGGAGAACGCGTCGTAGGGCAGGGTCTCCAGGTCGGGAAACATACCGACCGGGACGGCGCCGGCCGCGAAAAACGCGATCTCATCCGCGAGCGCCTCGGCGGCGCGGGAATTACGGGCGAGCACGATCAGCGGCGCGCCCGCGGCGGTGGCCGCCTCGGCGACACTCAAGGCCGCCGCCGCGCCGTACAGCTTGCCCCATTTGACTGGTTGCGAAGGGGCGGTCGGCAGGCGCGGTGCGAGTAGCGGCATCGTCTCGTCGCGGGAATGGGGAAATAAAAAACGCCCGCCGCGGCCGGTGGGGTCGCGGCGGGCCTTGGTTTCGAGCGAGCGGGATGTTACGTGATGCGGCGGTCAGCCCGCAACCACGCTGTCGATCACGTATCGCGACTCGAAGTACACCACGAAGCGGGGGTATTTCCAGCGGGTGATCGGCGGCTTGCCGACGGCCGGCAGCTTCTCCTCGGGCTCGCCGAAGCGCTTCACGACCTGGTCCATCGTCATGCCGCGGGTCGGCGCCGCGATCGTCGGCGTCTTCACCTCGATCGAGCCGCCGACCGCGAGGGTTTCGGCCGTGGCGGCCGCGGCAAGCCCCGTGGCCAGGAAGGCGGCGAGCAGTAATTTTCGAAAGCCCATGGCGCACCTCGACTTGGCGATAAAAAAACACTATATCACCGCCGTCGCGCTGCGGAATCGGACTTGATTAACAGTCCTGGGAAAGCGCCAATCGGTTCTTTTTCATCGACTTGCGTCCGGAACTTCAGCGACTGTGGTTTAATTCCGCTACATGTTTCAGCCTATCCCGGTGTTCGTGGGCCTGCGCTATTCGCTCGCCCGAGAGCACAGTTTTTTCGTCTCATTCATCACTTGGGTATCCTTGCTCGGCGTCGCGGTGGGCGTCGCCGCGCTGATCACCGTGCTGTCGGTCATGAACGGCTTCGAGACGGAATTACGCACGCGGCTCCTGAGCGTCTCGGCGCACGCCGTGTTGAGCGCGGACGGCGCCGCGATGCCCGATTGGCGGGAGCGGATCCGCGCGCTTCAGGGGGCGAAGGGACTCGTCGGCGCGGCGCCGTTCCTCGATACGGATGCGATGCTGAGCCGTGCTCCGAACATGAGCGGGGCGATCGTGCGCGGCGTCGATCCCGCGCTCGAGACCAGCGTGTCGGCGATCGCGCGCTCGATGCGCGACGGCAGGCTCTCGAACCTGAAGCCCGGATTGCACGGCATCATTCTCGGGCGGATGCTCGCGTATAAACTGCAGGTCGGCGTCGGCGACACCGTGACCGTGATGATTCCGAGCGGCGATGCCGCGAGCAGCGCCGAGGGCACGGAACTCGTGCCGAGGCTGCAGCAATTCCAGGTGGTCGGCATTTTCGAGGTCGGGCTGCAGGAACACGATAGTGTGCTCGCGCTCGTCGACTTGCGGGACGCCGAGGCATTGCGCGATCTCAACGGACCCACGGGCATACGCCTGAGGTTCGACGACGTGATGCAGGCGCCCGGCCTCGCGCACGCGGCGGTGCGTCTGACGCCGGGCCTGCAGGTGCGCGACTGGACGCAGGAGAACGCGATCTACTTCCGCGCGATCGGGATCGAGAAGACGATGATGGGATTGATCCTCATGCTCATCGTCGCGGTCGCCGTATTCAACATCGTCGCGACCCTCGTGATGGTGGTCAACGACAAGCGCACGGACATCGCGATCCTGCGCACGCTCGGAATGAGCCCGCGCGAGGTGCTCGCGGTGTTCATGACCCAGGGCGTGCTGATCGGCTGGGTCGGCACCGCGCTCGGCGTCGCGCTCGGTCTCGGGCTCGCGTTCAACGTCGGCGTGATCGTGCCGTTCCTGGAGCATACTTTCGGCTTCCACATCATGGACCCCGACGTCTATTACATCTCGACGATACCGAGCGAGCCGCACATGCACGACGTGGTCCTAATCGCGGCGGCCGCGCTGGTCCTGACCTTCGTGGCGACGATCTACCCTTCGCGCAAGGCCGCGCGAACCCTGCCCGCCGAGGCCTTGCGCTACGAATGAACGGCTTTTGGTACGAAGGATTCCTCGGGCTGCGCTATTTGCGCGCATCGCCGCACCGCGGGTTCGTTTCCCTGATCGCGGGGATCGCCATAGCCGGCCTCGCCCTCGGCGTCGCCGTGCTGATCGTCGTGCTGTCGGTGATGAACGGCTTCGAGGAAGTCCTGCGCACGCGCATCTTGAGCCTGACGGCTCATGCGACGATCTCGGGGCTCGAGGGCCGCATTCCCGACTGGCGCGCGGACCTCGAGAAGTTGAGGAAATACCCGGGAATCGCGGCCGCCGCGCCGTACATCGAGGAACAGGGCATGGTCATCCACGGCGCGAAGTCCGCGGGCATCCTGTTGCAAGGCATCGTTCCCCGCGACGAGCGGCAGGTCGCGGAACTGAGTCCGCACCTCGAGAGCGGCCGTTTGGCCGACCTCGTTCCGGGTTCGTATCGGGTCATCCTCGGCAAGGCGCTCGCCCGCGCGCTCGGCGCGCACGTCGGCGACCGGGTCGTGCTGATCGTCGCGCAGGGCAACGTCACGCCCGTCGGCATCATCCCGCGCATGCGCGCGTTTCGCGTCGACGGCATCGTCTCGGTCGGCATGTACGAATACGACCGCCGCATCGCCCTCGTGTCGATGGGCGACGCGGCGAAGCTGCTGCAAATGGGCGGGGCCGTGACGGGAATCCGGCTCAAGATGAACGACATGTACCAGGCATCGCGGATCGTGCGCAACGCGGCGCTCGCGCTGGGGGGCGGATTCTACGTCGACGATTGGACCGGCCAGCACGTGAATTTCTTCAGGTCGATAGAGATAACGAAGCGGATCCTGTTCGTGATCCTCTCGCTGGTCGTCGCCGTGGCCGCGTTCAACGTCGTGTCGACGATGGTGATGGTCGTCAAGGACAAGCGCCGCGATATCGCCATCCTGCGCACCCTGGGTGCATCCCCGCGCAGCATCCTCTCGGTCTTCTTCGTCCAGGGAAGCCTGATCGGCCTTCTCGGAATCGCGGCCGGGGTCGCGTTCGGCGTGCTGATCGCGGTGAATCTGCAGGAAATGGTGCGCGGCCTGGAGAGCATCGTCGGGTTCAAGTTCCTCGACGCGCGGGTCTACTTCATGAGCGATCTGCCGGCGCGCGTTCACCGTACCGACGTACTGCGGATCTGCGGCGTGGCGTTTCTGCTCGCATGCATTTCCACGATCTACCCGGCATGGCGCGCGGCGCGCCTGGCGCCGGCCGAATCGCTGCGCAACGACTGAAGGGCCTTCGACGCATGTCCAACGCAAATGATTACGTCCTCGAGGGAACCGGTCTCATCAAGGAATTCGTCCAGGGGGCGACCACGCTGCAGGTCCTGCGCGGCGCCTCGATCGCGGTGCGCGGCGGCGAGCGCATCGCCATCGTCGGCGCGTCCGGATCCGGCAAGACCACCTTGCTGCAGGTGCTCGGCGGGCTGGATCTGCCGACGCAGGGAACGGTGCGCATCGCGGGCTGCGCGATGAACGAACTCAGCGACGCCGAGCGCGGCGCGCTGCGCAACTCCGCCGTGGGCTTCGTCTATCAGTTTCACCATTTGCTGCCGGAGTTCAGCGCGCTCGAGAACGTGGCGATGCCCCTGCTCGTGAGGCGCATGCGCCCGCGCGCGGCCAAGGAGAGCGCGGCCGCCCTGTTGACGCGCGTCGGGCTCGCCGAGCGCTTCGATCATCGTCCGTCGCAATTGTCGGGCGGCGAGCGCCAGCGCGCCGCGGTCGCGCGCGCGCTGGTCACGCGGCCGAAATTGGTCCTGGCCGACGAGCCCACCGGCAATCTCGACGGCGCCAATGCCGCCCAGGTCTTCGAGTTGATGCTGGAGCTGAATCGCGAGTTCGGCACGAGCCTCGTGATCGTCACTCACGACGAGCGCCTGGCGGCGCGCATGGAGAGGATATTGACGCTAGTCGACGGCGTTCTGGTCGAGCGAACGTCTGCGCGCTCCTGAGCGCTCGCGCCGGAGGCGCAGATGCCGGACCACGCGCAGCCGCCAGAGAAACTGCGCCGCGGCGTAGCCGACGGCCGCGGTCAGCGCCCCGAGGACGAGCGCACCGAGCAGCAACGGCGCCCACACGCGGTCGAGCACGGCGCCCATGTCGCGATGCGCGAGATGTTCGACGAGCGGCATCAAATCGATGCCCATGAGCTTCGCGCCGACCCAGACCGAGCCGAGGATCTGCGGTAGCCACGTGAACGGATTGCTGATGAAAACGGTGGCGAACAGCACCGGCAGGTTCAGGCGCAGCAGCACGCCGAGCACCGAACAGAGCAGCAAGTGCACCGGAAAAAACGGCGTCGGCGGAATGAACGCGATGAAAAGCCCCAGAGCGAACGCGCGCGTGACGCCGGCGCGGTGGAAAGTCCAGCAGCCCGGCTGCACGACCGCCGTGGCGAATGGCTTGAGGCACCACAGCTTCTCGAGCGAGTCGCGTTTGGGGGTAATGCGTTTGAGCCAGCGCTGCATGAATTCTTGACCGCGTTTCCGAGCCGTCATTATGCCGCGTTCGCCGCCGAGGGGCCGATAAATCCCCGGGCGCCCCCCGGGAGACGCCGCCGAGTCGCCCGATCCGTCCGCGGATCGCGACAAATCCGGCCTGTCTCGGACGGTGGCGCTCAAGTATCATGCCGGCACACTCGAAACGTACGAACGAGGAAAAAATGTGGGAAATCATCCGCGCGGGCGGCGGCTTCATGTGGCCAATCGTGCTTTGCTCGATCACGGCGGTCGCGATCATCCTGGAACGGCTTTGGGCCCTGCAGAGCAGCCGTGTGATTCCGCGCGACCTCGGGCGCAAGGTGTGGAACTGGATCGAATCGGACCAGCTGAACGATAAATTCATCGCCGCGCTCGAGCAAAACTCGCCGCTCGGCAAGCTTCTCGCGATCGGCCTCGCGAATCGCAACAAGCCGCGCGCGCTGATGGTCGAGCGTCTCGAGGACGGCGGGCGGCACGTCGTGCACGAACTCGAACGATTCCTGAACACGCTCGGCACGATCGCGGCGGTTGCGCCGCTGCTCGGCCTGCTCGGCACGGTCGCGGGCATCATTCACGCGTTCAACGCGATCACCGCGAGCGGGCTCGGCGACCCGCGGGTTCTCTCGGGCGGCATAGGCGAGGCGCTGATCACGACGGCCGCGGGCTTGAGCGTGGCGATTCCCTCCCTGATCGCGTACCGGTACCTGCGCGGCAAGGTCGAACGGCTCGTCATCCAGATGGAAAAGGAAGCGATGAAGCTGGTCGACGCGCTCGACGAACGCGCGGGCGCCGCGAGGCGCGCCTGACGATGAAGCTGCGGACGCATCATCATCGCGATGATCCGGAGATCAACTTGATTTCGTTGATCGACGTGCTGCTCGTGCTGTTGATCTTCTTCATGGTGTCCACGACGTTTCAACAAGAGGCGCGCATCCGCGTGCAGTTGCCGCATGCGAGCGACGCCCCGCGGCCGCCGGGCACGCACGAGCCCGTGGTCATCACGATCACGGCCGACGGCGGCTACCGCGTCGACGATCGACCGCTGGTCAACGCGAGCCCGGATACTCTTCGATCCGCGCTGCAGAAGGCGGCGGGCGCCTATCGCGGCCCGATCACGATCCGGGCGGATGCGCGTACGACGCATCAGTCGGTCGTGACCGCGATGGACGTCGCCGGCCGGCTGGGCTTCGCGCAGCTCAACATCGCGACGACGCACGAGGAAGGGACGCCTTGAGCGCGCCGCCGCCGACCGCCACCGCAACGGCGCAGAGCGAGCGGTCGTGGTCGATCTACCGGCGCCTGTTGGGATATGCGCGGCCCTATGTCGGCGTGTATCTCGTCGGCGTGATCGGCATGATCGTGTTCGCCGCCAGCGACTCGGCGCTCGCGTATCTCGTCAAGATCTTCCTCAACGGCGCGTTCATCAAGAGGAACCCGGAGATCCTGTGGGCGATACCGGCGGGCGTCGTCGTCCTGTTCGCGCTGCGCGGCGTCGGTGACTACGTATCCAATTATTTCCCCGGGTACGTCGGCCGCCAGGTCATCAAGGGGCTGCGGCGCGACGTGTTCTCGCATTACCTGCGCCTGCCGACGGCTTACCTGGACCGGCAGCAATCGGGCCACCTCCTGTCGAAGCTCACGTACAACATCGAACTGGTCGCGGATGCGGCCACGAACGCGTCGGTATCGCTGATCCGCGACAGCCTGACGATCGTCGGGCTCGTCGGCACATTGTTCTACATGAACTGGCGCTTGGCCGTATTTTGCATCGCCGCCGCGCCGGTGATCGCGTCGCTGATGCAGGTCGCGAACCGCAGTTTCCGCCGCTATAGCGCGCGCATCCAGAACTCGATGGGTGACATCACTCGCGTGGCGAAGGAATCGATCGACGCGCATCGGTTGATCAAGATCTTCAATGCCGAGGACCACCAGGCGCAGCGCTTCGAGCAGGTCAACGAGACCAACCGGGCCTCCAACATGAAGCTGGTGCGCGCGCGCGCGATCAGCAACCCCGTGGTGCAGACGATCGCGTCGATCGCGCTCGCGAGCGTGCTCTACGTCGCGATCCGGCAGGTGTTCGCGCACAGCATGCGAGTCGACGAGTTCCTGGGGTTCCTGACCGCCGCGATGCTGATTCCCGCACCCCTGCGGCGTCTCGTGAACATCAGCGGCCCGTTGCAGCAGGGCATCGCCGCCGGCAGCAGCGTGTTCGAGTTGATGGATCATCCGAGCGAGGGGCGCGGCGGCGAGGTTTCGATCGCGCGTGCGCGCGGCGAGATCGAGTTCCGGCACGTATCGTTCGATTATGGCGACGGTAAGAGCGGCGTGCTCAGCGACGTAAGCTTCCACGTCCGTCCGGGCGAAACGGTGGCCATCGTCGGCCGCTCCGGCAGCGGCAAGACCACGCTCGTCAGCCTCGTGCCGCGCTTCTACGACGTCCGGCAGGGGAGCGTGCTGCTGGACGGGGTCGACGTGCGGGATTACCGGCTCGCGGATTTGCGATCCCAGGTCAGCCTCGTCAGCCAGGAAGTCGTGCTGTTCAACGACACGATCCGCAACAACATCGCGTTCAATGCGGTCGACAAGACCGACGCGCAGGTGGAGGAGGCCGCGCGCGCCGCGAACGTGACGGAATTCGTCGCAGAGCAGGCCCTTGGCCTCGATGCGCCGCTCGCCGATCGCGGCCAGAACCTCTCCGGCGGGCAACGCCAGCGCATTTCCATCGCGCGCGCCTTGCTCAAGGACTCGCCGGTGCTGATCCTCGACGAGGCGACGGCGGCGCTCGACAACGAGTCGGAGCGGCGCGTGCAGCAGGAACTTGCGCTGCTGATGCGGGGCCGCACGACCCTGGTGATCGCCCATCGATTGTCGACCGTCGAGAGCGCCGATCGGATCATCGTGCTCGATCGCGGCCGCATCGTCGAAACCGGGACGCACGAGCAGCTCCTGGCAATCGGCGGGCTCTACGCGGCGCTGCACGGAATGCAGTTCAACGCCTGAGCTGCCGGGCGAACGCAAACCATGTCCGTGCAGTCGTGGTTCAATCGGGTTTGGTATCGGCGGTCGCCGCCGCCGCGGTGGCTGATGCCCTTTGCGGCGATCTACGCCGCGGCTACGGCGTCCCGCCGCTGGCTCTACCGGCACGGTCTGTGCAAGTCGACTCAAATGCCGTGCCCGGTCGTCGTCGTCGGCAACTTGAGCGTCGGCGGCGCCGGCAAGACGCCGCTGGTCGCCTGGCTCGCGGCGCGCCTCGCCGAATCCGGACGCCGGCCGGGAATCGCGAGCCGCGGGTATCGCGGCTCCGCCGCCGGCGCAAGGCTGGTGGCGCCGTCGGACGACGCCGCGGCGGTCGGCGACGAGCCGCTGCTGCTCGCGCGCCGCACGAGGCTGCCGGTCGCGGTCTGCCGCACGCGGACCAAGGCGGCGCGGCTCTTGATCGAAGCCGGCTGCGACGTGATTGTCAGCGACGACGGCTTGCAGCATTATGCATTGGGCCGGGACTGCGAAATCATCGTCATCGACGGCGACCGGCGATTCGGCAACGGCTGGTCGTTGCCGGCCGGGCCGCTGCGCGAGCGTCCGACGCGGCTCGCGCAAGCGGACGCCGTCGTCGTCAACGGCGCGAGTGCGGGGCCCGGGCAATTCACGATGCGCCTGGAGGCCGACCGGGCGGTTGCGCTGCGAGGCGGGTCGGCGGCGCCTCTCGATGCGTTCAAAGGCGTCGCGGTGCATGCGGTTGCCGGCATCGCGAATCCCGAGCGCTTCTTCCGCATGCTGCGCGCACGCGGAATCGAGGTGATCGCGCATCCCTTGGACGACCACGCGCGCATCGGCGGGAATGATATTCGCTTCGCCGACGGCAAGCCGGTGCTGATGACCGAGAAGGATGCCGTAAAATGCGCCAATTTGGCGGACGAGCGCCATTGGTACGTGCCGGTCGACGCGTCGTTCGGCGGCGACGACGCGGCGGCGCTGTGGAACATAGTGATGCGGTCCCTGGGCAGGCGCGGCGCGGCCGCGGGACGATGACGAGGTGCAACGTGGACAAGCGATTGTTGGAGCTGTTGGTCTGTCCGATCTGCAAGGGCCCTCTGCGGCTCGCGGGCGGCGCTTCCACGGAGCTGATATGCCGCGCCGACCGGCTCGCCTACGCCGTCCGCGACGGCATTCCGATGATGCTGCCGGAGGAGGCGCGCCCGCTCGGCGCCGACGATCCGCTGCTCGTGGGTTAGAAGATTCGGGGACCGGCCTTCCGTGTTTCACATTGTGATCCCGGCGCGCTACGCGTCGACGCGCCTTCCCGGAAAAATGCTGGCCGCGATCCGCGGCCGGCCGATGATTCAATGGGTGTGGGATAGAGCGCGCGCGAGCGGCGCCACGCGCGTCGTGATCGCGACGGACGACGAACGGATCCGCGCAGCGGCCGCGGGCTTCGGCGCGGACTGCGTGCTCACCTCGGCGGCGCACGCCTCCGGGACGGACCGTGTCGCCGAGGTCGCGCGCCTCCTCGGCTTCGCCCCGGGCGATGTCGTCCTCAACGTCCAGGGCGACGAGCCGCTGATCGAGCCGCGATTGATCGCGGATCTCGCGGCCGCGCTTCGGGACCGGCCTGCCGTCGACATTGCGACCGCGGCCGCGCCGATACGAACGCTCGTCGAGTTTCTCGATCCGAATTGCGTCAAAGCCTTGCGCGGAAACGACGGGCAGGCGCTGTATTTCAGCCGCGCGCCGGTGCCGTGGCCGCGCGACCACACGGTCGGCGGCCAGCCGACGCGCTTCGACGGCGCGTTGCGCCATATCGGCATCTATGCCTATCGAGCCAGGAGCTTGCTCCGATTCGCCGAATTGCCGCCGACGCCGCTCGAGCAAACCGAGAAGCTCGAGCAATTGCGCGCGCTCGAACACGGCCTGACCATGCATATCCTCACGCTGCAGGAGGCGCCCGAGGCGGGCGTCGACACGCCCGAGGATCTCGAACGCGTCCGCACGAAATCGGCGGCGGCGTGACCCGGGTTCTGTTCGTGTGTCTGGGGAATATCTGCCGCAGCCCGACCGCGGAGGGCATGCTGCGGCATCTGGCGGCGCGCGAGGCGCCGTTGCTCCCGCTGGAAGTCGATTCGGCGGGCACAGGCGATTACCACATCGGCGATCCGCCGGACCCGCGCAGCCGTCTTGCCGCCATGCGCCGCGGAATCGATATCGGTGGATTGCGCGCGCGCCAGATCGCGGCCGACGATTTCCTGCGTTTCGATTTCATATTGGCGATGGATCCTGACAACCTGCGAAATTTGCGCGCGGCGGCGCCGCCGGGTGCGAGCGCGCGGGTGCGGCTGTTCCTGGAGTACGCGCCGCAGACGGGCCGGCTCGATGTGCCGGATCCTTATTACGGCGACGAAAACGGGTTCGAGACGGTGCTCGATCTCGTCGAGGCCGCATCGCGCGGCCTGCTCGCAAGCCTCGAGCGGCGCGGTGCGCCGCCCGCCGCCGAATCCGGCCGCGGCTAGCCAAATGCCGTACACGATCTCGCACACCGCCGCGGTGCTGCCGTTCTCACGATATCTTGCGCGCTATCGAGTGTTGTCCGCCGCCGTGATCGGCAGCATGGTCCCGGATTTCGGCTACCTTCTTCCCTGGCGATTCGCGCGCTTCCAAACCCATAGCGCGATCGCGCTCGCGACGTTCTGCCTGCCGGTCGGCCTCGCGACCTACTGGTTTTTCCAATTCCTGCTGAAGCGTGCGCTCCTGGAATTGCTGCCGGACGGCGCCTATCTGCGCTCGCGCCCGTCCGCCCGCGCCGCGAACATTGCGAGCCTCGCGGCATGGCTCGCGGCCGCCGCCGGCATACTCGTCGGCGCGGTCACGCATCTCGTCTGGGACGGCTTCACGCACGAGAATGCGCGCGGGGTGCGGATGATTCCCGCGCTCAACGACACCGTCGCAGACATCGCCGGCCACCACCTGCTCGCCTACAAACTCATGCAGCAGGGTAGTTCCGTCGCCGGTCTCGCGATCGCGGCGTGGATCGCCTGGCGTGCGCTGCGTGGTCCGGCGGCGCAACCGCCCGGCAAGCGCGCGATCGGCCGCTACGAGCGTAAAGCGTGGCTCCTGGCGTACGCGCTCGCGGCCCTGTTCGCCGGCGGCGCCGCGCTCGTGATCCGTCGGGATCCCGGTGGATTCGGCATCACCGCGGTCGCGACCGATATCGGGATCGCCATCCTGCGCGGGATGGCGATCTCGCTGGTCGCGGTCACCCTATGCTTGGACGTCCGCCTGCGCGCGCGGCGCTAACGGTTGTCCGTATCGCTGCGTGTCGGTTCGGTCGGCGCCGATGACCATACGACGTACTTGGACTCCTGGCTCGAGTTCGCCGGCGGCGGGTTGCTTGCCGGAGCCGGAGCCGGAGCAGGCGTAGCCGCGGTTGCCGGGAATTCCGCCGGCGGCGCCGAACGCGACTCAAGCGGGGGCGTGGGTTCGCGTGCGGGAGCTTGCGGCTCGCGCGGGGCCTGGTGTTCGCGCGGCGCCTGTTGCGCGTCGCGCGATTCCTGCGCCGTGCCCGCGGGCGCGCCGCCGGACTCGCCGGACCTGGCCGCGCTGTCGCCGCCATCGCGCCCACGGCCACGACCGCCACGCCTGCGGCGCCCACGGCCGGTGCGCTCGCCGGAGGTGCGCTCGCTCCCCGGTTCTCGATCGCCCGGGCGGGCGGCGTCCGCTGCGCGCGGCGCTTGCTCGGTGCGTGCTTGCTCGGTGCGCGCCCCCGCGTCCGTGCGCGGTCCCTCGATCGGCGATGTGCCCGGCGTGCGCTCGGCCTGCGGGCCCCCGCGACCATCGTGACGGGGCGGCCGGCCGTCGCGCCGTGGCTCATCGCGGCGCGGCGCGCGGGCGCCCTCAGGGCGCGCATCGCGGCTCCGTTCGCGGCCTCTATCGCGGTCGCCGCGATCCCGGTCCCTGTCGCCGCGGTCGCGCGAACGATAGCGGTCATGCTGGCCGTCGCGGTGAGCCGATCGCTCACGCTGCGAAGCCGGTGCCGGTGCGCGCGGCGCGGCCGCGGGCTCGGCTGGCTTGGTGCCGACGAGCCAGGTCCAAAAGCGCGCGAGCGCCCCGCGATGATCCGGCGCCGGCGCGGCCGCGACCGGCGCTGCCTCGACCGGCGGAGTCGGGGCCGCCGAAGCGGGCAAAATGCTCGGCACCAGCGGCGCGTCCGCCTGCGGCTTCTTGTCGCGAGTACCGATCTGCGAATCCTCGACCGTCGGCTGCTCCGGGATCTGGTAGCTCACCGTCGCATTCTCCGGAAGGTCCTTTTCGTCGTCGCGGATGCGGCGTATCGAGTAAGCCGGCGTCTGCATATGCGGATTCGGCACGATCACGAGGGAGACTTTGTCACGCGACTCGATCTGGGTCAGCCACTCCCGCTTCTCGTTCATGAGATACGTGGCGACATCGACCGGCACCTGGGCGATCACCCGGCCGGTGCGCTCTTTGCGCGCTTCCTCGCCGATCAGCCGCAACAGAGCCAGGGACATCGATTCGACGCCGCGTATCGATCCCATGCCGCCGCAGCGCGGGCAATGGATGTGCGTCGTCTCGCTGAGCGCGGGCCGCAACCGCTGACGCGACAATTCCAAGAGCCCGAAGCGCGACAAGCGGCCGAGCTGGATCCGGGCGCGGTCCATCTTCACCGCATCGCGCAACATGTCCTCGACCGCACGCTGATTGGCGGGCAATTCCATGTCGATGAAATCGATCACGATGAGTCCGCCGATATCGCGGAGCCTGAGCTGGCGCGCGATCTCTTCCGCCGCCTCGAGGTTGGTATTGCGCGCAGTCGCTTCGATGTCGCCGCCGCGGGTGCTGCGCGCCGAATTGATGTCGATCGACACGAGGGCCTCGGTCTGGTCGATCACGAGGCTGCCGCCGGACGGCAAGGTCACCTTGTGCGAGTACGCCGACTCGATCTGGCTCTCGATCTGATAGCGCGTGAACAGCGGCACGGGATCTTGGTAGATCTTCAGCTTGCGCTGCGCGTCGGGCGGCATGAAGCGCTGCATGTACTCCTGCGCCTTCTGGAACGCCTCCGGCTGATCGATCAAGCATTCGCCGACATCGTCGGAGAAGTAATCGCGCAGTGCGCGCGTCACCGCGTCGCTCTCCTGGAATATCAGGAAGGGCGCGGGCTTCGTTTGGTTGGCCTCGACGATCGCGTCCCAAGCGGCCTTCAGATTGTTCAAATCCCACTGCAGCTCTTCGGTCGAACGACCGACACCGGCGGTGCGCACGATCGCGCCCATGCCGTCCGGAATCTCCAGGCCGCTCATCGCTTCGCGCGTTTGATCGCGATCCTCGCCTTCGATTCGGCGCGATACGCCGCCGGCGCGCGGATTGTTCGGCATCAGGACGAGGAAGCGTCCGGCCAGGCTGATGAACGTCGTCAGAGCCGCGCCCTTGTTGCCGCGCTCCTCCTTCTCGACCTGAACGATCAGTTCCTGGCCTTCCTGCAGCACTTCCTTGATATTGACGCGGCCGCCGGAGCCGGGCTGCTGGCGGAAGTATTCCTTGGACACTTCCTTCAACGGCAAAAAGCCGTGGCGCTGGGCGCCGTAGTCGACGAACGCGGCTTCGAGACTCGGCTCTACGCGCGTGATTCGACCTTTATATATGTTCGATTTTCTTTGTTCTTTGGACGGGATCTCAATCGATAAGTCGTATAGCTTCTGACCGTCGACGAGTGCGACTCGCAATTCTTCTTCTTGAATTGCGTTGACGAGCATTCTTTTCATTTGCCCCAACTGAAATGGTAGGAGCCGAGGAGAGCAGGAGAATAGAAGCCGGGCGCCCAACGCTGGACGCGACGAAGAATATGACGCTGCCGAACGCGAACCACGCGATCGGCGGCGTCAACATCCAATTTTGCCAAAACGTATACGGCAAGCCCGGGGCCTTGTTCTCGGTTAACCGCTTGCAAGACGCGCAAGCCTTATCTTAAAGGCCGTCTTGCGTCTTTCTCATCGGCCGAGCGATGGTCTGGAAATCCAGAACCAACTAATATGCGGCGCTCCCGCAGGATGGGCGCACCACCGAAACCGGTGCCATGTTGCGGCATCCACAACGGGTGCGACGCAGGGCACGGTTTTGTAAGATTATCACGAGGGTTCGCCATGGTCAATATAATCAAGACCTTAGAATTGGAGCGCGGCTCGCGATGAGCGACAAACCCGGAACCCAGGAAGGCGCCCCCGTGGCCAAAAGCGCGGTCACCCTGCATAGCGTGGGCGCCGACGAGGCGGGTCAGCGCATCGACAACTTCCTCATGCGGCATTTCAAGTCGGTTCCGCGCAGCCGCGTCTACCGCTTGTTGCGCAAGGGCGAGGTGCGCGTGAACCGCAAGCGGGTCGATGCCGAATATCGGCTCGTGGCAGGCGATTCGGTGCGCTTGCCGCCGGTGCGAATCGACCCGGAGGGCACGCCGGGTCGGCCGTCCGCGCGCCTATTGGACCTGATCGAGCGTGCGGTGATTTATCAGGACCGGCATTTGCTGGTGATCGACAAGATGAGCGGTGTTGCGGTTCACGGCGGCAGCGGCATGAGTTTCGGCGTGATCGAGGCACTGCGCGCGTCGCGGCCGAGCGAGACACTGGAACTCGTTCACCGCCTCGATCGGGACACGAGCGGCTGCCTGCTGATCGCGCGTGATCGAGCGACCTTGAGCGCCCTGCATGCGCTGATCCGCAACGGCGGCATGCACAAGAAGTATCTCGCGCTCGTCGCGGGAAATTGGCAACTGGGCACGAAGCGCATCGATGCGCCGCTGTCCACCGACAGCCGTGAGCACGGCGAGCGCCACGTGCGCGTCGCCGCCGCCGGCAAGGCATCCGTGAGCGTGTTCAAGCCCGTCCAATTCTTCGGCTCGCTCGCGACCTTGATGGAGGTCGATATCCTGACCGGCCGCACGCACCAGATTCGCGTTCATGCGGCCCATGCGGGCCATCCGCTGCTCGGCGACGACAAGTACGGCGATCGCGATCGCAATTCGCAGTTTCGCGAATACGGCTTGAAGCGCATATTCCTGCACGCACACGCGGTCGCCTTCGAATGGCCCGGATCCGGTGTGCCGTTTCACGCGAGCGCGCCGCTGCCCGAGGAGTTGGGTGCCGTTCTCGATGCGATCGCGGTCACGAAGACCAAGTCCGGCCGCCGCCCGGCCGGCAAGTCGCGGCGGCGCGGTTAAGGGATATCGAAGCCGGCGTCGCGCAGCGCGGCGGCCAAGCGAACCAGAGGCAAGCCGATCAGCGCCGTCGGATCGGCGCTGTCGATCGATTCGCAGAGCGCGATGCCGAGACCTTCGCTCTTGAAGCCGCCGGCGCAGTCGAGCGGCGATTCGCGCTCGACATAGCGCTCGATCGTCGCGCGATCCATGTTGCGGAATCTGACGCGCGTGGTGTCCACGAATTCGATCGACGCCGAGTCGCGCCGCCGCACGACGGCGACGGCCGTCAGGAACGAGACCGTACGGCCGGATGTGGCGGTCAATTGCTCGATGCAGCGGGACGCGGTGCCCGGTTTGCCGAGGACGCGGGTGACCGAATTCTCGTCGAGCACGGCGACTTGGTCCGATCCGACGACCCAGGCGTCCGGATGCGCCTCCGCGATCCGTTCCGCCTTCGCGCGCGCCAGGCGGGCGGCGAGCGCCGCCGGGGCTTCTCCGGGGAGCGCGGTCTCCGGGATCCCGGGGGAGGCCACGTCGAAGCGCAAACCCAAACGGGAAAGCAGTTCGCGTCGGTAGACGGACGTCGAGGCCAGAAAAAGTGGTGGCTGGGACTTCAAAAACAACAACTTGCGGTAAATTCGTTTTGACAGGGGGGGTGCGCATCCCTATTATACGCGGCCCATGGCACGGGGCTTGCGGGATATCGTCGATTGCGAGCGCTTGGCCGACGAGGGCGCCGTGCTGGAGCGCGTTTACGCGCTCGCCGATCTGCCCAGGGTACAGGACTTGCTCGCGGACGGAAGCGGCACGCTGCGCGTAAGGTTCGCATTTGCGAAGACCGAGTCAGGCCACGCCGGCGTGACGATCGAGGCGAACGGCGTCGCGCATCTTGCTTGTCAGCGGTGCACGAGGACTTTCGATTTCCCGGTCGCGGCGCAGAGCGAGATCGAGTTCACAACCGATCAAGCGGCCGAGTCGCAGAACTCGGCGCGAGAGCCGTATTTGCTGAGTGAGGGTTCGGCATCGCTCGCCGAGCTCGCCGGAGAGGAATTGTTGTTGGCATTGCCGCTCGTGCCGATGTGCACCGAGCCGGAGGCGTGCGGCGGGGCGCAGGCGCCGCGCGAGTTCGTAGCCGCCGCGCCGCCGTCCGAGGCGACGAGGCGGCCGTTCAGCGGATTGCAGGATTTATTGAAGAAAACCGATAGGACATAGCGACCATGGCAGTTCAAAAGAGCAGGAAAACCCCTTCGAAGCGCGGCATGCATCGTTCGCACGACGCGCTCGCGACGCCCGCCGTTTCGATCGACGGCAAGAGCGGTGAAACGCACTTGCGCCACCGCATCACGCGCGACGGGTTTTATCGGGGCCGCAAGGTGCTGGAGACCCGGGCCGACGCCGCCGCGGCCGACGAAGAATAGGACCATTGCCCGCGCCGGCCGGCGCCGCTCGTGCCGGCGCGAGCGCTCCTCCTTGACGCTTCCTGTAGTGACTGCGCCGCTGCATATCGCCGTCGACGCCATGAGCGGCGATCGCGGGCCGTCCGTATGCGTACCGGCGGCGCGCGCCGCGGCGCAGCGGCACGGCGACGTTCGCTTCACGCTCGTCGGCCGCAAGGCCGATTTGGAGCGCGAACTCGGCGCATCGGTTCCCGCGAATCTCCGCTGCCTCCACGCCGAGGATGTCGTCGGCATGTCCGATCATCCCCGCGACGCGCTGCGCCGGAAGAAAGACTCCTCGATGCGCCGCGCGCTGGATCTCGTCAAGTCGCGGGATGCCGATGCCTGCGTCAGCGCGGGCAATACGGGCGCGCTGATGGCGACCGCTCACTTCGTGCTGAAGATGCTGCCCGGAGTCGAAAGGCCCGCGATCGTTTCCTCGATACCTTCGCGCGGCGGCCACACGTTCATGCTGGATCTGGGCGCAAACGCGACTTGCACGCCGGCGCAACTCAACCAGTTCGCCGTGATGGGCTCCATTCTCGCGGCCGACGGCGGGGGCGCGCATGCGCGCCCCCGCGTCGGCCTGCTCAACATCGGTGAAGAGGACATCAAGGGCGACGAGATCGTACAGGCCGCGCACATTCTGCTGGGCGCGAGCGATCTGAACTACGTGGGCTTCGTCGAGGGACATGACATCTTCTCCGACACCGTCGACGTCGTCGTGACCGACGGCTTCACCGGCAACGTGGCGCTGAAGACCATGGAGGGCGTCGCGCGGCTGATCACCGACGCGATGCGCGAGGAATTCACGCGCAGCGCCGGACGCAAGCTCGGCGCCTTGATCGCAAGCCCGGCGTTGAAGGCGTTGCGCTCGCGGCTCGATCCAAGACGCTATAATGGCGCGAGCATGGTCGGTTTGAATGGGGTCGTGATCAAGAGTCACGGCGGTGCGGACGCGTTCGCGTTCGAGCGAGCCATCGAAGTGGCCATTCTCGAAGCGCGCAACGGCGTGCCGGCGCGCATTGCGGAGCGGCTCGGCTCGCCACCGGTGAATTGAAGGACCATCAGCAATGTACGCACGCATCGCCGGCACCGGCAGCTACCTTCCCAAACAAATCTTGACGAACGCCGATCTCGAGAAGATCGTCGACACCAGCGACGAATGGATCCGCACGCGAACCGGGATCGAACAACGGCATATCGTCGCGGAAGGAGAGACGACCACGGATCTCGCCGAGCAGGCGTCGCGCAATGCGATGGCGGCCGCCGGCGTTTCGCCTGCGGACATCGACTTGATATGCGTCGGTACGACGACGCCGGATCTCGTGTTCCCGAACGTCGGCACGCTCCTTCAGGATCGCTTGGGCATTCACGGCTGTCCGGCGTTCAGCTTGGAAGCGGCGTGCGCGAGTTTCCTCTATGCCTTGAGCGTCGCCGACAAGTTCGTCCGTCTCGGGGATTCGAAGTGCGCGCTCGTCGTGGGCGCCGACACGCTGACCCGCATCATCGACTGGAGCGACCGGGGGACCTGCGTCTTGTTCGCGGACGGGGCCGGCGCGGTCATTTTGAAGCCCTCCGAGGAACCCGGCATCATCAGCACGCACTTGCACGCCGACGGCCGCTACAAGGACTTGCTGCAATACCCGGATGGCGTGTCGCGCGGATTCAAGCTCGTGCGCGCAGGCAAGGCGGGCGTGCAAATGAAGGGAAATGAAGTCTACAAGGTCGCGGTCAATACCCTCGGGCATCTCGTCACCGAGACGCTCGCGGCGAGCGGGTATCGCCAGGACCAGGTCGACTGGCTGATTCCGCATCAAGCGAACATCAGAATCATCGAGGCAATCGCCAAGAGGCTGGATCTGCCGATGGAGCGCGTGATCGTCACGATCAAGGACCAAGGCAACACGTCCGCCGCCTCGGTGCCGCTTGCGCTCGATACCGGCGTGCGGGACGGCCGCGTGAAGCGGGGCCAGTTGTTGCTTCTCGAGGCGTTCGGCGGCGGATTCACCTGGGGTTCCGCGCTCGTCCGCTTCTGATTCGATGGCGACTTTGCGGCCGACACGCGTTTTCTGGTGGATCGTTCCGTGCCTGGCGGCGGCCCTCGCGCACGCGGAAGTTTTCCCGCTCGGGCCCGGCCAGGACTTGGTCGGAACTCCTGCGGAAACGAGATCCTCGGCTGAGGACACGCTCGCGGAGATCGCGCGCCGCTACCATCTGGGATTCGACGAGATCGGCGCCGCCAATCCGGGCGTCGATATGTGGCTGCCGGGCAAGGGCACGCTCGTGCGGCTGCCGACCCAGCACATCCTGCCGAACGCGCCGCGCGTCGGCATCGTCGTCAATCTGCCGGAAGGCCGGCTGTACTACTTTCATGACGACAAGGGCCGCGGTGCGGTCGTGGAGACGTATCCGATCAGCGTGGGGCAAATGGACTGGAACACTCCGCTCGGGGTCACGAAGATCGTTCGCAAGGAAAAGATGCCGACCTGGTATCCGCCGAAATCGGTGCGCGCAACGCACTTGAAGGACGGCGACGTATTGCCGGCGGCGATACCGCCGGGACCGAAGAATCCGCTGGGCCAGTATGCGATGCGATTGGGGATCCCCGGCGGTGCGTACCTCATTCACGGTACGAACAATCCGATCGGCGTCGGCATGCAGATCACGCACGGCTGCATTCGTTTGTATCCGGAGGACATCTCCGTCTTGTTTCGTGAGGTGCCCGTCGGCATGACGGTGCGCATCGTCAACCAGCGGATCAAGACCGGCTGGGCGGACGGCGCGCTATACCTCGAAGTGCATCGTCCGCTCGACAACGCGGGCTCGAAGGATGTGGAGGACATGACCGCGCTCACGCGCGCGATCGTCGAGGCAACCGGGACGCGGCGCGTGATCATCGACTGGCATGCGGCGGAGCGGGTGTTCGAGCAACAGCGCGGCGAGCCGACCCGGATCTCCGTCGACCGCTGGCGCGAACCCGCGGGCGTCGGCGGCCGGCGACGCAAATAAAAAAAAACGCCGCGGCGTGCCGCGGCGTTTCATCTCGATCAAATCAATTGAAAGTTCCGTGTCTTACTTCGACACCGACTTCTTGAACATGCGGTCGATCTTCTCGTTGATTTGCTCGATCGCCGTCTGATTCGCTTGCGCAGTCGACAGAGCTTGGTTGGCCGTGCTCTGTGCGCCAGAAGCCGCCGAGGCTGCGCTCGACGCAGCGGTGTTCGCCGCAGCGGCATCGCTGGACGCCTTCGCCGTGTCGCCCTGCAGTTTGCTGACTTGAGACTTCAGGTCGTCGATTTGCGACTGAATCGGCTTCAGGTCGGTGCATCCCGCGAACGCGAAGAAGCAGGCTGCCGCGGCCGAGACCTTAACTACGGTTGCAAGTTTCATAACATATTCCCCTAGGGTTGAATCATTGACATCGGAAAATCTGAAGTGTTGGCACAGACGGACCCTGTCTAAGAGGCGGGTTCGCCTGCGCCGCAACACAGTTCATCATTAAAGCGAATTTTACGTATTAAATCCAACAAAAAACGCGACCTGTCGGCTAAACGCGACGGCGTTTCGGCGCATACGCAGCCCCGCCTGATTAATTTGCGGTCAGGATTACGGGTGCACGCAACATTTTTCGGCAATCCCTGGCCTCGCTTGTTCAGCTTCGCAACAGCTCCATGACGGCCCGGTTGCCCTGATTGATCGCCGAGTCGGTGTATGCGGCGCCGCCGGCATCGGAATTCGCGATCGTGATGCGGCCGAATTGGGCGCGGCCGACGACGTTCGCGCGTTGGGATTCCGGCACGTCCGGGTCGAACAGCGGATTGAATTCCGGAGCGTAGCCGTGCGCCCATCGATTGACGGTGATCGCGGTGATGTCGCGCGCCGGGTCGAAGCCGCCGGGCGCGAGCGTGCGGTCCAATTGGTCGCGGATCTGCCGTTCGAACGTCTCGAAGCTCGTCACGAGCAATTCGGCGCGACCGGCCTTGTTTTGATCGTGCTCCGCCAAGCCCGCCTTGCACGGCGTGCGCACCATGTGCACGAGCATGGGCTCGTCCGGCGACTGCGGGCTGCGGTACTCGCCGATGTCGACGTGGGGGTTGAGGTAAAAATGCGTGTGGTAGCTGCCGGGCGCGTAAACCTTCCTGATCTTGAGCTTCTCGAACGCCCGCCAGTTGGTCAGCGCGACGCTCGTGTAGACCAAAGGCGTCTTGACGAGCGCATGCAGGGCTTGCCGCTGCACCGCCGGCAATTCCGGACAGAGGTAAGGGATCATCATGTTGTAGCCGGCGAGCACGGCCCCGCCGGCGCGTGCCGTGAATGCGCGGCCGCCGCGCACATAGGTCACCTCGACTTCGCGCGCGGCTTGCGGTTCGCCGAGATTTCTGACCCGAATCACCGTGCTGTTCAGCCGCAGGCGCACCGGCACGCCGCGTCGGTCGAGCTTCGCGTAATCGACCTTGGCGGTGATGACGTCGTCGAAGCCGTTGCCGGGCACGGCCGCGGGAATCAGATCCCGCACGAGGAGCCGCGCGATCGTCGCGTTGCCGTCGGGAAAATGAAAGAACAGCGAGCCGCCGGTGTCCTCGTAGCCCGCGGGCGTGGGACCCATGCGTTCGATCGATCCTTTCGCGAGATTCATGCCCTGGAATCCCGGCAGGCCGAAGCCCCAGCAATCGATCGCGGCGACCGCGTCGGTGCCGACCCCCCATTCGCCTTTCGTGCGTGCGTTGTAATAGTGCAGCACCGCCGGCTCGACGCCGACCAGGTCGCGCAGGAACGCTTCGTAGCTGATTCTCGACATGCGCTGCTTCTTCTCGTCCGAGGAGAGTCCCGGCATGTAGTCGATGTGCGCTTCTTCGATTTGCACGATTTGCGCGCGCGCACGGGCCGACAGCGGCGCGTCGGCGAACAACCGATCGTACGGCAGCTTGCCCTCGCCGACGACGAGCTTGTCGGCGCCGAACGTCTCTCTATCGAAGAACACGCCGTTCTCGAGGCCAAGAGCTTCATAGTATTTTTCGCCGAGATCCGTGCGGCGCCGCGTCGATTTCGTGAGTGCGGGGATGTCGATGCCCAAGGTCTCGATGAGGCCTGCCGCGATCTGGCTATAGGGCCGCGGACTGTCGATGTCCAGAGTGCCGCCGTTCAGCAGGTTCAGATGGCCGTCCAGGTGGAATTCGTTGCGCTTGGCGTGGCCGCCGAAATCATCGTGGTTGTCGAGCAGCAGGATGCGGCTGTTCGCGCCCGCGTACCGGCGATAGAAATGCGCGGCGGAGAGGCCGCTGATGCCGGCGCCGACGACGATCAGGTCATAGCGCTCACCGGTATCTGTGGCGCTCGTCCATGCCTTGCCGTCGCGCAGCGCATGAGCGACCTCGAAGGATCCCGGGTGATTGCCGCGCATGCCGGTCAGGATCGGCGGGTAGTAGCCGGGCGCGTCCTGGGCGGGAAGCGCGCCGGACGGCGCCGCCGCGAGTAGGGGCTGGGCCGCGGCGGCGGCGGTGGCGCCGATCGCCAAGCCGTTCAGGAAGTCGCGCCGTGTGATCGGGCAATGCATGCCTAGCGTCTTATCCTTCGATCGATCGGACGTCTCATCGGTCATTTCGGGTCCTTGGAGATTTTGTGGGCATTCGTCGATGGGTTACCAAATTACCGTGCGAGCGGAGCGCTTGCCAGACATAAAAGACTGTATATAATGACAGTCACTGTCTGCATATACAGGTGCCGTATGTCCGACCTCACGCCCCGTCAAACCCAGATTCTCCGGCTCATTCAAGACAGCATTGCGGAAAGCGGCATGCCGCCCACGCGAGCGGAGATCGCCCGCACCCTCGGTTTCAAATCGCCGAATGCGGCGGAGGAACATTTGCGCGCGCTGCAGCGCAAAGGCGTCATCGATCTGATTCCCGGCGCATCGCGCGGCATCCAACTCAAAGATATTTTGCGCGAACAATTGGGCTTGCCGCTCATCGGCCGCGTCGCCGCCGGCCGCCCGATCTTGGCCGAGGAGCATATCGAGACGCGCTATCAGATCGACCCGAAGCTGTTTCAACCGCAGCCGCATTACCTCCTGAAGGTGCGCGGCATGAGTATGAAAGACGCCGGCATCCTGGATGGCGATTTGGTCGCCGTGCATCGCACTCCCGAGGTGCGCAACCGCCAAATCGTCGTGGCGCGGCTGGAAAACGAAGTCACGGTCAAACGCTACCGCCAGGAAGGCACGGTCGTTTGGCTATTGCCGGAAAATACCGATTTCGAGCCGATTCGCGTCGATCTCAAAGAACAGCCGATGATCATAGAAGGGGTGGTCGTGGGCGTACTTCGCCGCGGTAAAGACGTGGATGCCGCGTGAGATACCCTCGCTTGCGGATATCCTGGCCGATGCGCGCGTTTGGAAGTTAAAAGACGCCTCGGCCGCACCGCCTCAGCCGGTTTGGTCCACCGGCAAAAGCGCGTTGGACGCGCGCTTGCCAGGCGGTGGCTGGCCGACGGCGTCGCTCGTCGAGGTATTGCTCGACGATAGCGGCCTCGGCGAAGTGCAGTTGTTCTTGCCGGCTCTCGCGGCCTGCCAACATCAAGCCGGCGGCGGTGTTCCATGGCTGATCTGGGTTGCGCCTCCTCACGAACCATACGCCCCGGCCTTGGCGCAGCAAGGAATCGATTTGGGCCGCTTTTTGGTCGTGCGTCCCGAATCTGCGACCGAAGCGCTGTGGGCTGCGGAGCAGGCCCTGAGTTCGGGCGTCTGCGGCGCCGTTTTTCTGTGGTTGAAAGGAACCGATGACCGGTGGCTGCGGCGTTTGAAGCTCGCGGCCGAGGCGGGTGGCGCGCTCGGTGTGCTGTTTCGTCCCGAGCGGCATCGGTTCGAGTCTTCCCCTGCCAGCCTGCGTGTATTGATGACCCGCGGCGAAGACGCGGTTCATCTCGAATTGCTCAAAGTGCGCGGCGGCCGGCCGGGATCCGTGGACTTGCGATGAAATCTCGTACCGCGGATCTATTCGCCGCGGCGAATTTTTCCCCGCAACCGGCGCCTGAGCCTGAGCCGGCGCTTGTGCCTGCGCCGACACCGAGGCAAATGCCGGCGCCTGCGCCGCA
>Ga0316628_100000315_pt1 | contig 30066 bp, 25 predicted proteins | sample OWC_Aug_M2_C1_D5_FD_207648 | JGI IMG/M metagenome (GOLD analysis project Ga0316628, IMG submission 207648) | Wetland soil microbial communities from Old Woman Creek delta, Ohio, United States - OWC_Aug_M2_C1_D5_C | ecosystem: Environmental > Terrestrial > Soil > Wetlands | place: USA: Ohio...
GTTCGTGCTTTCTCCCTCCTCTCCCCCCGGCTCCCCCCACCCGGGGGCGGGGGGCCGGCCCGGCCCCGCCCCCCGGCCCCCCGCTTGACCCCCCGTCGCCTCCGGGCTACGCTATTGCCCCATGCAACTGCGCGAGTTCTTTGCCGAGGACGGCATCAGCCTGAGCCTCAAGGGCCGGACCAAGAACGAGGTCCTTCGCGAGCTGGTGGAACTCCTCCACCTGGACGAGAAGAACCAGGGGATGCTCATCAAGATGCTCCAGAGGCGTGAGAACCTCGGCTCGACGGGCATCGGCCGGGGAATCGCCATCCCTCACTGCCGCTCGCTGGTGGTCAACCGGCTCCGGGTGGCGTTCGGCCGCAAGGTGGAGGGCTTGGACTTCAAAGCCATCGACGAGAAGCCGGCCCACTTCTTCTTCCTGATCGTCGCCCCGCCGCTCGAGGTCTCGAACCAGTACCTGCCGGTGCTGGGGAAGATCGCGCAGTTCGCGAAGGAGGAGGACGTCCCGAGGCGTCTGCTGGAAATCCAAACACCGGCCGACTTCCTGAAGCTTGTGGAGGAGAAGGGCCTGTAGAAGGAACTCAGGTGTGCCGCTGACGGCGACCGCTCCGGGCGGGCAACGTGGTGCTTTCTTCTGCGGCAATCCCTACCAATATGCTACGATATGAACCAGTGTCTCATGCTGCATCAACTTCTTGCGCTGTAATTAGTTACTCCCACTCTATGGTGGCGGGCGGCTTCGAACTCACGTCGTAGACCACGCGGTTCACTCCCGGTACTTCGTTCGTGATTCGAGTGGCGATGGTCGCCAGGATGTCGTGTGGAAAGGGGAACCAGTCGGCCGTCATCCCGTCCAGGCTGGTGACCGCGCGCAGCGCCACGACATTGGCGTAGGTCCGCCCGTCGCCCATCACACCGACGGATCGGACGGGCAGCAATACTGCGAACGCCTGCCAGATCTGGTCGTAGAGACCGGCGCGCCGGATCTCCTCCAGATAGAGCGCGTCGGCGGCCTGGAGCGTGGCGACCCGCTGCGCCGTGACGGGGCCCAGGATTCGAACCGCCAGACCCGGCCCCGGGAACGGGTGGCGGCGCACGATCTCCTCCGGAAGCCCCAGCTCGCGCCCCACCTGCCGAACCTCGTCCTTGAACAGCTCTCGGAGCGGCTCGATCAGCTCGAAGGGCAGATCGGGGCGGAGCCCGCCGACGTTGTGGTGGGTCTTGATGGTGGCCGAAGGGCTCCCGCGCGGCGAGAAGGACTCGATCACGTCCGGGTACAGGGTGCCCTGCACCAGGAATTCCACGTCGGCCCCGACGTCGCGCGCCGCCGCCTCGAAGACGTCGATGAAGGTGTGCCCGATGCGGCGCCGCTTCTCCTCCGGGTCGTCGACGTCGGCCAGCTTCCGCAGGAACAGCTCCGAGGCGTCCACGACCCGCAGGTCCATGCCCAATTCGGAGCGGAACGCGCGCTCCACCTGCGACCGCTCTCCGGCCCTGAGGAGGCCGTGGTCGACGAAGATGCTGGTGAGTCTCTCGCCGATGGCGCGATACACCAGCGCCGCTGCGACGGCCGAGTCCACCCCTCCGGACAGCCCGCATATGGCTCGGCGGCCGCCCACCCTCTCGCGGATCTCGGCCACGACGTTCTGCACGAACTGCCCCGGCGTCCACGTCGGCTTCGCTCCGCAGATCCCGAACAGGAAGTTGTGCAGGATCTCCGCCCCCCGGGGGGTGTGCGCGACCTCGGGGTGGAACTGGACGCCGTAGATGGGCTTCTGGGTGTGCTGGAACGCCGCGACGGGCGTGTTGGCGCTCCGGGCCAGAACGCGCCAGCCCGCTGGCGGCACGTCCACCAGGTCCCCGTGGGACATCCACACCGGAGTCTTCGTGCCGGCCGGGAAGCCCTCCAGAAGGCCGCGGCCCGCCATGACCTCGATCTCCGCTCGACCGTACTCCCGCTCCGAGCTCCTCCGCACGCCGCCGCCGGAGAGCTGTGCCAGGAGGTGCATGCCGTAGCAGATGCCGAGCACGGGGATGCCGAGGTCCAGGAGGCCGGGATCGGCGCCGGGGGCGCCCTCGTCGTAGACGGAGTTCGGGCCGCCGGAGAGGACGATTCCGATTGGCGCGAACTCCCGGATCCAGTCCAGACCGCGGGTGGGCGGGTGAATCTCGCAGTAGACGTGGGCCTCGCGCACGCGGCGCGCTATGAGCTGCGTGTACTGCGAGCCGAAGTCCACGATCAGCAGCCGCTGGGCTGTCTTCACGTTCGGTCCTCCGCCGGGACGCTGCGCCACGTCGGGGCCGCGTGCTCGCCGAGCATCATGCCGTCGGGCGACTCGCGCTCCCGGATGACAGCGAACCGGTCGCCGTCCACCAGGACCTCGGGCGGCCGCGGCCGGGCGTTGTAGGTGGAGGTCATCACGAAGCCGTAGGCGCCCGCGCCGCGGACCACCAGCAGGTCCCCCTGCTCCAGGGACGGCAGGTCGCGGTCCAGCGCGAAGAAGTCGCCAGTCTCGCAGATCGGTCCGACCACGTCGTAGTGCACGCGCGGCCGCCCGCCAGCCCCGTCCACATCGATCTCGTGCCAGGCCTGGTAGTGGCTGGGGCGGATGAGGTCCGTCATCCCGGCGTCGATGACTGCGATCATCCGCCCGCCCGACCTCTTCCGGTACAGAACCCGGGTCAGCAGGACGCCGGCGTTCCCCACCAGGAACCGTCCCGGCTCCACGACCAGCCGCAGGCCTGACGCAGCCACCTTCGGCACGAGGGCGGCACCGTAGGACGCCACGTCCAGCGGCACGTCGCCCTCGCGGTAGCGGATGCCGAGTCCGCCTCCCAAGTCCAGGATCTCGAGCGTGTCCACTCCCGCCGCGCGCAGCCGGCTCACCAGGCCCGCCAGCCGCTCCAGCCCCGCGGCGAACGGCCCAGCGTCGGTGATCTGCGAGCCGACGTGCATGGCCAACCCGCGCAGCCGCAGCCCGGCAGTCCTCGTGGCGCGCATGGCGAGCGGGACAACCTCGTCGTGCGGCACGCCGAACTTCTTCCCCTTCGAGCCGGTGACGGTGTAGGGATGCGTGTCCACCGTGACCTCCGGGTTCACGCGGATCCCCACCGGCGCCGTGCGCCCCCCGTCTCGAGCCACTGCCGCCACCGCGTCCAGCTCCTCCTCCGACTCGACGTTGAGCAGCCCGACGTCTGCGTCCAGCGCCGCCCGCATCTCCTCCCGCGTCTTCCCCACCCCGCTGAAGACGACGTCCGCACCCCCGAACCCGGCCGCCAACGCGCGCCCCAGCTCGCCCGACGAGACGATGTCCACCCCGGCGCCGAGCGATCGGATGAGCGCCAGGATGGCGAGGTTGCCGTTCGCCTTGACCGAGTAGTGGATGCGGTGCGGAACCCCCGCCAGCGCCGCGTCGAGCGAGCCGTACTGCTCGCGGACGTGCGCCGTCGAGTATACGTACGCGGGCGTGCCGACCGCCTCGGCGACGGCCCGGAGCGCCAGGCCCTCGACCTTCAGTACGCCTTCGCCCACACAGCCTCGGTCGCCGCGGGAGCGCCGCACCAGACGCAGCGGGCCGGCGGCGCCACGGAGCGGAACTCCTGGTCCGGAATGACCCGCACCGTGGCCTTCGTCGCTTCCTTGATGGCCAGCTCGCACTCGACTCTGCCGCAGAAGCCGCCGTACGCGAAGCCGCCCTCGCCCTCCATGAGCGCCACGAGGCCGTCCTTCGAGACGTCCCGGTGGCTGTTGGCCTCGCGGCGCTCCAGGGCGGCCTGGTAGAGCCCCCTCTGGATCTCGTTCAGCGTGCGGCGCACATCCTCGCTCAGGTCGACCAGGGGGAGGGCGATCTTCCCTCCGGTCCGCCGCGCGGCGAACACCTGCCCCTTCGCCACGTCCTTGGGGCCGATCTCGAGCCGGAGCGGAACGCCCCGACCCTCCCACTCGTAGTACTTCGCACCGGGCTTCATCCCCTCGCGGGAGTCGACTTCCAGACGCACGCCCGCAGCGCGCAGCTCCTTCGCCACGCCCTCGCTCACTTGGAGAACCGCCTCGCGCTCCGTGTCCGACTTGTAGATCGGCACCACCACCACCTGCGTGGGCGCGAGCTTCGGCGGGCACACGATCCCCACGTCGTCACCGTGGGTCATCACCAGCCCGCCGATCATCCGCGTGGAGAGCCCCCAGGACGTGCTCCAGACGTAGTCGAGACCGCCCGCCGCAGTCTGGAACTGGACGCCGAACGCCCTCGCGAAGTTCTGGCCGAGGTGGTGCGACGTGCCGGCCTGCAGAGACTTGTTGTCCTGCATCAGCGCTTCGATGGCGTACGTCCGCACGGCGCCCGCGAACTTCTCCGCCTCCGTCTTGACGCCGGTGATGACCGGCATCGCCATCCACTCCTCGGCGAAGCGCCGGTACACGCCCAGCATCCGCAGCACCTCCCGCAACGCGTCCGCCTCGTCGGCGTGCGCCGTGTGGCCCTCCTGCCAGAGGAACTCGGTCGTCCGCAGGAACAGGCGCGTGCGCATCTCCCAGCGGACGATGTTGCACCACTGGTTGATGAGGAGCGGCAGGTCGCGGTACGACTGGATCCACTTCGCGAACGAGTCGTAGATGATCGTCTCGGACGTGGGACGGACCACCAGCGGCTCGTCGAGCTCCTTGCCGCCGGCGCGCGTCACCACCGCCACCTCGGGCGCGAAGCCCTCGACGTGCTGCGCCTCCCTCTCGAGGAACGACTGCGGGATGAAGAGCGGGAAGTAGGCGTTCTTGTGCCCCGTCGCCTTGAACATGCCGTCCAAGGCGGCCTGCATCAGCTCCCAGATGGCGTAGCCGTTGGGGCGGATGACCATGCATCCCCGCACCGGCGAGTAGTCCGCCAGCTCGGCACGCATCACGGCGTCGTTGTACCACGCGCTGAAGTCCTGAGCGCGCGGAGTGAGACCTAGGTTCTCGCTCATTCAGGTTGTCTCGGAGCTGAGTGGCTCGGCGGCATCCCGGGCGGCGTGCCCGGCGGGGCCGGGACGCTCTCTGGTTCGGTGCGGCAGGAGCGCGGCGTCGCCGCGCGGTGGGCGGAGGTCGTCGTGGTGGTGCCGAGAGGCCGGCTCCGGCCGACGGCCGGCACCACGTCCAGCGAGGCCGGGGAAACGAGCGGCGCGGCGCGCGCCGGCCTAGAACGCATGGCTCCTGGCGAGCTCGTCCAACCCCACCCGCACTTCCAGCTTCGTGTCGAGCGACCGCACCACGGCCTGGCCCGCAGCCCGCTCGTCGGGGCCGATGACGACCGCGTGCCTGGCGCCGCGCGCCGCGGCCAGCTCCAGCTGCTTGCCGAGCGCCAGCTTCCTGAGGGCGAACTCCACCGCCAGCCCCCGCTCGCGCAGCGCGTGCGTCAGGGTGAGCGCGGCCGGGCGATCGGCGTCGGTCACGGCGGCCACGAACACCTGTACCGAGGGCGCCGCCGTGGGGGCGCCATCGCGATCCGCGATCAGCTCGCTCAGCACCACGTCGCCCATGCCGAAGCCGACCATCGGCAGGTCCAACCCGCCGAGCTGCCCGAGAAGGTCGTCGTAGCGCCCGCCGCCGCAGATCGCCCGCAGCGACCTCCCGGCGTCGAACAACTCGAACACGATGCCGGTGTAGTAGGCCAAGCCGCGGACGATGCGGAGATCCAGGTCCAGGAACTCGCCCAGGCCCATCGCGCCCAAGGCGTCCGCGCAGTCACGGAGCGGCGCGGCGGAGGGCCGCTCCAGCAGCCCGCCCGGCTCGCCGAGCCGCGAGGCGAGGTCCATCACTCTGCCGACCCGCGCCGCGTCGCCAGCCAGAGCGGAGCCCACCCCCTCGGCCGCCGCCTCCGACGACTTCTCGAACTTGTCGAGACCCGCCAGGACGCCCGTCACCTCGTCCGGTCGGACACCGCAATCGGTGACCAGAGCGTCCGCCAGCACGCGCCTGTCCGAGAGCCTGACCCGCACGTCCCCGGGCCCGAACCCGAGGCAGCGCATGATGTCGATCGCGGCCCCTATCACTTCGGCGTCGGCCAGCGGTCCCGCTTCGCCGATGATGTCCATGTTCAGCTGCAGGTGCTCCCGGAGCCGGCCCCGCTGCTGCCGCTCGTAGCGGTACACCTGGGGAATGGAGAACCACCTTATCGGCTTGCGGAGCGCCGCAGCCCGCTGGGCGACCATGCGCGCCAGACTCGGCGTCATCTCCGGACGCAGGGCGACGTCGCGGCCGCCCTTGTCCACGAAGTGGTACAGCTGCCGAACGATCTCCTCCCCGCTCTTCCGCGTGTACAACTCCGTGGCCTCGAGGGGAGGTCCCTCGTACTCCTCGAAGCCGTAGCGCGCGGCCACCTCCCGCCACACGCCGAGGATTCGGCTGCGGCGGGCGAATGCCTCCGGGAACACATCGCGGAATCCAGGAAGCGGCTGGAGGGGCAACGGCTGTTCGGACATCCGCGAGAATCTACCCGAGCGGCGCCGTCCCGGGCAACAGAGCCATCGCGTCTCCGACGGTGTGGAAGGAGCCCGTGACCAGCGCCGCGCGCCCCGCTCCCCGCGCGCGTTCGAGGGCGCGCGCGAAGTCGGGTTCCGCGACCGCGGCGACACCCGCGGCGTCGCACCACGCGGCCGCATCAGGCAGCGACCACGCGCGCTCCGCGGGCGCGGAGGGCGCGGCGGCCAACACCAGGGCGTCCAGCGCGGGCGCAAGCACACCCAGGAACTCGCGCCAAGCCTTGTCGCCGAGCACCGACACGACGCCGGCAAGCGGGCGGGGCAGTTCCGCCGCGCCGACGGCTGCGACCAGCGCTCGCGCCCCGTCCGGGTTGTGGGCCACGTCGAAGATCCAGCGACCCCGCCGCTCGAAGCGACCCGGCACCCTCGCTGCGAGGAGCCCCGCGCGGATCGCCGCTTCGTCCACGCCGAACCTCCCCGGCAGCAGCTCGGCCAGCCGCACCGCCAGGGCGGCGTTGGCTATCTGGTGCGCCCCCACCATGCCGATCTCGAGGCCGGAGTACCGCCGGGCCGGGGTCTCCAGATCGAAGCGACAGCCCTCAGGCCCCGCCTCCGGACGCGACACAGCGCCGCGAACGTCGAGGCGCTCGTAGCCCGCTCCGCGGGCGGTCGCCTCAGCTTCCAGCACCGCCGCCACGCCGTCCTCCGGCTCCGTGGTCGCGAACGGCACGCCGGGCTTCGCGATCCCCGCCTTCTCGCGAGCGATGGAGGCGAGGCTCGCACCCAGGTGGTCGGTGTGCTCCAGTGCGATCCGGGTCACGCCCGCGGCCAGCGGCCGCAGCACGTTGGTGGCGTCGAGCCGGCCACCCAACCCCACTTCCACCACCGCGATGTCCGCTCCCCGCGCCGCGAAGTCGGCAAAGGCCATGGCCGTCGTCAGCTCAAAGAAGGAGGCCAGCCGCTCCTCGGCCAGCGGGCGGAGACACCTGGTCCACTGGGCCACCGCCTCCTCGGGGATCGGAGCGCCCCCCACGATCATGCGCTCCCGGAACGACACGAGGTGTGGCGAGGTGTAGAGTCCCGCCCGCCACCCGGCCGCGCGGAGCATCTCGTAGAGCATCGTCGCGGTCGATCCCTTGCCGTTTGTGCCGCCGACGTGGACCGACTCGAAATGGCGCTCGGGGTGCCCAAGAGCGCCGAGCAGCGCTCCGGTCGTCTCAAGACCCCACTTGATGCCGGATGCGGTTCTGGGAAAGAGAAAGCGGCAGGCGTCGTCGAACCCGCCGACGCTCAGGGCTCCGCCTCCGCCGCGACACCCGTGGGCGCGACTTCCCCCTCCCGAGCCGGTGCGTTGAGGAGAAGCCTGAGGAGCTGCGCGCACGTCGCGCGCAGGAGCCCTCGCGGCACGACCATGTCCAGAATCCCGTGCTCCAGAAGGAATTCCGACGTCTGGAAACCCTCGGGGAGATCCTGTCCGATGGTCTGCTTGATCACCCGCGGCCCGGCGAACCCTATCAGCGCGCCGGGCTCCCCGATCAACACGTCTCCCTGCATCGCGTACGAAGCCGTGGTGCCGCCCGTCGTGGGATTCGTGCACACCGAGATGAACGGCACGCCATGCTCCCGGAGCTGCGAGATGACAACCGCCGTCTTGGCCATCTGCATCAGCGACAGAATCCCCTCCTGCATCCTGGCGCCGCCGGATGCGGAGACGATGATGAGGGGTAGCTTCTTGTCCAGGGAGCGCTGAGCGAGGCGGGCGATCTTCTCTCCGACAACCGATCCCATCGAGCCGCCCAGGAATCGGAAGTCCATCACCGCCAGGTGGACGGGCATGCCGTCGAGCTTGGCGGACCCGGTATGCACGGCCTCCGCGGGGCCCGCCTTCTTGAGGGATGCCGCGAGCTTGTCCTCGTAGCCCTCGAAGCCAAGAGCGTCCACCGGTCGGAGCCGGCCGTCCATGGGCACGAAGGTCCCTTCGTCGGCGAGGATGGCGATGTAGTCCGCCGCCTCAACCCTGCGGTGGTAGCCGCAGCTCGGACACACCCCCAGCGACCGAACGAACTTGTCCTTGATATCGACGTGCCCGCACTGTTCACACTTGTCCCAGACGTCGGCCGGGATCTCCAGCCGCTCCCTCAGGGACGTGCGAGGCTTCCGATCCTTGCGGAACCAGGCCATGGCGCGAGTCGTCGATCAGGGTGAGTTGGGGGCCGGACACCGTGACCCCGGGTACCCCCGAATATGGCCCAGCCCCTACTGGTTGCGCTAGGCCGCAGCCATAAGACGTTGTCAGAACTCGCGATAGCTGAGGTCGCGACCCTCGTGTGATACCCTCATCGCCAGTCCGATGCCCAGAAACGAGGCGAGCAGGAACGAGCCGCCGTACGAGAAGAACGGCAGTGGGATTCCTGTGATGGGCATCACATTAGCGGTCATCCCGACACTCTCGAACACGTGAGTGAAGAGCATTCCCGCCACACCGAACACCACCAGGCCTCCGAAAGGCTCGGGGGCGCGGCGGGCGATGCGGATGAGTATGGCCAGCAGCGCGAGGAGCAGGGCCAGCGCGGCCAGGACTCCGACGAAGCCCAGCTCTTCGCCGACCACCGAGAAGACGAAATCGGTGTGCTGTGCCGGCAGGAAGGCGAGGCGCTTCTGGGTGCCCTGCGTGAACCCCTGACCCAGCCAGCCGCCGCTTCCGATCGCGATCTTGGACTGGATGATGTGCCAGCCGGTGGCCCGCGGATCCAGCTCGGGGTTGAGGAACGACAGGAACCGGTTCTGCTGGTACTCGGCCAGGCGCAGCCACAGCGGGCGGGCCATGATCCCAGTCACGACGTTCGCGCCGAGCACGGCCAGCCCCTCCCAGACGTAGGGGCGCCACAGCAGCAGGAGCCCTCCCAGGAGGAAGATCCATGCCCCCCACGACCACGCCGAGAAGGCGAGCAGCAGCGATGCCACCGGCGAGGCCAGCAGCACCAGGTAGGACACCCGCACCCCGGCCCAGAAGAGCATGGAGAACAGAATCCCGGCGAAGACCAGCGCGCTGCCCAGGTCCGGCTGGAGCGCCACCAGGCACGCCGGCGCCGCGACCAGCAGCACGGGCAGCGACAACTCCCGCAGGGAGGCGGGCGGCTCGCGACGGCCCGCGAGGTATCGCGCCAGCATCAGGATGGTCGCGAGCTTGACCAGCTCGCTGGGCTGCCCGACGCGGTGGCCTCCCACGGCGAGCCACGACTTGGACGCCGCAGCCGTGCCGCCTCCGGTGCCGACGGCGAGGGTGACCAGCAGGACGAGCAGGCCGCAGAGGTAGATTGCGGGCGCCACCCACTCGAGCAGGCGCGGCGAAGCGCGCTGCACCAGGTAGGCTCCGGCCAGCCCGACGGCCACCCAGACGAGCTGTCGCAGCCACACGTCGGCGAGGGACGTCGGCACGTCCGTCCTGCCGGCCGAGTACAGAACCGCGATGCCGTAGGCGGCAAGCAGCAGCGTCACCACGGCAAGAGGCCGGTCGATCCTCCCGCGGCCGCTCACGGCGGTGGCCTCCGGCGGACCGGCCTTCGCGGAGGCCGCTGCGGGGGAGGAGCCCCGGCGAGGGCCGACTCCGGAGCCCGCGGGGAGAGCTCCACGTCCTCCGGGACCGTGATCGGCACCGGCTCGTCGCGCCCGCCGCGCGTCGAGTCCGGACCGAGGAGGTACTGCTCGACTATCCGCGCCACCACGGGCGCCAAGGCCGTGCCGTGCAGGCCGAACTCGAGGATGCCGCCGACGACGATTCGCGGCGTGTCGGCGGGCGCGAATCCCACGAACCACCCGTGGTCCGGGCCGTGGGGGTTCTGCGCGGTGCCCGTCTTCCCGGCGAGTCTGATGCTGGCGAGCCGCGCCCCGCGCGCGGTGCCCCGCTCCACCACCGCGATCAGAGCCTGCCTCATCTGCGCGAACGTGCTCTCCGGCACCGCGAGGCCGGGCCCGAGGGAATCGGGCCCGGCGACGAGACGCGGGACGACCATGCGGCCGCCGTTAGCTATCGCCGCGTAGAAGCGCACCATGTTCATGACGGTCTGCGCGTTCTCGCCCTGCCCGATGGCCAGATTCAGCGTCACGCCGCTCGACCAGTGCCCGCGCCCGTAGACGCGGTCGAAGTAGGACAGGTCCTCCGGGAACGCCGGCCTGACCTCGCCGGGGAGGTCCACGCCGCTCCTGCTGCGGAACCCCAGCAGCGCCGCGTCCTCCAGCAGACCCCGCACCCCGATGCGCAGGCCAAGCTGGTAGAAGTAGACGTCGCACGACGCCGCTATCGCCTGTTCGAGAGTCAGCGAGCCGTGGCCCAGGGTGCTCCAGCACCGGAAGACGCGGTCGCCGTACTGGAAACCGCCCGTGCACGGAACCGGCATCCGCGTGCCCGGGGCGGCGAGCCCGCGCCGCAGCGCGATGGTGGCCGTGGCGAGCTTGAAGGTCGACGCGGGGGGGTAGCGCGTGCCGATGGTGCGGTTGAGGAGCGGCCGGGTTTCGTCGTCGTTGAGCTGCTGCCAGAGAGCCCGGTCCATTCCGCCGACGAACGCATTCGGGTCGAACGACGGGCTGGAGTACAGAGCGAGAATGTGACCGTTCCGCGGGTCCATCGCGACGACGGCTCCGGGCCGGCCGGCGGGGAAGATGCTGGCGACGAAGCGCTGGAGATCGAGATCGATGGTCGTGCGCAGGAGCCGGCCGGGGACGGGCGGCAGCGCCTCCGCCGCGCCCTCGTCGCGGACGACGCGGCCAAGCGCGTCCACCTCCACGAACCTCACTCCGTCGGAGCCGGCGAGGACGTCCTCGTACTGGCGCTCCAGCCCCTCCTTGCCCACCACCGAGCCGGCGCGCCTGCCGCTGAACTGCGGCGTCTCGAGCTCCTGGCGCGTCACCTCGCCGACGTAGCCCACCGCATGGGCCATGACCGAGCCGTCGCCATAGAGCCGCCTCGGCTCCCGTTGGACGACCAGGCCGGGGAGCACTGGCCGGTGCTCCTCGAGCCGAGACACCACCTCGAAGGCGGCGTCCTTGAGCACCAGAGCCGGCTGGTAGGGCGTGGCGCGGAACCGCTGCAGCACCAGGTCGGCGGGGATCTCACGCGGCGCGAGGACTGCCCTGATCCTGTCCAGCTCCGAGCGCAGCGAGTCCTCGTTCTCGGCGAGCAGCGACACCGAGTAGCCGGGCACGTTCTCGGCTATGACCGCGCCGTTGCGGTCGAGGATCAGTCCCCGCGGCGCCGCCAGCGGCACCGGCCGGAGGCGGTTCGACTCCGATCGCAGGCGGTAGCGGTCGTGCTGGAGTATCTGGAGCCGGAAGAAGGACAGGGCCAGCACCCCGAAGACGGCGAGCAGCGCGATGCGCGCCTGAGCGGCCCGTTGCGCCAGGACGAACGGGTGGAAGCTGTCGCGGCCGCTCACGCTCCGGCCTGCCGCAGCCAGCTGCGGAACACCATGAGAGTCACGACCGCGGCGAGCGCAGTCGCGCCGGCCGCCATCGGGGAGAGGGCCAGGAGCTGCCACGCCAGGGCGCCACCTTCGAGCTGGCGCGAGACCAAGGCCTGAATCACGTCGCGGACCCACGCGGCGGAGAAGACGAAGAGCGCGTTGACCAGCAGGTTGTCCGCGAAGACCACCGCCTTGAGCCAGCCGGCGGCGTAGCCCACGATCGTGAGCGCAAGCGCCGCCGCTCCGAAGGCGGTCGGCGACACGGAGTCAGTGACGATCCCGACGAGGAGACCGGCGACGGCTCCCCACGCGGGCCGCACCCGGATCGCGAAGAACAGCAGCGCCACGAGCACGAAGTCAGGGGTGAGGCGCGAATCGCCGAGCATGGGGCGCAAGGTGAAGTGCGCCGCGACCAGCAGCGCGAGCACCAGTCCGGCCCGGACGTGCGCGCCGGCGACTCTCATCGGCGCGGGCCCCGGCGCAGCGCCGGAGGCGGCGCCGAGAGCGGAGGCTGGGACTGAGGCTGCGTGTCGGGCCGGGGGCGCAGCCGCCGCCGGGGAGCTGCGGGAGCGGGGAGCAGCCGGACGCCCGTCGAGTCCCTCACCACCAGCACGCTGTCGGGAACCGTGCGAGCGGAATCGAACTCCGCGGCGAGCGTGTCCGCGGCGCGCTCGGGCGACATCACCATGACGTGTGCCGCCTCGGCCGGGTGCACCGCCGGCCGGAGCACGTACGTTCGCTCCCACCCCGTAGCCTCGGTGAGCGTCCCCTGGACCGTGCCGAGCGGTATGCCGCGCGGGAAGACGCCTCCGAGACCCGACGTGACCACCTGCGTCCCGGGAGCCAGCTGCTCGCGATATGGGACGCCGACCAGCTCCATCAACTCGCCTGAGCGTTCGCCGCGCTGCGGCCGGACGATACCGTACACGGCCGTACCCTCGACCATCGCGCTGGCACGGAAGTCCGGGTGGGTCCAGGCGAGCGCGATGCTCGTGCCCGCGTCGGCGGTGCGCACCAGCCCCAGCAGGCCGCGGGCGGTCAGCACGGGCGAGAAGGGCTCGACTCCCTCGTCGCGGCCGACGGACAGCACCAGCGTCATGCCGTCCGCCACCCCGGACTGGTGCAGTACTTCGCCCGTAACGAACCCCTGGCCGAGCCGGCCGCCGAGGCCCAGCAGCGCCCGCAACCGGGCATTCTCGGCGCGCAGCTCGGGGAGGAAGGTGGTCTCGAGAAGCAGCGAGTCGCGCTGAGCGCGGACCGCTGCCAGCCCTTCGCGGGCCTCTGCGCTCCGGGCGGCGCGGCGTTGCACGGCCAGGATGGGGTAGAGCACCGTGCTGCGGAGCGCGCCCGCGATCGGCTCCTTGAGACCGGCGGGCAGGGCCAGCGCCACCAGACTGACGACGACGCAGACCACGAAGACCGTCGTGTCGGCGCGGGATGCGAAGCGGTCGGAGCCGGTGGCCACGGCTGGCCTAGGTGGTCAGGACGCTGCGGTACTTCTCGGGGTCGTCGAGGATCCGGCCCGTGCCGCGCACCACGCAGGTCAGAGGGTCCTCATCCACGTGGATCGGCAGCCCCGTCTCGTTGGCCAGCAGAACGTCGAGGCCGCGGATGAGCGCGCCGCCCCCGGTCATCACGATGCCCCGGTCCACGATGTCGCTGGCCAGCTCGGGAGGCGTGATCTCGAGCGCACGGCGCACCGCGTCCACGATCTGCTGGACCGGCTCCTGGATCGCCTCCCGGATCTCGCTGGAGTGGACGCGCACGGTCTTCGGGATGCCGGAGACCAGGTCGCGGCCCTTCACCTCCATCTCCCGCTCCTCACCCACCGGCGCGGCGCTGCCGATCTCGATCTTGATGCGCTCCGCCGTGGGCTCCCCTATCAGCAGGCTGTAGTTCTTGCGCATGAACTGCACGATGGCGGTGTCCATCTCGTCGCCGCCGGTCCGGATCGAGGTGTCGCTCACTATGCCCGACAGCGCGATGACCGCGATCTCGGTGGTGCCGCCGCCGATGTCGATCACCATGTTCCCGGTGGGCGTCTCGATCGGGAGGCCCACGCCGATGGCCGCCGCCATCGGCTCAGCCACCATGAAGACCTCCTTGGCGCCGGCGCTCTGCGCGCTGTCGCGCACCGCGCGCTTCTCCACCTCCGTGATGCCGCTCGGCACGCACACGATGACCTTCGGCTTCACGCGGAAGACGTGCTTGTTGATGATGGTGGAGAGGAAGTACCGCAGCATCTTCTCGCTGACGTCGAAGTCAGCGATGACTCCGTCCTTCATGGGCCGCACGGCCAGGATGCCGTCGGGAGTGCGCCCCAGCATCCGCTTCGCCTCGAGCCCGATTCCCTTGATGCGACCGGTGGACTTCTCGATCGCGACTACCGAGGGCTCGTTGAGGACGATGCCCTCGCCGCGAACGTAGATGACGGTGTTCGCGGTGCCGAGATCGACCGCGATCTCGTTGGCGGGTATGAATGAGCCCGGCTTCCAGTTGAGAAACGGCATGCCAGTGCGCGTCCGAATCCGGTCGGTGTGAGCGGTGCGGAAACCGGGGTCAGCCGACGTAAACCCTTGAAAACACGGTAAGCTAGCCCTCACTCCATGGCCGAGCAAGGTTGCGGCCGGAGGGCCTCCCAGAGGACGTCGGGCGCGAAGGACGACACGCCGAGCTCGGTGATCCGACAGGCTCGTCGCACCGACGCCATCGCTCTGTTGGGGAGCACGCTACTGCGTTCCGGTCTTCGGGATTGCCCCGCCGACGAGCGCCCCGATGACGAAGCCCGCAGCGCCGCCCACCGCGGCGGCGGATAGTGTCTGAGAACCACATCGGGATTCACACATGGCGTTGACCAACAAGCCGAGGGCGCCACCCACGACAACGCTCCCGATGACGCCGCCCTTGACCCAATGAGTGGGTCTGACGCGAGCCGAGTCGCCCGCCACGGCGACGAGAGAAGAGTCTCGACCACTGCCGCCAGTCGTGACTCCGGTCCGAAGCCCCATCGCGTGCGCCCCAGGCGCATCGGCCTCTGCATTCTGGGCCGCGAGAGTCGAGACGACGCCTGCCAGGAGGGACATCCCCGCCAGGGTGGCATGAAGCAGGCCAAGTCGCATGACTGCCATGCTGGAGGGCCCTCCCTGACTCGTCGTGTTCGAGCGGTGACCGCCGCTGTCAATGCCGCGTCAAGCGGCCCCGGGCCCTGGCGAACTCAGAATCCCATCGACCCCAGGTGCCGGCGTTCCCGCGTGGGCCTCCCTCGGAGGTCTGGTGCTCTCACAGCAGGCAGCGAGGCAGCATAGGCCGGGAAGAAGAGGGGCGCCAGGGGCGGGACCGTGCGATCCCGCACGAGGCGCATAGCACCTCTCCCCGCGCGGACGCCCCCAAGCACACCCCCGGCCGGGTCCTGCTAAGAGCACCTCGGGTCGGCGCGCCCCGTCAGCTTCGAGTTGGCTCGCGCCCGGTCAAGTGCCTGCAGCGGGCACGAGCAGCGGCTTCCGCGCGCCCGCTGCGATGTTCGCCCAGCGGTTCAGTCGATGCCGCAGGATCCTGGACGGGAGAACCATGGCCATCGCGATCTCCATGAACACTGCCCATGCCAACACGATCCCGTCCGTCATCCCTGTGACCATGTTCTGCACCGCAGCGGAATCGAAGATCACGGTGAAGACGTCTGCGCACAGGTAGTTCAACATCGCGAACACCCACAACGTCGATAGGACGACCTACCTATCGTGCATTCCCGCGATCTGCGTAGCCGAAGTCATCGCTGACTCCCGTGTCGCAAGGCCTAGACGGATTGAGAGCGATCGGGGCCTACCGACGCAGCTCCCCGACGCCGACGGTGTGCGGGCCGCAACCGCCGGTCACCCTTCGCCGGGGCTGGCGGACAAATCCGGGGCAGCTCCGCCGTTGGCGCACCCCGGTTTGGCGCCGCCAGAGCTACGGCGAGCAGGCCGCTGCTGCAAGGCCAGCCGGCCAAACATTCTGAGCTGATGTTGCCCGGCTTCGCCGCCGGGCGCGCCCCGGCAGCCTCTCTTGAGCTAGGCCGCACCAGGCTCGGAAGCTGAGGGATCGCCGAGGTCCTCCGCCCATGCTGCGCGACGTCGTGTCAGCGCAACGATGAAGGGCACCTGGAGCACCGGCTCCAGCGGAATGCGCGGGCCCGGCATGTCATTGATGAACAGCGAAGCCACGCTGAGCGCCAAGCCCCCCCAGCCTGCCATGAGACCAGCAAACAGGCCCCAGCTGCGACCCCAGAGCAGTCCGTACGCAGCCGTGCCGAGTCCGAGGAACACGACGGCCAGCAGGAGGCCGCGGACGTCGAAGCCCATGCCGTCGTAGTGGAACCCGAACAGCGTCAGGGCTACCGGCGTGCGAAACAGCAGGCCCCGGGCGAGCCACAGCGGGCCGCCGACGGAGCCGAGCAGGAAGCACCAACTGAAGAAGCGAATCCACCCGGGAAGGAGTGCGCGCCTGCGGCGGGCGAGTTCGCCTTGCGGCTGCAGCTGCCGGAGCAGCGACAGGAGGTCCTGGACTGCGGGCGACGGCTCAGTCACCGAGTCTCGTGCGGTCCCTCCGGCATCGGTTCATGTAGCCGGACTCGCGGCGGGGTCGCGATCCCCATCTCCTTGGGGCCTCGCCTCTCGAGTCCAGACCGCTGTCAGAGCTACGGCGAGCAGGCCGCCACTGCAAGGCCCGCTCGCCAGCGCGCAGGGCAGCCGCCCGAGCCGCGCGCACGGTGGGTCGGCCGCGTCGCCCGCGGCTCCGGCGAGCAGCTCGCGAGCGCGGCGGGTGGCGCGCCCGCCGGCCGCGGCGTATCGTGGCGACATGCCGGCCTCCCGTCAGCGGACCGTCGCGGTGGTGGACAGCGCCCAGTGCGACGAGTGCGGCCTGTGCCTGCCCCTCTGCGTGCCGGGCGCGATCCACCTCGGCCGGCGGGGCCTGACGATAGACGCGCAGGCCTGCACGGGGTGCGAGAAGTGCGTCGCGCCCTGCCCCGTGGGAGCGCTCCGGATGGCCGATGCGTAGCGCCGACTTGCTGGTGGTCGGGGGCGGCCCCGCCGGCTGCGTGGCGGCCTGGGAGGCCGCACGGCAGGCGCCGGGAGCATCAGTCGCGCTGCTGGAGCGCGACCCCGTGATCGGCCGGCCGGTGCGCTGCGCCGAAGGGGTCGGGGCGGCGGGGATGCGGGAGTTCCTCGAGCCCGAGGGCGCTCCCTGGGTGTGCCGGAAGATCACGCGGGTGGTCATCGTCGCGCCCGACGACACCGAGGTGGCCGTTCACGGGGAGGAAGTCGGCTACGTCCTCGACCGGACGGTTCTCGATCCCACGCTGGCCGGCCTCGCCGCACGGGCCGGCGCCGACGTGCTGACCGCAACGGAGGCCACGGGCTTGCGCCGCGTCGGAGACGGATGGGAGGTCGCTACCAGCTCGGACCGGGGAGAGGAGACCTGGCGGGCCCGGATCGTGGTGGGCGCCGACGGCGTGGAGTCCATGGTCGGGCGATGGGCCGGCCTGGACACCACGGTGGCGGCGGCCGACATGCAGTCGGCGGCCCAGTATCTGCTCTCGGGAATCTCGTTCGACCCCGACGCGATCTACCTCCAGTACTCGAAGCGTTGGGCGCCGGGGGGCTATGCCTGGGTGTTCCCCAAGGGCGATGGGCTGGCCAACGTCGGGCTCACGATCACCGCGCTCCGGGGCGACGGCCGCACCGCGCTCCAGTACCTGGATGCCTGGGTGGCGCACCGCTTCCCGCGTGGCCGGCCGGTGCGCTTCACCGTGGGAGCTGTTCCGACCGCGCCCACCGTGGCGCGAACCTGCAGCGACGGAGTGCTGCTGGCGGGCGACGCTGCGCACATGATCAACCCACTCTCGGGCGCGGGCATCGTGAATGCCATGAAGGCCGGCCGCCTCGCCGGCCGCCACGCCGCGCGGGCCCTGCGCGAGGGGGACACCTCCGCCGCCAACCTCGAGCCCTACCACGAGGAGTGGATGGCGCTCCAAGGTCGCGACCACGTCTGGCACAAGCGGATCAACGACGCCATCCAGGGAATGAGCGACGAGTCGCTGGACCGCCTGGCCCGCACCGTCGATTCCATCCCGGCCCACAAGCGCACCCTCGGCAGGGTCGTCGCCGAGGCGCTGGTGCGCCAGCCGTCGCTCCTGGGAGTCGCGGCGCGGCTCTTCGCGGCGCCGTGGCCGAGAACGCGGGCCGCCGCGCAGGAGTAGGGCGAGCCGCGCGCGGCGACGCGGGCCGGCCGCGCGGGCACGGCATCCGCTGCCGCATCGGCGCCGGCGCGGGGACCCGGGTTCCTCAATCGCGCCCGGCCGCCTCCCGCCGCGCCGGCACCAGCAGCAGGTCCTGCCAGTCGAAGCTGAAGTCCGTGGACGGCGAAACCGCCGCCATCTTGGCGTTGTCGACCGAGCCGTCCGGCCGCAGCGCGAAGGTCATCCACGCGTCGGGGATGTTCGCCACCCGCCAGTGAACGCGGAAGGTGTCGTAGTGCCAGTGCTCCAGGTCCCCAGTGAAGGCCGGCGAGCGGCCGAAGCGGACCACCAGATGCCCCTGCTCTTCCGCCAGTGTGATCTCTCCGTACCAGGCGTCGCGGTAGACGCCGGCGTAGCCGCCCAGAGGCAGCGAGGGCCGGGAATCGCGATTCCGCGCGCTGTCGAGGCGGGCCTGGAACGCCGCCTCGTCCCAGGCCGCGTCGCCCTGCCTGGCCTGCCGGATGTAGTCCGCCGCCGGCGCCCCGGTGTAGTAGTCACACAGGTACGCGGTGAGCGCGCTCATCGCCGACGTCTCCGCGTTGGTGAGGATGACGAAGCCGGTGCGGAGCTGGGGGATGAGCATCACGCTGGAGATCATCCCCGCGAGGCCGCCGGTGTGGGTGACGATCTTGTAGCCGCGGAAGTCGTACACGTTCCAGCCCAGCGCGTACATCGCCAGATTCGAGCCGGCGGGCGGGTTCGTGGTTATGCGGCCGGTCCACATCTCCCGCGTGCGAGGCGGGCTCCAGAGCCGGCGAGCGGAGTCCACACGCCCCGAGTCCAGCTGCACGCGAAGCCACCTGGCCATGTCCGACGCGCTCGAGACGACGGCGCCCCCGGGTGCCAGGTTGTCGGCGGTGTCCACCGGCACGACCTGGAGGCGGCCTCCCACCGTGCCGTGCGGCGCGGCGAGATCGTCGCCCGGACGAGCCGCGACCACCGAGGGGAGGCTCGACGTCATCCCGAGCGGGGCGAACACGCGCTCGCGGACGAAGTCGTCCCAGCTGCGGCCCGATGTCGCTTCGACCACCGCGCCCGCCACGTCGTAGAGCACGTTGTCGTAGTTGTAGGTGCTGCGGAAGCTCGTGGCCAACGGCACCCACCGCAGCCGCCTGATCAGCTCTTCCCGCGAGTAGGTCGAGTGCAGCCAGAGCAGGTCGCCGGCTCCCAGGCCGAGCCCGCTGCGGTGCACCAGGAGGTCCAGCACCGTCATCTCACGGGTCACGTACGGGTCGGACATCTGGAACCACGGCAGGTGGTCCACGACCCTGTCGCCCCAGCGGAGGCGTCCATCCTCCACGAGCATGGCGAGCGATGCGGCCGTGAACGCCTTCGTGTTCGAGGCGATCTGGAACAGGGTCCGCTCGGTCACCGGCTCGGGGGCGCCGAGCCGGCGCACACCGTACCCGCGGGCCAGGACGGTCCGGCCGTCCCGCACGATCGCGACGGCCGCTCCAGGGGTGTTCAGCTCATGGAGCACGCGGTTGGTGAAGGCGTCGATGTCCCGCGGCACGTCCGGCTGGGCCTGGGTCGCTGCCTGGGACGCGGCGGGAGCCCCCTGGTACCGCTGCGCCGCCAGCGGCGCCGCCGCCACGACGACGGCCATCAGAGCCGCGCCGGTTCTGCACCCTCTCGTCATCGTTCCTCCGTCAGGGTCGCAGCCATCCGCCCCGTGGCGGCCACTTCCGCCCGCCGAGGCCGACGCCCGGCGCCCCCTCACACCGAGCGCCGATCGTCGCATCGCACCACCGCGGGGGCCACTCACGTCCCACCCGCGCCGGGGCTATCTTCGACACGCGAAGCTCGCGCCCTGCGGCTCACCGCGCAACAGGCTGCGCGGCCCGCAACGAACGGGCGCCCCGGACCGTAGTCTTGACGGCGGCGTGCGTCGCATCGCCGGCCGTATCCGCAGTCAGCACACTCCCGGGAGGTCATTCGTGAGGCGAGTCTCCTCGTTCCTTGCGGCGGCGCTGCTCCTCGCGCCCGCGGTCGCCGTCGCGCAGTTCCCAGGCATGCAGGGCCCTCCTGGCCCGGCCTTCACCGTCGACAACCCCACCATCCGCCGCATCTACTCGCTCGGAATGGACAGCTCGCAGACCTATCGTCTGGCGCAGGTCCTTCTCGACTCCATTGGGCCGCGGCTCGTGGGCAGCCCGAGCTACCAGTCGGCGGGCGATTGGGCCGTCAACACTTACCGGAGCTGGGGAATCGCCGCGCGGCAGGAGCGCTACGGTACCTGGCTGGGCTGGGTGCGGGGCCGCTCCCACCTCGACCTCGTAGCTCCGCGCGTGCGCTCCCTCGAGGGCACGATGCTCGCTTTCAGCCCCGGCACCGGTGGCCGACCGGTGCGCGGCGAAGTTGTCGTCCTGCCGGACCTCGCGGACAGCGCCGCGTTCCAGGCCTGGCTGCCGCAGGCTCGCGGCAGGTACGTTGCGATCTCCTTCCCGGAGCCCACGTGCCGCCCTGACAGCGCCTGGCAGTCGTTCGCGCTGCCGACGACGTGGACCCGCCTGCGCGACGAGCGGACGGCCGCTCGGACGGCGTGGGCGCAGCGCATCACCCGGACCGGCACCAACCAGCGCACGCTTCCCGGGCGTCTGGAGACGGCCGGCGCCCTCGGCGTGGTCAGCTCGGATTGGTCCGGCGGCTACGGCACGAACCGCATCTTCAACGCCTACACGCAGCGCGTGCCTACCGTCGCGCTCTCGTGCGAGGACTACGGCCTGGTGGCGCGGCTGGCGCAGTTCAACCAGCACCCTCAGATCGAGGTCGTGGCGGAATCCCAGTTCACCGGCCAGCAGCCGACCTTCAACGTCGTGGCGGAGATTCCGGGCGCGCAGCTCCCGAACGAGTACATCCTGCTGTCGGCGCACTTCGATTCCTGGGACGGAGGCTCGGGCGCGACTGACGATGCAACGGGCACGGTCATCATGATGGAGGCGATGCGGATTCTGAGGCTGGTCTATCCGAGCCCGCGCCGCACCATCATCGCGGGGCACTGGAACAGCGAGGAGCAGGGACTCAACGGCTCGCGGGCCTTCGCGGCCGACCACCCCAACATCGTCCAGGGCATGCAGGCCTCGTTCAACCAGGACAACGGCACCGGCCGAGTGGGGAGCACGTCGGCGGTGGGCCTGGTCAACGCGTCGGGCAACCTGGCGCGGTGGCTGTCGCGCGTCCCGTCCGACCTGATCCGCAACCTCCAGTTCGGCATGCCCGGCATGCCCTCGGGCGGCGGCACGGACAACGCGTCGTTCAGCTGCGCCGGCGCGCCCGCCTTCGGCATCGGCTCCACGCCGTGGGACTACTTCCAGTACACCTGGCACACCGGCCGCGACACCTTCGACAAGCTCTCGTTCGACGACATCAAGATCAACGCGACGCTGGTGGCGATCCTGACGTACCTGGCGTCGGAGGACCAGGAGCAGGTCTCGCGCGAGCGGCGCGGCGTGCTGCCGCCCGGCCGCGACGGCCAGCCGGGAGTGTGGCCCGCCTGCGGCCAGCCGATGCGATCCGGGCCGGCGAACCCGCAGTAGCGGCACCGTACCTCGATCGCGGCGGCGGGCCGACCGGTGGTCAGCCCGTCGCCGCGATCGCATGCCTGCACCGCCGCGTGCAGGGAGCGAGATCCAGATGAGTGCGCACTTCACCGTTGCGAGCCTGCGCTTCCTGCGTGGGCTGGCCCGGAACAACGACAGGGCGTGGTTCGAGGCGCACCGCCTCGACTTCGAGGCGCTGATCCGCGACCCGATGCGGGAGCTGGTCGAGGAGATGGACGTGCGGCTCGCGCGACTCGCCCCCGAGATCGTCGGCGACCCGAGGCGCTCCATCTTCCGCATCCACCGGGACGTTCGCTTCTCGCCGGACAAGTCGCCCTACAAGACGCACGCCGCCTGCTGGTTCTTCCACCGCGACGCGAGCCATCGGGTCGGCCAGGAGAGCCACGGCGGCGGCGCCGGCTTCTACTTCCAGATCGCGCCGGGGAACGCGCTCTCGGGGGGAGGGATCTGGATGCCTCCGCGCGAGGCGCTGGCGCGCATCCGGGACGCGATCGCCGGGCGACCGGCGGCGTTCGCGAGAACGGCGACGAGGCCCGCGGCGGCGCGACGGTTCGGCGGGCTGGACGAGGAAGGGGCACTGAAGCGCGTGCCGCGTGGCTACCAGAGCGACCATCCCGCAGCGTCGTGGCTGAGGTTCCGGTCGTTCACCCTGGGCCGCGCCCTCTCCGACTCACAGGTGCTCGGTGCCCGGCTGCCTGCGCTGCTCGAGTCGGACTTCGCCCTGATGCTGCCGCTGGTGCGCTGGCTCAACGCGGCGCTGGGGCTCAAGGCGGCCGACCGCCGCTAGCGCCGGCCGCGCTCCTGCCCGGTGCCGGTCACCGCGCCGGGCCGGGGCGCCCCGGGAGCGCTCACCGCGCCTGCCCCGGCGCGGTCTCCGCCGCCACCTGGCGCATCACCTGCGCGAAGCGCACCGGCTCCTCGAGGAATGCGTAGTGCGCGGACCCCTCGAACCAGAACCAGGCCTTGCGCGGGGCCCGCAGGACCGAGAAGTACCGCTCCGCCAGCTCCGACGGCACGACGTAGTCCTGGCGGCCTGCCACGAAGTAGACCGGCACCTCGACGCGCGTGACATCCACGTCGAGAGTGTCCGACGGCACGTCGTACACCAGGCTGCGCCGGTACAGCTCGGCCCCCTTCACAGCGCCGTACACGTCGGCGAGCGTGCACTCCGGCGAGGCGAGCATGACGCGCGCCAGAGGCCACCAGCTCCCGGCGCCGCGCAGCTCGCCACCGAAGCGCACCACCCACTCGCTGACGGCTTCGCCCCCCTGACGGCCCAGCTCGCGCTCGGCTTCGGCCTCGCCGCGGCGAGCCGCCTCGCGGCGCACGAACTCCAGACGCGCCCGCTGCAGCGCCGTATCCCCGCGGCCGGAGCCGGAGAGCTGGCCCACGCCGACGTAGGCCCGGAACATCTCGGGGCGCTCGCGCACCGCCAACATCCCCAGGTACGTCCCCCATGAGTGTCCGACCAGGATCAGCCTGTCCTGGCCGAACCTGCCGCGCAGGAAGTTCACCAGCTCGTAGGTGTCGTCGAGAAGCCGGCGGACCGTGAGGTAGCGCGACGGGATGTCGCCGAAGTACGACTTCCCCACCCCGCGGCGATCCCACTGCACGACCACGAAGTCGTCCTCCAGCGTCCGCTGCCAGGCGTGGGAAAGGCACACGGCCGGAAGTCCCGGGCCGCCGTGCAGGAACAGCACGACCGGGTTCCGAGGCGAGCGACCGCGGATGAGGATGCTCTGTGGGACTCCACCGAGCGCAACGCGCTCCAGCGACGCGGCGCTGCCAGGGACCTCCCGGCCGGCCGAGTCGCGGATCGGCGGCGTGCGTCCGTGCGTCGCGAAGTGGTAGCCCACGAGGACGGCGACGACGAGCGCCAGCGCCCCCGCAGCCGCAGCAGCCCCGAGTGACACGAGCAGGAGGGCCCGGCGCGCCGCCCGCGGCCGCCCGGGCGAGGTCACCATCCGGCGAGGAGCTGCTGGAAGCGCGGGTCGCCGCGCAGCGAATCGAGATCGGGGTCCTGCTCTATCCAGTCGCGGTGGCCGAAGCGGCGGCGGCGCACCTCTTCCAGGCAGACGATCGCCTCGTCGGTCTGCCCAGCCAGAGCGTAGAGACACGCCACGTTGTAGCGCACACCCGGATCCTCCGGATCGATCTCGATGGCCCGCTTCGCCCAGGCCAGGCCCTTCTCCGGCTGGCCCGTGCGGAACAGCGACACAGCGCACATCGTCGCCGCGCGCGGATCGTCGGGATTCAGCTGCATGTACTGCTCTGCGATGTGGTACGCCCGGCGGTAGGCCGCCTCCGCGTCCGCCGCACGCCCGAGCGTCGCGAACGACTGCGCCGCGAAGAACCGGGCCTGGTAGTCCTCGCGCGCCTGCGCGGCCGCTTCGAACAGGTGCGCCGCCTTCTCGACCTGGCGCTTCTCGTAGCAGGCCCGCGCGTGAAAGTAGTGGGCCTCGAAGTGCCTTGGGTCGAGGCGCACGGCGGTCTCGAACTCCAGCGTCGCATCCTCGAAGCTGCCGAGCTGCCACAACACGAAGCCGCGCGAGGCGTGGGCGTCCGCGAGGTTCGGCGCCAGCTCCAGGGCCCTGCGGCTCGCCGCGTCGGCCTGGACCAGCTCGGCCGTGGCCGGCGGGAAGTACATCGCGAGGTGCGCACCGCAGTCAGCGAGCCCCGCCCAGGCGAGCGCGTATGCCGAGTCCACGGCGATGGCGCGCTCGAACATCTCGCGCGCGAACTGGATGCTCTTCTTGCGCGTCTGCTGGAAGTAGTGCCGCCCACGGAGGTAGAACTCGTAGGCACCCACGTGCGCGGTGTGGACCCGCGCCGCAACCTGCTGGCCCGGCTCGGGGAGCACGACCCTCAGCGCCCGCACTATGCTCCCGGAGATGTCGTCCTGGATCGCGAAGACGTCCTCCATCTCCCGCTCGTAGCGCTCCGACCAGAGGTGACGCCCGTCCTCCACGTTCAGGAGCTGCGCCGCGACGCGGAGCTGATTGCCGTCCCGCCGCACGCTTCCCTCCAGCACCGCCTCCACGCCGAGCCTGCGCCCGATGGTCCGGACATCCAGCTCGGCGCGCTTGTAGGCGAACGCCGAGGTGCGTGAAGCGACCCGCAAGTCAGCGTGCTTGGCGAGCGCGGCGATGATCTCCTCGGTGACGCCGTCGCTGAAGAACTCGTCGTCGGCAACGGCACCCACGTTCACGAACGGCAGGACGGCGATGGACTTCGGTCCCGCCGCCGCGTCGCCTCCCGCTGCCGTGAGCGCCTCCGCGAACGCCCGCACCGTCGGGAAGCGCTCCCCGGGCTCCTTCGAGAGCGCGCGGCCCACGGCGCGCGCCAGGTGCAACGGCACATCGGGCCTGACTATTGTGAGCGGCGGAACCTGATCCACCATGTGCCGGATCAGAACCGCGCGAGTCGTCGCCCCCATGAACGGCGGCTCGCCGGAGAGCATCTCGTAGAGCACGCACGCCAGAGAGTACTCGTCGGAGCGGCCGTCCAGGTCGCCCCCGCCCCCGCACGCCTCGGGACTCATATAGGCCGGGGTGCCCACCACGAGACCCGGAGCCGCAGCGAGATCGGGAACGGCCACGCCCAGAGCGTGGGCAACGCCGAAGTCGGCCACGATCGCGTGGCCCTCGTCGAGGAGCACGTTCTCGGGCTTGACATCCCGGTGCACCACGCCGCGCCGATGCGCGTAGTCGAGCGCCCCCGCCAACTCCGCGACGACTCCCACGGCATCGCTCACCGGCAACTGGCCTTCACGCTCCAGTAGATCGCGCAGCGTCTCACCCGCGACAAGCGGCATCACGTAGTAGAGGAGCCCGTCGGCCTCGCCTGAGTCGTGCAGAGGGAGGATGCCGGGATGCGTGAGGCCGGCGGTGATGGAGATCTCTCGAGCGAACCGGTCGGACCCGATGGCCTCGGCCACGCCCGGCTCGAGAACCTTGATGGCGACCTGGCGACCGTGCCTGATGTCGAGGGCACGGAAGACGGACGTCATCCTCCCGGCACCCAGCGCGCCCAGCACGTCGTACCGGCCCACCAGCGCGGTCCGAAGGCGATCCAGCACGTCCGCCATGGAGCGAAAGATGGCGGCGCGGAGGGCGCTGCGCGAGGGCCTCAGCCGCCTCGAACGCGAAGGAGCGAGCACCGCACGGGGCGGTGCGGGACGACCCCGCTCCCCGAAGCACTCGCTCCCGGCCGGCGCGACAACCCGAATGGGGCACGGGCGGCGCGGACCGGCGCCGCGCCGCCCGGGCCGCCAGCTATGCCTGGAAGACCCAGTGGCAGCGCTGGCCACCCCGCTTGATCGCCTCGCGCAGCTCGACCCGGACCGGATGCCCCAGCCGCGAGTTCATCAGTTCCGTCATGTAGCCGCGGGCGCACTCGCACCAGGTGTCGGAGAGCCGCTCCGGAGTGGGCCCCACCAGAGGGCACGCACACCGGTCCACGAACAGCTCCATCTGGTTGCCCGCCAAGCGGACGTTGGCCTCGCCGAACGCGCCGCGCCACCGCTGCGCCAGCTGCTCCAGCGTGACCGCCGGCCGCGGCGGTCCGCTGGTGCGTCGCGCCTCCGCCTGGCCGCACGCCTGGAGCAGCCTGGCGCGTGCCGCGGGGTCCAGTTGTGCATCCGCCACGGCCAGGAAGTCCACCAGCCAGGCGTGTACCTGCGTGGACAGCTCGGGTTGCTGCTGCCGGCTCCCGGCGGACGCCGGGCCCTTGGCTTCAACAGCCGCGGGAACGAGCAGAGCCGTCGCAGTGCCGACGCAGCAGCGGCAGCCCACTTGCAGGAACTCCTTGCGTTCCATCAACACCTCGCATTCGCCGTTAGAGAAGACCGCCCAAGCCAGCCGACGAACAGACCTGAATCACCCGGTGGCAGCGCCGACCGCCCCGCTTGATCGCCTCGACAAGCTCCGCCCTCACCGGGTGGCCCGCATCCGTCTCGAACATCTCGAGCATGCAGCCGTGAGCGCACTCGCAGAACGTGTCGGACAGACGCTCGGGCGCGGCCCCGACCAGCGGGCACGTGCAGCGATCGCCCAATCCTCGATGCGGCTGCCGTCGACCTGCACGTTACTCGGACCGACCCACTGACGGAAGGTCGTCAGGGTGCGATCCGCGTTGCCCGCTGCCTGCCGAGCCACGCCAGCTGCGGATCAGGCGGGGCGGCGCTCTCGGCCTTGAGCGAGGAGGTGGCCGGAGCCGCTGCCGCGCCGGCGAGGCAGCGGCAGCCCACGCAGAGGAAGTCCTTGCGTTCCATCCGAACCTCGCAAGCGAGGTGAGAGAAGACGGCACAAGCCGGTGGACAGCTATGCCGCGAAGACCCAGTGGCAGCGCCGGCCGCCCCGCTTGATGGCCTCGCGCAGTTCCACCCTGACCGGACGCCCCAGCCGCGCCTCCGCCAGCTCCGTCATGGCACCGCGGGCGCACTCGCACCAGGTGTCGGAGAGCCGCTCGGGCGTAGACCCCACCAGCGGGCACCCGCACCGGGGCACGAACCACTCCATCTGATTGCCCACGAGGCGGACGTTGGACCCGTCGCCCGGACCGCGCAGCTCCTGCGCCAGCTGCTCCAGCGTGACCGTCGGTTGCGGCGGAAGCAGGCGCCGAAGCTCCGCCCGGCCGCACGCCTGGAGCAGCCTCACCCGTGCCGCAGGGTCCAGTTGCGCGTCCACGGCGGCTAGGAAGTCCACCAGCCAGGCATGTACCTGGGTGGACAGGTCGGGCTGCTGCTGCCGGCTCCCGGCAGACACAGGACCATTGGCCGCTGCCGTCGCGGGAACGAGCAGCGCCGCGGCGGCGCCGACGCAGCAGCGGCAACCGACTTGCAGAAACTCCTTGCGTTCCATCCACACCTCGAATGCGACGTGAGTGATGACGCTCAGGCTGAAGGCGCGCGCCGACGATCCGGACACGCCTCAGCCCGGCATCGCGACCACACGATCGCATGCCACCATGGGATATGGCGCCGCCGAAGTCCATGAGGCGGCCGCGAACGGCAACGTCCCGGCGACGAGCGGTACGATTCAGGTGTCGAACGGCAGGGAGTCCTCGCCCTCACGACCCGCAGTGGCTCTGTGCCCCAGGGCCGCGGCTCCGCCCGGCTGCTGCCCGGCGCAGGCGGGCGTGCCGGCGAGGCGCCTGAGAAGCCCGATGGCGCGAAGAGCTATCGCCCTACTCTCGAGTCCCTGCCCGCTCCACGCGCAGCAGAGCCACCCCGTGAGGCGGGACTGTAGCGGCATCATTCGCCGATCGCGCCGCGCGCTCGGAGCTGTCCGAGAACGAGACGTCCAGGCGTTCGCCGCGGCCGGAGAGGAGCCGTACCGCCTGCTCGACGGCGGTCGGGTTGTAGAGCTGGACGAGCCAGCCCCGGCCGTCGCTCGTCGGCCGCACAGATGTCGCCACAACTTGGGGTGATACCGCCGGTGCGCCGCGCAGGGGCTGCGCCGCCGCCGGCTCCAGGCGGAAGAGCGGCGGCGGCGGCACTCCGCGCGCCGGGGCGACGACGAGCGGGGCTCGCAGCTCGGCCCCGAACCGCACCGCTTCCTCAGGGCGGAAGGCCTGGTGCGGCCTGAGCGCGAACAGGAACGACGCGGGCCCGTCCTGCTCGGCCCGGAAGTTGGTGTGCCAGTAGTTGTTCATGGCGTACGAGAGCAGCGTCTGGGCTTGCGGGATGGACCGCATCCACGGCAGCTCCGCGAACATGCCGCCGATCTCCACCAGGGGGGCGCTGGGGGTCGCCCACGTAACCCCGAGCGAGTCGTTCGAGACGTCCGCCCAGCTCTGGACCGTGACGAAGTTCCGCAGTGAGCCGGGGATCTGCTCGCTGTCCGGGCGCACGATGCCGGACGCAACGTCGAAGCGCACCTGGCCGCTTGGCACGAGGAACGGGAAGACGATGTGCACCGCCTCCTTCTCGCGCACGGGCAGCTTGTCGACGACCACGGCGAGGTCCACCCGGTCCAGCCCCTGGACGATGGCGACGTCGCGCAGCAGCGACCGCGCGCCAGGCGCTCCCGATCGTATCACCAGCGACGCGACGAGCGGCCCGGCATCCCGCACCAGCACCGTGACTCCGGAGGCGCCCCTCGCGCGCGCCGAGTCCCTGCCCTGGACGTAGAGGTACTCGCCCAGGCCGCTGCGCGTCCGCCGGTCCACCAGCTCAAGGCCACGCGGCTTCCACACCAAGCTCGACACGGCGCCCGTGAGCGGGTCCACCTCGACACGGAAGAGGTCGCTCTCCAGCACGGCGCCGCGCGCGGTCGCGCCGGGCGACTGCGGCGTCCAGGCAGCGCCCGGCCTCACGGTGTACCGGCGCCCCGACAAGGGCGCGAGATCGCGCACCAGGACGGCGAGCCGGCCCTCGGAGAGGCGCTGGGAGGGCACGGGCCGCCCGTCGGGGCCGATCACTCGGTCGCCGGCCCGACTCAGCTCCGCCGGCACCTGGACGACCTCGGTCCTGCGCCACGAGGTGGTGTTGTGGACATCGAAGGCGTTCGGGACAGTCGGCGCCGTGCCTCCAGCAGCGGCGCTCTCCGGAGGGAACTCCAGCGCCAGCTCATGCAACCGGCGCGAGAGGCTGTCAGCCCGGAGCGCGAAGCCCCGCTTGTAGGTCCACTGCTCCCTCACGTTCTCGGCGTCGGGGGTTTCCACGCTGCCGGCCGCGCCCCACGTGTGCTCGTCCCACAGCACCACCTCGCGCCACGCCGCGAGGAAGTCATCGGCCGGATAGGTCGCGTGGTCCCGCACCGCCCACAGCGCCTCCGCCTGGACCAGCCGGTCCGAGGCGCGTCGAGCCATCGCCACCTCCGCCGCCGTCGAGGCGACGCCATCGTCCCAGTAGGTGGTGAAGTCGCCGCTTGCCGTCTCGAGCCCGATCCCGTATCGGGCCTCGAAGTCGCGGAACATCCGCCGGTGCGTGGCCACGATGAGCCGCGGCGACACGTAGCGGCGGTTCCACTCCCGCACGAAGCCGGACAGATCCGGGTCGTTGGGGCCGTTGTCGCCGAGGATCGTGTAGGGAAGCTGGACCAGCGCGAACGGCGAGCGCGATGCTTCGAGCCGGCGCATCAGCGCGTAGAGCTTCTCCTCGCCGGCCATCCGCATCGGCGCGTCGTGGAACAGGGAGTAGCTCGCGCCGGCCACCCAGGTCAGCACGCTGTCCCGACCCGACTGCGACGTCCACCAGAAGGGCCGGTCCCCCCAGGTCTCGATGATGTAGCCGATGCGGTCGGCGACGTTGGGGGCGAGCGCCAGCCAGCGGACGCCGCTCTGCCGGAGCGCGGTCACCACTCCCCACGCTTGGCCC
>Ga0316628_100000316_pt1 | contig 30040 bp, 29 predicted proteins | sample OWC_Aug_M2_C1_D5_FD_207648 | JGI IMG/M metagenome (GOLD analysis project Ga0316628, IMG submission 207648) | Wetland soil microbial communities from Old Woman Creek delta, Ohio, United States - OWC_Aug_M2_C1_D5_C | ecosystem: Environmental > Terrestrial > Soil > Wetlands | place: USA: Ohio...
GCATCTGGATTTTCTGCTGGTGCGCTGATGAGGACTTTCTTGGCTCCTGCGGTAAAGTGTTTACTTGCGCCTTCGCGATTGGTGAAGAGACCTGTGGATTCCACAGCTAGGTAAACTCCAAGATCTTTCCATGGTAATGCAGTGGGGTCTCTTTGGGCTAGGACCTTAAGGGTTTTTCCGTTGACGACTAGGTCGTTGCCTTTAACTTCGACGGTTCCAGGGAACCTTCCATGTATTGAATCATACTTAAGGAGGAGGGCATTAGTTTTCGCATCTGCGAGGTCGTTGATTGCGACAAAATCAATGTTTGCGTTGCGTTCAAGTGCTGCGCGGTAGAGAAGTCTTCCGATTCTTCCAAATCCGTTAATTCCTACTTTTATCGCCATTAACTATCACCATTTTTTGTGTGTCCTTACAAGAGAATCCCACTTAATAGTTTTTCCGACCGAATCCCAACCAAACAAGCCAAAAAAACCGCTAACAACAATTGCCGACCAATTGAAAACACAAAAACAACAACTACAACAAGCAACAACTTCTAGCAATCTTGTAAACGCCTGTAGCTCTTACAAGACCCATCCCCTATAAATAAAGCAAAATTTAGAAAGCTTGAAGAGTATTTCCGCTCCAAATGGAAAACAGGTCTTTTGTTCAACTGCTGCACAATACTCTTTTAAAGATGCGGAATGCAAGGTTAGTTTATGCATGAATGGGCACTAGCTGAAGCAATCATTACATCCGCTAGACAAATCGCTGAAAAAGAAAAGTTAAAAGAGGTTTCAGAAGTCACTATAAAAGTCGGTGAGCTTCAGCAGGTTGAGCCCAAAATTTTGCGCTTTGCCCTCTCACAAATGAAAACTGACCTCTTCAAGCACGCAAAGTTTAGGATTTTGAAGGCTAAGTCAACGCTCAAATGCCGAGTCTGTGGAGCCGCATGGAAATTCAACACAAAAAAAATCGACATAGCCACCGCTGAAGCCATCCACTTCGTGCCCGAAGTAGCGCATACGTATATTAAATGCCCGAAATGCGGCAGCCCTGACTTTGAAATCGTCAGCGGACGAGGCGTGTGGCTTGAGGACTTAAAAGGAGCCAAGTAGGCATGGTTGACCCACGAACAAGCGTTATTCATGAACGTTTGGCTAAAATCGGCAGAATTGTGGCTGTTTCAAGCGGCAAAGGTGGCGTGGGCAAAAGTATGGTTGCAACAATCTTGGCGTTAACGCTTGCCCGTCAGGGCTGCAAAGTTGGGTTGTTCGATTTGGATTTTACAAGTCCATCAACACACATTATTCTTGGAGCCCCCAATGTGAAGCCTAAAGAGGAAAAAGGCATCATACCGGCAACCGTCAATGGCTTGGAATATATGTCACTCATCTACTTTGTTGGCGACAATCCAGCGCCTCTGCGTGGGGCAGATATTTCAAACGCACTTATTGAATTGTTGTCGGTTACACAATGGGGCAAAATGGACTTTTTGGTTATAGATATGCCGCCTGGAATCGGAGATGCAATTTTGGATTTGGTGCGCTTAGTCAAGCAGATAGAGTTTCTTATTGTGACGACATCTTCGCTTTTGGCTTTCCAAACTGTGAGAAAGCAAGTAGCGCTCTTATGTGAGCTTAACATTCCCATAATCGGTGTTGTTGAAAACATGAAAATGAACAAGGCTTACGGCATCCAAGAAAAAACAGAGAAGTTGGGGCTAAAGTATCTTGGTGCAATCTCATTTGATGAGCAGGCTGAGAGTGCAATTGGCGATATGGAAAAATTGCTCAGCACATCCATTAGCAAAAAGATTGGGCAAATAGTCCAGACTAAAGTCTTGGCAAAAAAGTGAGAGCATAATGACCTTCAAAGCAATAATTTTTGATTACATAGGCACCTTGGTCAGCTGCCGCAGCTACACAATGGAAGCGTCACGGCAGAAGCTGCATTTAGCGTTGATGGCTGAAGGCTTCGACGTACCCCAAGACAAGTTTTTGGCTTCTTACATGATGGCTCATGAGAAGTACCGCAAAGTACGTTATGAACAGTATAAGGAAGTAACCAACGCTGTTTGGGTGTCAGAAGCACTATGTAATCTAGGCTTTAAGGTGGCGGTGGATGATAATCGAATCAAAGTTGCACTAAATGTTTTCTTCAAGGACTTCATTGACACGCTTGAGTTGCGGGAAGGAGCAAAAAAATTGATACGCCGAGCCAAACAGCGTTGCAAGCTGGGTTTAATCTCAAACTTCACCTATTCACCAGTCATCTACAAAAGCCTAAGACAGCAACGCCTAGACAAAGCCTTTGAAGCGGTTGTTGTTTCAGAAGAAGTTGGCTGGCGAAAACCCAGCAGCCACATATTCCAGATCGCACTGAACCGCCTCCAAATCAAGGCAGACGAAGCCATTTTCATCGGCGACAGCCCAATTGAAGATATTAACGGCGCTAAGCAGGCAGGATTAAAAACTGTCTTTGTTCCTTCACAATTCAACACACTAAAAGACCTAGCCAATAGTAAGGCAGAACCAGACTACTTAGCAAAAGATGTAGAAACAATTGTACAAAATCTCTTCCAAATACTTGACACTAAAAGCAAGCAGCTAGGAGAATAACTATCTTTAAAATCTGCTCCTTGTATACTTTAATTGTCTTTTCAACAAAATTTTTGGCGGTTTCGATGGAAAACCAAATTAAAATCTTAGCTTTCGCAGGCAGCCTCAGAAAGGGCTCATACAACAAAGCCCTAATCCGTGTCGCAATCGAGGTTGCACCCACAAACATGTTAATTGAAGTCTATGATTTAGAGGGCATTCCACCATTCAACCAAGACTTTGAAGACCTTCCACCATCAATAGTTGTACAATTCAAACAAAAAATCCGCGAAGCCGACGCCCTCCTAATCGCCACTCCAGAATACAACTACTCAGTTCCCGGCGTCCTCAAAAACGCGCTCGACTGTGCATCAAGACCCAAAAAGGATAACCCGCTGGAAGGCAAACCCGTCGCCATAATGAGCGCATCCACTGGGCTCCTCGGCGGTGCCAGAGCACAATACCACTTGCGACAGAGCTTTGTTTTTCTCAACATGCACCCAACTAATCAACCGGAAGTTATGCTCTCCAGAGCCCAAGACAACATTGATGCAAATGGCAGAGTTACGAATGAGCAAACACGTCAACTCATCAGACGATTGCTAGAAGCGCTCGCCCAATGGACAATTAAACTCAAAACAAAAGCTTGATGTTCATTCGCTTAATTCAGCAAAGCCTTAAAACGCATCCAGCCCACGTTAGCACTTGGGCGCTTAAAAATGAGAATCATCGCTGACCTGCACATTCATGGCAAATACAGCCGAGCCACAAGCGAACAAATGAGCATACCAGAAATCGCCCGCTACGCAAAAACTAAAGGCTTAAACCTTATAGGCACAGGCGACTTCACCCATCCTCAGTGGCTAAAAGAAATCAAAGAAACCCTCACCCCAGATACAGATACAGGACTCTTCAAGCAAAGCGCTATTGACTCACCTGTACGCTTTATGCTTCAAACCGAGGTCTGCACAATCTTCAACTACAAGGGCGAATCAAAAAAAGTCCACCACGTCATCTTAGCGCCGACTTTGGAGACAGCAAACCAAATAAACGAGCGCCTTGCGCGTTTTGGCAGTTTAGCCTCCGACGGCAGACCCATCCTAAACGCAACAGCACCGCAACTCGTCGAAGAAGTAATGGCGGTTTCAGACAGCAACATTGTGTTTCCAGCTCATGCATGGACGCCATGGTTTAGCATTTTCGGCGCCTTCAGCGGCTTCGATACTGTTGAAGACTGCTACCAAGACATGACCAAACATATCCATGCGCTGGAAACAGGGCTCTCCTCCGACCCGCCTATGAACTGGCGCCTAAGCAAACTCGACCGCTTTGCGCTTGTCTCGAACAGTGATTGCCACAGTTTTTGGCCATGGCGCATCGGCAGAGAAGCCAACGTTTTTGAACTGGACACCTTCACTTACAACGATATCAGAGGCGCTATCCAAAGCAACAATCCAGCCCACTTCAAGTTCACGATTGAAACTGACCCAGCATACGGCAAATACCACTGGACAGGACACCGCAACTGCAAAATCTCCCTCTCACCAGCGGAAGCCATAAAATTCGGCAACACCTGCCCAGTATGTCGCAGAAAACTAACCAAAGGTGTCGAACAACGAGTCGATGAACTCGCCGATCGACCAGCCAATTACAAACGCGACGATGCACCTGAGTTTTTGCGATTGCTCCCGCTCTCCGAAATCATCGCGACAGCACTGGGAACGGATTCACCCTCAACACAGGCTGTTTGGAAAAACTACAGTTTACTGACGGCTAAATTCGGCGACGAATACACTGTCTTGATTGATACACCGTCGGAAGCAATGTCTAAAGTGGTGGATGCGCCAGTTGCTCATGCAATCGTTGCGGTTAGGGAGGGCACTGCCAAAGTTACCCCAGGATACGACGGCGTGTATGGGCAGCTGATTTTGGGTCTGGACGCTCCTGCGGTTAAGCCCAGGCCAGCGCAACGACACATTCAGCAAAAAAACATTAGCGATTTCTGGTAATCAAATTGTTTATGTCCCACAAGCAATTCTAGTTTTAATCACGAATGCTTTCAAGGACTTGTTCGCGATTGAAGGACCTTTTAGTGAAAATCAATAATGTTGCAACCGAGAAATTTGGCGCCCAATACGCTGAAGCCCGAGCACAAAACCTCTATAAAACCATGCTCACCATTAAAGAGGAACGAGTGGAAGCGGCCAAGCAAGGCATTGAAAACGGTGTTGCCCTCCGCGTGCTTGTCAATGGCGCGTGGGGTTTTGCTTCTGTCGGCTCGTTTGAGAGCGGCATTTTGGAGGGGGCTATCTCGGATGCGTGTCGGATGGCGAAACTTGCGAGTACAGGGCTAAAGATGCCGATTAAGCTTGCGTTGGCTAAAGTGGTTAACGACCGTGTCGTCTCTAGGCCTAAAAAAAACCCGTCGGATATTTCGGTTGAGGATAAGATTAAGACAGCTATGGCAGTCACGAAAACGGGCTTGGGTTTTGACGATCGAGTTAAGAGTTGCACGATGGATTATTTAGATTTGACGGGTACCAGTTTTTTTGTGAACAGCGACGGCACAAGCATTGAACAAGACAAGCTGTATGTTTGGGGCAGATTAACCGCGTCAGCCGTCAGCGGAGGCGTCTTCACTTTTAGCCGGGAAGAAATAGGTTCTACTGCAGGATATGAACTCTTCGACGAGCAAATTCCTGAAAAACTGGGAGAAAAAGTTGCGAAACGTGCCGTTGACCAATTGAATGCAAAGTCCCTGAAGGGTGGAAAGTTCCCTGTTGTTTTGGGTCCTAATGTGGTGGGTGTATTTGTACATGAGGCATTTGGTCATTTGGCTGAGGCTGATTTGGCGCTTTCCGGCGGTGTTTTGGCGGGCAATTTTGGGAAAAAGATTGGTTCGGATTTGGTTACGTTTTATGATGATGGCACCATTGAGGGGTCCTTTGGCGCTTTCCGCTATGACGACGAAGGTGTCGCTTCTAACAAGACGCTGCTGATTAAGGATGGTGTGGTAGCTGGCTTAATGCATAATCGAGAAACAGCTCAGAAGTTTAACGCTGAACCCACCGGAAACGCTCGAGCAGAGGATTTTCGGGTTGAGCCAATTATTCGGATGCGCTGTACTTACATGGCGCCCAGAGACCAAACGTTCGAGGAACTAGTAGAGAAGGTTAAATCTGGCTATTATTTTAAGAGTTTTAGGGGGGGTCAGGCGAACCTTGACGGCACCTTCCAAGTCGGCATCCAAGAAGGGTTTGAAATAGTTAATGGCGAAGTTGGTCCGCCAATCCGCGACGCATCGATAAGCGGCAACACATTGGAAACCCTTCACAAAGTGGATGCTGTTGGGAAGGATTTTCTAATTGACCCTGGCCGTTGCGGGAAGGGACAAACAGCGTTTATTTGTGATGGTGGACCGCACATTAGATTAAGCGAGGTGGTTGTCGGTGGTAGTGCTTGAAAAGAATGTAATGTTAAGTCTAGCTGAGAACGCAGTAAAGGCTGCTCTGCAAAAAGGCGCTCAGGAAGCGGAAGCGTACGTTTACGAGGGGCAAGCAACAAACATTGGCATTGAATTGGGACAAATCAGCAAGACTCACAGAATAATTGATCGCGGTGTCGGCATTCGCGTTGTAGTTAACAAGACAATAGGTTTTTCCTACACAAACATCATTGACGACGGAAAAGCAGTCGAATTCATGGTAAATAGTGCTTTGAGTGCCGCAAAGGCAAGCAAATCTGACCCTAATTGGAAGGGGCTGCCACAAAAGAAGCCGTTTGCGACAATCGAGAAAACCTTTGACGAAAAAGTTGCTGCTCTTGGTTCGGAGGAATTGGTCAATGTTGCTTCAACGATGCTGGAAGCGGCGGAAGAAGTTGACAAGAGAGTATTTCCCGTTGATGGCGGCGTAGGCAGCGCATACATTTCCAGCGCCATTACCAACTCAAACGGAATAACAGGCTTCGATAAAGGCACGATTGTCGAGTGCAGTTTGGCAACGCTGGCCAAGGAAGAAGGTGCAGTTACACCGGTTTGTTTTGAGTTTAACACGGCGAGAACCTACAATCTTGACCCCGTATGGGTTGGCAAGGAAGCTGCGAAACTTTCGATCTCAGCTCTAAAAACCAAATCCGTAGAAACTAAATCGACCACGGTGATTCTTACCCAGTTTGCGCTGCAGGAGCTTCTAGCTTATACACTAATTAACGCTATCGAAGCTGATAACGTGCAGCGTGACCAATCACCGTTCAAAGGAAAAATGGGAGCAACTGTCACCTCAGAAAAACTAACCATTCATGATGACGGCTTATTATCCGGCGGATTACGTACTTGGCTTTTTGACGGCGAAGGCGTCCCACACCAAAAGACAGCTGTAATAGAGAGAGGGGTTCTGCGAAATTACCTGTACGACAATTATTCAGCGAAAAAAGAAGCCAAAGAGAGCACAGGCAACGCATCCAGAAGCGGATACCTCTCAACGCCAAGCATAGACACCACAAACTTCCACATCCTACCTGGAAACACAACCGCTAACCAAATGCTAAACGAAGTGGACGATGGCTTGATCGTTTATTATTTGCAGGGTGCACACAGCAGCAACCCAGTAAGCGGTGAGTTTTCTGTTGTTGCTACGCCAGCGTGGAAGATAGAGAAAGGAGAAATAACCCATTCATCAAGGGGCGTAATGCTTGCAGGCAACATCTTTGAGGTGCTAAAGAACATCAGCTTGGTCGGCTCGAATGAGCGCCAGATGGGTTCTTTGATTGCTCCTTGGGTTCAAGCAGAAAATGTCCGAGTAATTGGAAAGTAGCGTTCAAAAAACAAAAAGGGTAAAGTGGTTATTTAGACTCAATGCCTACGTAGGGCGTTTTAACTCTGAGTCAGTCAACATAAACTGTTGCGCTTGAATCTATCCATGGAATTCCAGTGTAAATGAGGTTTACTGTTTCTACAAGTCAAGCCCAAAAACTCTTTGAGTACTCGCCTAAAACACCCTCGTAAATGCGCTTGGTCTGCTGCGCAATCTTCTCCCAATCATACCTATCCTGAACCCTCCTGTAAGCGCTATCTCTAAGACGCTTCGCGTAACCATCGTCCTGCAAAACCTTCGTTACCCCCCAAGCCAACGAATCAGGATTATTAGGATAAACCTTTACCCCTGTTACCTCATGCTCAATTATCTCCGACAAGCCTCCAGTGTCAGACGCTACCACTGGACTCTGCGCCGCCATCGCCTCTAAAGCTACAATGCCGAAGGGTTCAAACAGCGAGGGCACAACCGACACGTCAGCACACTTCTGAAGCTTAAGTAATGTTGCCTCGTCTAGGAAGCCTTCAAAGAGCACTTTATGCTCCAATCCCATGCTGCGGACAATGTTTAAGAGTTGCTCTTTCATGTAGCCGCTGCCAACAATGATGAACTTAGCGTTGACTTTGCTGAGAATTTTTGGTACGGCGTTGATGAGGATGTGGACGCCTTTCTCATAAACCAAACGCCCAACGAACAGCACAATTTTTTCTTCTGCCAGGGCAAACTTGCTTCGAAAATCCTGCAGGTCAGCATCCAAGTCTTCGTAGCAGTTGATGTTTACGCCGTTAGGCACCATAACCAGTTTATCGCTTGGCAAACCAAAAGCGTACTTAACATGCCCAATCATATAATTGCTGCAACAAATAACCTTCCAAGCCTCGTACGTCAGCCAAGCTTCAGTTTCATGAATCATCTTTTCCGCGGTCGTGTGCAAGCCGTCTCTTCTACCCATCTCAGTTGAATGCATAGTAACCAATAGTGGCTTTCGGAAAACATGCTTTAAACCGATGCCAGCGTTAGCAACTAACCAGTCGTGAGCGTGGAACAAGTCGATTTTGTCAGCGATTTTCCGTGTTAGGGCTGCAGTTTCTTTTTGCATGTTCATGTTCATCAAGTAAACCCACGTGGCAAAGTCTGGAGATGGGTTCTTGTAGGAGTCGATGCGGTAAACTTCTACGCCGTCGATGTTTTCGTGGGCTGGGGCGCCTGGAAAATCGCAAGTTATCACATAGACGTTTACGTCTTGCTTTGAGAGGGCTTTGGACAAAAAGTATATGTGTGGTGAAATACCTCCGATGACTCTTGGTGGAAATTCCCAGCTCAGCATCATCACGGTCAGTTTATCTTTCATTCTTTTTGGTCTCCGACACGCTGTTGTATAGTTTTTGGACTTCTTTTATCCAAGAGTCTGGTTTAGTAGAGATAACGGTTATTTTTTCTTTCGGAACTTTGTAAATGCGCTCGATTTCGTCTCGCATCCACTCGGATTTCACGCTTACGCTCTTTGCCTCATAGAAACCAAGCCACTCGATGCTTTTGATTGCCATGTTATAGGATGTGTTAGAATTAGGGGAACGATGGTCTTCTATGGTTTCAACCGAGAACACAAACGGGATACCGAGGCCGTTTTTCAGTGTTACTGCTGCTGGGATGAAGTGCCAGTCGTAAACGTCTATGAGGTCAACTTGCTTGTTGGAGTCATAGAAGATGTTGGCTGCGGCGCGCTCAACCTCCTGATTTAGAGTTAAAACCCAGGTTAGTACTCCGATGTGTGTTTTTACAGGGTTAGTTACTCTTGCTGTTTTAACACCTGAGGGTTCCTGCGTTAAACTTGTGGAGTGATCATCGTAAGTTACAACGTTAACCTCGACCTTGTCTGCAGCAAGTTGGTCTGACAGGCTGTTAACGTACCCTGAGAGTTGACCTACAACTCGGGGCGGGTACTCCCATGAAAAAATTATTACACGCATGGTTCCATCTACGTGAAAAGCGAGCAGACCTTAATAATTCCTCTACCGTTAAGATAGTACCGTTTCTTGCCCTCATTGTCAACAAAGCTTTCAGCAAAACCCTCAGATTTGTACTTGTCGAGAATACTTTCAATCTCATTGGGGTCTTTCTGCAAAAGCCTTGCCACTTCCTCGCCGCGCCTTGCCAAATCAGCCGCTGTAGCACACAGGTTGTGTAATGTCTGCAAAACCTTATCCGGAAACGGAAGCTCATCCCTCATTTTAGCTACCACCGTGCAACCAAATATTAGAACGACTTGTCTTATAAACGCATACGCGGCAACATTCAGAAGAGGGCGGTTGCATCCTGCGTTTGCTTGCTTAGGGCTAGGTAGCGTTTTTTGGCAAAGATGACGATGGCTTTTCTTAGCTTCTCACCTTTCTCGCGTAAAGCTTTAAGTTCTTTGAATTTAGCGGCTAATTGTTGATCTTTCAGCGAGTTTTGTGCCCAGCTTTCAAAGTCTCCGTTGCCAATATGGAACTCTATTGCTTCGGCGCTAACTTCGTCGACTGCTTTAGTGAAGCCTTTGAGACTCCAAGTCATCTTGCCCGTGTAATACTCTTTGCCGACACCCGTGTAGAACAGAAACGGCTCGTTAGCTGTTAAAATTGAAAGCCTCAGCCGAACCTCAAAATCGTTAAGCAGCCCCTGAGCAACTGCATAAGCATCCATTGGCGACTCAAAGGGACTAAAGTAAGAGTGGACTTCGCCTGGTCCGCCGCCTGCCGTGAACATGTAGTAGAGATGGTCGCTTGTTTGGAAATCCCGCCACAACCGCAAAAACTCGGCATCATCTGCCTCTTTTATTAGGGGTTCCAGCCGACGCAGAGTAGTGGAGTATGCCCACTGCATAACATTGCCAAGCCACCCAGACTGATCACGTTGGATGTCTGCCCAAGAAACCGTGCCTTCAGCTTCAGGAACATCAATCTCTCCAGCGGACACGTGTTTGGCGACGACTTCGGAGGGTGTCGCCATTTGTAGGTTGTCATATCGGAATATTTCGTCGGGCAGGTGTTGGAGGAAGCTGTGAATGCCTGTTTCTGGCCAATGGTGTTCGCCGAAGGTTTCGTAGTCAGGGAAAATGTTGATGGCCTCGCCCTTGGTTGCGGCTAACCATTTCGCATATTTATCCGCGGTCAGAGGCCATTCAGGCCACCATCTTGCTGAAAACCTGAAGCCAATGTCATCCGTTAACTTGTAGTTCCGAAGCAGGACACGGATTTTCCCGCCGCCTTTTGGAGTGTAGATGAAGTTCGGTGATTTTTCGCCAAGGATTTTTTCTACGCCCTCCGTGTAGATGCCCTTGTAACCCATGCATTCCACGGTTTTGGCGATAGTATTGTTATAGAGGAGCTCCGTATTCTCGAAAATCTGCGGTGTGTAACCCAAAAGGTCTTTGATGGTTTGACGATGTAGGTTAGCTTGGGCGATGAATTCTTCTTTTTCTGGGTAGAGACTAGCGATGGAGTGGTAGTATGTTTGGTTTAGAAACTCAACGCGTCCAGTGGCTGAGAGTTGTCTAAAACTTTCAAGCAGGTCCTTGTCAAACATTTCGCATTGTTCTAGGAAAACACCTGAAATGCTATAGGAAACCTTAACCTGCTTGCGCTCGCGCTTGTGCCTATCTATGAGGTCAAGGAGGATTTGGTTTGAGGGAAAATAGCATTTGCGTGCCGCACGCTTGAAAATCTCGTTGTCAACCTCATTATCAAAATAGTAATTGAACAATCCGCTTTTTGCTAATCGCTTGTAGACTTTGCCTTCCCAAAACAAGCTTCGCCTCAGTCTGTGCGGCTGGTGCACCTCGAAGACAAACACAACGTCCGTCATAACACTTCAACCTTAAACAAACAATATCATGACAATTCATTTATTTCTAATTTGCCGTCAGCTTAGTCGGTCGCGTGTTTTTCTGCTCGTGAGCCTGTGGGTTCCAACTGAAATTGAAAGCAGTGCAAAGATGGTTGTTGCTGGAAAGAGAAATAGCGGCACTTTTTGCGGTTGGCTTTCGATTTGCCACCTGTTTGTGTCAATCAGTTTTACAATATCCTTTTTTTCAACCACTTCACCCGTAAATGTATTGGCGAAAATGTGAGTGCGACACAGCTCAACGAGCATTCCTGTTCCTCTGTCAAAGTAAATGTTGCCCCAATCATCAGTTACGTTCCATGAGGCATGATTAGTTTCTCTTAAACTACTCTGGTAAGCCCTGGTCGTGGTTTCGTTTAAGGTTAGCTCTGCGGTTGGTATGTGGTCTCCTGGATTGAGGTTAGCTGCGCAGATTGGAACGCCTTTCTCCGAGATTTTAAACACCCCTTGGTTTTCTGGGTTAAGGTCTGTTCTGAAATTAAATGTTGTTTCGTTTCCGTTTATGTAGTGAAGCGTGTAAACTTGATGAACAATCGAGCCTGATATGTCGGTTATGTTGATTCTTACCCAATCGGTGGTGTTGCTTTCAAATTGTGGGATGGGGATGGTTGAGTTTGAGCGGTTTGATGTGTAGACGCCGAACATCTGGTACGTGAAATAGTCTCCGCTTGATACTCCAGGCGCCCATATTCTTGCTGACATGGCACTTGCGCTAGCAAGTAAAGGTAAAAGGACCAGCAAACTGACGGTTTGAAGTTTTACTCTCATTTACGCACCTTTTTTCTAATTGATGTTCGGAACTAAAAAAGGGGAAATTTGGTCAGTTTTGCCTTGGCTAACCTATTGGTTGTACCATGAATTTTTGGACTCGACTGTTTGAAGTGTCAGCTATGTAGATGTACCCTGACTTGTCAATCGCAACGCCTTTAGGAGTGTTGAATTGGCCGTCTCCTGTTCCTTTGGTGCCCCAGGTCCCTATGAAAGCGCCGTCTGCTGTGAACTTCTCGATGCGACAGTTCCAGTAGTCAGCGACGTAAACGTTTCCTGCAACATCAACGAAGACACCTTTAGTGGTACTGAATTGCCCGTTACCGGTGCCACCGCAGCCCCATTGCGTGACAAAGGTACCATTGCTCGTGAACTTTACGACACGATGGTTCAGGTAATCGCCCACGTAAACGTATCCTGCAACATCAACGTCTAATCCGTGCGGATAGGCTAGCTGTCCTTCACTTGTGCCTTTGCTGCCCCATGTGCAAAGGAAAACTCCTGTGCTGGTGAACTTTTGTATGCGACTGTTTCCCGAGTCTGCAACGTAAAGGTTGCCTGCACTATCAATAGCGACATCATAAGGCCACAGAAATTGTCCTTCGCCGGAGCCAGTTGTGCCGAAAGTGCTTACAAATTCACCGTTGGCTGTGAATTTTTGTATGCGATTGTTGCATGTGTCAGCAACATAGACATTGTCTGAGTCATCTAAGGCTAAGCCCATGCTATAGTTGAATTCGCCATTGCCAGTGCCATACTTGCCCCATGCTAAGAGGAACTTGCCGTCGGTTGTGAATTTTTCGACGCGGTGATTGTAGGTATCGGTAACATAGACGACGTTTTCAGAGGTGTCAAGTACAACGTCATAAGGGTGGTCAAACTGCCCGTCGCCTGAGCCTAGACTACCCCATTTGCTGATAAACTCGTAGGTTTCTGTTCGTGCAGAAGCAACGACGATTGATGCAAACAAAGCTACAATCAATGATATGCCTAACAGTCTAATTCGCCAAGATCGCAAAGCCCTGACCTTTGAAACCTTTTGGTTTTTTAGATACAGTCTCATCTTTTTCGGCTCCTAAAACCAAGTTCCCCTTAATTTTTGAGTTGAAAAGCGTTTTTGTAAGGATTTATTGACTAAACTCTAATTTTTAGTTCAGGTTTGTTGACAAAGGTTAGTCTAAGTTCCTTGACAAAGCAAAGTTTTAATCGTTTCCATGTTCTTATATGGAGCGGTCGAGAAACATTGGGCGATGCTAAGGAAGAGATCTACTCAACTATGTTTAGTTCACTTAAGCATCCAGCACGCCGCAAAATCCTACGCATACTTGCCGAAAAACCGTTGACTTTCTCGGAAATGCTTGAGTTGCTGGGCGTCTCCAGCTCCAACCTTACCTATCACCTTGAAAGCCTAGGTGAGCTTGTAACAAACGAGAATGGCGTGTATCGGCTGTCAACTTTTGGGCAGGCTTCGGTTAGCACCATGAAAATCGTGGAAGAAGCGCCAGAAGTGCAGCCAAAGAAACGGCTGGGTTTATCATTTAAGTGGAGAACAGTCCTCACAGTTTTGCTTGTTGGGACTATCCTTTTCGGGAGCATGACAGCTCTACAGTTCAGCCTGCTAAGTCAAACAACTAGCGAGCGGGATATTTTGCAGTCAAAGTATAATCAACTGCTGTCTTGGAGCGCCACAACAGATAAAACGCTCAGTTTTCTTCAGCAAGTGACTCAGATTGACACCTCTCATTACCAAGCGACTCTATTGAGCAACAGTGTGAATCAGCGCCCTGATTTAGGAGGGTTATTAGAACAGACTGTAAAGTATTCGCTTACAAGCAGCGATAGCAAAATGGATGTTTATTTCAGGGTTAGAAACAATGAGTTGTCTTGGTACCAGATTATTATACTTGAGGGTTCACCCGTTTATTCTCAGTCTCAGCCATATAGCGCTCTGGATGCGGCGGAGAACCTGCTTGGAAGACTCGCAACTTATGAGAATGCGTCTTACCTTGGAAACATGACTAGCCTGCTTTCATTAGCCAGTAACTCAATGCAAAACCTGCAAGTCACTGAAGGGAATGTCAAGCTAAACGTGACTGTGTCTGGTAGTGCTACGCAGATTTTAATGATCTACACAGAAAACAACGTTGACTTTTCTCCTAAATGCCTGAGCTTAACTTTCGTAAATAGCGATTTGACCTATTTCATTGATGACTGGTTCCTCTTCACAGTTGGCAGCACAGCAGTCAACATTTCGAGCGACAAAGCCATCGAACTTGCCGAAAACGCGCTCAATGGTTACAGTTGGACCGCTGACGGGCAAACCGTCTCCAACTTTGTCGTGAAGCCGCAGCCAGCTTCAGTTGTTTTTCACCCAAACACCAAAAACGGCTTGGCACTTTATCCGCAGTGGACAGTCACCTTCTTTCTAGACAAAGTTTACCCCGGCGGCGTCAACAGCATAATGGTCGAGCTCTGGGCAGACACAGGCGAGGTAGCGCAGATAGAAACGCGAAACATCTAACTAAGATTTGGCCCTCTAGATAGATGGGATAGCTCGCAGAGAGCAACAAGCTTTTTCTAATTTGCCATTTAGTGCTTTCCAAGTTCTTCTCAATAATCTAAAAGCCTAAGCTTAACAAATTATGGAAAAATCTTATATGAAAAGGTGTAGATTGTTGTGGCATGGCTCCAAATAAAAATCGTAAAGTTACTAGACAAGCCCCAAGGCAAGTTTCAAGGCATAAGTCAAGAAGTAGACTCTGGCTCGCAATAGGCATAATAGCTATAATAGCAATCAGCGTTGGAGTTGGCGCAATGGTTACTAATCAACATGCCCCGGCAACGATTTCGCCAACTAGAATTCTTCTTCAAACCACTGCAGGCAACATAACCATTGACTTAAGAACGGATAAACCTATCACATCTGGGAACTTCATAAACCTCGTCCAACAAGGCAAATACGACGGCACAACATTCCACCGAACAATCGCAGGCTTCATGATTCAAGGCGGACAAGTCAGCGGTTCAGTACCAACGATAAAAGATGAGATAGGCAGCAACAACCGTAACCTCAACTACACAATCGCCATGGCGAAAACAAGTCAACCTAACTCTGCAACAAGCGAATTCTTCATAAACGTCGCGGACAATGGCCAAGCAATTCCGAACTTTGACTCAACTTACACCGTGTTCGGAACTGTTATCTCAGGACGAGACGTAGTTGACAAAATAGCCAACGCCCCAGCGACGCAAAGTCCCTACATTGATGAAATAAGCGTTCCAGTAAACCCCGTAACAATAATCAGTGCAAAAATTGTGCCTTAGAACAAGACCGGAAAACTAAATAAAATTTATGCTCCTTTCTTTTCTTCTTCTTTCTCTTTAGGCTTTGAACCGATTTCAACGCATTGAATATTTATTTGGTACTTCTTGCCTGCAGCCACCATCTTGCCCACCCCATAGTATCCTTTGCTACCTGTTTTGAAGTCCTTCTTGTCAAGAATGAAGTTTTGTTTATCACCGTTTAGTTGGATAATTGCCATATTTACATCGCTCATTTCAAAGCTCACCAATTTTGGTTCTTAATCAGTGCTCTCTTGCTTTTCACCTTTTCGCTCATAACGCCCAATCGCCATTCACTTTATCACTTGACGCAAACGTGTATCAAATAGCCTGTAAAAATTTGTGGTGCGGTCGCCGGGATTTGAACCCGGGATCATTAGCTTGGAAGGCTAAAGTCCTAAACCAGACTAGACGACGGCCGCGCTGGATTAGTCCATATTCCCAAGCAAAATTTAAGTCTATCTGGATTAGAAACAAGTAAGTCAGTGGCACTTTACTTGGGATGAATCGGCTTTTTTTAAAGCCGGAGTTGGCCATGAGAAAAGTTAGTTTGGAATGGAATAGTATATCTATTTCACAGGTCATGCATTAGACATGGTTTCAGAAAAAGAAACTCATAAAATTCCTCCTAGCCGCATTAAAATTCTTGTTAAAGATGCCAAACAAATGGTCAATGGACCCTACTACTGCCCAAAATGCCGCAAAGAACTGCTCCAGATTATGGCTGACGTTAAAAACAAGCAGGCGTATGCCATCTGCAAGTGTGGGCTTGAATGGAAATTGACTTATGCACCTGTTTTTCAACCCATCGATTATTACAATAAGTTCCGGGACTTGTGGAAAAAGCAAAGTTACGGCATAATTAAGCAAAAGTAACGTTACGCTCTCCTTGAACTCAATTGTTGCGTCGAAAAGTTTCGGAAAACAAATTGTCTATGAGAAACATTTGTAAGTAAGAAAAAGCAGTTTAATCCTTGACTGAAGAAAAACTGGAATTTAGCCGTCTGCTGCTAGTTTTGGGAAACCTTGGACTTCTCGCATGGGTTTTTCTGGCTTCCTTCGGTTTGTTCTTCTATAGTCAGCTTTACGGTTGGGTTTACCTGCTTGCATTATCTTTCATAATTTACGCTATTCTGAGAAGAATGGGCTGTAGCAGTTGTTACAAATGCAAAGCTTGCACCAGCGGTTTGGGACGCTTGGCAGGCGCCTTTTTTGGCAGAGGGTTTGTTAAGCGTGAGAGTGTAGACAACAGGATTGGGGTTGTGGTTTTCGTATACGCTTTGTTGTTGCCAGTTCCAGTTGCTTTTCTGAGTCTTTCATTATCGGAGTCGTTTTTGTTCGCTAAGCTTTTCGTGTTTATCTGTCTGTTGGCGTTAGGAATGTATAGTTTTCTTACTTGGCGTAAACAAAAGTCAGGTTGAATTTTGGTAAAGTCTTAAACGCATGAATGTATTACCCTTTAGACTAGATGACCGCACTTAATCGTCTACCTGCTAAAGTCTCAGTCGCTGTATTGTTGTTACTTATGGTAACTTTACCCATAGTTCTTCCCCGCAACGTTGCTGCCCAAAACGAAAGCCAGCAGTACTTCGAAAAAGAGTTTGCTTGGAATTATGGTGGCAGCCATTGGACATGGAACCTAAGCATCCCAAAAGTCCTCTATCAAGCTTATAAAGATGTTCCAGTTACAACCCGAACGCACAACGGACCTTCTGGTTACGGCTTCCTAACAACAACGAATGACGATTACATAAAGATCTTAGCGGAAAAACTCAACGAAACAACTGCAGGGCTTAATTATGATTCCTATGACCAAGTAAGTTTCGTGCTAGCTTTTGTTCAAAGTTTGCCTTACACTTCTGACAATGTAACAACAGGTCATGATGAATACCCAAGGTTTCCAATTGAGACTTTAGTGGACGATGGAGGAGACTGTGAGGACACATCCATACTCTTCGCCACGCTAACGATAGCTCTCGGTTATGGCACCGTTTACATTAATCCGCCTGATCATTACGCCGTCGGCATTCTGGGAAATGACATTTCAGGGACATCTTTTACTTACAATGATAAAAAGTACTATTATTGCGAAACTACAGGAAATGGATTTAAGATTGGACAATTGCCTGACGAGTTTAGCGGTCAAAGTGCTTCCATCTATTCAATAGACCAAAGCACACAGTTTATTCCAAATGTGCAAATACAAATCGTTGAACCAGCCCCAACTGAGCCTTCAAACATGCTTGGACGAACACCAACACCAATACCAACCTATGACCCTAATCCTTCTAGTTCACCCACCGTTCCAGATCCCACAATTCAACCTCTTACCCCACTAACTCGAGCAATAACTGACAACCCAGCCTTATTCATAATTATTATGTTCGCCATAACTGTCTCAATAGTTGTAGCAATTAAATCCGTGCAGAAACCCAAACAACAGTCAATTCCATATCAAACAGGTATGAAAAAACCAATCCAGTCTGCTTCAGCAAACGTCGAAGGTGCCAAATTCTGTATCTACTGTGGTTCAAGCAACCAACAATACGCTGTTTATTGCGAGAAATGCGGTCGACAAATAGCCTAAGACCTTAGTGTGGTTTCTGGTCTGACTTGAACAGTCGTTTTTGATAATTCGATTTATTCTTAAGTCCGCGGATTTGACCCCGAGCCATAGAACGTTGCCTTTCAATATTCTTAATTCGCGCATAAAGCTTTGACACTTTCGTCTTGGATGGCACTCTGGACCTTGGCATATGCACAGGCACAGGTGTAAATGGCTGGGTAATCTCAAGTTTTCTACGCCCAGACTTTTTCACGGCAACACTACGCACTTTTTTGAATACAACGTAGCCTTCTTTAAGGTTAGCTTCCTGCACTTCCCAACCCGCATCAAGCCAAGCCTTCGCATGAGCACTCGCCGACGTGTTGCTCCACCATAAGGCGTCTCTGAAAGCGTTCATGGGGAGGTTACTGCCGATCAGGCCGTCAATCCTCGCAAAAGAAAGCTTTACTATGCTTGTAAAGGCAGCCCTGAATTTGAGGTGGTTTTCAAGCCCACTATACTTTGAGACTGTACGTGGTGCAACTACTCGCCTAGCACAATGGAGACACAGCATGGCAGTTGGGTCGCCCGTAGCAACATCTGGCACCATGCAGTCTCGGCAGAACAGTTTCTTACAGCGTTCACACTTGCGCATGCAAGTGGTTCGGAGAACTCTACCGCAGATTCCACATTCATCCTTCAACTGTCTGAACCTCAAAGCGAAGGGAAAAATCGCTCTAAATTAATATTCTTTATTTGGAGATATTAATTCTCACTCGTTCCAGTGCTTTTCTTATCTTGAAAACTGTTGTTCTTGGAAGTTAGCTGTTTGATTGCGCCTTTGATTTCCAAGCTTATTAGGTTGAGTAGTTCTCTTGCTTGCTTATCTATACCCAGCAGTAAGGCTATATAGATTGCCAAACCTACAATGGCTTTAGCCACAGTGAACATCAGAGTTGTTGTAGTTGGAAGAAGGTAAAGTATGGTGCCCATCAATAGTGCAGCAAGAATGTATTTGGCTATGCTTGACCCTGCGATAGGCAGATGCATTGATCCACGCATGTAAAAGTATGTGCCAAGGAATGTTGCAAGATGAACGCCGATGAGAATGGAGATAACGTACACAACTGCTGCTACAGAGCCGGTGATAGGCATCGTCGTCAGAACATAATAGGTTAAAGGCAAGGCTATGGCTGCCTGAATGTATGTAATAGAGAAGACCAGGAAGATTTTGCTTTTAATGAGCTTGCGCAACGATATTTTGCCTTCTACGTCAAACGATTCCACCCCCATAAGACAAGTTCCGTAAAACCCAGATATCATCTGAACAATCGAGTCAATCGCTAAGGCGATAATAACTGGCCATGCTATTGTGTAATCAACGTCTAGTATGGTCAAGAAAGAGGTGGACATAACCATAGTAATTGTGGACAGAGGGATTGCCAGCATCAATACTGTCTTAAACGATGACTTCACTTGTTCATCTGGGCAGGAGTTGGCAAGCAACTTGGGATACAATGCGAACGCTAGCGAACCTGCATAGCCGATAACGTTTGTGAAGGTGAAAGCTGCCTGATAGTAAGCCCGAGTATTTGAGCCACCATATAAGAACAGCAAAACCAAAACAAAAGACATTAGTTGCCCGCTAACAGAGCTATAAGCGATGGCGGCCGAACCTTTCAACCATTCTTTAAGGTACCCCCAATTTACCTTCTGCTTAAACTCAGGCGCCAACAACTTTAGGTAATAGAGCGCCTGCGTCAGACCCGAGAGAACCAGCGCAAGCATTGCTCCTAAAAACAATTGCCCGAACCCAACAATCAAGATTAGTGCGACAACAACTTTTACAATTTCCTCAACGAGAAAGCCGTAACCAAGCACTTGTGGTCGCATTGAACGTAGGACTCCCTCAAAAATTGTGACAATATAGTAGTTGAAAATGTACAAACTAGCGACGAGGTAAACAAGCAAGTAAGCCTGAGTACCAATAGCTCCTGTAATCAGAATTATTATGGGAAAATAAATGGCTACCATAAGCAACGCTATAACTAATTGCCCTATTGTGCTGGTTTTCGCGGTTCCCTCTTTGTCCCTTGCCATAAACCTCGTTGCCCAAAATGGCAAAATTGAGCTGAAAATAGCAAAGTAACCAGTGTAGTCGAAGATGTTCGTCCAGATGCCAAATTGGCCAGTAGTCATGCTTCGAGTAAGCAGAAGCGTAAACACAAGTCCGGTGGCAATTCCGACAATCTGCGATGCAAATATAATAAAGCCCGAATACTGAACTCTAATTTGATTCGTAGTCAAACGCTAATTTCCAGCTTAATTGTTAGTTTGCTGTACGATTTTTTGTCATAATGCTTTGTTCGAGGCTTTACATATACTATTTCCCAAATCAACCCCAAAAAAAGCGAAAAATTGAATTGTTGCTAAAATCAGAGATATACAATTTAATTTAAATTAAAGGCCTTCTAAAAAAAGTTGTTGTGCGACGTTTTCGCCTTCCCCCTAGGATGTTGAAGCAGCTAGCTTTTTATTAAGAGGACAGCTTCCTGGGAACACAAGCGTGGAGTTTCAACAAACAGTGGATTTGCAAGGAGTTGTTGGTTGTTTTTTATTATTGTTTTCGGGTAGCCGACGCTTAGCCTTTCACAACCGCCAGAGGAACCAGCCTCGCCACTTTCGTTGCAATCCCAATCTTATCGCTAACGTCAGCCACTATGTCAACATTCTTGTACGCTGCATCAGCTTCCTCAGCTAAAACCGAAGCGCTCGCTGCTCGTACCACAATACCACGCTTCTCCAATGCCGCCTTCACATCGCCACCCCAATACTGACGCTTCGCAGCCGAACGGCTCATCATCCTACCAGCTCCATGCGCAGTGGAACCGAAAGTCAAGTCCATCGCCTTCTGAGACCCAACTAAAACCCAAGAACTAGTACCCATGCTGCCAGGAATAAGCACTGGTTGCCCTTCACTGCGATAATCGTCTGGAACGTCAGGATGCTCCGCTGGAAAAGCTCGTGTAGCTCCTTTGCGATGGACCCAAACCCGCTTCTCCACACCATCAATGTTGTGCGTTTCAACCTTAGCAATGTTATGTGCCACATCGTAAACGAGTTTTAGCCCAAACTTCTCTGGGTCTTCATGATAAACTTGCTGAAAACTTTGCCGAACCCAATGCATAATCGCCTGTCGATTCGCAAACGCGTAGTTGACGGCGCAAGCCATCGCCTCAATATAATCCTTAGCTTCATTGCTATTTCCAGGAGCACAAGCTAATTCACGATCAGGCAGGGCAATCTTGTATTTTTGGATAGCGTGCTCCATTACCCGCAGGTAGTCAGAGCAAATTTGATGCCCATAACCTCTTGAACCGCAGTGAATCATAACGGTAACTTGACCTTCATGTTCAAACCCAAAAACTTTCGCTGTTTTTGCGTTGAAGATTTTGTCAACCTTTTGGATTTCAAGGAAATGGTTCCCTGACCCCAATGTGCCAATCTGCGTTAAGCCGCGACTTTTAGCGGTTGACGACACCTTATCAGGATTAGCGTTACCCATGTGCCCACGCTCTTCACAGTGCTCCTCATCCGCTGGCCATCCTAATCCGCGGTTAATTAGCCACTGTACACCTTCAACAACAAGGTTTTCTAGGTCACGAGAAGAAATGGTGAGGTCTTTTCTGCGGCTTCCAAGCCCAGAAGGAACATTACGGAAAATCGTTTCAGCTAAAGGCGCAAGTCTGGGGCGAATCTCCTGCTCGGAAAGCGTTGTCGCCAAGAGTCGGACGCCACAATTGATGTCGTAGCCTACACCGCCAGGGCTGATAACGCCGTTTTCATAGTCGGTTGCTGCTACGCCGCCGATTGGGAATCCGTAGCCTTCGTGTCCGTCAGGCAATGTAATAGCATGCTTGTAGATGCCAGGCAACTGCGCCACATTTGTGCACTGCCAAAGAGTTCGATCAGTCTGCATTTTCTCCAAAAGTGCTTGGTTAGCGAAAACCATGCCTGGAACGCGCATGGCAGGCTTGTATTGGGGTATGCGCCACATGTAGTCGTTAACTTTCTCTAATGGGACTTTCTCTGGCGCTCTTCGACGTTCACTTTCACCCAAAAATCTTCACCTTTCAAAAGAGAAGATAATGAGACTATAAAATGTTTATGAAGCCTACTTTGCAAGCTTTTGGCCGGCATAACTGATAAAGCCTTTGATACAGTTTTCCAAAACCGTTTTAGAGTAAATTGGATGAGACATAAAGAATTCCGCATGTTCACGGATAACCTTGTCCTTCGCAATAATACTATCAACAATTAGCTCAAAACTCTACCTTTTTTTGGCTCCTTCCTCAGCGATGTTTGCCCATAACTGGAGCTGCATTTTATAATTTCTGAGACGTTGTAGTGCATTTGAGGCTTTGCCGAAATGGCTGTAATACAAAAAAGTCGGTTCAACGCTGATTAGCTTATCCAACGAAGCGAGAGCCGCCTCAAGGTAGAAAGGAGGTGTGGTAGTCGGTACAACAATGTTAAACTCTGGAATGTAAGTGCCAGCTGCATCTCCTGGGAAAAGCCCATTGTTAAAAGATTCATGGAAACTCAGGTTATGCGAAGCGTGGCCCAGTGCTTCTGTAACTGTGAATTTGCCGTTATCACCTAAGTCGAAAGAACCTTCAGTAAGACGGACTATGCGCTCTTTTGGGACAGGTTCGGGCTTGCCAAAGATTTCGCTAATAAACCCCAAAACCGCTTGAGATGACAGCCAAAGACGTTCAGGGTCAACAAGATGCGATAAACCTCTTGGGTGAACGAGAACTTTGGCATTAGGCAAAGACTTTAGCAATGTGCCTGCGCCGCCGCCATGGTCCAAGTGAACGTGTGTTAATGCAACATATTGCACATCACCTAGATTGATGTTTAGTTCTTTTAAACCAGAGATAAGCTTGGGCACCGAATTGGTTGGACCTGACTCCACAAGAAAAGGCTCAGCGCTCTTGATGATGTAGCTGCATATTACGTTTTTTAAGCCTCCAGTTTCCAAGTCAACTATGAAGAGATTTTTCCCAATTTGCTTAGTATGCAAATAGTGGCACCTTGACGCACTTGTTAAACGTGTTTATGCCATAAAACATCTCCGCAAAATTGAAGGATAACACAAAGAATTTAATTACACATTTGATTTCTATGCAAGAGGCTAACAGGAGAAAAGTAAGATGAAAGCCATTATGTTTGGTGCACCGGGTTCAGGAAAAGGCACGTACGCGTCCAGGCTTCAGACAAAACTCGGTATAAACGTCATTGTTATGGGCGACATTTTCCGTGAAATACTGAAACAAGATACCGAATTGGGGAAGAAAGTTAAGGGTTACGTTGAGAAGGGTCTTCTCGTTCCCGATGACATTGTTATAGAAACATTGAAGCAGCGTTTATCCAAGCTTCCTAAAGATGCTGGCTTTATAATGGATGGGTATCCTCGAACCATTAAACAGGCTGAGATTTTAGAAACAATCACTAAAATCGATGTTATACTTTTGTTAGACGTTCCTGACTGGATAATTATTGAGCGCTCGTCAAGCCGAAGAATCTGCCGCAATTGTGGTACTGTCTACAACATCCGCTTCTTGAAGCCTAAAGTGGAAGGTATCTGCGATAAATGTGGCGGAGAGTTGTACCAGCGGTCTGATGACACCCCTGAAGTTATACAAAAACGGTTGCAGGTTTACAAAGAACAAACCATGCCAATTCTGCAGTATTTTAAGGGTAAAAACACTCGAGTTATAATATCAAGTGCCACTTCTTTGGAAACGCCTCCAGACGTAGTAGTTGAACAAATGATAGCAGAACTGAAAAAATATAATTTAATTTAGATATCTAAAATAAACTCCAAAATCACTCTGTCTATCTCGTGGATTACGACCATGCGGTGGTAGGTTACTGCCTTAACAGCGACCTTTTGCGGGTGCTTTTGGGTGTCAAATTTTTCTCCCCAAACTATAGATTTGATTTTGAAGGTGTCGGCAGTTTCTTTCCAGTCGGTTATTTGGAATTTGCTATAGAGCATGTTTTCTGTTTCGAACTTAACAAGCAGGGCTTCAAGCCAATTGTATAAAAGTGCGTATTGGTCTTCCGCTTCCACCTCAACCGTTTCTTCTTGGGTAGGCGCGATTTTGCTGGTGTCGGTCATGGTTTCAAACATGGCCAGAGCGGCGTTTTCATAGGCTTCCTGCATTGTTTTTCCGTGTGCTCGGATGTAGACGTCTGCTGTGTGTTCTAGGAAATCGAATTTTCCAGCGAATTTGTCATCTTTAGGCTTTTCGTCTCTCGGCATGGCTGAATCAACGTTAAGATAAGAGAAAGTTTAGAGCTAAAACAGTTTCGCAACGCTGGAGGGTTAGAAATATTGTTTGATTTTTTGGATTGCTGCCGCTATTAGTTTTGCTGAGTTTTCGATGTCTTTTAGGTTGAGCATGCCGACTGGGCTGTGGATGTATCTAGTTGGGATTGAAACTGCGCCACACGGGATGCCTTGGCGTGTTATGGAGATTCTAGCTGCGTCTGTGCTACCCGGTACGCCTGATTCCAGTTGGAAGGGAATGTTTGTTTCTTCCGCCGTGTCGATCAGCCACCGCAAAACCTTTGGGTGGGTAATTAAGCCCGAGTCGGAGATAGTTAGAGCTGGTCCGCTGCCCATTTTGACGCTTGTATCAGTGTCCCTCACTCCCGGAACATCGCCAGCTATCGTCACATCCAAAGCCAATGCGACGTCTGGATCAACTCCGAAGGCAGCTGGTGCTGCTCCCCGTATGCCAACTTCTTCTTGGATTGTGCCGACAGCGCAGACCGTACAGTCAGTTTGGTTTAGGAGTTTAAGGGTTTCTAACATGGTTATGCAGCCTGCTCGGTTGTCGAAAGCTTTGCCTATGACGTTGTCGTTTTTGAGTTGAGTGTATTTTATGTCGAAAGCAATTACCTCGCCGATTGCAATGCCTTGTTTTGCTGCGTCTTCTTTGCTTTTTGCACCTATGTCAATGAAGAGATCATCGTAGGTGATGATTTTTTTGCGCTCTTCTTCTTTTTGGATATGGGGTGGTTTGGAGCCGATTATGCCTGGAAATTCGCCTTTTTTTGTGTAGACTATTACTTTTTGTGCTGGTAGGATGCGGTCGTCGATGCCGCCCATTTTTGTGAATTTTATGAAGCCTTCGCTTGTTATTGCTTTTACCATTAAGCCGACTTCGTCCATGTGGGCTGCAAGCATAATTTTTGGTGTGTTTGGCTTGCCATTTTTGATGGCTATTACATTTTCTAGTTTATCAACCGTGATATCATCGGAATACGGTTTTAAGAGTTTGATCATGAGTTCTCTGACTTGTTCTTCTCTACCTGTTACGGCACAAGCGTTTGAGAGTTTTTCCAAGTTTTCGTTTATGGACAATCAGGTTGCCTTCTTGCGGCTAGAAATTCTGTGGCTTAGTTATTAAATAGTTGTGGTTGTGTTTTGCTAGAATACGGTTTAGGGGTTTTCGGTTTTTAGGTATGTTTGTGATTGTTCGGATGGCGGTGGCGGCTGGGTTGGCGGTGGTGATGGTGAACGGTATGTTCTTGCTTGCTGGTTTCTTACTTCCATGTAGTCTGTGAGCAGAAGTATACCTTGGATTAGCAGGAAAATGCCAACGATGATGCCGACTAGCGCTGGAAAGATGATGAGGATGATGCCGAAGATTATGCAGATTATCGCTAGGACTGGTCGGGAGACAGTGATGCCTATTCGCCTCAAACCTTTTTCAACTGCGTCTGTCAAGAATTGGTTTCCTCCGCCTAGAAACTCTTTGGATTTAGTTATTTTAAGATTGTTGAAAGCTGCAATTGCTGGACAAATTGGAAATACAATTTGCCGCGTTAATTCTTCCCAAACTTCAACTTCAAGTAAAACCTAGACAATTCTTAAATCGTTAAACTGCATCACACAAAAGTTAAAGGTGTATAAAAATGGCACAACCAACCCAACCAACATTCAAAACAGTTTTTGTTTTCCTCGACACAGACAAATATTGCAGCCCATTTGATATGCTCGTAGCTATCGACGCTTTCCCAGACTCAATGATATTCAAATACGAAAGTGTCACAGCCCAAGACGCCCCAAAAATCGTCTATGACCTCCTCTTCCCACGTGGACCAGAAGGGGCCAAACATACAAAAGTTTTCATCAATGGCAGCAACTTTGACATGGTAGAACAAGTCGTTGCAGCAACCCAGAAAGCCATGAAATCAGCCCCATGGGGTAATAGCATAATTGTTGACCCTAGAGGTGGATATTCCACAGCCGCAGCCGCAGTTGCCAAAACCTTCGGAGCAGCTATGGAGAAAGGATTTGGATCCCTCGAAGGCAAAAACGTCACCGTACTAGCAGGCACAGGACCAGTCGGGCAAACAGCTGCAAGAATTTACGCGGCAGAAAAAGCAAACGTCATCATCACATCCCGCACTATGGCGAAGGGACAAGCAGTTGCCGACAAAATTAATACTGAAGTCGGCGCAAAACGAGTAAAAGTGTTCGAAGTCAGCAAACCAGAACAAACAGCAGACGCCATCAAAGGCGCAGAAATCGTGCTTTCTGCAGGCGCAGGTGGAATCCAACTTCTTTCAATATCGGACATAAATAAAGCAGCTACATGCAAAATCGTCGCAGACATCAACGCGATTAAGCCTTTAGGCGTGGAAGGACTCGCCTCAAACGACGACGTCAAGGAAATCAAACCAGGCGTTTATGGCGTCGGCGCTTTAGCCATCGGCAAACTTAAAATCAAAATCGAAACAGAAATGATCAAACGCGCAACTAACGAACCGCAAGGACTCTTTGACTACTCAATCGCATACACCATCGCAAAAGACCAAATCCTGAAGAAACTAGCAAAAGCAGCTGCAAAATAAACAGCCGCTAACCTCATTTTTTTTGTTTTTCTCATTTTAGTCTCTGAGAAGATCGCTCCTTACTTTTATGAATCAAAACTATCTAGCGCTTCTTTCTCTTTCGTCGCTCAGCATAAGTATCTTTGGCTTGCGCCATTACGACAACTTCTTTGATTGTGGTAGATTTATTTGTGGCTGTAAGACCTATTTGTTAGTCTCCAGCCGCATTCGAGACTTGATAGTTTGGTGGAAAGATTCCAATGTGAGCCACATATCGGCCACAGAATCGATTTATCGCACTATTAGACTTTTACATTTAGGGGAGTCAGTCTTCTTTTTCTGTTCTCTTACGACATCAAGCACCTAATTCATGTTAACTATTGGATTAATTAAAAGATTTTTAGAAAAAGAGGCTATCTAGAAAGCGCTGGCGATTCTTTCGCATGCTTCCGCAATCCGTTCTTTGGGCTGTGTAAACGTTATTCGCACATAGCTTTCCCCATACTTTCCGAAGCCTACCCCAGGGGTCACAGCAACACCCGCATTGAGCAATTTGGTGGCGAATTGCATGCTATCTCCTTTACAATTAAGCCAGACATAGAATGTGGCTTTAGGTTTGTCACACTTGTAACCGATCTTGCATAGCGTATCAACAAGTAGGTCGCGGCGCTCCTTCAGGTTTTGATTGTTTTTGCTGAGGAATTCTGGCGGCTCACGGCTATTGTAGGATTTTAAGGCTTTGACCGCGACTTTTTGCGTGTACACCGGCGGTCCTGAGTCAATTTGAGATTTAACCTTCGTTAACCCACAGACTAATGTCTTGTTTCCAACGGCAAATCCGATGCGATCGCCCGTCATGTTAAAGGTTTTTGAGAGCGAATGGAACTCGATAGCAACATCCAGGGCACCGTCAATTTCCAGGATGCTTGGCGCACTATAGCCGTCGAAGGTAACTTCCGAGTAAGCATTGTCATAACAGAGGATAATGTTATTATCTTTCGCAAAATCGACAGCCTCTTTAAGAAACTTTTTATCCACCGTTGCTGCTGTCGGATTGTTGGGGTAGTTAAGGAACATCATCTTGACTTTTTTAACATCAATCGCGTCCAAGTTGGGTTTGAAACTGTTCTCTTCCAGCAGCGGCATTGGCACAGCTTTTCCGTCGCAGAGAATTGTGCTGCCGTTAGTGTATACTGGGTAAGCTGGATCAGGCACCAAAACATCATCGCCTGGATTCACGAAGGCTCGGGCAATGTTTGCTATACCTTCTTTGGACCCTAGAAGCGCGATGACTTGGTCCTGTTGCAAGTCAACGTTGAAGCGTTTCTTGTACCACTCCAACACGGCTTGTCGGAAGTCAGGTTCGCCTTGGCTGAAAGAGTAATTATGGTTCTTTAGGTCTGCCGCTTCCTGCTTCAGCGCATCGATGATGAAGGGTGGTGGAGGCAAGTCAGGGTCACCGATGCTTAATGAAATCAGGTCGAAACCCTGACCTTTCTTCTCTTTGATGATTTTTTCCATTTCGGCAAACAGGTAGGGCGGCAACCGCTTAATTCGGTCTGCATATTCGAACGGCATTTTATTATTTCTCCTTGAATAGTGTACCCTCAAAAACTTTCTCGGCTGCACCGCTCAAAAAGATGCTGTCGCCAACTATCACTTGCAAGTCTCCGCCAAGCACATGAGCCGTCACTTTGGCAGATACTTTGCCTAGCTTGTTTGCAGCAGCCACAGCCGCACAGGTTCCGGTTCCACAAGCAAGTGTTTCTCCGCAGCCCCGCTCCCAAACACGAACCTTAAGCTCGTTGCAGTTTTGAACTTGGACGAAACCAACATTGGTTCTTTTGGGGAAAACCGGATGGTGCTCAACCAGCGGTCCAACACAATCAACAGGAAAATCATCTACGTTATCGACGAATATGACGCAATGCGGGTTGCCTATTGAGAGGCATGTTACTTTGTAGGGTTGACCATCAACTTCCAAGTGCTCGTTTATGCATGTGCCTTGCCCCATCATCGGAAGTGAATTGCGCTGCCAGTTGGGTGCGCCCAGGTCAACCCTGACGGCTTGAACCTCATCATTCTTGAATGTTAACCAAACGTGTTTTATGCCTGCCAGCGTCTCAACATCTAACTCGGGCTTGTTAACTATGCCATTTTCGTAGCAGTACTTGGCGAAGCATCGGATTCCGTTGCCGCACATTTCAGCCTCGCTGCCATCAGAGTTAAAGATCCTCATCTTTACATCTGCGAGGTCCGAGTTAGAAACAAGTAAAAGCCCGTCAGCGCCAACCGAGAATCGTCTTTCACAAAGCCTCTTCGCTAACTGATTTGCCTTCTGATCCTTGATTTTGTCGGCTCGGTTGTCGATAACGATGTAGTCGTTGCCGAGTCCATGCATCTTCCAAAAAAGCATACGTCTCACTCTGCCGTCCGCTGACTAGACATTAAATCAGCCAGTTGCTCCCGCTCGCGGACTATAACAGCCTTCCCCTGGCGAATCATGACTTCCGCCGCTCTAGGACGAGAATTGTACTGTGAACTCATGCTAAAACCGTAAGCGCCCGCGTTCAAAACCGCCAGCAAATCGCCTTCTTCAACATGCGGCATGGCGCGGTCTTTGGCTAAGGCATCCCCTGACTCACAGATGGGACCCACCACATCATAGGTTTCCTTGACGGGTGCTTCCAACTTGCTAGCGATTAAGATTGGGTGATAGGAACCGTACATTGTGGGACGCACGAGCGTATTAAAACCTGCGTCCACTCCGACAAACTTCTTGTAAGGCGTCGTCTTAACTGTGTTAACGGAAGTTAAGAGGATGCTTGCATCGCAAACAAGGTATCTGCCTGGCTCTACGCATAAGAATGGCTTACCCAGACCATACTCCTTAATTCTAGCCTTGAACGGAGCCACTACCTTACCTGAGAACTCAGCTAAATCTAATTCTTTATCCTCTGGCTGGTAGGGCACTCCAAGTCCGCCCCCAATGTCTATAAACTCGAATTCTATGCCCACTTCGTCATGCACGCGCTTTGCAATGCTCAAAAGCTTCTCTTCTGCCAATACGTATGGTTCTGAGCTCAGGATGCCTGAGCCAATGTGCATGTGGATTCCGAAGCGTTCAACACGTGCCCTCTTAGCAATCGCATAAGCCTGAATTGTCTCCTCTTCCCAGAGCCCAAACTTTGTTT